>Ga0224501_10000218_pt1 | contig 52708 bp, 39 predicted proteins | sample SF_Oct11_sed_USG_4_FD_169105 | JGI IMG/M metagenome (GOLD analysis project Ga0224501, IMG submission 169105) | Sediment microbial communities from San Francisco Bay, California, United States - SF_Oct11_sed_USGS_8_1 | ecosystem: Environmental > Aquatic > Marine > Sediment | place: USA... | reverse complement strand
CGTCGGCCAGCAATGCACGCTACCGCGAGCATTGCCACATTACAGCCTCTCCGGTCACTGCCCGGAGCCGACCCAGATGCGCCCTCCTTGCCCGTGAGCAGGGCGATCGGAATGGCGAAACGCTAGCTTAGCATGCACCCGGAAAACCCGTCAACTCGAGCACCGAATCGTGACCGTGGGATAGCCGTCGCGGCCTGATGGTCGCGCTGGCTGGGACCACAGCGGCGGTTTCCTCCTCGAAGCGGCCTCCGCGGTCACGGGGTCGAGGTGTTTCGATCGTCCCAGTCACCCCAGCTGGCACAGACCGCGCGTGAGCAATCGGTATCGGTATGGCACTTGCGCCCCGTAAAGTGCAGCTCGTGCCCGTCGGAACGCAGCTCTGATTTTCCGCTGCGCAACTCTTCTCGCCTGCACCGCAGTCGCCGGCACATCGGGCCCAGACGATGCCGGAGAGGCGGCGGCCCCGGCTCAGGCGTGGCGGCGGCGATCGACGAGAATGAGGGCGCCGCCAACGAGCAACACGAACGCTGCGCCGGCAGCGGATCCGTCGAGTTCGGGAGCGGCAACGAAGTCCTCCCCCTGGGCGTCGCCGTCCTGATAGGTGCCATCCCTGTCGAATACCCGACGCCTGGCATCGGCCGAGTCGGCGACGAGCAACATGGCCGCAGCGAAAACCACTGAAAGTAGCAGACAAACCCTCGTAGACATGGCGAACCCCCTCATGCCACCAGCTAATCTGTGACTGGCAGCAGCGGTACTCCTAGCTAGCCAGCTATAGGAGGATCACGGATGAGTGTCAAGGAAGAATCGGGGGTCTATGTCCCAAGCATGGACACTGCGATGCCAGGTGACCGTGCGGCACCTGTTTGGCGGGCTCCACGACCGCCTTGGGAAGGCAATTGCTGGATGGCAAAGTGGCTCGATAGTTGCTGAGCTGCCATGGGCCCATGCCATAAGCAGTGCCCAGACCCGCAGCGCCGAATGCGCGGGGCGGTGTTCGAGTTCAGGCGGTGTTAGCGGAGCCCGGTGTGTTGCCCCACAACGATTGCGGGGATAAATTTGGCCTGGTTCGGTGACACGCGGCGCCGAAAGAATCAGACGTGTACGAGGACGAAGAAGAGGAACAGGGGCGGCCGGGTCTCCCAATCGATACCGGTCGCATCCGGGTCTCCATTGAACGGGGCTGGCGGCTTATCCCCATCAGCGTGCTGCTCGCCGCGATTTTGGGTGTGGGTGCCGCACTGCTGATCAAGCACGTCTACAAGTCCGAGACCGTGATGATCTGGGAGCCGGTCGACCGCGGCAGTCGGGCGGAGCGCGAGATCTCGACCCAGGCGGGGGTCCTGAAGCTGCCCGGCCTCATTGAGGAGGTGCGCAAGCAGTTGGACCTGCCGGGGCCTACCAGCCGGCTCGCCGACGGCATCGACGTGTGGTTCGACCGGCGCAGCAGCCTCGTCACGGTGGAAGCCTCGGGGCGGACCGCGGAGGAAGCTGCGCGCGTGGCCGACACCCTCGTGAGCGTGTTTCTGCAACACCAGAGGACGCTCGAGCAGACCCGTGCCTCGGAAATCGTTGCAGCCCTGCAACAGGATCTGACTAGCGCACGCTCGGCGGCGTCGGCCGCGCAGACGGATTACGACGCCTTCCGGGGCAGCCACGGCGTCGTCGATCCCATCGCAGAGGCAGGAAACGCGCTCGAAACGGTCAATCGACTGAAATTCCAGCGTGCCACAGCCGCAGCGGAGGCCACTGCACTCGAGGCACAGGTGGCCCAGCTTTCGGATGTGGTGAAGCGCCAACCAAAGACCCGTGTTCAGTCGGCCAGCAGTTCCGATTCGGCCGCACAACCCCTGGCACAGGCGCGAGCCGAGCTGAGCGCTGCACAGGAGCGACTTTCGCCGAAGCATCCGAAAGTTCTGGCTCTGCAAGCTCAGATTCGCGCGCTGCAGGAGCAGGCAGCCGCGGGCACGACCGTTGTAAAGAGCACCGTGACGGCACCAGACCCCGAGTTCGATTCGATGCGCGCCATGCTGTCGACTGCACGCGCGGAGAAGGCCGCCGCCGCCGAGCGTGGCAAAAGCTACGAGCAAACCCTAGCGGCTGCCGAGGAGACCCTCGCACGGCTTTCGTCTATCGAAGCCAAAGCCCGCGTCCACGTCGCCGAGATTGAACGCGCGAATAAGCGCGTCGATGATATAAACTCGCAGATGACTCGATCCAGGGAGGCGGTCCGAGCTCCGACGCCAGAGTTTCGAGTGCTGACGCCCGCGGTCGTGCCAGAGTTTCCCGAGAAGTCAAAGCGCCGGCTCGTTCTGGCCGGCTTCATCTTTCTCGGGCTCTTTGGCTCGCTATTCTATCTGGTCGTTAGGCCTTTGCGAGACGGCTGCATTCACACAGCACGCGAGGCCGCGTTCTGGGCAAACCTTCCCGTCGTCGCTTCGACTTCCTGGCCACGACGCGAGGAGATCTTCTACCCCTTCCTCGATGAGCTGAGCGACGATGCTCTGCGTACCGCGGGAACGACGTTGATCTTCGGGCCAGGCGATCGCGAGACCCGACTGGCCATCGACCTCGCCCAGGGCTTGACGCCTTTGCCGACAACGGGCGCGGCCGCACCGTCCGCCTCGATTGCCACGGCGACGCTGGAGCCGGGCGCGATGAGCGCCCCCGCTATCGAGACCGATGCACCGCCCACCGAGCGCCATCGCGAGCCCAGGGCGGAGTCGACGGCTCTGGTCGTTCGCAATAGGGGCGCGCCCACGTTCTTCGCGTGGCGCGGTGCCCAACAGGGCCCAGCGCTGCGTCGAGCCGCCAGAATCGCCGACCGCGTAGTGATCGTGGTTGCTTCCGGTCAAGCGAGCATCTCGCTGATGACGGGTCTACGCTCGCGTCTGGGTCGAGAACGGGGCATGGCCTTGATCCTCGTAGACGTGTCCGAGGACCTGCTCGACCTACCCGACCGGGTCGGCACGGGGGATGACTTCTGGCACGTCGGCCAAGCGTTCGCCCCGAAATAGAGCGTTCGCCCCGGCGCCGATCAGCTCGCCCAGTCACCTGTCTCGAAAGTTCGTGGCAAAACGCAGCGGCCGGTGATGGCCCGCGACAGGGCGTCCGCCCTCGGGGTTGTCTCCTTGAATCGACTCCGTATGTTCCCCGTCGCTTCGCCACGGCGAGCAGTCGGCGGCCCTCGCCGATTCTTAGGAGCCGCCGCAAAATAAGGTTACCAACTCGACTCCGAACCATCCCGCCCAGCTGCGTTGCGCCGCCTTCAAATACATGGAGTATTCGCGCGGCGTCGCGCCTTGCCGGACGGGCGCCTCGAAGCCGACTTGGCAACCTTATTTCGCGGCGGCTCCTTACCACGAACTTCCGAGTTTGCGACGGAGGCGAGGTGCACGTCCTTGCCGTGCCAACAGGGCTCTGCCAATTTCACTCCCATGCGGCCTGAAGCACTGCCCTCGATCTCCCTGCTCGGCATGCCCATCGCGAGGGTGGGTCTGCACGTGCTGCTCGATCACATCTTCCGAGAACTCGCCGCCGGAAAAGGTGGGTGGCTGATTACGGCCAATCTGGACTTTCTCCGAAGGCACGCTCAACAACCGGAGATGCGGGCGCTCTATGCAGACGCGGACGTTATCGTAGCCGATGGAATGCCCCTGGTCTGGGCAGCCCGGCTGCAGGGCGATCCACTGCCGGAGCGTGTGGCGGGGTCTTCGATGATCTTGCCACTCGCCGAGCGCGCTGCCGCCGAGGGTCGTAGACTCTACCTCCTCGGTGGCGCGACCGACGCGGCTTCGGAGGCGGCGGGCGTACTGGTAGAACGATTTCCCGGGTTGCAGGTGGTCGGAACCAGCGCACCCTACGTGTCCAACCCCCCAACCGCGGATGACATTGCTGCGGCACGTGGCGAGCTGCAGCGGTGCCGCCCGGACATCGTGCTCGTTGGGTTGGGCTCACCAAAGCAAGAGCAACTCATCCGAGCACTGCGCGGGCACTTCCCTGGTGCGTGGATGGTGGGTGTGGGTATCAGCTTCAGCTTCATCGCCGGTCACGTCCGCCGCGCGCCTTCGTGGATGCGCCGGACGGGCCTCGAGTGGACACACCGCCTGGCCCAGGAACCACAGCGGCTGGCGCGTCGCTATCTGGTCGAAGATGCGCCCTTCGCTGTCGAACTCCTACTCAAGAGTGCAGTACACCGGCTCCCATGGCGAAGTGGCTGATCACCGGTGCCGGAGGGCAACTGGGAAGCGTCACCCTGCGAACGCTGCAAGAGCGTGGCGAGGACGCGCTGGGCCTGGTTTCGCCTCGCGGACCTCGGCCTCAGTGCGGCCGCGCGATTTCGCTCGATCTGGCGCAACCGGATGCGCTTCGCCGATTGCTCGAGACAGAGCGACCCAGCCACGTCATCCACGCTGCCGCGGTGACCAGTCCTGCGCAGGCACACGCATCACCAGAGCGCGCATGGGCGGTCAACGTCGAAGCGGTCGAGGTGCTGGCCCGAGCCTCACAGCAGCTTGGGGCGCGCCTGGTCGTGCTCTCCACGGACATGGTCTTCGACGGTTTGGCCGCCCCCTACGACGAGTGGGCCGAGACCAATCCGCGCAGCGTCTACGGCCGAACCAAGGTGGCCGCCGAAGATCGCACCCTGAGGTCGGCTGGAGTCGTGCTCCGCAGCCCGCTGTTGTATGGACTGCCTGCCGCGCCCCGCCCCAATACCCTCCAGGGCCAGATCCGCGCCCTACGCCACGGTGAGGAACTGGTGCTCTACCACGACGAGTACCGCACGCCACTTTGGCTCGAAGACGCAGCAGCGATAGTGATCGAGGTTGCCCGAAGCAGGCTCAAGGGCGTTGTTCACATGGCGGGACCACAACGGCTGTCGCGGCTCGCGATGGGGCGCGCCTTGGCCCGTGTCCTGGGCGTGCACAGTCCGCGAATCCTGTCACGCAGCTGCCGCGATGCACCCGATCCCGAACCACGGGCGCCAGACCTGAGCCTGCGCTGTGAGCGCCTGACCCGCCACCTCGGACACGCCCCGGGCCGAACGCTGGAGCAGGCGCTGGAGCAGATTCTGCGGCAGCTGCCCGCGAGCCCGTAGCTGCTCATGCGACCGAGTCGGGTGACAGGCCCGCGGGCTTGACCGCTCGCATTGACTGACAATTGGTCAGGGGCTACGTTCCGGTCGTTTCTTCGCTCTGCTGCCCATGATTCATTACATGACTTCCAACGGCGTGGGGAACGCCTGGGTGGCCAACGAGCTGCGCGCCGTCGCCGCCGAGGGCCTTCCGGTCGCGCTCCACGCCCTGCGCCGCCCCACCGACACATTCTTCAAATCGGAGGACATTGCAGCCATGGACCGGAGCACCAACGGGCTATACCCACTGCCCAAGGCGCGGTCGGTTGCATCGTTCGCGCTGGCTCCCATACGTTTTCGGCAGCGATTCGCCCAGGCAGCCTTCAATGCGCTCGCCGGCGAAAGGGAAGGCTGGAGGGCCCGTCTGGCGGGCATCTGGCACCTCTATGTCGCCTGCGACTGGGCGACGACGCAACGCGCCGCCGAGGTAGGCCACATCCACTCGCAATGGATCCACTCCGGGGGCACGGTGGCGATGTATGGCGCGTGGTTGCTGGGCACCCCATTCAGCTTTACCGGGCATGCCGCGGACCTCTTTCGCGACAGGGTTGCCCTGACGGACAAGATCCGGCGCGCCAAGTTCATCATCTGCATCTCGGAGTTTCACCGGAACTTCTACTTGGACAATGGGGCGCGTCCCGAGCAGCTTCAAATCGCCTACTGTGGCATCGACACCACGCACTTTTCGCCAAGCCCGCGACACCGAGGGCCTGACGAGCCGTATCACATCATCTCGTCGGGTCGACTGGTCGAGAAGAAGGGGTTCAACGTTCTAATCGACGCCTGTGCGATCTTGAGGGCTCGTGGCGTGAACTTCCGCTGCACGATCGGGGGCAGCGGTCCGCTCGAATCTCTGCTGCGCGAGCAGGTCCGGACTGCCGCTTTGGGGGACTTGGTGCAGCTTACTGGTACGGCACTGAAGCAGGAGGACATCCCCTCATTCATGCACGGTGGCGACGCCTACTGTCTGCCCTGCCAGTGGGCATCGGATCGCGACGTGGACGGCCTGCCCCAGATGCTCATGGAGGCCATGGCGTGCGGCGTCCCCACCGTCTCGACCAGGCTGGTGGGCATTCCAGACCTAGTCATCGATGGCGAGACCGGGCTCTTGGTGGAGCCCGAACAGCCTGAAGCGCTCGCTGACGCCCTGCAGCGCCTGATGGACGACCCGGGCCTCGGCGCACGCCTGGCCGCGTGCGGACGCAAGCGCGTCCTGGAGGTATTCGATCTCTCGGTGTGCTTGAAGCCCCTTCTCGAACGCTTCCGCGCCAGTCTGGAGGCACAATGATCATCTCCCAGACCCCGTATCGATTGAGCTTCGCCGGTGGCGGTACAGACCTCCCTAGCTTCTACGAGCAGGAGCCAGGCGCAGTACTCTCGGTGGGCCTCAACCAGCACATGTACGTGACCGTCAGCCCACGCTTCGAAAAGACCACGCGAGTCGCGTATACGCGCACCGAAATTGCTGAGTCGATCGAGAATATCGAGCACACGATCGTCCGTGAAGCACTGCGCCTAACCGGCCTCGGTCCGCATCTGGAAATCACGACGGTAGGAGACGTCCCGGCCGGCACGGGACTCGGCAGCAGCAGCAGCCTCACGGTAGGCCTACTCAATGCACTCTACGCCTATCGCGGTGACGTTACGAGCCCCAGTCGCCTCGCCGAAGAGAGTTGCCACATCGAAATCGATGTCCTCGAAAAGCCCATCGGTCGCCAAGATCAGTATGCGGCAGCTTTCGGCGGAGTGAACTACATCCGCTTCAACAGCGACCATACGGTCGACGTGGAGCCCGTTCCCTGTCGCCGCGCGACGCTGCGAGAACTCGAAAGCCGAGTCCTGCTCCTCTACACTCAACAGCAAAGGTCAGCCGACCGTATTCTCCAGGCGCAGAGCGATGGTACCCAGGACAAAATGTCTGTGCTGCGCGACATGCGAGACTTGGCTGCGATGATGCGCAGTGCGCTGGCGGGTGAAGCCGACCTGGACGAGTTCGCCCGACTACTCCACGAAGGATGGCTGCTGAAGCGCTCCCTCGGGTTCGGCATCACGACGCCGGTGATCGATGAGTGGTACCAGGCGGCGCGCAGAGCCGGGGCCCAGGGCGGGAAACTTCTGGGCGCCGGTGGCGGCGGTTTCCTGCTGGTGGTCGCACCGCCGCACCGTCACGAGGCGATCCGCGACGCGCTCGGTCGCCCTCGCGAGCTGCCCTTCGACATCGATCGGCGCGGCAGCCGTATCATTTTCATCAGCGACCGGTATAAGTTCTAGCTGGCTGAGCATTGAGGGGCAGTGGATATGAAGGTACTCATCACCGGAGGAGCGGGTTTTATCGGCTCCCACACGGCAGACGCCCTGCTTGCCAAGGGTTACCACGTGCGCGTCCTCGACAGCCTCGAGGAACCGGTGCACCGCGGTGCCCAGCTGCCCGGCTATCTGGACTCGCGCATCGAGTTCATCCACGGAGATGTCCGGGACGAGGGCGCCCTGCTTGCTGCGCTGATTGGCTGCGATGCGGTCTACCACCTGGCCGCCTTTCAGGACTATCTCCCCATCTTCAGCCGCTTCTTCGACGTCAATGTCACATCGACCGCACGGATCTACGAGTTGATCGTGCGCGAGCGGCTTCCGGTTCGGAAGGTCATCGTGGCCAGCAGCCAGGCGGCCCTAGGCGAGGGTCTGTACCTGGATGCAAAGGGGCAGCGGGTCCTGCCGGGTCTGCGGTCGGACCGGCAGTTGTCGGCGGGCATTTGGGAGATCCAGCCGCGGGCCGATCAGGTCGGCCCACTCCGTTACCAACACACAGCGGAGGATGTTGCCAATCCCCAAAACCCCTACGGGATGAGCAAAATTGCCGAGGAGAGCGTAGCGCTCAACCTGGGGCGTCAGCACGGTGTTCCAAGCGTGGCGATGCGTTACTCCATCGTACAGGGTCCACGGCAGAGCTTTTACAACGCTTACAGCGGCGCCTGCCGCGTATTTTGCTTGAGCTGTCATCTCGGACGCGATCCCGTCATCTACGAGGACGGGCAACAGGTACGCGACTTTGTAAACATCCAGGACGTCGTCGACGCCAACGTGCTGGTTCTCGAGGACGAACGGGCCGACTACGAGATGTTCAATGTGGGTGGCGACAAAGCCGTCACGGTCGCCGAGTTCGCCTCGACCGTCGCCTCCGTGTTCGGCATGTCACAGTACGAGCCGAAACCAAGTGGAAAATATCGCTACGGCGACACTCGCCACATCTACTCAGACGTCAGCAAGCTGCGACGTCTCGGTTGGTCACCTACACGCGGGGTTCGCGAAAGCGTGGAGTCGTATCGCGAGTGGCTACAAAGCGCGGACGCCGCGGAAGACATCCTCGACTACTGTAACAAGCAGATGGCGCAGCTTGGCGTTGTCCGCGATGTCAAATAGCCCGGCGTGAGGGCATGCCAGGAAGATACAAAGCACTCCTGTTGGCCGGGGGCCTCGGCACACGGCTTCGGCCGCTGACGAACACCGTGCCCAAGTGCCTGGTGCCGATCGGAGGCAAGGTACTTCTCGACTACTGGCTAGATGCCCTCGAGGCTGCAGGCGTGCGGGATGCTCTGCTCAACACCCACCACCTCCGAAACGCGGTTGTGGACCATCTCAAAGCAGCCAACGCGAAGCGCACCGTCAAGACGCAGGAGACCTACGAGCCCGAGCTCCTCGGTTCAGCTGGTACCGTGCACGCCAATGCCCAATGGGTCGACGATGCCGACGGATGCCTGGTCATCTACGCCGACAACCTATCCAATATCGACCTAACTCGCGTCATCGAGTTCCACGAGGGACACGGCGACCCCGTGACGATGGTGCTGTTCCACACGCCCTACCCAAAGCAGTGCGGCATCGCTGAAATCGACGCCAGCGGCCGCGTCATCGATTTCGTGGAGAAGCCCGAGCGCCCGAAGAGCAATTTGGCCAACGCCGGCCTGTACCTGGTAAGCACAGCCGCCTATCGCGAGATCGCCGAGCGCGACGTCTTCGACCTCGGCTTCGACGTCATTCCGAACTTCGTGGGGCGGATGAGCGGATTTGTATTCGATGGTTACCACCGGGACATCGGCAATCCGGAGGCGCTGGAAAACGCGCGCGAGGCGGCCCAGCGCGGTTTCGGAGCCAAAGCATGAACCCGGCGGCCTTCATCGACCGCGATGGCACGTTGATCGAACTCGTTCACCACCTCACCGATCCCGAGAACGTGCGACTGTTGCCGCGCGCCGCCGAGGCGGTCGCAAAGTTGCACGCCAAGGGCTTCGCCTGCGTGCTGGTGACCAACCAGAGCGTGATCGGGCGGGGAATGTTGGATCTCGATGGTCTGGAACGCGTTCACGCCGAGCTCAGCCGGCAACTCGCAGAGGCCGGCAGCCAGCTCGATGGGATCTACTTCTGCCCCGTCGTCCCGAAGCTCAAAGATCCCACCGTGGTCGAGCATCCTGACCGCAAGCCCGGCCCCGGCATGCTATTGCGGGCGGCGGAGGAACTCAGACTCGACCTGAGTCGGTCCTACGTCATCGGCGACACCGTAAGCGATTTGCTGGCAGGCCGAAACGCCGGGTGCGCGGCGTCGGTGCTCGTGCGCACTGGCTATGGCTCCGAGGTCCAGGAGCCGAACGACTTTGGCGACCATGTCGTGGACGACATCTGGGAAGCGGCCGAGCTGATCGCCGGCTTTCACGCTACAGCGAGAGGATAGGATATGAAGATTCTTGTCACCGGGGGCGCCGGCTATGTGGGCAGCGCCTGCTTGCGCCATCTGAAGCAACACGGCCATGACGCCATCGCCTACGACAACCTCATCGAGGGGCATCCGAGCGCGGTCGGTGATTGCGAACTCATCATCGGCGATATTGCAGACACCGACAAGCTCACCAAAACGCTCAACGACTTCGACGCGGAGGCCGTAATGCATTTTGCTGCGGCAACCTACGTTGGCGAGTCCGTGGAGAACCCGGAGTACCACTACCGCAACAACATCGGTGGCACGCTGAGCCTACTGAACGCCATGCGCAAAGCGGGCGTAGACCGCATGTTGTTCTCCAGCACCTGTGCGACGTACGGGAACTCACCCAAGGTTCCGATGAGTGAGGACCAACCTCAAGATCCTTACAGCCCCTATGCCCGCACCAAGCTGGCCGTCGAATGGATGATCCGGGATTTTGCCCACGCGTACGGGCTCGGCTTCACGCTACTTCGTTACTTCAACGCTTCGGGTGCGTCACGCGACGGTGCATTTGGTGAGTATCACAATCCAGAAACGCACCTGATTCCAATTGTCCTACAGACCCTGCTCGGCCAACGTGAGTCCGTAAAGGTATTCGGCAACGACTACCCCACTGCGGACGGCACCTGCATTCGGGACTACATCCACATCGAAGACCTCGCGTCCGCGCATCTGTTGGCGATCGAGGCCACCACGCGGCAAACAGCGGAGGTTTTCAACGTGGGCACGGGGCAGGGGCAGTCCGTTCTCGAGATCATCGAATCGTGTGAGCGAGTAGCCGGGCGCGAAGTGCCGCGGCAGTGGGCACCGCGGCGCCCCGGGGACCCACCCGCGCTCGTGGCCGATCCGAGCAAGCTGAAGACTCGCCTAGGATGGGCGCCTCGCTACACGAGTATTGATGAAACGATCGCGACCGCATGGCGATGGCATGAATCTCATCCCGAGGGCTACGGCCCACGCTGACGCTGCCGGCACCCGCCCGCAATCGAGTGGCAGGTAGCGATGGCGGGACATGCCAGCGGTGCGGCTGCACGGGACGAGGGACGGTCGGACGGGCAGATGGGCACTGCGCTCAAGTGGGGCCTGCTCTGCGGATTGCTCATCACGCAGTACCTATACGTAAGCCTCCAGTTCGACGCCGGTAGCATCCGCGACCGCGAGGGGTTGCGTTGGCTGAGCTCTTTCGGCCTGCTGGTGCCATTGCTCGTCGCGGTCAGCACTGCGGCGTGGCTGCTTATACAAAGACACACGACCGCGGAGCTGTCGAACATGCTGGCGCACCATCGGGCGGTGCGCTGGCGCTACCTTGGAGGCCAGCTGCTCGCCTACGGTGTCTTTGTCTACCTCTGTGGAAGCGTCTTCAACAAATCCAACAACCGCAGTGCAGCGATCGATGCGGGGCTGATCGCTGCCTGGTTTGCGGCGGGCCTTGCGACGTTCGCCCTATGGCTGCTGGCCGCACTGCCTCTGCGGACGGTGCTGCGTTCCCTTCGCACCGCGTCCCGACCTCTGCTGATGGCTCTGGTCGCTGGCTCCATGGCCTGGGGACTGGGTCTGCTCACAATGGAGTATCTATGGCAACCGCTGGCTCACCTCACGCTCAGACTGGTGGTCGTCTTGTTGCGAGTGGTGGCGCCGGTGGTCGTCGTAGACATGCCCGTGGCCGTCGTTGGGGTTCCCGGTTTCGTCGTGCAGATCGCCCCGGCCTGTTCGGGCTATGAGGGCATTGGGCTGGTCGTCGCCTTTCTCGGGCTATTCCTCGTGGCCGAGCGCAGCAGCATCCGGTTCACGCGGGCGATCTGGTTGCTACCGTGGGCCGTGGGAGTCGTCTACCTGGCCAACGGATGTCGCATCGCGACTCTCATCATGGTGGGAGGGTTAGGCTTTCCAAACCTGGCTGTGGGGGGCCTTCACTCGAAGGCCGGATGGGTCCTGGTGTGCGCGATTTCGCTTACCTTCGCGTCGCTGGCGCAGCGCGTGCCCTGGTTTTCGCGGGAAGCACAGCTGCCGCGCGCCCCAGTCCCCGGCCTCCCCAACCTAACAGCGGTCTACCTTACGCCCATGCTAACGATGGTGGCGGCCAGGATGGTCACTGAAATGCTCGTCGCCGGCTTCAATCCGTTCTACGCCGTCGCACCTATTCTCGCGACCCTCGCGCTCCTGCGGAGTCGCGCATCGCTACCCTCGATGAAACCGGCGGCACCGCTTGTCGCCGGCCTGGTGGGCTTGGCCGTCTTTGTCATGTGGATGGTCTCTGTCCGGGTGTCGGCTGGGGTCCAACCAAACGAGAGCACGCTTGAAGCCGCGGTGCGGAACCTGCCCGCGCCCTGGTCCCTCCTCTGGGTCGCGGGCCGTACCTTGGGTTCTATCGTGGTTGTGCCGGTGGTGGAGGAGCTTTCGTTTCGCGGCTACCTCTTGCGACGCCTGGTGTCCCGGGATTTCCAGTCCGTCCCTTTCGCGAAGTTTACCTGGCCATCCTTTCTTGCCTCGTCGTTGGCGTTTGGAATGCTCCATCAGCGTTGGGTCGAGGCGACCCTGGCAGGTATGGCTTTCGCAGCAATTCTGCACCGGCGTGGTAGTCTAGGAGACGCGATCGTTGCCCATGCGGTGACCAACACAGCGATCGCCATCGCGGTTGTGGCTGGAGGTGATTGGTCGCTCTGGGAATGACATGCCGGACGGTTTGATCCCATTGAATAAACGTGCGAACTCCACTAGAGCTGAGGTTGGTTTGAAACCGCCACAACTTCGCGGGTTTAGCGGGCCCAGCGCACCGCTACCACGCGTCGAAGTCATTCAGCTACGAGTTCGACGCCGTAACGGCACGCAGAACGCACTCTCGATCGCGAATTTACGGTGGTTTCAAACCGGTCGGCGCTCTAGGTTGCTGGTGTCAAGCGGCTGCACGCGCCTCTCGGGCGGCGTAACCCCGTGCGGGCCGGGCGAGAACCGAGGAAATGCCCGCTATTTTCGCAGCGGGCTCGACTGGCTCGCGCGGGGTTGCGCCGCCCGAGAGGCGCGTGCAGCCGTTTGACACCAGCAACCTAGGGAGCATCAGCGCGGGAATCACCATGGTCGTTGAACCACACAAGCGTCGATATTGCCTGATCACTCCGTGCCGCAACGAGGCGGGTTACCTAGAGGCGACCCTGCGCACCGTTGCCGCGCAAACGGTGGAGCCCGCACTGTGGTTGGTGGTGGACGATGGCTCAACCGATGCTACACCCAGGTTGCTCCAGGAATTTGCTGACGAACATGCCTATATGCGTGTGGTGAACCGAGTGGACCGGGGTAGGCGCTCGGTTGGACCGGGGGTCATCGAGGCTTTCTACGCGGGGCTCGACGAGATCTCTCTCGACGACTTCGACTACATTTGCAAACTGGACGCGGACCTCGAGCTGCCCTCGCGCTACTTCGAACGCGCGATGGAGCGAATGGAGAGCGATCCCTATCTGGGCAACATCTCGGGAAAGCTCTACGAGCGACAACCAAACGGCCGAGTGGAGCAAACGGCTGTCGGCGACGAGAACGCTCTCGGTGCCGCAAAGTTTTATCGTGTCGAGTGCTTCAGGGAGATCGGCGGGTTCGTGCGGGCGGTTTGCTGGGACGGTATCGACGGCCACATGTGTCGCATCAAGGGATGGATCGCGCAGTCGGTGGACGACCCCGAGATGCGCATCCTGCACCTGCGCCCGATGGGAAGCAGCCAGGACAACATCTGGGTGGGGCGCCGCCGCTGGGGCCGGGGAAAATATTTCATGGGATCGGCCTGGTACTACACGGCTGCCGTCGCGCTCTACCGCATGCTCGAGCGCCCGCGAGTGACCGGTGGCCTCGGCATCTGGGTAGGCTATCTGGAAGCAGTGATGAAAAGTGAGCCGCGTCACGATGATCAGGAGTATCTCCGCTACTATCGACGCTTCGAGTTGGAGTCATTGTTGACCGGAAAGCGACGCACCCTCGAGCGTCACAACCGGAAGGTGAGGACTCGCGCATCCAGATGATGGACGGGCGCGCCTACTGGCCGGAGTCGTATGCGCCAATGTCCGGAACGCCGCGCCGCACTCCGTCCAGCGTCGACTCCGCGCTCTGACTCGGATGGCCCCGATCCAAAAGAGGTGACTCGATGCTTTCGGGCGAGAGATCGTAGGGTGCGGTGGTCCTGGAATAGTTCGGGTCGGAGGTGGTGGACGCCTTGTCTCTTCCCGACCGTTGATGCCACTGGGCCAGACTCCCGGCTCCCTCAACCCATTCACCGCCTCCATTCGTGACGTGGCACAGGTTGTGGTCGATCACTCGATAGGCCGCGTCCGCCGACGGGTACGCGAAGCAGTTCCAGTCAGCGGCCGAACCCGAGTAGACGATGCTGTTGCTCACGACGGTGTAGCCGCCGCCATCGCCGCCGACAAGGATTCCCGTGCCTCCTGAGCCAGCACCCACATAGAGTGAGTTGTTGCGGACAACCACGTCGCGCATCTCCGCATCATCGCGCCCGCGCGGGCGGTCGGGTACTGCGATATGCACTCCCGGGAGATGCTCATTGACTACGACGTTGTTCTCGATCAGGCAATTGACACAAGAGCTGACGCCGATCGCGACGCGCCCGAGGTTGCGAATCTCATTGCCACGAATCACGACGTCGCGAAATTGCTCGGCCTTGTGATAGCCCGTATCCACAGCGATCCCCCAGCACCCGGGCCCGGCCACACCAGGATCCTCCCGCACAAGATTGTTCTCGATGCGCATATCATCCACGATGCCGTGAACGACCAGTGACACGCCCGAGCAGATCCCGCCGACCATGGCGGACCGGTAAAGCTCATTTTTCATGACGCGTTGGCCCTTGCCAGGCCCCATGTAGATGTTGTGCAGGAGCTTCGCCGCCGCAAAGCCGTTGTTTTCGAAGTAGCTGTGCTCGATGCTGCATCCGTCGCATCCCCCTAGCCAACCTTGCTCGGAGTTGTTGACGATGGTCGATGCTCGGAGCGTCACGCGTTGGTTTCTTCCATCGCTGCCAGCCGCGGGTTGATTTGAACCGCCTACGTGCACACCAATGCGAAATCCTTCGATGCGCATGTCGCAAATCATGACGTCATCCACATCGTTGTGAAAAGAGACGCCCCGCCCGGTTCCAGAACCGCGCAACTCGAGTCCCATCAGGATGTAGCCTTCGTCGTGTTCTGCGCGCCCGTCGTTGGCGAAGCGCAGAAGATCGCCTTCGCCCGTCGCGGTGACGATTGGCCTGCTCCGGCCCGGCCAGGGAGGGGCGTAGTCCCGTATCACGCACTTTCGATCGACCCGACAACTCTCGTTGCTCAAAGACACGCGCGATTCCACAAGGAACGAACCTCCACGGCACAATGCCACGGCACCACCGGCCGGCAGGCCGTTGAAGTGCTCCAAAGCGCGGCTCACCGTCAGCCAGGGTTGATCTGCAGATGCACCCGAAGCGGAATCATCGCCCGGCCGACAGCCTTGCTCCGCGCCCTGCTGACAGTCACAAACGAAGATGGCCTGAGTCGCACGAGCCAGAGGAGCTCCGGGACAGAGAGTGCGATCGGGTTGAACCCGCCTCGGGTCCTGACCGGGCGGCAGCGGCGGCGCCGACCGCGGTGCTATAGCCGATTCAGATTCGGTCCTTGGCGGTCGCACGTCGACGGAGGCTTTCGGTGCCGGCGAGGGTCGCGCGGTGACCGTTTCAGGTGGTGGACCGCAGGCATGTAGCGCCAAGGCCCACAGCCACACTGCCGGTGCCAGCCGGCCGCACATGCGCCTTGGAGGACTGCTGGACTCGACCCTGGCGGCAACAGGCCTCAGGGCGCAAGCTCGTAGGCACCGATGTCGGGAACAGACCGCGCGGCGCTGTTGAAGTCCTCGGCTGCGCTGCCCGTCGCATGCCCTGCGTCGACGAGACCCGACTCGGCATCGAGCGGAGCAAGGTTATAGGGAGGCACGACACTAGTATAGCGGGCATCTGCCGTGCTCGACAATGAGCCCATCCCCGAAGCGCTCTGCCAAGCAGCAAGGTCGCCATAACCGTCGGCCCATTCTCCGCTCGAGTGATTGCATAGGTTGTTGTCGATAAGGGCGAAGGCGGCCAAGTCTCCTTGAAATCGGAAGCAGTTCCAGGCGCCGTCGCCGCCGGCGTACACAATGCTATTGCTGACGGCGACGTGCCCACTACCTTCGCCCCCCAAACTGATACCCGTTCCCTGTTGATCGGCGACATAAAGCGAGTTGTTGCGCACGGTGACGTTCATCATCACGGCGTCCTCTTCGGCACGCTCGCGAACCGGAGCGAAGATGTGCACTCCGGGGAGGTGGTCGTTGACGATGACGTTGTTCTCGATCAGGCAGTCCTGGCATGCGTTGGTGCCGATACCGACTCGTCCGAGATTGATCACAATGTTGCGCCGAATCGTGACGTTCTTGAACGACTCCGGACGGTCGTAGCCCGTGTCGACAGAAATACCCCAACATCCGTTCTCGGCAGTCCCCGAGTCCTCGCGTACCAAGTTGTCCTCGATCAGCAACCCGTCGACGGTACCGTGGACGACCAGGGAGACCGCCTGACAGGTTCCATCGATGAGCGCGTTGCGATACAGCTCGTTGCCCACGACTCGCTGATCGACACCCGAGCCAAGGTAGAGGTTGTGCAGAAAGTTCGGCTCAGCAAATCCGTTGTTCTCGAAATAGTTGTACTCGAGAGAGCAGCCATCACAGCCACCGAGCCATCCCTGCTCCGAATTATTGATGATGGTTGAGGCTCTCAGAGTGATGCGGCTGTTTTTTCCATCACTACCGTCAACAGGGGCGTTTGAGTCGCCGGCATATACGCCAACGCGAAAGCTGTCCACGACAACATCGCACACCGTCACATCGTCCACGTCGTTGTAGAAGCGGAAGCCTCGGCCAGACCCGGAGCCCCTCAACGCGAGTCCAATGACCAAGTAGCCCTCATCATGATCGGCATCTCCACCGTCTTCGAACGCGAATAGATCTCCCTCTCGCATGGCCATGACCTCGGGCCTCGCCCTACCTCCCCAGGGCGGCCCGTAATCTCGCAACACGCAGCGCTTGTCGGCTCGGCACTTCTCATTGAAAAGGTCACTGGGCTCCATGTCGAACGCACCGCCACGACACAGTGCCACGATGTCGCCCGCGTTCATCGAGTTGAACTGCGCCAATGCCTTGTCCATGGTACGCCACGGCGAGTCGGGTGAAGTGCCGTTTTGGCCGTCGTCGCCGGCAACGCACCCCTCTTCGGCACCTTCGACACAGTCACATACGTAGTACACCGCGCCTGATGTGTTTTCGATCGGCACGTCGGGACATAACTCTGTGCTAGGCGGCAGCTGCGATGAGCGAGGCGGGTCCGGATCGAATCTCGCACGAGCATCGGACCCACCCCCATCAACCGATTGAGTGCCGCCAGCGCTGTCGATTGCGCCGTCGGCACCACCGGTGTTCGACCCGGCCCCGGAGGCGACAGTGCTCGAGTCGTCGGCACCAGCGGACGCGGCGGACATGCCGGACTCCGAAGCGTGATCGCTCGCGGCCGAATCACCGTTCCCGGATGCTCCGCCATCCATCACCCCCGTGGGGCGAGGGCTGTCATCGTCACCCTCGGACCGTGCGCCCCCGCTGCAAGCTGTGAGGGTCAGTGCCAAAAAGACGACAACACCGCCACGGTAGGCAAATTGCGGGTCGCTCAAACCGATCGGGGGTGTGAAGCCGCACGCAGCCGTAACTGAGTTGGAAGATGCGAGTTGCTTCACCAACGGCTTTCCTCCTGCCATATCGAGTCGGGGGGTGGGCCGCCAAGGGTGGAAACGGCGCGCGACGGCGTCGGAACCGTATTTGGCGAGAGCAGTGTAGTACGCGGCTGTTCCCAAGGCTATGACCCCGTCTGGTGAGGGGTTGCCCCTTCATGCGCGCACAAGCCGGAACTTGTGTCTGGCGTCACGAGAGCCTCAGTCGAGGCTCATAATCCACTGCCGAAACATCTCCACGGCGGCCTCATCGGGCGCCGACACGCCGATGGGCGGCATCTGAACGCCCGGTTGCGCCGACGAAATTCGCTTCACAAGAAGCGAGCGCTCCGGATCTCCGGGCGCGACCAGGATGTCGGCATCATCGATGGGCCGGCTCGCTGGCTTTCCGACGATGCCCTTGTCTGCGAGTGATACCTCATACCGCGCATCGAAACCGCCGCCGCCGCTACCGCCGGGTTGGTGACAGTGCGCGCAGTTGACGTCCATGTAGGAACGCACGCGCTCCTCTAAGCTCGCATTCGCCTCGGGAGGCACGAGGTTCGCGTAGTTCTCCACACGAGAGGGCTGAACCAAGGGCTCCTTCTGCAGCCGCTGGTGTATTTCGAGCATCTCCCGAAGGAACCGACGCGGCTGTCCGAGCCCCCACATACGAAAGACGTAGGCTGTGCGAGGCTCGAAGAATCCCTGTCGGCGCAGCTCAACCAATTGATTTCCTCGGTTGAGTTGCCGCGTACTGATGCCGAGGACGAAACCATTCGACTTGGTGTGACACGCGTTGCAGTCGCTCGAGGCGCCAAAGTTCCATCGAGCGTCCCCGACCTGCTCGACTCTTGACTCGGTGACCAGATCTGCGTCCGCGCCATCGGGCCGCCACGCGTATGACAAACCGTAGCCCTCGCCCGCCGTGGTCTTCACCAGAAACTGCGTCTCTACGGGTCGCTCATTCACGGCCATGTGCTTTACGAAGAGCAAACCGCCGGGGGTTTGCCACTTCCCCTTGCCCGCGAAACGAACGCGTGACTTGGGTCGCAACGCAAGCGCCCAATTCGTCTGAGCGAGACCGGGGGTGCCCCGCCACATCGGCAGGTTCAAGGAGTAACGGATGGCCCCAGGGGCCACGAGCTTCTTCAGGTCGCCAAAGAAGCCTACCTCGGACAAGGTTTGCGGCAGTAGGGGCTTGAGTCCGGGGTGAGCCTCTGCCGAGACGTGGCCGCCAACGCCAGCATCGGCTTCATCGAACGCATCGGCGCGCAGGCCGCCGTCGGTCTGGACCCGAGCTTGTAATTCGGAGCTTGCATCAGACTCGGTTCGCGTCGGCGACAAACGAAGGATCTGCCCCGCGGACTGCTCTGAGCCAAGCGCCAGAGCGTAGAGCTCTCCCTCACGGTCCACCGCGAAACCGGCAAGACCGCGATCGCCTCGGTCCTCGATAGCAGCGAGGAAGCGATTTTCCTTGGAACTGAGATCGAGGGCCCAGAGGCGCCCCGAGCTGTTGTCCCCATAAACGTACTTGCCCGTCAGCTCTGGCGCGAGCTTGCCCCGGTAGACGCGCCCGCCTATGACAGCGTGGTTCATGTTCTCGTGGGGGTAGGCGAAGATTGGTTCGGTCCATATGCCGGGCCTGCGTTCGGGAAGGACTTCCGTGTTCCTGTGCTCGAGGAAGCCCTCGTAGTGAGACCAGCGGTGATTGGTCCCTTTCTTGGCCTCAAAAATCGACTCCATGCGCAGGCGACCGACATCACCGCCGAGGATGCGCTGGGTGACCGGATCGATCGTGAAGCGGTATGGATTGCGCAGGCCGATCGAGTAAAACTCCTCCAATGCTCCCGACACTCCGACGAAGGGATTGTCGTTGGGAATAAAGTAGCCCGCGGTCTTGCCCGATTGTGGCTGCTTCGGTGGTGGGTGACTAATGTCGCCACCGTGACGGTCGACATCGATACGCAGGATCCCGCCGAAAAGATCCTTGTCGATGCGCTGGTTATTGTTGCATTCGCAATTTCCCTCGTCGCCGATCGTCAAATAGAGAAAGCCATCGGAAGCGAAGTGAAGATCCCCACCATTGTGATCGCTGTGTTCGTCGCTCTGGTCGATCATCACAAGCCCTGACTCAGGCAGGATGGTCCGGAAGTCCTGATCGAAAGAGTAGCGCTCCAGCCGATCCTTCCGGTCTCCGCTGCGAGAGGTGTAGTAGACGAAGATGTGATGACCTTGTTCGGTCGGCTGACCGAAATCGGGATGCAACACCATGCCGACCGCCCCTTCTTCGTGCTCGACCAGACCCACCTTTGCCGTGAAGTCCAGTAGAACTCGCGTGGTACGCTGTCCGGGTAGGCCCGAGATCTCGACAATTCGGCCAGCGCGCTCCAGCACGAAGACCTCTCCCGACGGCTGAAACAGCGCGACGGTCGGACCGACGACATTCACTTCGGGGAAAGCCGCGACCATGCGCCAATTGGTGGAGGCAGGGTCGGCGAGAGGCAGCTTAACTCCATGCGATGCCTCTTCGATATTTGCCTCCGAAAAGATCTGAATGTCTTGGTATACGTACCAGGCCGACCGAATATACGGCCAGCCGATGAGCACCCCGGCGCCGCTCAACACCGCTAGCGCTGCGAGCGTCGCGAGCATTGTTCGTTTGATTCGGGCTCTCCCCGGGTTCACGGCTAACTCTCCCTCGCAGTCCCCGCTTCAGCCGGTCGATTCACCTGGCGCTTTTCGCTTCCGCGATGCCGCCGCCTTCTCACCACAAGGCCTACAACCGCCACGGTCGCACCCGTACCGAGACCCCCTAGGGCGACCCCCAATGCCAGCGCGGCAATCAGGTGTCGTTGGCGGATCTTGGGAACAAGCCCGGCCAGAAAGTCCCGGGTCCGCGCCGTCAAACTATGATCGCGTTTCGGCACGAAATGCATCGCGATGAGTAACGCATCCTCCTCCGACAGGCCGAGCTTTGGCATCGTGGCGGTCTTGGAGTCGAAGCGCGGCTCCATCACGCGGTACTTGACCCAGGCGCGTACCTTTGCGTCTCCCTGCGCCTCGCGCACCTCCCTTCGTGCAGTGCGAAACGACGCGAAAGGTTCCTCGTCGAGCGCATCGAGTTCGCGGCTCTCGGCCAGGTATTGTTCGGACGCCAGCCGCGTCGCAAGCCGCGGTACCAGTTTGTCGGGAGCGAGCGAGGGGGCCACGGTCGGCTCCACTTCGCGGTGGCATCCGTTGCAATTGTGTCGGTCGATGAGTCTTTCCGCGCGTCCGAAGACAACCGGGTGCGGATTCGCCCGATCGAAGCGAAGCTTCATCACGTAGCCCTGGACAAAAGGCCGCGAATTGAAGATGACGATGTAGAGCCCGTCGCTGCCGATACCGAGACCCACCGGCATCATGTAGCCCGGCCCAACGTACTTCATGACCTCGTACGGCCGGTCCACGACCCGATGGGTGTCGAAGTCGTACCGGAATCTCAGCAGAGCCTTGCCGCCGAAGCGGCTGGGACCCACATCCATTTGTTCGCCCGAGGTTACGACGAAAAATTGGTCGCGCATGGCAGGCGGTAGCGGTCCGCGATCACTCGGGTGGTACACCAGCTGCACCGGCGACGTGGATGGTGCGAAGACGATGTCGGCGTGAGAACTTACCGACCAGTCGGTTCCGTCGTATCCGTAGTCTCCGCCACGCACCACCCGCAGGAAGCGATCGAGCGCGGGTCCCACGTCGGTGATGAAGTACTCGCCACGCACGATCGACACACCGAATGGGTTTCGCAGGCCTCTGGCCCAAACGAAGTTCCTCGCCTTCTTGATGTCGTCGTCGGCGTAATAGGGATTGTCGGGCAGCGGTTTGCCGTCGAGTGTCATGCGCAGGATCTTGCCTGCGGTGGAGGTCAGGTCGCGCGCTAATGCTGGCGCGTGCGCATCTCCAACATGCACGTATAGCGCGCCCTCATGGACGATCATCGGCCCGATCATGTGCGAGGGATCGCCGATCTGATCGGCGAAGATTTCCGTGAACGCGACCGAGCCCTGCGGCTTCAAGGAAAAGGTACCTGGCGTAGACTGAAAACGGATGACGTTGTTGCGGATGCCCCCGCGATCCGAGTGGTAGGTAAAGGATACGAAGACATAGCCATGTTCAGGATCGAGGTGGATGCCGGCCATCCCTAGCTCCTCGATTCGCTTACCCTGCGCCGGGCGCGGCGCGTCGTCCAAGGGAACGAAGCCTTTGGCAAAAACGTAAATGCTGCGGTCGTTGGTCACGACCTTGATCGTGCCCGGTAGCTCCGTCACGAAATACAGTGGATCCTTCGGACCAGAACCCGGGTTGGGCACCATCGCAATCGAAGTCGGCAACTCGAAACCCTTGGTGTCGATTTCGAGCGAAATCCCGTCGTCGACGGCCCACTCGGCGAGCAACGCGGCATTATCTTCCCGGGGTTGTGCCCGCACCGCCGCCGCCGGCCAGGCGGCCAAGACGACAAGCAAGAGGGCGGCGCAAGCGGTCGCTGCTCCGCGCTGGCATGGTTCGCTCGCTTTTGGCAAGGCGGTCATGATTTCGACGGTCGCTCAAGACGGCGAGCGTGAGCATATTCCACCGCCTAGGGCCCGCGGAGGAATAAGTTGTTCGAATCGGGTTTCGAGGCGCCCGCCCAGTTGTGCCGCGTCTCCGCCACATCCTCCATGTTTTTGAAGACAGCGCAACGCAGCTGGGCAGCACGGGTCGGAGTCGAACGGACCGACCGACTTCTCGCCTCGATCGCCTCGCGGCCCAGGTGCAAGTAGCGCTGCATGCGCCGGAGTCAAACTGAGCAACCCACTTCTCCGCGTCCCTTGCCTCTCGACGCAAGGTCTGGGTTCGCTGTCTGGTCCCTAGATGTGCTCGGCGGAAGTCATGATCCGCCCTCGGGACCGCTACGGCGCCAGCTGCAGCGTCCGGTCCCCTTGAAATACACGGAGTATTCCCGCGCAGGCCGTCCTTGCTTCTGGCATCGTATCGACCCCGATCATCGGCTCAGCACTTCCGCCGCGCACATCGAGATGTGCTCGGCGGAAGTCATGATCCGCCCTCGGGACCGCTACGGCGCCAGCTGCAGCGTCCGGTCCCCTTGAAATACACGGAGTATTCCCGCGCAGGCCGTCCTTGCTTCTGGCATCGTATCGACCCCGATCATCGGCTCAGCACTTCCGCCGCGCACATCGAGCCTCGATTCCTGACGCCTTTCGCGTATCGGCACCGATACGTGGGTGGCAACCCCTCAGCCGCACGGAGGCATCAGACGACCGCAGCTCGAACAGGATATGGTTCCACCCGGCGACGCCCGCCGACCCCAGCCCTGGTTGCGCTCCATGCCGAACCTATTCGCCTACGTGATGCTCTCGCTGACCCCCATTTGGGTGATGCTGGCATATCCGCGCTTCCGGCCGGCCAGAGCGTGCGCCGTGCTGGCCCTGGCGGGTCTGGTCCTGCTGCCTGAAAAGACCACCTTCAAGGTCTCAGGCGTTCCCGAACTCGACAAAGAGGGCGTGCTCTACGCCAGCTTGTTCTTGGCGACGGTGATTTATTCGCGCTCGCGTTGGCGCGCAATGCGCCTGGAGTGGGTCCCCCGCGCCCTATTGCTGCTGCTCGTCGTCGGCTGCAGTCTGACCGTTCTGACCAACATGGACCCACTGCCGGTGCCAGAGAAGATCGTGCCGGGTCACTCGCCCAAGGACATCCTGCTCTGGGTCGGGGAGGATGCCCTCCTCTACATCATCCCATTCGTCATCGGGCGGATGATGTTCCGCACGCCCGGCGACCTGCGCGCCCTGCTCGTAGCGCTGGCACTGGCCGGGCTGTTGTGCGCGCTCCCCATTCTATTCGAGGTCCGCATGAGCCCGCAGCTGCACAACATGCTGTACGGATTCCACCAGAACAACTTCGCGAAGAACTACCGCTGGGGCGGTTTCCGGCCGATCCTCTTCATGCGCAGCGGGCTGGCCATGGGCGTATTCATGGTCTCGACCGCCGTCGCGGCCGCCACCCTCTTCCACATGCGCGCCCGTCGCGCCCCAGGGGGGGGCAGTACGTTGCTGCTGAGCTTGCTCATCGTCGCCTGCAAGAGCACGGGCTCGATTGTGTACGGGATGCTCTTCGTTCCGCTCGCTGCTTTCGCGAGCATCAAGAACCAGCGACGAGCGCTCATGTTTTGCCTCGCGCTGACGGCCACCTATCCGTTCATGCGGACGATGGGGAGCGGTCCGACCGATCTGGCTGTCGAGTTTTTCCGTGGAATCAGTACCGAGCGCGCGCAGTCATTGCTCTACCGCTTCGACAACGAAAACGCTGCCATGCGCAAGGTCGAGGAACGCTTCTTTTTCGGCTGGGGCACCTACTCACGCAACCGCGTATACGACGAAATGGGTAAGTTCGAGACCGTGTACGACGCATTCTGGATGCGCATCATGACCCAGCGCGGCCTTGTCGGGTGGTTGACTATTTACAGCCTGTTGGCATTTCCCTTGTTCAAACTGATTCGCACCAAAATCCCCTTGCCGCGCCACCGGGTGCTGGCACATGGGTTCGGCATCGTCCTGGCCGTCCGCCTGCTCGACCTGATGCAAAACGGATTCTACACGAGCTTTGTCGTTTTGATGGCCGGAGCCCTGCTCGGAGCGCTCCCCGCGCTGAGCGAGCCCACCCCAACCGCCGCCCCGCGGGACTGCGCCCGGTCGCAGTTCGGTCGGGCAGCGGCCTGACAGGTCCGAGCCCTCGCCGCTCCACGCCGGCCCCCCCGGCGCCGGTCGACGCCACCGAGCGCAGCGGGAATATGCTAAGTCTCTCGCGCGTCCGGCCGCGATTCGCCCATGGTGACTCCCAAAGACACGAAACCGACTTCCCAGGCACAGGCGGCCGAGGCCGCACGTCAGACGGCGGGGGCGCGTGCGCGGCGGAGCATTGTGGCCGTACTCGGCGGTATGGCCGGTCAGGAAGGCCTGCGTTTTCTGGGGCATTTCATCCTCGTGCGGCTGCTCCCGCGCGAGGCCTTCGGCATCGTCCTGCTGGTCAACGTCGTACTTCGCGGTTTCCGTCTCTTCTCCGACGTAGGAATCGGGCCGAGCATCATTCAGAGCCCGGATGGAGGAAAACAGGAGTTCCTCGACACCGCTTGGACGGTACAGGTGGTGCGCGGCGTCGTCCTCTTCCTCGCCACCGTGCTTTTTGCAGCGCCCATCGCAGCTTTTTACGAGCAGCCAATCCTAGCCAGCTTGCTGCCTGCTGCGGCAATTTCGATGGTCCTCCAGGGCCTGAACTCGACCAAGATCTTTTCGGCCAACCGAGAACTCACCATGGGTCGAGTCGTCCGGATGGAACTCAGTGAGCGGGTCGCAGCTCTCATCGTGATGGTCGCTTGGGCCCGAATCTCTCCTACGGTGTGGGCCCTCGTGGCGGGCGGGGTGGTCGCTGCTCTAGTCACCACGGTGCTCAGTCATCTCTCGTTGCCCGGGCCAGGCAACCGACTGCGCTGGGATCGGGATCACCTGGGAGCAATGCTGAGCTTTGGTCGCTGGGTCTTCCTCGGGACCGTCATCACGTTTCTGGCGAGCGAACTCGATTCGCTCATGTTCGGCAAGTGGATGTCCATGTCCGAGCTGGGTGTGTACGCGGTTGCGATCACGCTCACCAAGATCCCGGAGCGCGCGATCGCTGTACTGAGCCGGCGCATCGTCTTTCCCCTCTATGCCGACGCAATGCGTCAGGGCCACGATATCGCGGACGTCTTCGCAAGAAGTCGCACGCTTCTTTTCTCGGCAAGCGGCTGGTTGATGTCCGGCATTGCCGGAGGTGGCGCCGTCATCGTTGCGATCATCTACCCGGCCGAGTATGCCGACGCCGGATGGATACTATCGATTCTCGCGCTCCGCGTCTGGATCGCAACGCTTGCGGATTCCAACAGCAACGCATTGCTCGCGGCAGGCCTCGCAAAGTGGAACGCGGCCGGCTGGGCCATCCGACTGGCTGCACTCGGAAGCACGGTGCCGCTCGGGTTCTGGCTCGGTGGGTTTCCCATGGCGGTGGTCTTCGTCGCCGCCAGTGAGCTGCCCCGCTACGTGCTGACCAGCATTCTGGTCTATCCGATGGGCCTGCATGGTCGGGCGCAGGACGCTGGTTACAGCTGCCTATTTGTGCTTGCATCGGCGCTTTCCTGGGCAAGCGTTCACGTGCTGCGGCAGCACGAAGCGCCGGCTTTTGTGCTCGCGCCCCTTGTGTTTGTGCTGTGCTCCGCGGTCTGGGCACCAAAGCTACTGCCCGTTATCAGGGCGGAGCTGGCGCGCCGGCACCCGCCCATAACGCGCTCGAAAAAGCCCCCCGCTGTTCGCATCGGCCATTGAAATTCCATTCCCATCTGACCACATTTGCCGATCCCCTCAAGGCCCGCGAGGGCTGTCGAAAACCTGACGCCGTGGGGTCACGGCATGGTCTCCAACGAGGGACGGAGTGGTGACCCATCGATCGAAGTTGCGGCGAGAGCGCCGATAGATTTGAGACCACCGCAACTTCGCGGGTTTAGCGGGCCCAGCGCACCGCTACACAGCCTCGAAGTAGCTCGGGCTACGACTTCGGCACCATAACGGCACGCGGCCCCCGCTCTCCCTCGCGAATTTGCGGCGATTTCAAACCGGTCGGCGCTGTAGGCAGGAGAGCATTCCGAAAAGTTTTCCAAATTTCGCGTACCATGGGGCTCCTGCGCATGAGAAATCCATTGTGCCTCCTATTGGCTATCCCGCTGATCTGTGCATGCGGATCCAAGGACGGCGAAAAACAAACGCCAGACCGCCTGCCGCCACTGCCGCCAGCAGAATGCAACCTCCCCGCGATCGAGGAGCACGACACGGTGTATTACGCCTGCGACTGTGCAAAGGGCGCAGCCGATGGCTGCAGTCCAGGCGACGACAGTGCCGACGGAACATCGCCGGAGCGAGCCTTTCGAACCTACGACCGGGCGCGGCGATCATTTGCCGACCTGCAGCCGGGGAACGCCGTTGCGTTCTGTCGGGGTGGTGCTTTTGACATCGAGGGTGGCGGAACCTGGGAAAACTCGCGATGTCTAGCCGATTGGCCTTGCTTCGTGCGCGACTACGATCCCGGTACGGGCACGAATTTACCCGCTCCTTTGATTCGAGGCGACGAACGCGGAGCGTTCCAGTTCGCCGATGGGGGAGACGCCAACCACGAGGAAGGCTACACGCTGGCGAACCTCGACCTGCGTGGCGAAGGACAGTCCGACCGCGGCCTGTACTTCTACAACGATATTGACGACGTGCGGATTTGCGGGCTCCGCATCGACGGCTTCCGTCTCGGTGTGCACGTCGGCGGCTCGAACGCGCCAGAATCAGACAGCGATGGCCTCAACGAGCGGATCGTGCTGCTCGATTCGCGAATCACGAACAACTCCGGCCAGGGCTGGCTTGGAAGCTGCAATGGATGCGCGATCGAGCGCTGCGTGTTCGACAACAATGGATTCGGCGAAGCGACGTTCAACCACAATCTCTATCTCGGAGGTGCCGATCAAGCCGACGGAATGCGCGTCGTGGACAACGAACTCCGTCGCTCGACCATTGTGAACGGCGAGTGTCGTGGGGTCTCGCTCGTCGTGCACGGTAACCGAGACGGGCTACTGATCGAGGGCAATCGAATCGAGGAAGAACTCGGCGCCGTCGGCAGGGGTTGCTGGGGAATCGCCGTCGACACGGGGTACCCGCAGGCAGAGCGCTTCGAAAACATCATCATTCGACGCAACACTGTCGTCAACGTAGGCAATCTGGGCATCGGCGTGAACGCCTGTCAGGATTGCCTCATCGAAAACAACGTGATCATCCATGGGCAGGAGTCTGGAACACGGGCAATTGCGGCACCGACTCAGGACCGCCAAGAAGATGACGCCACGATGGAGCGGGTCGTGGTCCGCAACAACACCGTGGTCATCGGCTCCACGGGCACAGCCATCACGGTGGCTGGCGAGGGCAGAGGACACGTGGTGGTGAGCAATGCGATTGTCTTCACGAACGACGATGGCGATGCGGCCTGCTTTCGCACGAACTTGAGCGAGGACAGCTACAGGGCCATAGACCACAATCTCTGTAGCTACTCGGAGGGGCGCTGGACGCGGGACCACAACACGCTGGCACAGTGGCAAGAGGAATCCGGGTTCGACGAGCACTCCTTGGACATCCCGCCGGAGTTTACTTCGGTCGAGGGTGCGAAACTGGACCTGGCGGCGGCCTCCAACGAGTCGCCGCTGGTGGACAACGGGCACCCGGAGCTGAGTTCCGAACAAGACTTCACGGGAGCGCCACGCACGGGCTCGCCGGACATCGGCGCCTACGAACGGTAGGCTCGACTTTGGCCAGCTTTCCGCAGATGATCGCGCAGCACAGCGTCTTTCAGAGTGTTTGGCGCGCTCATCTGCAGAAAACTGCCGAAGGCGAGTCTAGGCTCGAGCAAACCGACGCTTCAGAGCAGCAACTATGAGCGATTTCCAGGATTTCGTAGAAGACTACTATCGACGCTTCGCCGATGCGCTGCAGACGATGGAAAAGGGATCGCTTCCCGAAATCCTGGCCGTCTTCGAAGGTGTGGCCAGCCGGGGCGGTACGATCTGGGTGGCAGGAAACGGCGGCAGTGCCGCCATCTCCGATCACACCGTATGCGATACGTCGAAGGGTACCTATGTGGACGGTCGCCCGCCCATACGCTCGGTGTCACTGGCGGCCAATGGCCCGATGCTGACGGCGCTGGGCAACGACATCGGTTACGATCAGGTATTCCGCCAGCAGCTCTACTATTACCTGAAGGACGAGGACGCGGTCCTTCTCGTGAGTTCGAGCGGCAATTCCCCCAATGTGCTCGAAGCGTGTGAATTCGCCAATCAACGCGGTGTTCCGACAATCGCCTTTGTGGGTTTTGGTGGAGGGAAGTTACGCGAGATGGCGCGGCACGTGGTTTGGGTGCCCATCGACAACTATGGCATCGTCGAGGACACCCACCAGAGCTTGATCCACTGCATCACGCAGTACCTGAAAGTAGCGGCAGAGCGCGCCCAGGCCAGCGCTTCGAGCTGAACCCGCGCGTTGAGATCCGTCTGAATGCGCCTCGCAGTGGTCGTGATCGGGAGAAATGAGGCAGAGCACCTGCCAATGAGCCTGGCCTCCGTCCGCGGCGGGGCCGGCCACGTCGTCTACGCCGATAGCGCTTCGACCGATGGCAGCGCCGCGATCGCCGAACGCCTTGGTGTAGACGTCGTGCGCCTCGACGACAGCCCGCCCATGAGCGCGGCCCGGGGCCGCAACGCGGGTCGTGCGCGGCTCTCGGAGCGCTCTTCGGATGTGGAATTTATCCAGTTTCTCGATGGTGACACAGAACTCGTCGACGGCTGGCTCACACTCGCGTCTACCTATCTGGAACAGCACCCGGACGTGGGAGTCGTCGCCGGTAGGCTGCGCGAGAGGTGCAGGGAGCGTAACGCGTTTCACAGGCTCGCAGACATGGAGTTCGACGTGCCCGCAGGTGAGGTCGAAGCCGTGGGTGGAATCGCGATGTACCGAGCGCGTGCGTTCGACCAGGCCGGTGGCTTCGACCCGAACGTCGTCTCCGGAGAGGAGCGCGAGCTGCACCGACGCATCGCTCAACTCGGCTATCGCGTCGTACGCTTGAACGACACGATGGCACTGCACGACATCAATATGACGCACATCGGCCAGTGGTGGCGCCGGGCCAAGCGCTCGGGCCGGACCTATGCCGAACACTGGATCGACCGGGGGATCCTCGGCCGCAGGGTCGCCTCGATCTGCATTTGGGGCGGTCTGTTTCCCGCGAGCGCGGTCGCTTTGGCATTGCCGACACTCGGACTCAGTCTGGTGCTACTTGCGCCCCACGCACTGCTCTATCGCCGCATCCGACGCGATCGCATTCTTCGGGGCACCCCGGAGGATGACGCGACGCTCTACGCCCTGGCCACCGTCGCCGCCAAGATTCCCGAAATGACGGGCGTTGCAGCAGTACTCAAAAGTCGCATTCTGGAGACCGGACAGCGTAGCTGAGCGGCGGTTCCTAGCGGGCGCGATTTGGACTATCGTCCCGCACTCTCGAGCAAGTTTGCAGCCATTGCCGGAGAGCGCCGATGCCCCTCAGAGCCCTAATTCCCCGACGCATGAAATCGTTTCTGCGCTGGATGGCGATGGAGAACGGAAAGTGGCCTGAACTCTATCGCAAGGTGTGCCAGCCAAACGGCTATGAGTTGGGAGACTTCTATCGCAAGTTCGGTCGCGATGGTTTCAAGTTCGTTTCCATCGGCGACCACTTTCTCTGTCGCCCCTGGACGGTGATCACCGACCCGTCATACACCCGGATCGGCAACAATGTACACCTCGGGGCCTGCTACCTCTACGGTCATGACGGCTCCATATCGATGCTCAATCGAGCCTACGGGGCGCGTCTCGATCGCGTCGGAAAAGTCGACATCCGCGACAACGTCTTCATCGGCAACTGGGCCCTCGTGATGCCCGGCGTCACAATTGGGCCGAACGCCGTGGTGGCCGCCGGAGCCGTCGTCACACGCGACGTGGCCGAAGGAACCGTGGTGGCGGGGGTGCCTGCCCGCGCGGTGGGACGGGTCGATGATCTGGTGGAGAAACTCGTGCGCGACACCGATGCCTATCCATGGGGGCACCTCATCGCGCAACGTGAGGGCGCCTTCGACGCGGAAATGGAACCCCTACTGGTCCGCATGCGGCAGCACTTCTTCTATCCCGAGGTCTTTCCTCCCGTGAAAGACGAGGCGGCCAGGCCACCGAAACCCTGAGCGTAGCAAGCGCCGCCCGCAGTGCTATCATGACACCGCGACGACGACCGGTGCCCGGGACCGTATTCGCCCTGCTCGTGGTGATGATATTTGCCACGACGGTTGGCGTGCACGCCCTGCCTCTCGACGCTTCTGATCCCTGGCTCGTCAATGCCATCAACGATATTGGCCATGTCCTTGGATTCCTCGTCGTCACCGCCACCCTCCTTTTCTCACTCGCTCGCATAGATGCGACGGCCCAGTGGTCGCCCAGGTCCCGCCGGCTGGTGGTCGCGGCCCTGATTTTCTGTTTAGCCGCATCTTCGGAGGCCGTACAGGCGCTCGTCCCTAGCCGGACCGCCAGTTGGCCCGACCTCGCCAGGGACGTGGCCGGTGGCATGCTCGGAATGATCGCGGTGATCGCGATGGGTCTGGCGAGCATGTGGCGGTGGCTGACCCTATTCGGTTGCACCATCGCCCTGCTCGCGGTCGTCAGTACGCCACTTGCCCGAATCGCCGCGGTTTTCGACTCCCGACCACACCGACCATTGCGGTTCGAGGCGCGACTCGACCGCTATCGAGTCGAGGCCAAATCCGCTGATCTGAAGGTGGTGACGGCGCCCGCCGACTGGCCGACGGCCGGAAGGGTCATGCGCGTCGAGCCCGCGGGCCACCGAAGAAGTGAGGGCGTCACATTGCATAATCTGCCCGAGCAGTGGTCGCGATTCCAGGCGCTGAAGTTCGTGATCGCCGGCGAAGGGAGGCTCGATGCCCTGGATCTGCGCTTGGCCAGCCCGCCGACACGGGAAAATCGCCGTGGAGGGACTCGCGTCCGGCTGCCGGTGGCTCCAGCGGCACGGACGGTCGTGCTCACAATGGAGGATATTCGTTCCGTGCCACCGCAGCGGCCTGCAAACATTGGTCCCCTCGACCTCGGCCACGTGACGGAGATTTCAATCCTGACCCGGAGCAGAACCTCCGATGCGTTCTACTTGGACGAGATTCGTCTGGAGTAGCGCCCGCGCCCGGCACGCACTATCCCCGCTTCAGAAAGATCGTGCCGTAGCGACGTTCCCTGTCGGGGCGCAGCGGGAAGTAGGGCTCGCTGCCCCAGTAGTAGTTCCACCAGTCGATCGGTGTGTGGACACGCGTTTCGCTGTAGATGCGGCGCTGTTTGTCGAGTAGCGGCTCGAGCCCGTAGCGTTGGGTCAGTTCGACTCGCAGGTCTCCGTCCATGCCTTCGACCAATAGGACGCCGCGGTCCTGGAGCATGTTGTAGAGGTTGTCGAAGGCGATGCGCGCGTTGGCAGGGCTTAGGTGGAATAGGACATTTTGGGCCAAGACCAGCGGAGCAGGTCCGAAGCGCTCCCGCAGGCCGTGGCTGTCGAGCAGGTCGGCCTGGTGGAAGGTCACTTTCGCGCGTAGCTCCGGCTTGACGACGTGAAACTCCCCCTTGCGGTCGAAGGTTCGGGACACGAAGTCGGTGGTAATGTACTGGCTCTGCAGCGCCTCGTCGGCCGTGTATTGACCAGAGGCCGCCTTGTCGACCATGGATTGGTGCAGGTCGGAGGCCGTGATGTGGAAATCGAGGCCGGGCACGCGAAGGCTCAGCCAGGACGCCAACGTGTAGACCTCGGCCCCGTTCGAGCACGCCATGGCGATGATCTCCAGGCGCCTGCCCGTGCGCTCCGGGCGGCCGAGATAGTCCAGTACGGGGCCACTGAGCACCCTCAACTGCGTCGGCGAGCGGTAGAAGCACGTATAGGTGTGGGCCGAGGTCCGGTCGACGCTCCGCAGCAGCTTCGAGTGCTTGAAAACCCCATAGGGGTAGGCCAGCGCCCCGTAGACGACTTTGGACTTCAGAAACCAGTAGGCCGCACCAGGTAGCTGTCGCACCCGGGTGCGCTGCTCGGGATCCTTGGCGACGTACCCAACATAGTCTGGTCGAGCGGCCACGGCGCGAGCCTAGCCCGGATCATTTCGGCTCGGCAAGGCGACACTCGGGCGCCTCACTGTCCGAGATCAGCACACCTCCGGCGCTGGATCATTCACCAAAAATGTCCAAGTCCAATGCTGCTCAAACGCTCACTTCAACAGCACCAGTTGCCTTGATCCTCACTCCCAGCCACGTATGCTCGGCTCCCGCTGCAATGGCCCTCAGACCCACCACTTCTCCCCGTGTGAACCCGATCGCGATCGTGGGCATGGCCGGACGCTTTCCGGGGGCCGGCAGCGTATCCGAGCTGTGGCAAAACCTGGTCTCCGAGACCGAGTCCGTCACCACACTCGATGAGGAGACGCTTCGGGCCAACGAAATCGACTACGACGCGCTCCGCGACAGGCGGGATTACGTGCGGCGCGCCGGGATCGTGGAAGGCGCCGAGCTGTGGGACGCGCCCTTTTTCAAGTCTACGCCTCGCCAGGCCGCCATGATGGACCCCCAGTTGAGGGTCTGGCTGGAGTGCGCCTGGGAGGCGCTCGAGGATGCCGCGCTGGATCCGGAGCGCTTCGGCGGGTCGATTGGCGTCTTCACGGGAACCGGAACACGCGGCAACTACCTGCTTTCCAATATCGTTCCGGACCGGCCCTACCTGGAGACATTCATCCGCAATCGGGACGTCGACGTCTACGACATTCAAATCGTCAACGACCGCGATTACATCGCCACGCGCGCCGCCTATACCTTCGGCCTGCGCGGTCCGGCGGTGACCGTGCAGTGTGCCTGCTCCACTTCGCTGGTCGCGATCACAATGGGCTGCCAGAGCCTGTGGAGCGGCGAATCGGACGCCGTGCTCGCAGGTGGCTCCTCGATCCAATTTCCCCAGGCGCGCGGCTACATCCATCAGCCGGGCGCGATGTTTTCCACCGATGGTTATACGCGCACCTTCGATGCTGAGGCAGGCGGCACCATTTTTACCTGCGGGGTCGGCGCCGTCCTGCTGCAGCGCCTCGATGATGCCCTCGCGGAGCGACGACCTGTTTACGCGGTGATTCGCGGAGCTGCCAACAACAACGACGGCGGCGCCAGCGCGAGCTATGTGGCCCCCTACGAGCCCGGGCAGGCCCGGGTCATCGAGTCGGCCCAACGCATCGGCGGCATCGATCCACGCAGCGTCTCGTACATTGAATGCCACGGAACCGCGACGCGCATGGGCGATCCACTGGAAATTCGCGGCCTGACCCGTGCCTTCCGAAGACAGACCGAGGACAAGGGCTTCTGCGCCGTGGGATCGCTCAAGACCAACGTCGGCCACATGTCGACGGCGGCCGGCGTCGGCGGCGTGATCAAGGCTGCCCTCGCGCTGCACCACCGCACGCTTCCCGCGTCGCTGCACTACCGGACTCCGAATCCGGAGATCGACTTTCCTTCCACACCGTTTTACGTGGTCGACTCGACCCGTCCGTGGGAAAGCGACGGGCCCTTGCGCGCCGGCGTGAGCGCCTTTGGCGTCGGCGGGACCAACTCCCACGTCGTCCTGGAAGAAGCGGGCGCATGAAGGGCTCCAGGCTGGTGCTGCTGTCGGCGATGGACGCGACCGCCCTTGCGCGGCGAGCCCAGGACGTGGCCGGCTACCTGGAGCGAAACCCTTCGTCTTTGGCCGATGTGGCCTACACGCTCGCCGTGGGTCGCAAACGTTTCCCGCGGCGAGCTGCGATCATCGTGCCCGACGGGGCTTTGCCTCCGGAGGTCATTGGCGCAATGGCTCGGGAGCACACCGAGCGCACCCAGGCTGGCGCCAGCACGTCACCGCGGGTCGCCTTCATGTTTCCCGGCCAGGGCTCCCAGTTTATCGGCATGGGGCGCGAGCTCTTCGAGCACGACACCCGCTTCCGGGAGCGCTTCCAGCGTTGCGACGCCTTGCTCTCGAAGCGACTGGACCTGAGCCTCGAGCAGCTGCTGCTATCGAACCAAACCTCCGAGCAAGCCTCCGAAACCCTGCGACAGACCCGGGTTGCACAGCCGGCGCTCTTCGTGATCGAGTACTGCCTGGCGAAGTCGCTCATGGACGCAGGCGTCGAACCCGACGCGCTCATCGGTCACAGCATCGGTGAGTTCGCAGCCGCCTGCCTCGGCGGTGTCTTCGAACTCGAGGCGGCCCTCGAGCTGGTCGCCGAGCGCGGACGGCTGATGCAGTCGCAGCCCCCTGGCGCCATGGTGGCCGTTCGCTGCGCGCCCGAGGCCTTGAACGAGTTTTTGGGCGACGCGGTTACACTGGCGGCGCACAACGCGCCCGAGCTGTCGGTGGTCTCCGGCGAACTCGCAGCGATGGATCGCTTCACCGCTGCTGCGGAGGGCGCCGGACTCGAGACCCGCAAGCTCCATACCTCCCACGCGTTCCACTCGCCCATGATGGACCCCATCCTGGAGCCTTTCCGCGAGGCCGTGGAGCGGGCCCGGCCACAGCCGCCCAGGCTCGCCATCATCTCGACCCTGACCGGCGCACCGATGGCGCCAGAGGAAGCGACCTCTGCGGACTACTGGGCGCGCCAGTTGCGCCATGCGGTGCGCTTCGCCGACGCTGCCCGAGTGCTTTTCGACGGCCCCGAGCGAATTCTCGTGGAGGTGGGGCCCGGGACCGCGCTGACCAGCTCGGCCGCCAAGCAAACGCAAGCCGATCGGCCCCGCGCGATGCTCGAAACGCTCGGCGGACCCAAGCAGCCACGGCCGGCGCTGGATGCGACTCTGCGCTGTTTGGGGCGTCTCTGGCTGCAGGGGGCCGAACTCGACTGGGAAGCCCTGCACGATGGCGCCGAGCGCAAGCTCCTGCGCTTGCCCAGCTACCGGTTTTCGCGCCAGCTGCACTGGGTAGAGCCGCCGACGGTGGAGGGCGGCTCGCGGGGGCTTGCCATCGCGAGTGCCGACACGGACGACGCTGGCGATGGACAGGAGCAGGGCCTCGATGGACGCGTCTACCGTCTGCTTGCCGCCCGCCTCGGGCGACGCATTGCAGCCGAGGACCGGGAGCGGTCATTGCTCGAGCTGGGCTTCGACTCGCTTGCGCTTTCACAACTGCGCGCGCGCATCGAAGAGCAACTCGGAGTGATGGTGTCGATGCGCCAGCTGTCGGAGAGTCTCGACACGCCCCAACTGCTGGCGGAGTACGTCCGACAAGGCGCACCTGTGCAAGCGCCGCACGCGGTCGAAGGCCAGCAAGCGCCATCCCAAGCCCAAGACGCCGAGCAACCACTGCGAGGCACCACTACCGTGCCCCATCGCGAAATTTGGGTTTCCTGCGCCGCGGGCGGTGATGAGGCCAACCTCTGCTACAACGAGTGTCGCCGCATCGAGCTGCGCGGCCCGCTCGACATCGCGCAGCTCGATGCAGCCATGCAGCAGCTGGTCAAGCGGCATCAGGCGCTGCGACAGGTCTTCAGCGCCGACGGCTCGGAGTTCATCATCCACCCCTACCGGCCCGAGCCCCTGGCGCACACCGACCTCAGCGCGCTCGACGCCGCCGCCCGCGAGGCGCGCCTGCAGCAGCTCTGTCACCACGAGGTCGCAACGCCCTTTGACCTCGAACAGGGGCCGCTCTACCGGGCGCACCTCTTGACGCTCGGCGAAGGCGAGCACGTGCTGCTGCTGTGCGCCCATCACATCGCCGCCGACGGCAGCTCCATCTACCTGATGCTGCGTGAGGTGGCCGAAATCTACAGCGCCCTGGTCGAGCAACGCCCGCCCGCACTCACAGCTCCGGACTCCTTTCTGAGCTATGCGGCGCGAGACATGGAGCGCGCCCACAGCGGCGCGGCCGAAGCCGACGAAAAGTTCTGGCTCGCGCACCTGGCCGGCCACAGCGACGATCTGGATTTGCCGACCGATCGGCCGCGACCGGCAACCCGAGGCTACGCCGCCGCTCGCCAGGACTTCTACCTCGAGCCGGCCGCCACCGAGGCCCTGCGCGGCGTTGGGCTTTCCGCCAGGACCACGCTGCAGACCGTTCTGATGGCGATGGTGCAGCTGTTATTGCAGCGCATCACCCGCCAAACCGACATCGTCATCGGCATGCCGGCTTCGGGACAGGCCGCGGTAGGCGCCAACGCGCTGATGGGTCATTGCGTGCACGTGCTGCCGATTCGACAGTACCTCGACCCCCAAAAGACTTTCCTCGCCTATCTGGGCGACGTTCGCCGCACGCTCTTCGAGTGCCTCGATCACCAGGAACTCACCTTCACCGCCTACCTCGAGAAGCTGGGACGGCCGCGCGACCCCAGCCGCTTGCCGCTCGTGCCCTTCGCTTTCGGCATGGGGCGGACTCCCAGGAACTTGCCATTTGCCGGTCTCGAGACCCGCGTCAGCACGGTCCATCGCCTCTCCGAGACCTTCGACATCTACCTCTTCGCGACCGAAGACGGCGCCGGCGGGGTGAACTTCGCCTGGTCGTACAACAAAGACCTCTTCGACGCCGAGACGATCCAGCTGTGGCAGCGCTGTCTGCAGAGCATCGTCAGTGCGGTCACCTCCGATGGCGGCGAAAGCAGGCTCGAGGCCATGGAGGTCCTGAGCGCCGAAGACCGCGCGAGCCTGCTCCGTCACGCTCTGGGGCCGCAGCTGCCCGAGAGCGACTACGTGGGTGCCCACGAGCGCTTCGACCGCGCCGCCAGGCAGCATCCCGAGGCCGTTGCCCTGATCGCGACCGATGCGACCCTGAGCTACGCAGAACTCAACCGCCGCGCAAACCAGCTCGGCCAATGGTTGGGCCGGCGTGGGCTCCCGCCCGGTACACCGATCGCCGTCTGCCTCGAACGCACATCCAAGTTGGTATGGACGCTTTTGGGCCTGTGGCGCGCGGGCCTCGCCTACGTGCCCCTGGATCCGAAGTACCCCAAGGCCCGCGTGCACATGATCCTCGAGGACTCGGGCACGCAGCTCTTGCTGACCTCCGAAAAAGTCGCCGACGAAATCCTGGGGGAGCGCGGTAGCGAGAAAGGCGGCGGCGGGGTCGAGGTCGTGCGAATCGAGCGACTGCTCGACGAACTCGAGGCCGAGCCGGATGCCGTGCCGCAGCTGCCGCGCGATCCGTCCGACTGCGCCTATGTGATCTTCACCTCGGGCTCGACCGGTCGGCCGAAGGGAGTGCAGATCTCCCAACGGGCCTTCGATAACTTTTTGGTCGCAATGGCCAAGACCCCCGGGTTCAGCGCCGGCGACCGCATCCTGGCGCTGACCACCGTGAGCTTCGACATCGCAGGGCTCGAACTCTTCTTGCCATTGACCCATGGTGGCTCGCTGGTGCTCGCCACCGCCGACCAGGCGCTCGATCCGCTCGCGCTGTCGCAGCTGGTCGAAGCGGGCGACGTCAACATCATGCAAGCCACACCGGCGACCTGGCAGATGCTGCTCGACGGCGGTTGGCTAGGCAACCCGAAGTTGAGGGTGCTCTGTGGCGGCGAGGCCTTCCCCCAGAGGCTGGCCGAGGTCCTCGTCGAAAGCTGCGGCGAGGTCTGGAACGTCTACGGCCCCACGGAGACCACCGTTTGGTCCTCGGTCAAGCGTGTGGAGCGCCCCGAGGAGCTCACCATCGGACGCCCCATCGACAACACGACGATGTACGTCCTCGACGAGGCCATGGGGCTTTCACCGACGGGCTCGAGTGGTGAGCTGTGGATCGGCGGTCGTGGCGTGGCCGACGGTTACTTCGGGCGCCCGGAACTCACGGCCGAACGCTTCAAACCAAACCCCCACCTCGAGGGCGACGTCATCTATCGCACCGGCGACCTGGCGCGCGTCCGCCGTGACGGTGAATTCGAGTGCCTGGGCCGACTGGACTTCCAGGTCAAGATCCGGGGCTTCCGCATCGAGCTGGGGGAGGTCGAGACCGCACTCGTGGGGCAGCCCGGCGTCGCCGCCGCAGTCGTGGTCGCCCGCGAAGAGACACCGGGCGACAGGGCGCTGGTCGCCTACGTCGTTCCGGAAGATGACCAGGCGCTCGACACCTCACAGCTGCGACAGCTTCTGCTGGAGCTACTGCCGGCCTACATGGTGCCCAGCGCCTTCGTGTTGTTGTCGGAGCTGCCGATGACGCCGAACAACAAGGTGGACCGCAAGGCGCTGCCCGCGCCCGACATCGGCGGCGCAGCGTCCTACCAGGCGCCTGAGCTTGCCGCGTGTGAGCGGGTCTCGGAGATGCTGTGGCAGCGGAGGTGGACCGATGCGGCGCCACCCGGCCCGGAGTTACCCCCGTGTAATTGGCTGCTGCTGGCCGAGGACTCGGCGATGAGCCAACCGCTGCAGGCACGCCTTCAAAAGGCCGGTCATGCCGTAACTGTGGTCCACGCTCGCGACCGCTATCACGAGGTCAGCCAAGGCGAGTTCACTATCAATCCCGAGTTCGGAGAGGAGCAATTCGCAGTGCTGCTCAGCCGGCTCGAAAGCTTGGGGCGCCTGCCCGATCGCGTAGCTCACCTCTGGCTTGCGGGCGGCGAGGCCGAGGTGAGACTCGGCTCAAGCTCCTACCACCATCACCAGGAGCGAGGCCTCTTCACGCTCCTCTACCTCAGTCGCCAGCTCGCCGCGCTCGCCCCCGAACGAGCGGTGACGTTCCACGTGGTCACCACGGCGCTGAACGAAGGCGGTTTCTCGGTCGCCGATCGCGGCAAGGCCGCCGCGCTCGGCATTTGCCAGGTGATCCCCCTCGAATTCGTTCGGCAGAAGGTCTCGGTGCTCGAGTTGCCCAGCGCCGAGCACAGGCGGCGCGACAGGAACGCAGAGATCATCGCGAGCGAGCTGCTGAGCGGGCCAACCGAGCCGCGGATCCGCTACCATGGCCGCAAACGGCAGCAGCTTTCATGGTATGCCGTCGCTGGCTCGGCCCCGCCCGCTGCCATCACCTCGGGCACGGCGCTCGTGGTCGGGCTGTCCGAGTTCGGTCTCGCCGCCGCACGTCGGCTGGGCCGAGAGCCCGAAGTCAAGTTGGCCTATGCGACGTCGGACGGGGAGGTCGCCGACGGGGCACGGCACGCGGAGCTCCAAGCGCTCGAGCGAAGCGGCGTGCTCGACGCGGTCAAGACCGTCAGCCTTTCCAGCGGCGCCGCGCTCAGGGGCGAACTCCGGGAGCTACAGAAGCAACTCGGACCCATCACGACCGTCGTTGTCGCCTTGCCCAAGCCGCCTGCCGCCCTGCTACAGGAACTGCGCGAGCAGGACATCGAGACCCACTTGGCCAAAGTGGTTCAGTTGCTGCTGGCCCTCGACGAACTGCCAGCCGGACAGCTGCAGCACTTGATCGTCGGCAGTTCACTCGACTGCGCCCTGGGCGGTCCCGGCGCGTTGGCGGAGGCGACGGCAAACGCCATCCTGACGCTGGAGCGCCAGCGCGGAACCTGCGAAACGGCATTGGTCGCGCTCGGCCCAGTCGCCGGGGAGCCTGCTGAGCGGGCATGCAGTGACCAGGTGGGTCGCGACCGGGCCTACTTCCGGGAGCACGGACTTTCTGCGGCGCAGCTAGACGAAGCGCTGCAGCGGCTGCTCGGCCTGCCGGGGGCGGACTATCTGGGCTGCGCCTTCGAGCTGGACGCCTATCGCGAGCGCCTCGAGCTATCGGCCGCCCGGGATGCGGAGCTGCGGGCAGGCCGGCGCTTTGTCGAACCGAAAAACGAGACCGAACGCCGAATGGCGGCGCTTTGGGCCGAGGTGTTGCGCCTCGACCGCGTGAGCACCGAGGACGACTTCTTCGACCTCGGGGGCCACTCCTTGCTGGCCGTGCGCCTCTTCGCCTTGGTCAACAAGGAGTTCGACGTGGCCTTGCCATTCTCGACACTACTGAGCTCACCGACGGTGGCCTCCCTGGCATCGCACCTGTCGGCGGATGGCTCGGAGGCGCCGGGGACGGCGGCCGCAGCGCCTGGTACCGAGCAGCTCGTAAAGCTACATTCGGGCACCGACCCGAAGCGGGCACCGCTCTTCGTCGTGCACGGCCTGTTCGGCAATGTGCTCAACCTACGTCACCTGGCGCGCCTGCTCGACCCAACACGCGACTTCTACGCCATCCAGGCCTGCGGCCTCGACGGCAGGTCCCGCCCCTATCGCTCCCTGGTCGAAGCAGCCGTGGCCTACACCGAGCAGGTGCGGCGCGTGCGACCCCGGGGCCCCTACCTGCTGGGCGGGTTCTGCGTGGGCGGGGTCATGGCCATCGAGATGGCGCGTTTGCTCAAACAAGCGGGCGAGGAGGTGGGCTCGGTCGTGCTGCTCGATGCCCACGTGCCGGAACAACGCGGCAGCCTCAGCATGTCCGACCGTCTTCAGATCCACAGGGAACGGCTTCGGCGGGAGGGCCTGAACTACGTGCGCAGCTGGGCAAAAGAGAAGTACGAATACGAGTCCAAGCGCCTGCGCGCGCGCTTCGACGGCAATAGCGGTGTCGAGGACCCGACCCAGTACCGGTCGGAGCGGGTGCGCGAAGCCATCGAGGAAGGCATGCGCAACTACACCCCTCGCTTTTTCGACGGTGATGCGGTGCTATTTCGGCCGCCACTGGCGCCGAGGCACGAGCTCTCGGGGGGCAGGCGCATCAACGAGAAGCGGGCCTTCCTGCTCGAAGACAACGGCTGGAGCCGAGTCGTGCGCTCCCTGCAGATTCAGGAGCTGGCTTCACCCGCCGGCGATCACGATGGCTTCGTGCTCGAGCCCTACGTTCGGGACCTGGCCCGAAGAATGCGGCCGCTGCTGGACCAGGCGAGCCCCAAAATGCGCTAGTGCCTGTTTCAAGACGCTCGACCCAGCCCGCGCCCGATTCCATGAGCGAGAAGCCAGGTGCTGTTCAACTCGATCGAATTCGCCATCTTCTTGCCCGTCGTGTTCGGCCTGTACTGGGCGGTGCCGGGGCACTTGTTCAGGCTGCGCAATTCGATCCTGTTGGCGGCCAGCTACTTCTTCTACGGCTACTGGGACTGGCGCTTTCTCTCGCTGATCTTTGTCAGCTCCCTGGTGGACTACGCGGTCGGCATCGGCCTGACCCAGACGCAGCTGGGTGGCCGCCGCAGGCTGCTACTTCTGGCCAGCCTGATCGTGAATCTGGGCCTGCTTGGCGTCTTCAAGTACTACAACTTCTTCATCGACAATCTGGTCGACACCGTCACCTTCCTGGGCGTGCACCTGGAGCCCTCGCGCCTCGAACTCATCCTCCCGGTGGGCATCAGCTTTTACACCTTCCAGACAATGAGCTACTCCATCGACGTCTACCGGCGCAGCCTGAAGCCGACGCGGGATGTCCTTGCGTTTTTCACCTACGTCTCCTTCTTCCCTCAGCTGGTGGCAGGACCCATCGAGCGCGCCAGCAATCTGCTTCCGCAGTTTTCGGCGCGGAGGCGATTCGACTACGAGCGCGCCGTGGACGGCCTGAGGCAAATCCTCTGGGGCCTCTTCAAGAAGGTCGTCATCGCCGACAACTGCGCCGGGGTGGTGGACGCCACCTTCGCGGACTCCGGCGCCCACGGGGGCAGCACCCTGCTGCTGGGTGCGGTCCTCTTCGCGTTTCAGATCTATGGTGATTTTTCCGGCTACTCCGACATCGCCATCGGGACTGCGCGCCTCTTTGACTTCAATCTGATGAAGAACTTCGCCTTCCCTTACTTCTCGCGGGACATTGCGGAGTTCTGGCGGCGCTGGCACATGTCGCTGACCACCTGGTTCCGCGACTACCTCTACATCCCGCTGGGTGGTAGCCGCGGCAGCCGCAGCCAGACCATCCGCAATACCTTCATCGTCTTCCTGGTCAGCGGCTTCTGGCACGGCGCGAACTGGACCTTCATCGCCTGGGCCGTGCTCCACACCCTATTCTTCTTGCCGCTGCTGATCACCAACCGAAACCGCCGCCACCTCGATGCGATCGCCAGCAGGTTCCCGGGCCCCGTCGAGGTGCTCCTGATCCTCCGAACCTTCCTCTTGGTTACCTTGGCCTGGGTGTTCTTCCGGGCCGAGAGCGTCGGTGATGCCTTCGCCTACTTTCAGGGCATTGCGAGCCCCTCCCTGCTGTCGAAGCCCGACCTGCCGTCTAAGTTCCTGCTACTGGAGATCGCGCTCATGGTCGCGATCGAATGGCTCGGCAGACACGGCGAACACGGGCTCGCGCCAAAAGAGGCCCGCTTCCCCAGACCGCTGCGCTGGGGCGGCTATCTCGGGCTGGCCTCGTTGGTGCTCTTTGGCGGCGGTGGTACCGAAGACTTCATCTACTTCCAGTTTTAGCGATGAAGCACTTTCTTCTGCGTTTGGCCCTCTTTCTGTCGCTGCTGTCTCTGACGTGCGCAGCGCTCGTGGTGGGGACCGTAGAGCTGCATCGCCGCACGATTGACCGCTGCACACTGGGTGCGGAGATCGATACCGTGATCGCGGGAGACTCCCACACCATGTGGGCCATCGATGACTCCCAACTCCCAGGCCTGCGCAACATCTCGCTGAACGCCGAGGGCTATAGATACACCTACCTAAAGCTCCGCCATCTGCTGCAAACCGATCATCGGATCGCAACCATTTACATCGGCGTCAGCTACCATAACTTCGCGGGCTACTACGACGAGTACATCTACGGCGTCACCTTCCACGATTACTTGGAGCGGTATCTGTCGCTGCTCTCCCGAGCGGACTACGAGGGCCTTGTTCGCTACGCGCCGCAGCACTCTCTGGGATTGGCACGGAGTATTGTGCAACGCGGCTTCAGACCCGGCCTCAAGGGAGAGTGCCTGATGTACGGACAGTTCCCGGCGGAGCAGAAGACCCAGGTCTTCGATGCGAGCAAGATGCAAGCGCGGCTCGAGGAGCAGTTCTACCGTTCGAATCGCGTCGTGGAGCCCTCCGTGTCGAACGTGGAGTACCTGCAGAAGATCGTCGACCTGTGCCGCGCCCATGGCCTGCGCGTCGCGGCGCTGGCGACGCCGTTGCATCCCGAATACGAGCGACGTATTCCCGCTAGCTATCGACGCCTGCTGCGCCACTTCCTGCAGGACAGCGGGTTGCCTTACTACGACTTCGCAGATCTTACACTGTCGGACGCAGAGTTCTTGCCCGACGGCGACCACACCAACTACGCCGGGGCGATGACCACCACCCGGCGCTTCAAGCGCTACCATGAAGGGGGTTGAGGCTTTGACCAAGAACTGGAAGCCGCTGATCGTCGTTGCGATCGTCGGCCTCCTGGGGTTGCTGGCCACGCGCAGGGTGCTCGGGCCGGTCTACTATCGCTATCGGACAGACGTCCACGAACTGACCGTCGAGGACACCACCTTCTCCTATCGTGACCTGGGCACGGGTGCACCCACGGTGGTGATCAGCAGCGGAGTGGATTGCAGCAAGAACGGCTATCATGCGCTGCAAGAGGGCTTGGCCAAGACAACCCGGGTCATCGCCTACGACCGACCGGGCACGGGCGACGCGCCGCCAAACTCGGAGCCACCGACCCTCGACTTCATGATCGACGACATGAAGGCCGTACTCGAGAAACTCGATGCCCCACCGCCCTATGTGTTGATTGGGCACTCCATGGGCGCGCACATCATTCGCTACTACGCGAACGCCCATCCGGAAGAAGTTGCGGGGCTCGTCATGCTGGACGGACCGCACGAGGATTGGTTCCGCCACATTCGTGACAACTGGTCGAAGAAGGAGATCGACGACTACTTCGTGTTCTGGAGCATCACGGAAAAAGACGGCAGGCTGCTCGAGCGCCCCGAGTACGAGACCAACTGCGACATGCTCCGCGGCATCGAGATCGATCCGAGCATTCCGGTGCTGATGTTCACCGGCGACAACGCCAGGCACTTTCGTAAAACCGACCCCGGCCGCGAGGTGGATCGGCGGCGATGGGCGGAAATGCAGGGCAACTTGATCGAGGGTCACCCCGACGCCAAGCACATCATCGACTTCGAAACCGGGCACTGGATGCACCGGGACAAGCCCGAGGAAGTGCTGCAGGAGATCAAATCGTTTATCGAGCGGATCGGGGCCAGACGCGCGGCCAAGGCGGCCCGAAAGCCCGAAGTCAGCCCTCGATAACGCGCACCCGCAAGCGCGATAGAAAACGGCGGCGGCGCTTCTTGACGACGGTGTAGCGATCGGCCGGCTTGCCATTGCGGAAGATCGCGTAGAACACCTCGCAGAATTCCTCGACGCTCATCGCATTCTTGACGGTATTGGTTCGGATCTGGTGCAAGGTCTTCACCAGCTCGGGATAGTAGCCGCTGTCACTGTAGGGCTCGATGAGCGTGTCGGTCTGCTTGGGCCAGATGTCGGTTGCGATATTGCCCGGTGCGATTACCACGACCCTGACACCCCTTGCCGTTAGCTCATCGCGCAGGGTCTTGGTCAGCCCCTCAAGCCCGTGCTTGCCGGCGGCGTAGCAACCGAAAAAACGGTTGATCCCAACGCCGCTAACGGAGCTGATGTTGATGATCCGCCCGGGTGCTGCGCCTTCGGGGGCCAGATAGGGAAAGAAGGACTGAATTACTCGCAGCTGTCCCACGACCAGTGTGTCCAGCTGCCGCCGAAGGCTCTCGGGCGCCACGTGCAGCAGCGGACCGATCTCGGCGCTGCCCGCGTTGTTCACCAGCGCCGCCAGCGGTGCCCCTGCCAAGGCCTCCCCCAACTCGGCCGCTGCGCGGTCGATCTCCTCCTGCTTGCAGACGTCGAATACGAGGGGCCGAAATTGTGAACCCAGGGCGACCGCGAGCTCCATCCCTCTGTGGTCGGACCTCACGCTACCAAAAACTCGATGGCCCGCGCGGATCAGCCTGCGAGCCATCCCAAGGCCGATGCCCGACGAAACCCCGGTAATGAGCACGGCTTGATGTTGTCGGACCATGCGTGCCCAGTTCCAGCTCAGTCGCTTACCCGATCGTCACGCCGCATTTGGGCGGTCGCCGGATCTTCCCCGCGGCGGCCGAGCACAAAATCGCGAGCCCCACGTGCAAAGGCGCGATAGCTTTCGAGATCGCGGCCGTAGCCGCGGAGCTGCCACAGGTAGGTTCGCGCGATCTGCGGGGCGTGAAGTAAGAGCGACAGCTTGCTGTTGTAGCGCGCCAAACAGATCATCCGGTTACGGGTGAGATAGTAGATGATGTAGGGCGAGCGCTTGCCCGTGGTCTTGCTGGTGAAGTGTACAACCCGCGCATCGCCGACGACGTTGATGCGGTAGCCCGCATCCTGCACGCGTACGCACATGTCGAAGTCTTCCCAACAGGTGCCGAGGCTTTCGTCCAAGTAGCCCAGGTCACGCAGCATACTGGCGCGAAAAATGGTCGCGCAGAAGGGCACGAAGGCCGACTCAACCGTCGGCCACGCCTGGTCTCGGTAGATGACCTCCCTGTTGTCGTGTCGCGCCAGCTTGCGGTTCAGGGTCGCGCCGTAGAACATGTGGCGATCCCCATCCGGCCCCGGGTCTGGCCCCAGTAGCAGCGGACTGCACGCACCGAGGCCAGGGTCGGATTCCATTTCAGCGACCACCGCCTTGACGCTGCCGGGTTCGACGACGATGTCGTTGTTATAGAGTTGGACGTACTTCGCTCCCAGCTCCACACCGCGCCGCAGACCCGCGTTGCTCCCGCCCGTGAATCCGCGGTTCTGTGGGAGCACGATCAACTCGATGCCCGGAAAGCGCTCCTTGACCCGCTCTCCACAGGGCTCGATCGAGCCATTGTCCACCAGAATGACGTGGAGGTTCGGGTAGTCGCATTCGAGAAGCGATTGCACGCAGCCCGACGCCATTTCCACGTCGTTCCAGGTCAACACGACGGCTGCCACGAGAGGGGGCTTTTCGGGGGCCACGTCGTCCATTCGCTACCGATTCCGTTTGGTCCCGCAGAGCGGGAAGGGCGATGACCTTCTACAACACTCCGTTTCGACGCGTCCAGGGAGCATCCCTGATCGGTCATTCAGGCACACGCGCGGGTCTTTCGACCAACTTCAGGCTCGCAGCATGGGGGGACCAAACGGGCCTTGGCTCCAACTGGCCACCGCTGCTTTGGTAGCGCTGCAATTGTCCACTCTTGCTGGCAAATCTGAGCGACAGCCGATCAAGACTAGACGCTCGTGGTCCCCACGTTATACACCTCGGGCACAGCCCTCGGGGGAGGAGCGCCCATGAGCAGTCCAGCCGACACGCCTGTCTTCGTACTCTGTGGTGGCCTGGGAACCCGCTTCCGGGAGATGACCGAGCTTCGACCGAAGCCGATGATTCCGATCGGAGGTCACCCCATCCTCTGGCACATCATGAACAAGTACGCCGCGCACGGATTCAAGCGCTTCGTGCTCTGCACCGGCTACATGTCCGAGGTCATCAAGGCGTATTTCCATGATTACGCGGCGATGAACAGCGATTTCACTGTGGACCTCCGCTCCAACAAGCGCGTCGTCCACTCCATCGACCACGAGCAGGACTGGTCTGTAACAGTTGCGTACACCGGCGAACACACCATGACCGGCGGCCGCGTGGCCATCGCCGCGCGAAAATACCTGGGTGACGCCGGGCACTTCGCCGTGACCTATGGCGACGGCCTCACCGACGTCGATCTGGCCGCAGAGTTCGCCTTCCACTTGAAGGAAGGCCGGACGGGTACCGTGCTGGGGGTGAACCCGCCCTCCCGCTTCGGCGAACTGGAACTCGACGGCAACCGCGTCGTGGCGTTTTCCGAGAAGCCTGAGTTCACCGACACCTGGATCAACGGCGGGTTTTTCTTCTTCAAGCGCGAGTTCCTGGGGTACCTTCCGGACGGAGAAGCTGGCTCGGTGCTCGAGCGCGCACCGCTGGTCAAGCTGGCGCAAGATGGGGAGCTGAGCATGTGGAAGCACTCGGGATTCTGGCAGTGCATGGACACCCAGCGGGACCACGACCAGCTCACCGAACTCTGGAATACGGGCGAGGCACCCTGGTTGCGCTGAAGACTCGCTCGCCGACAGGAGCTTGAAATGAACGTATTTGTGACGGGGCACAGGGGCTATATCGGGGTGCATCTGGTCGAGCTGCTCAAGGCGGCCGGTCACCAGGTCACCGGCTGCGATGTGGGGCTCTTCGACGGTACCGAGTGGGATCCGTGCGTTCGGCCCGATCGAGAGATCTCGAAGGACGTGCGCAAACTCACCCTCCAGGAACTCGAGGGCCACGACTGCGTGATGCACCTGGCCGCGATTTCCAACGATCCGATGGGGGAACTCAACGCCGACATCACCTACAGCGTGAACCGCGACGCGTCGATTCAAATCGCCAAGCTCTCCAAACAGGCGGGCGTACCGCGCTATCTGTTCTCGGGCAGCTGCTCGGTGTATGGCGCAGGTCAAAAGATGGACCTGGAAGAGGACGACCCGTTAGCGCCCTTGACGGCCTACGCCAAGTCCAAAATCGAGACCGAGGAGGCGGTTTCAAAGCTGGCGGACGACGATTTTTCACCGGCTTATTTGCGCAACGCCACGGCCTACGGCTACTCCCCGATGCTGCGTGTGGACCTGGTGGTCAACAATCTTCTGGGTTCGGCCCTTTCGTACGGGGAAATCCGGATCATGAGCGACGGAACCCCGTGGCGCCCACTGATCCACTGCCGCGACATCGCCCGTGCCTTCGTGGCCTTCGCCGAAGCGCCGAGGGATGCGATCCACAACAGGGCGGTCAACATCGGCGGCAATCGCGAGAACTTCCAGGTCAAGGATGTGGCCGACAACGTCCAGCGGCTCATCCCCGACGCGAAAATCTCCTACACGGGAGAGGTCGGCGCCGATCCGCGCAACTACCGCGTGAAATTCGACCTGCTGAACAAGACACTACCGGACTTCAAGCTGCAGTACGACCTGGCGTCGGGTATGGACGAGCTGCACAGGGCAATGGTCGACCACAAGTTCGGCAAGGCCGACTTCGAATCCGATCAATTCATTCGCTTGCGCACCTTGCGCAAGCGAATGAACCTGCTCGAAAGTTGAAGGGGCCGCGATGATTTTCCGCGAAACGCCGCTCGCTGGCGCCTACACCATCGATCTAGAAAAGCGCGGCGACGACCGTGGCTTCTTCGCTCGGGTTTTCTGCGAGCGCGAGTTCGGGGAGCTGGGCCTGACCACCCACTTCGTCCAGGTCAACAACTCCACCAGCGCCGAAAAGGGAACACTACGGGGCATGCACTACCAGCTGGCGCCCCATGCCGAGACCAAGCTCGTGCGCTGCATCAAGGGCTCGCTCTACGACGTCATCATCGACCTGCGGCCGGACTCGGAGACCTTCTGCAAGAGCTTCGGAGCCGAGCTCAGCGCCGAAAACCGCACCATGATGTACGTGCCCAGGGGCTTTGCCCACGGTTTTTTGACCCTCACCGACGACACCGAAGCCTTCTACCTGGTCGACGCCTTCTACGCGCCCCAGTCCGAACGCATCGTTCGCTTCGACGACCCCAAATTCGCCATCGAGTGGCCCGCGCCGCCGGTCGTGCTGTCCGACAAGGACAAGAACGCTCCGGATTTCGACCCCGGCCACCACCTGCCGCAATGAAATGAAAGTCCTGCTCACCGGCGCCAGTTCGTTCACCGGCATGTGGTTTGCCCGCGCGCTTTCGCAGGCGGACGTCCAGGTCACCGCTACCCTGACCCGCGGCAGCGCCGCCGAGTATCCGGAAGCGCAGCGCCGTGCGCGCATCGTCGAGGTCGAACGCAGCGCGAACGTCGCCTACGGCATGCGCTTCGGGGATGACGCTTTCCTCGAGCTGCTGCGCGAGGCCGGCCCCTTCGACGCCCTGTGTCACCACGGCGCCGATGTCACCGACTACAAGAGCCCGGACTTCGACGTCGCGCGCGCGGTCGCGAACAACACCCACAACCTCCGTCCGGTGCTGCGAATCCTTGCCGACAGCGGCTGCAAGCGGCTTTTGCTCACCGGAAGCGTATTCGAGGGCGGCGAGGGAGCCGGCTCCCAGGGGCTGCCCCACTTCTCCCCCTATGGCTTGTCCAAGGCAGTCACGGCGGAGGCCTTCCGGTATTACGCAGCCGAAGCCGGCATTTCTCTCGGCAAGTTCGTGATTCCAAATCCATTCGGACCGCACGAGGAGCCGCGCTTCACGGCCTATCTCATGCGCACCTGGCGCGCCGGTGAAGTGCCACGGGTGCAGACGCCGGCCTACGTCCGAGACAACATCCACGTGGACCTGCTCGCACGGGCCTACGCGCGCTTCGTGCGGGAGCTCCCGGTCGGGCCCGGATTTTGCAAGCTCAGCCCCAGTGGCTACGTGGAGTCCCAGGGCGCCTTCGCCCAGCGCTTTGCCCGCGAGGTGGGCAGCAGACTCAATTTGGCTTGCCCCATCGAAGAAGCTCTGCAGACGGAGTACCCTGAGCCGCGCATCCGCCTGGGCACCGATGTCCCCGATGCCCAGGTGCTGGGCTTCGACGAGTCGAGGGCCTGGGATGCCATCGCCGAGTTCTATGCGGCGCAGACCGGCTGAATCATCATCGCTGAATCGTGATCGCCAGAGCGGCCGACGTCAGGCCGAGCGACAGCGCCGGAGTGATCGCGGCCATCACCTCCGAGAAGTCCTCGATGAAGTGGTCGGTGACAAAAATGATATCGCCGGGCTGTAGCACCACGTCATGGGAGTTTCCGTCCACCACGTCGCGCAGGCTCGCCGTGTAGACCTTGGGTTTGAGGAGCGTGCCGCGGATCACGCGGATGTCGTCCTTGTCGCCGCCGGTGGTCACGCCGCCTGCGAGCGCCAGCACCTGGGTCAGACGCAGCCCCTCGCGATGCACGAAGAGCTGGGGGTTGCCCACCTGCCCGAGCACGGTGATGTTCATGCCGCGCGACGGCGGCACGTAAACGTGATCGCCTGGACGAACGTAAATATTGTGCTTCGGATCGCCCAGCATCGCCCGCTGCATATCGACCGGCAGCGCCTTGCCGTCGCGCATCACCACGGCACCTGACACGTCGGCCACGGTCACGGGATCGGGGCCCGTGACCGTCGACAGCGGTCCGCCTGCCGCTGCGATCAGGTCGGTCAAGCGGGCAGCGGGATGCAGCTCCACCGGCCCCTGCTTCTCCACCGCACCCAAAACCGTCGCCCGCTGACCGCCACGGCCCGTCAAGCGCACCCGCACCTGGGCCAGGCGGTCAAAGCGGTGAAACGCCTGCGTGAGCACCTGCTCGACCTCACTTAGAGACGCGCCTCCGACGGCCACATCGCCCACCAGCGGCAGATGGATCATGCCCTTGCCGTCGAGCATGAGCCCCTCGATGTTCTGGGTTTCCGTGGAGACGAGTTCGACGGCGAGGGTATCACCGGGGGCGAGCGCAAAGCCGTGGGGGGCATCACTGGGCATTCCCGGGCGCTCGACCTGGGCGGCCTCGAAGCCCTCGTCTTCGGCTCCCTTCTTCTCCCCAACCTCGGCCGCAGGATGGGCTGGCGGCCGCGGGTAGCCGCAGGCCACCGAGGCCATCAGGAGCCCTCCGATGACACCTGGGAAGCCAGAGCGGGGCAGTGCTGCAAAGCGGGCGGAGGGGAACATGCGGTGCCTCACCGGATACCTATTGACTCACGATAGCGATCAGCAAAGCCGCCGACGCCAGCGACGTCAGGGGCATAAGCACGCCCATCACCTCGCGCAGGTCTTCGAGCCACTGGTCGGTCACAAAGAGCACATCGCCAGGCGCAAGGGTAGCATCGCGGCCCTTGCCAGCCTTGATCGCAGCCAAACTCGCAGAAAACACCTGGGGCGCCTCGGGTGGACCCCGTAGGAGGCGTATGTCGGCCCCATCGCCGTCGCGCGTGACGCCCCCGGCGAGTGCGAGCGCCTCGGTCAAGCGCATGCCCTCGTGGTGGACCAGCACCGACGGGCGGCCGACCTGGCCGAGCACGCTCACGACATGCTCGCGTCGCGGTGGCACAAAGATGTGGTCGCCCGGATGCGCGAAGACGTTATGGCCGGCCTCTCCGCGCAGCGCGCGCTCCAGATCGATCGGCAGCGCCTTGCCGCCCCGGCTCACCACCGCCCGGCTCAGGTCCGCAAGCGGTAAAGCTGCCTGAGAGGGGGAGTTCGGCGGAGCCAGCAGCGGCCCACCCGCTGCGCCGATGGCATCGGCCATGCGCATCCCCGGGGTCAAGGGATAGCCCCCCTGTCGGGTCACCGCGCCCAGGACGGTGACCCGCGCCCCAGCCTGCGACACCTGATATAGAACCGCGCGCGCCTGCGCATCGACCCTGCGCTGGCGCTCGACGATCAACGCTTCGGCCTGGGAAAGCGTCAGGCCCGCGACCTCGATGTCACCGAGCCCGGGCACATGCAGCTGTCCGGTCGCCGACACCAGCAGTTGAGGGTAGGAGCGCTCGTCCACCGACAACACCTCGAGCCTCAGCCCATCACCGGGGCGCAGCACACCGGGGGCTGGACGATCCTGCTGCAGCCCCGGCCGCGGCGACGGCTGGCCTTCATGCGGCGCGACGACAGGCGGCGCCGGCAGCGCAGCGCAGCCCGCTCCGAGCGTCGCCATCAACGCGATCGGAAGCCATACCAGCAATGCGTGCCCCATGAATGAATCACCCCAAAGACAGCAACTCTCAGGCCCTCCTTACCCGCCAGCGGGCCGGTCGCGCAAGCCCTTGGCACCCCGCCGGCTACGATCCCGCCGCTGCAGCCGCGCCCGTGACCGCGCGGGCGTGAAGCATCCATCGGCGTGCCATTGGGACAACTGCGGACCGTCTTCCGGGCGCCAGCGCGAGGCCGGCCCGCGTGAGACAGCGCTCGACAAAGGCATCCTCTGGCCGCCCGTGGCCGCGTTGCCAATGCTCGACGCGGGTACGCCTGCGCTTGGCGCCTGGCCACGGCCGCCCAGCCCTTCGCCATGGACGCGCGAGACTTCCGCCGCGCACATCGAGTCACCTGTGCCGGTAGTGCTGGGCAAAACTCGAGGGCCCTCGCCGCGCCGACCGCCCTTTGGGCTATCTCCTCGAATATACTCTGGATGTCCTTCGTCGATTACTTGCCGAGTGTTGCGTAGCACCGGAGGGGGCCTTCGGGCATAGGCGTTAGGCGGGTTGCAGCTCACGAAATCGCCAGACTCCGAGGACCCGCGAATCCGAAGTTGAGACTGAAGGCGATTTCTGATGTGGCACGCCTGGTGAGTCGAGGAAACCCGGCAATTTCCGCCGCTTAACGCCTATGCCGGTAGCTTCTCAAAAAGTCGTGGCAGGGGGCGAATATCACCGCGTGTCGGCCGCGCTTTCGCTGAGCGGTCCGCCCGTACGGTGACGGCGGAGACCATGAGAGTCGAAGGCGCGTCCGGCGAGACCCC
>Ga0224501_10000217_pt1 | contig 52823 bp, 50 predicted proteins | sample SF_Oct11_sed_USG_4_FD_169105 | JGI IMG/M metagenome (GOLD analysis project Ga0224501, IMG submission 169105) | Sediment microbial communities from San Francisco Bay, California, United States - SF_Oct11_sed_USGS_8_1 | ecosystem: Environmental > Aquatic > Marine > Sediment | place: USA... | reverse complement strand
GACGACGTGACCAACCGGTTCTGGCCGCAGATGTGTTATCCCTTCATAAAACTGGCCCGCATGAAAGCCCGGTGAGTGGAGCGCCTCCACTGATAATTTCAAAAAATACGGATCAGCACCTCCCCGTCTTTATGCAGGTATTTCCTGATTCTGTGAAAACTCACGAAGAGAATACCTTATAAAGTGAATTCCAGGTGATGTGAGTCCCGGCTCGGTGCGAGTTTGGACCGTATAATCTCAATTGATTATCATAATTCATGGGTCCGAAGGTTTTAACTTGGTAGCGTTTAGGATCCGCAAAATCCGGGTTGGTCGCTATTTTGGTGTATGTGATTCCGTTCACTTCCAATGTCGAACCGATCCCATTGGAAAGATCATGAACATATAAATCAACCAAGGCTGTATTATTATAAATTCGTCGGTAATTAAAACTGTTCATAGTCACCACATACCGGATTCTTTCTCTTTTAAGGAAATCCTCCAAACTTTCTTTTCTCTGTAAAAAATCCAAAGCATATTTCCCGATAACCGTCATTCCGATGGCCTCGGCCTTCATGTAAAACTGGCTTTGAATCTCGTAAACCAGAATCTTGTCTTCCGGTCCGGCCACTTGATTGACCACTTGCGCCAGCCTGGGCAATAGAATTTCCTCCTGCGTAACCTTGTAAAACCCACCGTTCCAGGGTGCATACATAAAAACCCATACCAATGCCAAACCGCAGGACAACATCCCCATCCATCCGCTAAAGTTCTTGGCTCTTGCCTGTAATTGAAACAGATGACTCATGGGATCCCTTATTTGTAAAAAGACCTTCCCTATCAGCCATACAGACACAAAAGAAATAACAGGGACTGACGGAACCATGTATCTCGGAATATAAACCCCCGGCGGAAAAATCATGTATAAAGCCAAAATGGGAACCACTATTAAAACTTCGCACAATGGAAAGCGGTCCCGGCGAATCATCAAACCTGCATAAACAAAAAATGCCGTGAAACAAAATAGATATGGGTTATCAAGGTTGATCAGCAAAAGCCTCGCCGATTGGAAAAAATTTTGGACCCAGGGTATTTGATCCTCGCTGGCCTTCAAAGCTCTTCCGACTACACTGGAGGGAAGCCAGCCGGCTCCATTTAAAACCATGTATACATAATATCCAAAAACAACCAGCCCCATAAAGAGCATTACTTTTAAAAGACGGATTTCCCTATACTTAAACAAGCACACAGCGTAAACCGCGAAGGTGATCAATATCAGTTCCGGACGCACCAGATGCAATAATCCTGCTACTACCACCACTTCCCTTCTGTGGTCCAGCTTCAGCAAAACATAAAGAATGGAAATGGACAAAACGACCAGACCGATTTCGAACATTTCTGCGGTAGAAGCCATAAGAACACTGAACGAGGAAACCAAGGAAACCAATAGGGGAAATAGCACCACAGGCAAACGAAGTCCCCTTTGCAAAATGATCATTGCGACAAAAATAAACCCAAAGTTTATGATTTTTGCAGCACTCAACCAGTAGTCGCCAAACAGCGCAAATACCAATCCAAAAACCACCACATGCAAGGGCGAAGAAGCGCCATGGCTCACCACTCCCGTTTGATAGGAGAAAGGAAAATCCATGAAATTCTTGAAAAAGGTGAAATAAATTGAAGCGTCCCCGCTAACTGAATTTCGAATCCGATAGGCGACAAAGGCAAAAAGAAAAAAAGAAAAGAGGTAAAGACCTGCAGAAAAGAACCGGTTAGAGAAACTATTACTGGTATCAGTATGCAATGGGGAAAAACCTTTCATACAAAAGACGAGTCCGAAAAGAATGCTTCAATAGATATATGTTAAGTATAAAGGCTTAACGAAACAGATTCATAGGTTTTTAAACCATGCGCCTCGAGTCAATCTGATGACGCGAGTGAGATGTGGGCTGATATTTTTGCCCAAAGAATGGCCGCATCTCTATCCTCAAGAATATCCGGCGGGACCTCATAATAATTTTTAAGAATCTGGTTTTCTGAAGGCTGAAACGGCTTCATCCCGTATTCCTCGTAGCCGGGACGGGTGTGAACGTTGGTTTTAAAAAACAGCCGCCCTTTATGCAGGATACCGAAGAAATGGTCATGGTGGTATAACCCGAACCCGCCGAACATGGCACGGCATGCGACATTCTCCATTCCCGCCAACTGCTCCAGCACGAACTCTTTAAATGAATCCTGTTTCATTTCCCAATCATTGCGTTGATCTCTTTGAGGATCAATTCGGGATCGATATTGTGCATGTGTGCCGTCTGTTCGACGGTTTCATAAACCTGGCCGGGACAGGAAAAGCATCCCTCACCGTAATGTTTTTCAAATACCGTTTTGGTTTCGGGATGGATTTTGATGAGGCTGCCCACCATAGTATCCCGCGTACAGGGTTTTCCTTTTCCCATGGCAACACCAACCGGCGCTTCTTCTTTGCCGTCTGAAGCCTGCGCAGGGGGCTTGCCGGATTGACCGGGCCTGCCCGATTTACTGAATAAAGCGGAATTGAGTTGTTTTAGAAAACCGCCTAACTCCACCTCATGCTTCTCGCAGGCTTTCTGAATAGTCACGACACTCGCGAAGGCTTTACGCGCCACAGGATTGGACAGGCTGTGGAATCCGGCATCAATGAAGATCTGGAGTGAGGCCGGAAACTGGTCCAACACATCCCCCACCTTCATACCCCCTGTGATCTCCTTGACTTCGGTCCCCTCTTTTACGGGAATCATGACCGAGTATAGATTGTAGGCCATGATCAACAGCCCTGCGCCAGTCATTACTGCAAACATAACGAACGCGACATGCAAAAGTCCGCCGGACCAGAGACCTCCAGCAAGATGAGTGGTTGCCATGCCCAGCAACCCGGTGTTGTGTAATAGGAAATGATACTTGACGCCATCGGGCCAGGGAACCGGCCTGGCGTTGAAACGAGGCAGTACATGGTAGGCCACCCCGGCAATAAACATGGTCATGAACCCCAGCAGATTGAGATGGATATGAACAAAGCGCAGTCGCTGGCTCCATTCCGGCTGACTCCCGATCACCATACCCATCACCACTCCCAACGCCAGATAAATAAGCGCCATTTTAGTAAATCGCTTTGCCCAAATTTCCATTCTGTTACCTTTCCGGTTGTTTATATGTTCGCCCGCGCCATTCAGCCTGCCCCCGGAACAATACATGGATCATGGAGTTGATCATGATAGCGACCATCACCAGAGCGCCCAGGGGAAACAGCAGAGCATTACGTTGCTTCAGTCTGAGTTCATAACATAATGTAGCCTGGGAAATCCATACCATAGCCAAACCCGCTAGCGCCAGCCCCTGCCACATCGGCGGGGAATCCATCCACAAATGAACCGCTACCACCAGCCACGGGGTGACCAGAAATCCCAATATCCAGAAGATATAATAAAATGTTTTGAAGGTGGATTTTTTCATCGCCAGAAAAACATTTTTTCGCCAGCCAATCCATATTTCCTTCAACGAATGATACATGCGGATGGAATAGATATTCCTGCCGTCGGCAATCATTATTTTGGCACCGGCCTGTTTCAACAGGTGCGCCATACCGATATCCTCCAGAATAGTCTGCTTGAGGGATTGGTGGCCGCCCACGCGATCATATACCTCCCGCCGCGCCATGATAAAGGCTCCCACCCCCATCGCAGCGTCTGACTTCGGATTGTTCACCTTCCGGAAGCGAGTGAGGGCGGCAATAAAGGCGAAAATAACCGGTTGCACCGTTCGTTCCCAGAATGAACCAAACTCGGCCCCCGGCAAAAGTGTGAGCATGTCCAGTTGATGCTTCTGGAATAAATAAGCCGCCGTGCTCAGGGCCTTCGGTCCAAACACGGGATCGGCATCGGTAAACAATAATAAATCCCCTTGCGCCTTTTGGCTGGCCTGATGCAGAGCAAAAGGTTTTCCATACCAGTCGGAAGGTAAAGACGCCCCCTGAATAGCAGTCAGCTTGGGAAACCGTTTCTGCAAACCCTTAATAATTTCTGGAGTACGATCTGTAGAATTGTCGTCCACTACAATTACCTCAAAACGGGGATAATCCTGACTCAAGAGAGAGGTGAGGCAGGCTTCGATATCCCTCTCTTCGTTGCGCGCCGGGACGCACACTGAAATAAGGGGGGAATCTCCCAGCGAGCCAGAGAACGCTTCAACTTTTAACAAGAAAGGAGCGTTGACCCCCAGATAGACTACGGCCACCACGATTAAACAAATTTGAAACAATGAAAAATAAATCAGCACCGGAAATCCTGAAGCTTAATATTCAACATTTTAATATTCCCTCTCATTTGAAATCGAGAAATAACCATGTTAACCTGAATGTGTTTTTGATGATCCTCTTCAGAGGTCAAATCAGCCGTTCGATGGGAAATTCAATACGTTGAATACCTCAGTCAACTTGCGAATGGCTCATGATCTGGGCTTATAGCACACGATAACAAGTCCGTTGACCAAGAAACAGTTATTCATTCACCCCAACCCCCAAGTTTTACCCATGAATTCACCTCGCTTCCATTTTCAGGCTCGCATCGTCCTTTTGTCACTATTGATCAGCTTCGTCTTCTGTATTTTTGAAGCGCCAACAGCAGAAGCCCTGTGCATTAACGAGCGCCGGGCCAATTTGAGGCAGGGCCCCGGACTGCATTATGAAAAACTGTGGGAGGTGTACCGCTTCATGCCTTTCCAGCAGCTCGGCAAGAAGGGCGAGTGGTTACGGGTTCAGGATCTGGACGGTGATATTTACTGGGTTCATAAAAAGCTGACCACGAAATCCTTCAAATGCGCGGTAATTAAAAAAAAGGAAGTCAACCTGCGCACCGGCCCCGGCACCCACTACAAAAAGGTCAAAGGGATACCCGGAGAAAAATACTTTTCCATGAAGGTTCTTAAAATCAAAGACAACTGGGTGCAGGTGATGGATGCCTGGGGAGACAAGGCCTGGGTTTACAGGCCTCTGGTCTGGATCAAATAATCCGTTTGGGAATCCCTAATCCCCGAGCAGTTGTTGCGCCCGGCTCTTAAATACCATATGGAATAGCAGGTTGCAGTACCGGTCGATCTCCTTCTTTTCATCGCCCAATACCGAAAAATTCCAGAAACCATACAGCTTGGCCGCCTTGATCAATTTTTCGGAGTACAGACTCCAGGTGAAACGTTCCCGAACGCGGGCAATAGCCTGACCACCCAGTGTGTCCCAGCAGGAAGGCGCCTGTTCGCATCTTTGAATAAAATCCACAATGGGTTGGCTGATAAGCTCCGGTTGAGTGGTGTTGATCAGATATCCGTTTTCCCCGTGAACTATAATCTCCTGAGGCCCTCCGAACTGGGTGGCAAAAACCGGCAGACCGGACACCATGGCCTCCAGGACCGTCAGCCCGAACGCTTCAAATAAAGCGGGTTGGACAAACACCCCTTTCCGGTCGGCAATGATCCGGTAGCTCTCTGCCCCATCCTGACGGGAGGAATTTTCGATCCATCGGATATGCGAGTGGAGCCCGTATTGTTCGATCAACTGGTACATTCTTTTCAATTCGGACATTTCCTCTTCATCCGTCACATTCTCTTCCCGAACCGCGCTGGTCACGACTATCAGGTTGGCTTTATCGCGGAGCCTCTCGCTTTTCCCAAAACTCTCCACCAGCCCAGTCAGATTTTTAATCTTATCCAGTCGGGCAATTGTAAAGATGGGGGTTTTATCCGGATCCTCCAACTCGCCGAAAATATCGTCTCCCTTATTGAGAAATAATCGTTCGCTTAATTCTTTTGTTTTATTTTTCAGACGCCGGGAGGTCTCGGTATATGGGAAATAAATCGATTCATCAACTCCGGGGGAAAACATATTAAACTTGGGATGGAATAAATTGACCCCATGGGTCACCTTGTATAACTGCGGCATGGAAAATAAGCAGTAGGATTCGTATTGTCCAAGAGCGGAATCCGTACCCGCAATTTCCTGGGCGGTGCTGGAAATAATAATATCCGCCTTATTCATGGATATCAAATCAGCGGTGAACTGAAGCGAAAAGTTAAAATCCTTCTCCATGTCCTGCCAGTAGAGATCCGAAAACAGGTACTTGGGTTTCTCCAGCGAATGAGCGATATTGCATTGAATGACTTGAAACCAGGGGGCCAGAAGAGAGGCCACCAGATTGCCGTCGGAATAATTTCCAATAACCATGTCCGGCTTGCCGTCAAATTCTTTCAGCAGTTCGTTTTTTGCATCCAATGCAAACTGCTCCAGATACGGCCACACCTGAAATCTGGAAAGCCATTGTGGAATGATATTCTGTTGCTCGTCCCGGAATGGAACACGGAGAATCCAGCAGTTATCCGTACCTTCTATCTTTTCAAGACGCTGATCACTTGTAGTGCCCTGACTTTCAGGAATGAGACGGGTCACCACCAGAACCCTGGGAGAAATCGCGATGCCAGCGGAGGCCAGTGAATGCTTCAGGTGAGCTTCCAGCGTTTTCACCTGATCGAGTATGTAAACCACCTGCCCCCCAGTATCGGGCCTGCCAAGCACATGGTCCTGCCCGAACCAACCGTGAGGTGAAATAACGGCAACGCGGGAAATCAGAGGAATCGCGCCGATAAATTCTTCCAGATAATCTGCGCTCGGCGATTCGAAAAGATTGAACAGCAATTGCAAATGGGTTGCCGCTCGCCCGGCCGTATCTCCAAAACCATCGCGAATACCCAAACTTTCCAGTGAAGCACGGGCTTCCTGAATCGGCGTATCTTCATCGAACGCCTCGAGAGTCGTGATCGCTTTTTGAAGCGCCCCCACCAACTCTTTCGGGCCACCTATCTTATCGCCATTCACCAGAATGGGATTATCATGAATACGGTGGATTTTTAAAAATTCACAAAGAAAGTTTTGCCAGGTTTCCGGCTCTGCCTGAAGCTTGCCAGCCATATAACTGTTTAAGTATCTTTGTCCGGAGCCAATTTTTTTGGGTCCGGGAACTTCCGGCCCGATGCTGTAAAACGGCTGAAAATCAATCAGAAGTTTTTTCTCCGGGGGAACATACGCGCGGTTTGCCACTATTTCCCTAAAGTCCAGGAAGTCCTCCTGACTCATCTCTTCCACCTGGCCGTTAACATTATGAACCCGGTAGATTTGATATTGGGCCGCACGTTTGCGATACAGAAGCACCGTATATTCTTCCACCAGAATCATTTCCTGGGTCTTGGATAAGAAATCCCTCAGACTGGAAAAATCATCCGGGTCCCGTTTTCCGGAATTGTGTTTGTCTAAAAACTGAGTGAATCGCAGAACGATTTCATTGTGAAGCAGATGCCGGGCGGGTTGCTGATTCAGGTCATTAACAAATTCCCGGAAAAATCGAGCTTCTTCCTCCACCATCAAAGAAGACCACTCAGTATTTTTAACCTTGGAAGCGTCCGTCATGAATTAAATCGAAAAGGTTTGTAAAATTCCAGATTTTCAGGGAGCGCCCCCGAAAATTCACAAATCTGATGGGAGAATTCCGTGGCTTTTTCGATCAGTGTTTGCTTGGGCCAACCGGCCAGGTAACCGGCCGTCAACATGGCGCAAAAAGCATCCCCCGCGCCCACGGTATCCACCACTTCCTCCTGAGGCAAACCGGGACAATGAAATGAAACCTTGCTTCCCGCCTCATACAATTCAGTTCCCTCCTCTCCCTTTGTCACGCAAAGGAAGCCTATTTTGTACCTGTCTAGCAAATACCAGGGAAGACGGCTGACCGGGGAACTGAAGGACAGGCTTTCTTTAATCACGCTCAACTCGTCTTGATTGACTTTCAAAATATCACAATTCTGAAGAGATTTTTCTATGACATCAGGCGTGTAAAAAGGATACCGGAGATTGATATCCATCATAAAGGTCGAGCGGGAAGAAAGTAGCTTCAGGATTTTATACAGGGTTTCGGCGGATGTTGAATGGCGTTGGGCCAGGGTCCCAAAATATACCAGCGCAATTTCTTTTCGGGCCAGGGCTTCAATGTAGGAATCGAACTCGATATAGTCATACGCACGGTCAGGCAGAATGTTAAACTCTGGAACTCCTTTGTCATCCAGGTTCACCTCCACCTCTCCCGTTGGATGGATAATATCCAGTTGGACCCCTTCTATGGAAAATCCGATACTCTGTAGCCGTTTCATAATATCCTGTCCCTGCTGGTCGCCTCCAACTCTGCTGATCAGTCGGACAGGAACTCCCAAATGATTCAGGTGAAACGCGTAATTGAACGGCGCCCCCCCCAAACTCGTTCGATCCGGAAACTTGTCAAACAGCACCTCACCATATACCAGAACCTGGCCCAAGGGCTTATTTAGCCGCATCCTTCCTCCTCTTTCAGTGGGAAAATCAAACGTTTTCGATCAGAATCCAGAAAAACCCTGTTGCTAGTTTAAAGTTGTTTGCCTCAAAAAACACCAAATAATTTTCCCTGGATCCCCCCAACCCCATGAATCATGGGGATTTTATTTTGGGAAAATCTACCCGCCGCAGTGGATTCAGGGTTCTCCCTGAAATGAGCTGGAACAATAATCAGGCCGGTTTCTGCTCCGCCATCTCATGCTTGGGAAAACGGATTTTAAATTTAGTGCCTTCACCCAGCTTGCTCTCCACATCAATGACTCCACGGTGGCGATCCACGATAAATTTACAAATCGATAGACCGAGACCGCTTCCACCGTCCATTCGCGAACGTGCCTTGTCGACCCGGTAAAACCGGTCGAAAATTTTCGGCAGGTCCGCTTCCGGGATACCGATCCCCGTATCCTTGATGGTGAAGTAGACCGTGTCGTCCATATCCTGAAGCGTGACTTTGATCTCCCCGCCACTGGGCGTGAACTTGATGGCATTGTGGAGGAGTATCCAGACCATCTGCTTAAGACGGTGCGCATCTCCAAGAATTGTCACCGGCTCCAGATAAGCCAGTATAATTTTGACGTCCTTTTCATCAGCGAGAATTTCTCCCTGCCGGCTGACTTCTTCAATGATGGTTCCCAGTTCGACCGGTTCTTCTTCCAGGGGCAATTCGCCTTCGTCTCCCTTGGACAGAGTCAGCAAATCCTCCAGAACCCTGGACATGTAGTTGATCTCTTCCAGGTTGCTGGACAACACTTCCTGATATTCCCCCTTCGACCGCGGCTTGCTCAATACCAGTTCACTTTGCCCCTTCAATACGGTCAAGGGGGTGCGCAGTTCATGCGAGGCGTCGCCGCTGAACTGTCTGATTTGCGCAAAGGATTTCTCCAGCCGGTCCATCATCTCGTTAAACGTATTGGCGAGGTTGCCGATTTCATCCTCCACCTCGGGCATGGGGATTCGCCGGCTCAGGTTGGCTCCGTGCGCAATATCCTGGGCTGTCCGGGTGATTTCCGCCACCGGCTTCAAGGCACGGGTGGCCATAAACCGGCCGCCCAGGGTGCTCAATATTAGAACTCCCGGTATGGCGGCGAACAGAAAAATCCGCAGGTTCCTCAGCGTGTCCTCCACCGACTTCAACGAGGTTCCCACCTGAATAAGGTTGACCAGGTTGTCGTTCCGGATTACCGGCATGGTGATCACCCGGATACGATGCTTGGGCGTCAGATTAAAGGTTTCGTACGTATCCTGTCCCTTGATGGCTTTGGAGTAGGCGTCCTGAGTGAGCGGAAATTTGGATGCATCGATCCCCTTCGATCGCGAGTCCACATTTCCCGATCCGTCATAGATTCGATAAAATTTATTGATGTTGCTGTACCCCAGAAACTGGTCGAAAAACAAGTCCAGTCCCGGCAGGGGGGTTCTTGAGTATTCCAGAAGTGCTGCTTTCTGCACCACGCTGGCCGATACTTTCAGAGAATTGTCGATGCTTTCGTAGAGTCGTTTGGAAAGAAATACATACAGTAGAATACTGAACAGAATCAGAAAAAATCCAAGAACCGCGACATGCCAGGCGGTCAGCCGGGAACGGATGGAATTGGAGATCATAATCCCTAAACCTTCATGACATAACCAACACCTCTCAGGGTATGGAGAAGTTTGGCTGGATAATTCTTATCGATTTTTTTCCTCAAATGATTGACGTAAACGTCAATGACGTTCGTGAAGGTATCAAAATTGTAATCCCAGACATGCTCCGCAATCATGGTACGGGTCAGCACCTTACCCTCGTTGCGCATGAAATACTCCAGCAGGCTGTACTCTTTTCCAGTCAGCTCGATCTCCTCGCCATTCCGGTTCACCTTGTGACTGACCAGATCGAGGCTCAGGTCGCCCACCTTCAATTCCGTTTTGGTTTCCGCCTGACCGCGTCGCAACAGGGACCGTATGCGGGCCAGCAGTTCCGAAAAGGCAAAGGGTTTGGTCAGGTAATCGTCCGCTCCCTTGTTCAGGCCGGTCACCCGGTCCTCCACCGCGTCTTTCGCCGTCAGCAGAAGAATCGGGGTGTTCACCCTGTTATCCCGGAGGCGGGTCAGCACTTCCAACCCGTCCATTTTGGGAAGCATCAGGTCCAGAATGATCATGTCGTACTGGTTCATACTGGCAAGGTCGTAGCCCTCTTCACCGTCACACGCCACGTCGACGGCATATGTCTCCTCCTCCAGGCCTTTTTTGATGAATCCGGCGACTTTTTTCTCATCTTCGACGATCAAAATCCGCATGGCATCAGTCCCATTTCTTTTGAACTTTATGGAGGTCGATTTCGCCTTTCAGCATTTTCACGTGTTTTTCGCAATCTCTCATGATAGCCGAGTACATGGCGCGGCAGGTTTCATCGTTGGCGTCTTCCATGGCCTGTTTGCAGATCTTCAGGGCCTCCTGGGAAGTTTCCAACGCCTTCAGTATATTTTCGTTAAATTTTTGGTTCATTAAACGCTCGATTTATTTGTCAGACCAGTACGATCTTATTTTACATCATTTTTTAATGAAAGCACCCAGATTGGCAGGATTTCCCCTCTTAAGCCATCATCGATGAGACCCTATTTCCCTTTCCCGGAATCCTCTTTTTCGATGTCTCTCCGGAACATAAACCGGACCAGCAGGATCCCCAGCACAATCCCCATATACGGCAGACCTTCGTACAATACCAGCAGGATCTTTCCCAGTATCCCGTAATCGCCACGGCCCAATTGCGTCAAAATCTTGTTGCCGGACCGCTCCACGGCATAGATCAGCATCTGGATGAGCAGACCGCACACGAATCCGATAAATCCTCCGAATCCGTAGTAAAAGTATTTCATGCTTCCCATGAATCATTCCTTTCCGGGCCCCTGGATGTCTGGCTCTATTGGGGCTAAATTGTACTGGCAATCAAAAGCTACGTTATTATATACATAGGGCTTAACCGTTATCCAGCGGGAATGAAAACCTTTATATTTGCGATAAATTCTAAATTGGGATTAATTCTTCCCCTCCTTACAAAGGAGGGGATACAGGGGAGGTTGTGGTGCCTCTCTCCTTGAATTTAAACTTTAAACCTTTGTCCTGTTACGAAAACCGCACCCCTCCTCTATCCTCCCCTCAGCAAGGGGAGGATTTTTTAAAGAAGGGCGCTATGCTAAACTCGCCTTTAAAAAGGTGGGGATTTCTAATACCGGAAGTTAGACAAAGCTTTATATAGAAAGGGAATATTATGCGGCTGAAAAACAAGACGGCAATCATTACCGGAGGGGCTACGGGTATCGGACTGGCCTGCGCCCGGCTGTTCGTAAATGAAGGAGCGCGAGTCGCTATTTTCGGACGGCGGCAAGATCGCCTTGATCAGGCTCAAAAAGAAATTGGCGATGCGGTACTGGCCGTTCAGGGGGACGTCACTCTGGAAAAGGACACATCCCGTCTGGTGGAGACCTCCATCGAGAAGATGGGCAAGGTGGACATCCTCATCAACAATGCCGGAACCTTCGCGCCCTCCCCACTCCATGAAACGGAAGACGCCGCCTGGGACCAGACCTTCGCCATCAATATGCGCGGGGTGTTTCAATTGACGCGAAAGGTTTTGACGCATATGGTCGAAAACGGGTCCGGCAATATCATCCACGTCAGTTCGATTTTGGGGATGAGGGCGATACCCGCCACGGCGGCCTACAACGCTTCCAAGGGCGCGCTCAACCAGTTCAGCCGAACCATCGCGGTCGAATACGGAGGCCAGGGGATCCGCTCCAACGCCGTCTGCCCCGGCATGATCGAAACCGAAATGACCGAAGAACTGCGCAGCGACACCGCCCTGATGGAAGAGTTTTTAAAGCGCTATCCGCTGGGACGTTTTGGCAAACCGGAAGAAGTGGCGCAGGCCTGCCTGTTCCTCGCTTCCGACGAGTCCGCCTTTATCACCGGCACCACACTCCCCGTCGACGGGGGGTGCACCGCCCTTTTATAAAAAGAACTTGAGGAATTCACCTTTTATCTAAAAAGCTAATAGCCATTCCTGAATAATTTCCCAAAGGTAAAACATGCCCATAACCATTTATCACAATCCGAAATGCAGTAAATCGCGTCAGACGTTGGCCCTGTTGAATGAACAGGGGATCGAGCCAACGATCATCGAATACCTGAAAGACCCGCCGACGGCGGAAACGCTGAAAGAGATTCTGAATCTCCTCGGTATGACTCCCCGCGAGCTGATGCGCAAGAAGGAAGATGCCTATGCCGAGCTCAATCTCGACGACCCGTCCCTGTCGGATGATGCCCTGATCGATGCTATGATTCAGCACCCGATCCTGATCGAGCGTCCCATCGTCCTCGCCAACGGCAAAGCCGCCCTCGGCCGCCCCCCGGAACAGGTATTGGACATTCTTTAACCCACCTAATCAAAGGCTGAAGGAAAAACTCCATCGGAGAAGGGGGAGCAAGGCAAAACCCAGATTCTTCGTCCCTTCGGTCCTCAGAATGACAAGACGCATCCAATTTGTCATCCTGAGCAACAGCGAAGGATCCAGGTTTACCCTGATTCCCATGTTTACGTAAAGCTCTCCTCGAAATAGCCGCGATACGCCTCTGTAAACGCGGTATTGACTGGCCCCCTCCCGACGTTTAGAATCCAGATAAACTAATGAAATGGAGACCTTTCCTTTAGCCTGCCGTTCTTTCCTTCGACAAGCTCAGGACAGGCTAATCAGCTCAGGGTGGCAGGCTGTCATGCTGAGCCTGTCGAAGTATGGCAGCTGAACTTACTATTGGTAATGAATAGCTATGAACTATGAAGTCGTGATCGGGCTGGAGGTGCATGCCCAGTTGAAAACCCAGTCGAAAATTTTCTGTTCCTGCTCAACGGAATTTGGCAGGCCGCCCAACGCCAACACCTGCCCGATCTGCCTCGGTATGCCGGGGGTTCTGCCGGTGCTGAACAAAAAGGTGGTGGAGTACGCCATCAAGGCCTGTCTGGCGACGCATTGCGAAGTCCAGCCGATGAGCCGGTTCGCGCGCAAAAACTATTTTTATCCCGACCTGCCCAAGGGCTACCAGATTTCCCAGTACGAACTGCCCATCGGGCTCGACGGCCACATCAATATCCAGACCAACGGCACGCCCAAGACCATCGGCCTGACGCGCATCCATCTGGAAGAAGACGCCGGCAAATCGATCCACGGCGAAAACCTGGGGAACCCCGGCAAGAGTTACGTCGATTACAACCGCACCGGCGTGCCGCTGATCGAAATCGTCAGCGAACCGGATTTACGCTCCCCGGCGGAGGCGCGCGAGTACCTCGTCCAGCTCAAGGCGATCCTCGACTACGCCGAAGTCAGCGACTGCAACATGGAGGAAGGCAGTCTGCGGTGCGACGCCAACGTGTCCCTGCGGCCCGTCGGTCAGAAGGAATTCGGAACCCGCACCGAGCTCAAAAACATCAACTCCTTCAAGTTCGTGCAGAAGGCGCTGGAGTACGAAATCGAGCGCCAGGCCAAGGTGCTGGATCAGGGCGATAAAGTGGTGCAGGAAACGCGTTTGTATGATTCCGACAAGGGAGTCACCTTCTCCATGCGCTCTAAGGAAGAGGCGCACGACTACCGGTATTTCCCGGAACCCGATCTGGTGCCCATTGTATGCGACGAGGCGTGGATCAACACGGTCCGGCAGTCGCTTCCCGAGATGCCGGAGCAGAAACGGGACCGGTTCGTCCGCGAATACGAAATTCCCGAATACGACGCGGGCGTGCTGATCACTTCGAAATCGCTCGCCAATTACTTTGAAACCTGCGTCAAGCTGTTCAACCAGCCCAAAACCGTCAGCAACTGGATCATGGGCGACCTGCTGAGAGAATTGAAAAACGACGACAGGGATATCGACGATTGCCCGGTCACGCCGGAGCGGTTGACCGAGCTTTTAAAGTTGATTGACGACGGGACCATCAGCGGTAAAATGGCCAAAACGGTATTCGAGGACATGTACCAGTCCGGCAAGCCACCGGCGGACATCGTCAAGGAAAAGGGCATGACCCAGATATCCGACGAGTCCGCATTGCTGAAAATCGTGGAAGAAGTCATTGCCGCCAACCCCGGTCAGGCGGCGGATTACAGAAACGGCAAGGACAAACTGATCGGCTTTTTCGTCGGGCAGGTCATGAAAGCCAGCAAGGGACAGGCCAATCCCGCTCTGGTCAACAAGCTGTTAATAGAAAAATTGAACTCCTGATGATACTCAAAAATTTACCGGTTAAAACTGTTCTCATTGGTTTCTGTCTTTGGGTCGGAACGCTGGCTTGGGGCATCACTTCTCACGCCGAGGCTCCAAAGGATTCATCCTCTCAGAAAATCTGGTCGAAGGACAAGCGGTTCGTCGATAATGGGGATGGAACCATCACCGATACCAAAACGCATTTAATGTGGATGAAGCAGGAATCTTACCAGCAAACCGGCCAGTGGATCACCTGGCTGGAATCCTTTGACTTTGTCAAAAAAGCCAACGAAACAGGATTTGCCAATTATTATGATTGGCAAATGCCGACTCTGGCGGATTTAAAAACCCTGCACGAGCCAGACAAGACCAACAGCAAACAGGTTGGACGGGAAATGGTCATCCATATCGATCCGATATTCGAAAAAGAGGGTTCGGGGGCCTGGTGGGCTCTGGAAGCCAACGGACATTTCAATGGCTTTGGTATTGAATACAATAATGGCAACAGATTTTCGGCGCCTAAAAAATCGAAAGCACGCAAGGCGGTGCGGCCCATGCGGATCACCAAACCGTAACAAGCGCTCAACAGCAAAGGAGTTTACTTTGAAGCAGCAGAATTGGAAGTTTTTGTTTTTAAGTTTAGGGGCAGTTGTGGGTTTAATGATGTTCTCCCAACCGGCGCAGGCGAAGTTTCCCGGCATGGATATCACCCTGTGGGATGAACATCAGGCCAAGGAGGACCGCAAAAATCCCGTTTACGCCGAGTTTCATGCACTGGTCGGTCAAAAAAAATATGACGAGGCCATGCAGCTGATCGAGCGCGCCCATCAGGAAAATCCGCAAAAAGGCACCCCGCTGATTCTGAAATCCCTGCTCCTTTATGAAATGGAGCAGTACAAGGATTCCTATATGGTTCTGCAGGAGGGACGGAATATTCAGCGCCGGCACCCTGCGATTCCCTTCGCGCACTGCCGGATCTATCGCATCATGGGGAATGTGGAGCTCTCCGACCAGGCGTGCAAGATCGCGGCGCACCAGCATCCCCAAAGTGTAGACGTCCATTACGAATTCGCCCAGACCCTGACGGCGATGGGGCATATGATGCTGGCCAACCGCGAACTGGAAATCGCGGCAAAAATCGATCCCTCTAATGGAATCTACCATTACGAACGGGGCATGAATTTCTTTTATCTGAACGATCTGGAGCACGCCGAGCAGTCATTCCTCCAGGCACTGTCCCTCAATCCCGATGATTTGGAATCGCGCTACCAGCTGGGCTATCTGTATACCCAGCAAAAAAAGTTTAAAGTGGCTGAAGACCATCTCAATCGCATCTGGCAAACCCGGAAGAATCATTCCAAGGTGGAAGCGGCGCGTACATTGATTGAGCTCATCAAGAAAGGCGACACCGACAAGCTCCCGTCCCAGGTGTCGCCTCATAGCTATCACCTCAACCGGTCCAGAGCGCTTTACGAATCCGGGAAATATGGTCAGGCGTTGTTTGAAATCCAAACCGCCGCCCGTCTTAAACCTAAAGATAAAGCCACTCAGCAGGTTCTGATCGCCATCGCCAGCCTGTTTCTGCGGCTGGACTTAACCGAGGAATCGGTTAAAAAACTTCTGAAAGCTCATCCCAACGACAAAACTCTGCAGGCCAAGGGAAACCAGGAGCTGGGAGACATGCGGGTGATGCGGGGGCTACTCGACCAGGCGCAGGATTATTACAAAAAATCAGAAGCGCTGGGGGACCCGGACGGGCTGGCCAAAATCAGCCTGGCGGAATTGCCCGCTCAAACTGCGGATACCCGTGCGATTCTTGACGAAAGCGAACCGTTTTTCGATCCCGCCAATGCGCTGAACCGAAAGGGTGAAGTGTTCGCCTATTATGGGATGTACCAGCGTGCACTGGCCCTGTATTCACTGGCCCTGAGAACCCACCCGGGGCATTTGATGAGCAAACTCAATATGGCTACCGCCTATTATAAAATGGGGGTGCCTCATAAAGCCATCACCCTTCTGGAACGTACCCTGATTTCCAATCCGAATCATGAACATATCCTTTCGCACCGGGTGCTACTGGCTAAATCATACGCCCAAAAGGGTGATTCTGAAAAGGCTCTTGAAAACCTTAAGGTCGTTCAAAAAATCAAACCGTCGATCCTGCAGGTTTTGAAAACCGACCCGGTATTCAAGGAATTGAAGGATAACGATCTGTTTTTACAATGATTTTGAATTTGCATTCATTATCTTCCTTTTAATGCGGCCTGATGACATATCCCAATAATACGTTTGACAACTCTCGCTTTTCTTGGTTATATGCTTTGATATGGACTATTTAAAGTACAGTTAGTATGAGGAATACTTACTTTTAGCAAACCCATTATCAGGGGTACTATCATGAGGTTTTTCGAGGGTCATGACACACCAATAACCGGATATATTCGACGGAGTTTTGCAGGAATTCTTTTTGTAACTTTTCTCCTTCCCAACCTGACATTTGCAGATTCCTGCCGGGAAGCAAGCCGAAGCCTGCGTGCGAGCTTTGAAGTGACTCAGGGCAGGGGCGGTCTTTGGGGATATATGGAGCAAGCGTCTTCGCTGCGAGGCGATTCCATGATCGGTTTTCAGGTCGATGGAAAACTGCAGCGCATCATTGTCATCTTTGAGGCTCAATGCGCCAAATCAAAATCCCCTTCGAAAGCAAATTATGAAAAAATTGAAGGTATTTTGGGGGATGCACGGATGATCTTCAACCTGAGTCCCGGCCGCAATCCCGTCAAAGATATTTTAGCCAAAATCAACGGCCTGAATACCAGCCTGGACAAACTTATCCAGGAAATGGAAGCCTGATAATTTATCGAATATCTTATGATTAAAGAAGGAAACAAGGCTCCGGATTTCTCAGCCCCTGATCAAAACGGGAATAAAATCAAACTGAGCTCCTTCAGGGGCAAAAAGAATGTGGTCCTCTATTTTTACCCCAAAGACATGACCCCCGGTTGCACTACCGAAGCTTGCGATTTTCGAGACCAGTTCAAGCAATTTAAAAACACGGAAATCCTGGGCGTCAGCATCGACTCTCCTGAAAGACACCAGAAGTTCATCGAAAAATACGACTTGCCGTTTACTCTGATCAGCGATGTCGACCAGAAGGTGGTGAACAAGTACGGCGTGTGGCAGGAAAAAAAGCTCTACGGTAAAACGTTCATGGGAATCGTGCGAAGCACTTTCATTATTGACAAGGTGGGAGTGGTGCGGAAAATCTTCCCAAAGGTAAAAGTCAAAGGACACGTCGATGAGGTTGCCGACGTCTTGAAGGGCCTCTGATCATTTACGGCGCGGCCGCGCCATCAGCCTCTCAATCTCACTCACCCGTTTAGGTATTCCTTTCGATAAATTGATGCATCCGGTTTTGGTAATCAGCAGATTATCCTCAATGCGAATCCCGATTTCCTCATCGTAAACCCTCCCTTGGTGTTTCCACCGGAATTTTCCGTACAGGCCCGGTTCATTACTGATCATCCACCCTGGCTTCATCGGCTCCACCCCATATTCCCGGAACGGATCACCATCATGCTCCTGCTCCCCCATCAGGTGGCTCACGCCGTGAGGACGCCCCTTATAGGCCATTTTGGATTTACCCCCCAGGGCGTAAAATTTTTCATCCAAACCCCTTTGCAGGGTTTCCCAACACCTGTCATTGAGTTCGGCAATGGTCACCCCGGCACATGCGAATTTTTCCACCGCCAGTTGTGCCTCCAGCACGACCTCGTATAAAATCCTCTGCATTGGATTGAACTTTCCTGAAGCGGGAACCGTTCGGGAAATATCCGCGTGCATGGTCATCCAACGTACCCCGAAATCCAACAGCACCAGTTCCCCTTTGCCGATCGGATCATCGTTTTTCATATAATGAAGAACCGTGGCATTATGACCCGCCGCGATAATGCCCGGAAAACTGAGTCCATAAGGAGAATTCATCAGCATTTGTCCCTCAAGAAAGCCCTGAACCCGGTATTCATTGTCGAACTTGCTGAAATTGTTCAGGGTCTCCTTGAACGCATCTCCGGTAATCGCCTGTGCCTTGCGGGTGTTGGCGATATCATAAGCATCCAACGGAAGCCGCAGTTCAAAGTGAGACTGCATGATATTGGTGAGACATCCTTTTGGCGCATTAACTTTTCTCAGCAGTCCTTCAATTCTCTTTTTAAATTTCCAGTTGTGATCGGTTTTGATGGTTCGACGCCGACCGGATTTAGTGCTCTCCAGCCAGAACGTACCCACCTGCTTCTTTTTCCGCTTCGCCAATCGTTTCCTGAAAATTGTATCGAAGTCGTCAATATCCTGCACATCCTTGACCCCCGTCACCCGCTTCACTTCCCGAATACTGGCGGGATCGCCCACCCCAAAACGAATGCCGTCCCAAAACTCCTTTTTGGGGTCCTTCTTTCTGACAAACAGAATTTCATCCGACTCTTTTGAACCGGGGTCCAGCAAAAGAATCACTTCCGACTGGTTGATCCCGGTCAGGTACATGACCGTCGGCTCCTGGTAAGTCGGTGCATGGGCGTATGCCCAAGTGGTCTCCTGCCCCGGCCCGTAAGGCACACCGGTCAACACGATCAAACGGTCTTCTTTTTTCATCAAATCCCGGCGGCGTTTCCGGAAGCGGCTTTTGGCGCGAGAGCCTGCGCCGCCGTCACGAAATATGCCGGAGTATATTTTTTTGCCTTTTTTTACGGCAGAACCGCTGGACTTTATATGCATGGAATTTCCTGGAAAGGGATGACGCCTCTATTCATATTCAGTAATTCATTATATGATTGATTGCGAAACCTCCAAAATTTTCTTTCATCTTGAACCCGGAAGTAGCCAAAATCCTGATGTGCGGACGTTACAGCCTGACCAAACCGATTAAAACGCTGAAAGAACATTTTCAGGCAATCGCTGTGGAGATGGACCATGACAGGAGATACAACATAGCGCCCAGCCAGTCCGTACCCATTGTCTTAACCGGAAACGAAGGGCGCGAACTTCACGCCATGCGATGGGGCCTGATCCCATCCTGGGCCAAAGATGCCGCAATAGGTAACCGGCTGATCAACGCCCGCGCCGAAACCGTCCACGAAAAACCCAGTTTCCGCTCCTCCCTCAAAAAAAAGAGATGTCTGGTTCCGGCTGACGGGTTTTATGAGTGGCAGGCCCGCGAGCAGGGAAAATTCCCTCAGTACATCCGTATGCGCTCTGGCGAGCTGTTTGCGTTCGCCGGACTGTGGTCGGAATGGGACAGCGGACAGGAAATCATGCAGACCTTCACCATCATCACCACCGCGGCCAACAGGGATATTGAACCCATCCACCACCGCATGCCGGTTATCCTCATGCCGACAGACTACGACCGCTGGTTGAGCCCCTCATCAGAGGAATATCAGAGTTTGCTGAAACCTTTGAAAGAGGGTTTACTGGATCATTATGAGATAACAAAAACCGTCAACTCGCCGAAAAACGATAGCGAAGAATGCATCCTTCCCTTCAAACACACCTGATCTATTTTTTACGCATGATTGCCAGCCATTCCTTGCCCTGGCGTCTCTCGTTGGAAAGCATACATTTCTCGAGACGTTCGATCTCGAAGTCTTGAGAAAAGTGGTTCCGGATATCCGCCTCACTGGTGTTGAACGGGGGGCCGCCTTCCTCCCCTGTCTCATAAAACAAACCGAACAGCAGTCCGCCAGGCTTTAAAATACGTGATACGGTTTTCACATATGCCGGTCGTTGGTCAGGACGGATCGCACAGAAAAATGTCTGCTCCAGCAGACTGTCGTAGGCCCGGTCATGTTTCGACTCCAGCTCAAAAAAATCCCTGTGCAAAACCTGCGCGTCCAGCGTCTTCTGGTTCAAAGAGTTTTGCAGAAGTTTCACCGCTCCGGGAGAAAAGTCGACTCCTGTGACCCGGAATCCCCGCTCGGCGAAAAAAATCACCTCATGCCCCTGACCACACCCGGGTACCATTAAAGATCCCGGCTGAATCACCTGGTCCTCCCACATACGGACGAAGGGGGCCGCCGTCTCCCCCAAGTCCCAGGCGAGATCGTTTTCATCGTAATGCTTCTGCCAGTCGGCCTGTTCGTAGCCATTGCGCATTTCTTCATTCATATTACTTATTTTCCCTTCGCATCCTTTGCACAGCGAAACCCTCCGTTTATGTAACGGGTGTTAGGTTCCCGTGAATCGCGGTAAGCATGCACGATCTGCTCCTGGGTGTTGCCCCAGGAACCGCCGCGGATCACTTTAGCCGTGCCCGTTTTGGATCCCTTAGGGTTGCGCTGCAGAGTTTTAGAATAATAGTCGGGTTGGTACCAGTCCTGCACCCACTCCCATACATTGCCCGCCATATCATACAATCCGTAACGGTTGGGATTGCGGGTGCCCACGGGCCGCGTACGCTTGCCGGCATTATTCCCATACCAGGCGTAGAGATCGATAATATCCCTGTCCCAGAAGTACCAACCCGTGGTTTCACCGCGAGCGGCCTTTTCCCATTCCGCCTCGGTAGGCAGACGTTTCCCCATTTTGCTGCAAAATTTTAAAGCTTGCTGATAAGTCACCTTTTCCACCGGGCACAGGGGACACTTTGCGAAATAACTTGGATTGGTGCCCGTAAGATTCAGATACTGAAGTTGGGTGACTTCATACTTATCCATATAAAATGCGTCGAGATAAACAGGGTGGGCGGGTTCTTCATTGGCGTTCACCCCGTTTCGTCCCATAACAAATTCCCCGGCAGGAATCAGCACCATTTCCGACAGACGCTTTAATTCCCGTTCTTCACGCTCATGCTTTTCATGTAACTGTTGCAACGCTTTCTCAGAAAAATGGTCATCTTTATCGGCCACTGCCGGGGACGCGACTCCCAGGAATACGGACAAACACATCAACCACGAAATTTTCTTAATACAGTACCTCATGGCGATTCCTCAACTTCTGGAATAATTTTCCAAGTTTTGAAACGCGGCACGAGCCATGGCTTCTACCGCTTCTAAAGCGTTCCCGCCGATGTGCGGGGTGACCATTAAACGGGGATGACTTAAAAATTCCACGTCATCCGGAGGTTCCTGGGAAAAGACATCCAGAGCCGCACCCGCGATCGTTTCCCCTTTTAAAGCCTCTTTTAATGCCGCCTGATCGACCACCTCGCCCCGGCTGGTATTGATCAAAAAAGCCGTCGGCTTCATGGCGCGAAGAGCGGTTGCGTCAATCATATTTCCCGTTTCCTTTGTCAACGGAACATGCATGGAAATAATATCGGCCCCCGCCAGCACTTCTTCCAGGCTTTTTTCCAGTGCCCCGGTCTTTTTGCAGAATTCAGCCTTGTCGACGATATCGCGAATCCAGACGGTACACCCAAACGGTTTCAACAACTGCACCACTTCCTGGCCGATATTCCCGCACCCCACAATTCCAATAACTCTTCCCTGCAGCAGGTGGCCGCCGTCTTTGATCCATTGTCCCCGCTTGAGAGCCAACCCTACTTTGAACACGTTGTGGCACAGCCCCAGCATGAAACTCAGAGTCAGTTCCGCCACCGAACGCCGGTTGACACCGGGAGTCCATCCCAGTTGCACAGAATGTCGCTTCAGGGCCTCCTGATCGATGGTATCGAGACCCACTCCATATTTGGCAATGATTTTTAATTGAGGCAGAGCGGCAAGTACCGGCTCAGTAATTGGATCCCGACCAACCAGCAGGGCATCGGCCTCACTCGCAAACTGGATCAACTCGTCCTCGCTCAGGTAACGGCCCTTCTCATTAAACAAAGGCCGCGGGAAAAGACCGGAGAGCTCCTCTCTCAGAGTGGAGGAACTACAAATTGGTGGGGGAGTAACTGCCACCCGCAGAGATTTCCGGTTCATGGCCCCGAACCGAAAATTCTATAAACTATGGACGAACCAGCGATAAAAGTCCCAGCCGCCGAACCGAGATTCGCGAAAAAGAAAATCAGAAATACCCGAATCACACCATTTTTCCACCACATGGAAAAATGGGCAATATCCTCGCGCATCGACTCAAAATCAGCCACCTTGGGTTTCCGGATAAAGGATTCCACGATACCGACCACCATTCCGGCCCCGATGGTCGGATTGAGCGAAGTCAAAGGCGCGGCCAGAAAAGCCGCCAACACCGAAATCGGATGCGCAAATGCGATGGCCGCCCCCAGGGCGCTCAAACCGCCATTGATCACAACCCACTGGATAATCAGTTCCGTGCCTAACTCAGGCGAGCGAAAGTACCCGACGGCAAACATGCTCATAATAAACAGGCCTATCCCCCAACCGATATAATAACCGGTTCTACTTGGAGGAGGTCTCCTATCGAGTTCATTCAATTTTTCTGAATCGGGAGGACTTTCAAACGCGGGCAACATGCCGACCAGATGGCCCGCGCCCACCATCGCCAGAATATTTTTGGGGCCGTCGGATGACTTCGTCATCTCGATCAGTTTCCCGACCATGTACTGGTCGCGCTCGTCAATAAGCACTTTCTTGACGGATGGCAAAACTTCTCCAAATTCCTCCACCAGAGAGTGAAGCATGTCGCCTTCCTTGAGATCCTCAATCTGCTGTTCGGTAACTTCCTCGCCGACAAAAATACTGGCGATCAAACTGGATATCAGCTTCAATTTCTGCCAGAATGAAACTCTGCGGTACATGCGTTGCAGAGTAGTGGTGATATCCCGATCGATGACTTCGAGCGGCAAATTATATTCTGCGGAAAGTTCAATTGCTTTCACCATTTCCTGGCCAGGTTCCACGCCAATTTTTTCTGCCAGCCGCTTCTGATAGGCGGTCAGAGCCAGATTAATCAGAAGCAGAGATCCTTTGCCCTGGCGCAAAACCTGGTAAATATCCAGGTTCTTCCACATGGATTTTTGAACAAGGTTTTGAAAACGGGGGGGACATAATTCTATGGCAATACGGTCGTATTCCCCGGTTCGGATCTTCTCCTCAACCAGATCAACGCTTTTTTGGGAAACGTGAGCTGTTCCCACCAGGGTAATATTGACTCCGTTGACCTGAACTGTTTTAACAATATCCTGGGTATTATCCACAAATTCCTTTCTCGACCCGGCAGAGAGTATCGTAAACTGTGCAAAGGAAAATATCGGCAAATCCCGCCGCCCCGAAAGGGACGGTCGTTACATCTCAGGGCTTTTAGCCCCTGGAAATGGTGGGGAACAGCGATAGGGTTTCTGGCCGTTATCAGCCTTCTAATGTAACATATCCTCAATTTTGTTCACAAGAACCAATACCCGGACATGCAACCGTTCAAACTGACATCTGATTTTAAACCCTCGGGCGATCAACCGCAGGCCATTGAATCCCTTGTCAAAGGATTTCAAAAGCCCAACGGCATTCACCAGACTCTTCTGGGAGTCACCGGTTCAGGCAAAACCTTTGCCGTGGCCAACATCGTCGAACAAATCCAGCGGCCCACCCTGGTGCTGGCGCACAACAAAACCCTTGCGGCGCAGTTGTACAACGAATTCAAGGCATTCTTTCCCGACAACGCCATAGGTTACTTCGTGAGTTATTACGATTATTACCAGCCGGAAGCTTATATGCCTACGACCGATACCTTCATCGAAAAGGACGCATCGATCAATGATGAAATCGATAAGATGCGCCATGCCGCGACACACGCCCTGTTCGAGCGGCGAGATGTATTGATCGTCGCCAGCGTTTCCTGCATTTACGGCCTGGGCTCTCCGGAAGCCTACCACGGAATGCTGTTGTTCCTGGAACCCGGCATGACTTTGGAGCGAGACCAGGTCCTGCGCAAATTGATAGACATTCAATACAAGCGCAACGATATCGATTTCCAGCGGGGGACATTCCGGGTCCGGGGGGATGTGGTGGAGGTACTCCCGGTTTACGAGCGAAATGAAGCGATCCGGATCGAATTTTTCGGGGACGAAATCGAAACGCTCACCTGTTTCGACCCGGTCACGCTGAAGACCCTGCGCACGCTGGAGCGCATCGCCATCTATCCCGCCAGCCATTACACCACGCCCAAGGACAAGCTGGAGCAGGCGCTGGTGAGCATTAAAGAGGAAATGGTTGAACGCGTTCAATATTTCAGAAACCAGAATATGTTGATCGAGGCACAACGCATCGAACAGCGTACGATGTTTGATCTGGAGATGATCCGAGAGATCGGGTATTGCCAGGGCGTCGAAAACTATTCACGCCACTTAATGGGCCGTGAACCGGGAAGCCCGCCCCCGACCCTGCTCGATTATTTTCCCGATGACGCTCTGTTCGTGATCGACGAAAGTCATGTCACGATGCCGCAACTGAACGGAATGTACAAAGGAGATAGGGCCCGAAAAGAAACTCTTATCCGCTACGGCTTTCGATTGCCTTCGGCATTTGACAACCGGCCATTGATGTTTTCCGAGTTTGAAAGTCGCACCAACAACCGCCTTTACGTGTCTGCCACACCAAATGAATACGAAAGCAAACAATCCGGCGACCGTATAGTTGAAATGATTGTTCGCCCGACCGGTTTGGTCGATCCGCCTATCGAAGTGCGGCCGGTGACGGGCCAGGTGGACGATCTATACCAGGAAATACGAAAACGCACCGAGCGCAATCAACGCACACTGGTCACCACGCTGACCAAAAGGTTTGCGGAAGACCTGGCGGAGCATTTCACGGAAACGGGCCTGAAGGTTAAATACCTTCATTCCGACATTGTGACCATTGAACGGATGCAGATTATCAGAGAATTGCGGCTGGGAGAGTTCGATGCATTAATCGGAATCAACCTGTTACGCGAGGGGCTGGACATTCCCGAAGTCTCCCTGATTGCCATTCTGGATGCGGACAAAGAGGGGTTTTTGCGTTCCAGCACCTCGTTAATTCAGACTGCAGGCCGAGCCGCGCGGAATCTTGATGGATATGTCATCATGTATGGTGACACCATCACACCCAGTATGCAAAAAGCCATTAACGAAACCGAGAGGCGGCGGCAAATCCAGGTGGAATACAATGAAACCCACGGCATCACTCCTGTTTCCATTAAAAAATCGATCCAGGATTCCCTGGTAGGTCTGGAAAAATTTTCTCTGGCCCCAGTGGTCGAGGAAGAGGAGGAAGAGTATCTGCCAGGAGGAAATCTTATCGACCTGGCGGCCCGCCTGGAAAAACAAATGCACGCCGCCGCTCAAGCGTTGGAATTCGAGCGCGCTGCTCAACTGCGGGACCGGATCAAGCGATTGCGGGAAAAGGACCTGGGGATTATTTAGAAAATCAGGGCCGCTGGGGACCACGCCGTTCCCCCAACCGGGTCTCCATAAACTGGCGCAGAATTTTATCCTGCTCGGGTGACGGCTTGAAAAACTCCAAGCCTGTTACGAAGGGTTCATTTTTACTACCGGGGTTTTTGCGGACATTGCGAACTTGTGCCCTCACCTTGGATAATTCCCCGAAAGCCAGATTGACCGTGAGAAGGATAAAGTCTCCTTTGGTCAACTTTTGTGTATGGGTGATCAACACTCCTGACAGGCTCAGGTCGCGGATCGTTCCCTTGAAGCTGGTATTAAGAGCATCCCCTTCCATCGTAAACGAAAAGGGAAAATTAGCCTTATGCCGATTATTCCTCCTCAATTTATAACTGGTAAAGCTTTTGGGATACTCGAGAATCATAAGACGAACCGGTTGAGCCACCGAGTACAACACCAGAGTCTTGAAATCAAAATAAGTGCCATCGGAAGTAAAACTCAGACTGCACCCGGTGAGTGGGGCGATTTTAATATAATCTCCCTGAAAAACTGGATAGTCTACGATGAGATACTCATCCTCCACCCAACCGCGCAGGCCTACCTGATATTTCTCTCCCCGCAGGGTGATCATTATCTTTTTGCCCAGGGCCAGATGCAGACCGGTTTTAGTTACCACCTTCATATCAAATCGCCATATTCAACAATATAAAATCAGCCATGTATACAAAATCGGCATAAACCGTAATATATCTTTAGTTATTTTTGTAGATTCCAGGCGAAACTGAGGATTAAATTCCGCTTTCCTTCAGTTCCAGCACTTCTTCGGTGTGTGGAACCTGAGGATAGAATTTGTTATAGGCTTCGATGATTTTACGGACAATGGGGGCGGCGGCAGAGCCGCCATGTCCGCCATGTTCAACAATGACAGCAACTGCGATCTCCGGATTTTCAAACGGAGCGTAACCAGCAAACCAGGCATGATCGCGGTGCAAATAGGGTATTTCATCATCCTTATTGAAATCGGCCTTTAAACGGACCACCTGGGCCGTCCCGGTTTTCCCGGCAACTTTGATGTCTTTGAGTCGCGCCCGCCACCCGGTTCCCCGTTTTTCATTGACCACCCCGAACAGCCCTTGTTGAATCTGGGTTAACGTGTCAGGTTGCCCTTCCAATTTCTGCTCGATATGGGGAAATACTTCCTTAATGATCCGTCCATCCTTATCTCGAACTTGCCGGACCAAATAGGGTTTCAACACCATTCCCCCATTGGCCACTGTGGCCACCATTCGGGCTTGCTGAATGGGTGTAACCAGATTGAAGCCCTGACCAATGGAAGCCGAAATGGTTTCGCCGATCAGCCATTCCTCTCCCCGGGCTTTGAGTTTCCAATCTCTCGTGGGGACCAACCCCGGTTTTTCGCCTATCAGGTTGACCTGGGTGGGCACACCCAACCCCAGCATCTTGGCGTAACGCCCGAGCGTATCAATACCTAATCGGTGACCGACGGTATAAAAATAGACATCGCAGGACTGCACCAGGGCATCATGCAAATTCACATCTCCATGCCCTCCCCGGTTCCAACAGCGATAAGACCTCCGGCCTAATTTGAAATAACCTGGACAGAAAACCGTATCCTCCGGGGTTATTATTTTTTCCTCCAAAGCGGCATAAGCAGTCACAATCTTATAAACGGATCCTGGGGGGAACTGACCATCTATCGCTTTATTTTGCAGTGGATGCTGTTTGTTAAAAATTAATTTGCGCCAATCATGGACAGAAATTCCAGAGGAAAACATATTTGGATCAAACGCGGGTTTGCTGGCCATCGCAAGGATTTCTCCGGTCCGAACTTTCATCACGACTGCGGAACCGTTGATCGGTTCTTCCTCGGTTCCGGTCATTAATTCTTCGACCACTTTCTGAATTCTCAAATCCAGCGTCAAGACCAGATGATTGCCGCTTTGAGGAGGATTCTTCCGAAGTACGGCTAATTCCCTTCCTGAAACGTCTACCTCAACTTCCTTGTAACCTTTTTTCCCTTTCATCTCCTCTTCAAATAAAAATTCGATTCCTTCCTTTCCTACCAGATCGCCCATTCGGTAACCCGGTTCCCCTTTCATCAGTTTGTCCTTATTGATCTCACCCAAATATCCAAACACGTGAGCCGCCATATCTTTGTAGATATAATTTCTCAAAGGCTCTACTTTCAGATGGATTCCTCCCAACAAACGGTTATTTTCCTCCACGAAAGCCACCTGCTCGCGTTGGATATCCGCCTTGATAAGCACATCTGAGAACGGTTGCGATTGCCGGATATCCTGTTTGACTTTGGGGATGTCAAAATCAATTTTTTCTTTCAAGGTGTTCAGTGTTTCTCCCAGGTCCCGCACATCCTCCGGAGTAATGTACAAATTGAATGACGGCCGGATGGAAACCATTGTCATACCATTGCGGTCGGTAATCTCACCTCGATAAGAGGGCAAAGAGACCAGGCGCACCCGGTTGCTTTCGGACAAACCCATGAAATCGGTTCCCTTCAGGACCTGCAGATACCAGACACGCAACCACAGCCCCAGAAAACTCAGGATCACCAAAAACGCGAAGAATTTAATTTTCCTTCGAACGCCGTCTGAATAATCGCGGGTGTAAAGGTGGACACTCACTTCCGGGGTCCCTCCAGAATGGGAAATTTACGTACAACAAGTTTCCGGCTCCAGTTGATAAAAAAGAACAGAATCGGTCCTATCAATGCATTATACATGGCGTAAACCGGGAGTGTGTTGAACAGAAAACTGAAGGGAATTTGCGCCTTGAGAAGCGTGATCATGAGCAGGTAGTATACCAGTCCATCGAAAAAAGACGAGGCCAGCAAAATGACGGAAATAGGGACAAACCCAATCACCATCAGCTTGTCCTTCAAGCTGGAAAAGGTGAATCCGATAATGCTTTTGGATAGAGTGTTGACTCCTAATAATCCTCCGGAAAGGCAGTCCTGTATCAAGCCGATACTAAACCCCACCCAGACCCCACGCTCTTCTTTGAGGAGTACTCCACAGTAAACGGCCAGAATCAAAGCCAGATCCAAAGTGATCCCGTTCACCGAAAAAATGCTTAAAAGGCTGGTCTGAATGGAGAAGAGAAGAATGTATATGACTGCAAAAACTAAAATAATCATGTTGGCAGATTATTTCACGATAAAAGGATAAGAACTTCCTCCAAACGCCCGAAATCCGCGCTGGGAGCAATGGTGATCTCCTGAAACAAACCCTGCGTGGCCTTGGTGATGCTGATTACGGTTCCCACGACCAGCCCCTTGGGATAAAGCCCACCCAGGCCGGAAGACAAAACCTGGTCGCCGACATTGACTTCGGCCGTAATCGGAACGTACTTCATTTCGCAAAACTCCATCCCGGTTCCAACCACCACCCCGGCAATGCGATCATTGCTGAACAGGGTATCCACCGCGCTCCGGCCATCCACAATGAGTAGAACCTTGGACGTGTTCAGACCCGCCTGAATCACATGCCCCACCACGCCGGAATGGGTGACAACCGCCAGGTTTTCGCGAATACCATCCTGAGTTCCCTTGTCGACAAAAACCACCCGAGCCCATTGGGTCGCGTCCCGCCCAATCACCGTAGCAACAACGGATTTAAGACTCCGGTTCTCCTGGTACTCCATTAAATCGCCCACACGGCTTCTCCGGCGAAGCTCCTCATTCAATTCGTTATTCTGCCGAATCAGCTTGTCGATTTCCTGCCGGAGTGTTTCGTTTTCTTTAGAAACATCAGCTACCAGAATATAGTGATCCACTACGTTGCTGACGGAGTCCAGAGTATTGGTGATCAGGTTTTGAACCGGGGACACGGCCCACATTAAAACGGTTTCAAAAAAGGTGGGAGTTTGCGAGCGTCGAATGTCGAAGGTCATCAGAGCAAACGATGCCAGAACCAGCGACACGAGAATTATTATATTTTTGCGATCACTGAGTTTTTTCCGTAACACGTTAGAACGTAACTTTTTTAAGTAGTTTGTGGTCTGACAACAGTTTTCCGGCGCCCAGAGCCACCGCTGAAAGAGGATCCTCGGCAAGTGTAATGGGCAGGCCCGTCGATTCCCGAAGTAAAATATCCAGCCCCTTGATCAAAGAACCGCCTCCGGCCACCACGACTCCTTTGTCCACAATGTCTGCCGCCAGCTCGGGAGGCGTTCGCTCCAGAGCAATTTTGACTGACTCAACGATAGTGCTGAACGTTTCCTGCAATGCCTCGCGTATTTCCTCATCGGAAATCACCAGGGTTTTGGGAATACCCGCGACCAGATCCCGTCCTTTGATTTCCATGGTGATCCTCTGCTCGAGAGGATAAGCGGAACCAATCTTGATTTTGATTTCCTCCGCAGTCCGCTCACCGATCAACAGGTTGTATTTCCGCTTCACGTAATTGACGATCGCCTCGTCCATTTCATCGCCCGCCACACGCACTGACTTACTGTAAACGATACCGGACATGGAGATGATTGCCACCTCGGTGGTGCCACCGCCTATATCGATGATCATGTTGCCGTAGGCCTCCTGGATAGGCAAATTCACTCCCAGGGCGGCGGCCATCGGCTCTTCAACCAGAAATACTTCCCGCGCCCCGGCGGATTCAGCGGAATCCCGCACAGCACGTTTTTCAACCTGGGTAATACCGGAGGGCGCGGCAATCACTACTCGCGGCCGCACCAGGGATTTCCGGTTATTGTGAACTTTCTGGATAAATTTACTGATCATCTGCTGAGTCACCTCAAAATGCGCGATGACCCCATCCTTCATCGGACGGATGGCTTCAATACTACCCGGCGCCCGGCCCAGCATCTGTTTGGCCTCGGCTCCTACCGCCATTACTTCCTTAGTCTGGGTATTTATCGCCACCACAGAGGGTTCGCGCAGGCAGATACCCTTACCATTCACAAAAACGAGGGTATTGGCCGTACCCAGATCAATGGCCAAATCATTAGAAAACAAATCCCAAAAGAAATTGAACACAACTGTTATCCTGAAAAGGAGGTTGATAAATTTTAGATTAAATGATTGTTTTATATAATAATAGTCTTATTTCTAGAGGAAAGGAAATTCACACGACCCGCATCAAATCCGGAGTATTCTCCGGACCTCAAAGCAGGAGCTCCGAGCATATTTTTGAAATAAGGCTGTAATAAACAGGTTGCGAATTAGTTCCCGGTGGACTAACATAATCCGTTTAAATTTTAACATCTTTTGGCACGCTGTGGGAGTGTAAATCCATGCTCAACTTTATTCGCAAACAGGCTGATACCTGGCTGATCAAAGCCATCCTCTGGCTCATCGTTTTCGCCTTTGTCGCTACTATTTTCTACTCATGGGGAGCAGGAGGTCAGTTTGGGGGTGCCAACAAAACAGTCGCCACCGTCAATGGCATGGAAATTAAACTCAGTGAATTCGATCGCGCCTACGGCAATATCCTCAACTTTTACCGCGATCAGTTTCGCGACCAGTTCTCGGAAGAAATGGTGGCGAAGCTTAAATTGAAAGAAAACGCTCTGGATGCCCTCATTTTAAACAGGCTTCTGATTCTCGAAGCGGAAAAAATGAATCTCACGGTCAGCGATGAGGAGCTTGCGGACAGAATTTCAAAACAACCGCAATTTCAAAAAGACGACAAATTCAGTAATAACCTCTATCAGAATTTCCTGAATTTTTACCGCCTCAGCCCAAGAGAGTATGAAGAAAATCAACGGACCAACCTGCTCCGCGAAAAACTTGAGGGGGTCGTTAAATCTTCCACGCAAATCTCAGAATCTGAGATACGGGAAGCCTACGACAGGGAAAATGAAAAAATAAAATTCAAATACATCGGCTTTTCCAGGGACTATTTCAAACCCGCGGACCAGCCCGCCGACGAGGAACTTCAAAAATATTTTGATTCACACAAAAGCCAATTCGAAGTACCGGAGCAAATTCAAGTCCAATATGTGAAACTGACCCCTTCGATGGTTGAAGACAAGGTCGAGATTTACGATGAAGATATCAAGGATTACTACGAAGCCAATGAGGCAAAGTATTTCATCAAAAAACAATATAAAGCCAGCCACATCCTGATTAAAAATGATTATCAGTTTCCTTTCGACCAGGATCTAACGGACGAAGAAAAGGAAAAACTGTTAAATGAAGCCGAAGAAAAAACCAGAATTAAAACGGATGAAATTCTGAAACAGATCAAGGAAGGTGCTGATTTCGCGGAAATGGCAAAAAAGCATTCCGCCGATCCGGCTTCAGGAGCCAACGGTGGTAGCCTGGGACAATTCTCCAAGGGAATGATGGTTCCCGATTTTGAAGCGGCGCTTGACCAATTGAAACCCGGTGATCTGAGCGATCCCGTTAAAACCCAGTTTGGCTTCCACATTATTCGGCTGGACGAGGTTAAACCGGAACGGACGAAGCCTCAGGCGGAAGTTCAGGATGAAATCAAAAAATTTCTCAAGGAAGATAAGGCTAGAAAACGCATTCGGAGAATCGCTAAAAAGATCAGAAAGGCCGCCGGAGCCGGCAATGATTTGGCCAAGGCCGCCCAGGAATATAGTGCGGCCATCCTGACCACCGAATTCATTTCCAAATCTACCCATAACGTTCCGGAAATAGGCAACGTTCCAGAATTCTTCAATACGGCTTTTTCACTTGCGGGTGAGGAATTGAGCGAACCCGTCAACACAGAGGAAGCCTCTTACCTTCTGAAAGTGACGGCGCGTAAGGACCCTTACCTTCCGAAGTTAAATGACGTGTTGAGCGAAGTCACACAAGCGGTAGTGGAGGAAAACAACAAAGCGGCCACTGAGAAGCAGCTCAAATCCCTTGGGGAGCGCCTGAAGACCGAAAAGAATATCGAAAAATTGGCCGAGGAACTGAAAATGACGGTGGAGGAAACTCCATTTATCAACCGCACTGACTCCATTCCCGGCATCGGCAATATTCAGACCATCAAGGATGCCGCGTTTCTTTTGCAACCGGGTGAAACGACCACCGGTTCGAGCCGAGGAGCTTATTATTTAATTCAATTGGTGGAACGGGAAGCCGCGGGAGAAATGGACCCGGAGAAGTCCAAAAAACTTTACGCCCGACTCAAAAACGAAAAATCTCGTGCGGTATTTCAGGAGTGGACCGAAAAAATCAAGGAAAGCGCCGATATCCTGATCGACCAGACTCTTCTGTAAGCAACAAAGATGTCACCCTGAGCCTGTCGAAGGGCGACATCTTAAATGCTGCATGTTTCGACCAAGACAGAGGCTATCGCACGCGCCACGAATCGGTTTCCCGGCCAGTATAATTTCTTTCAACCTGCTGGTGTATCTTGAGAATTTTTTCAAGCAGTTCGCCAATGTCCCGCGCCAGCACACGGATCATCTCTTCCTTGCCCTGCCCTCCCAAATCGTAAATGATATCGGGCACAAACCCGCATTTCCGAATGGCTGTATGCGTTCCCCATTCCAGCGAAGACCCTTCCCGCTGTTTGACGCTTTTGGGTTCTTTGGCACGATCGAATGAGGCGATCTTGAACTTCAGTTTCTTGCAGGCTTTTAAAATGGAATCGGTGAACTTGATGTTCATCACCGCCCTCATTTCCGGATCAAAGTGCATGGCAGTCAATACGATTTTGGCAACATGCTGTGATGCCCCAAATTGCGGAGCCGCAACGGTAAAAATATCGCTCCCGTTTTTAACGATACGCCCGGGAATAGCCGCCACGTCCTCTGCCCGGCAGGCACCGGGCAAACCCACTCCAATATTTGACTGCACCTCGGGAATCAATATTCCTATCCTATTTTGCTTGAGCGTATCGACAGTGGCCGACAGGCTTTGAATCACTTCAAACCGCTTTTGCGCTTGAAACAGAGAGGCCATTGGGTCCACACTCCCTGCCTTATCACCAGTGGAAATGCCGTTGAAGATACCTACTGTCACCATCCCCTTGGCCTTTTGAATCGCTGAAGACAAACCTGATTTCAGCGCCAGCCCCGAGGCAATAGCGGCGGAAAGTACGCATCCGGTTCCGTGCCAGTCAATTTTCCCGAGGCGTGTCCCTCCAAAAATCTCGTATTGCTTTCCGTCGAAGAAAAAATCGTCGGCGTCGCCTTTGGAATGCCCCCCTTTGATCAATACGTTGCGGGCCCCGAGTTTACAGATCGCCCTGGCGGCCTTCAAACGGTCCTGTGGATTCTTAATGCGAACGCCCGACAAAATCTCCGCTTCAGGAATATTGGGTGTCACCAGCAGAGCCAGCGGCAGAAGTTTTTCCTTGAGCGCCTCCACTCCCTTTTTAGAAAGCAGAGTTTTCCCGCTGGAGGATTTTATGACAGGGTCCACCACCAGATTTTTGATCCGCGCCCGCTTCAAATGTCTGGCGACGCATTCCACCAGCGCTTCATTACCCAGCATGCCGGTTTTCACGGCGGCGGGTTTGCCGTCTTCCAGAACGGCTTTCAATTGCGCCTCCACTTCCTCCGGCGGCAAATCGAACGTCGCTTGAACGCCTCTGGAGTTTTGGGCGGTGATGGAGGTGATAACCGAAGTCGCGATCAACTCATGAGCGGAAATGGTTTTAATATCCGCCTGAATACCGGCTCCGCCGCTGGAATCCGAGCCGGCTATGGTCAATACCGATGAAACCTGTTTCATAGTCACACAATCCTTTAATGATAGAAATTCGGCGGGCTTGAGAACAAGTGCGCCGGATGTTGAACCGAATGGGATAAATTTTAAATTTGATGCTGGAGATCGTTCCGGCACACAGCCTAACCCACTGTCACGGATTTGGCAAGAGAACGCGGCTTGTCCACGTTTCTTTTGAGAGAGGTGGCGGTAAAATAGGCAAACAGTTGAGCGATAACCATCTGAATCAGCGGTGCAATTACAGGAGGTACCGGCGGCAGAATCAGTTCCTCACTGAACAAGCCCTGATTGCGGTTACCCTCGTCGAAATGGATTCCCAAGACAAATCCATTTCTTGCGCGGATTTCTTCCACACTGGCCAGGGTAGACTCGTACAAAACTTTTTCAGAATTCGGGGGGATGAATACGATGGAATTGATATCTGAGTCGATCATGGCCAGGGTACCGTGCTTCAAAAACCCGCAGGGCATTCCCTCCGCATGAACATAGGCGACTTCCTTCATTTTCAGGGCGGATTCCAAGGCTATGGGATAATACACTCCCCGCCCCAGGTACAACCAGTTTTTGACATTGCGGTGGTTATGGGCGACCCGATGAATAAACCCTGACCGTTCGTTCAGAATCCCTTCGATAATATCGGGCAGGGACCGTAGCGATTTCATGAACCCGTCGTACGTTTTCCTGGCGATTTTTTTATTCTTGAGCCCCAGCTTCAAGGCCGTGCGGGTTAACAGAATCATCTGCGCCAGTGCCGCCTTGGTACTGATGACGCAGATTTCCGGACCCGATCCCTGCAGAACCGGGCAATCCACCAAACGGGAGAGCGTCGACCCCATCACATTAACGATAGCGCCGGTTTTTGCACCCCGTGACTGGGCATATTTGATGGCTGATATGGTGTCGTAAGTCTCGCCCGACTGAGAAGCCGCCAGCACAAAACTGTCTTTGTCGACCGGAGACAAAGAAGCAAACTCATCCGAACTGATCGCCGGAATATAACGACCCGCCAATGCAGAAAAGATATAGGTGCCATAAAGAGTCACATAATAGGTCGTCCCCACACCGACTAAATGCGCTGATTTACTCTTATGAATCATGTTCACCAGACGGTCAACGGTTTTCTCTTCCACTTCCAGCGCGTTCACCACGGTCTGCGGTTGCTCATAAATTTCCTTGAGCATGTAATGCGGATAACCACCCTTCTTGGAGGTTTCGCTGTCCCATTCCATCCGCGTGATGGGCTTGTTGATCTCCTCCCGGGTCAATAAATTCTTGACGATGTAACCATCCTTGGAGACGATGGCATATTCGTCATCGTCGATGATCACCGCATTTTTAGTGTGGTCAATAAACGCGTTAAAATCCGAGCCGATGAATTTCACTTCATCCCCGATTCCCAGAAGCAATGGAGATTCCCTTTTGGCACAATAGATCTGGTCAGGCTGGTGGCTGGTGATGAAAGCGATCGCAAAGGTTCCTTCCAGAAGCTTGACGGTTTGAATAAGGCTGGCCTCGAGATCGCCTGTTTTTGCGTAAAATTTTTCCAGCAAATGGGGAATGACTTCGGTATCGGTTTCCGACTGAAATCGGTGCCCTTCTTTTTGCAGTCGGACTTTCAGTTCCTGGTAATTGGAGATAATGCCGTTGTGAATCACGGCGAAATTCTTATCGCAGGACAGAAAAGGATGGGTGTTGTTGCGGGTAACCTGGCCGTGTGTGGCCCAGCGGGTATGGGCGATGCCGAGATGGGTCGAGTGCCTCAGAATATTTTCCTTCTGATAAACATCACCCACGCCTCCCACGTTTTTTTTGACAATGATGCTATTGCGGTTCATCAAAGCCACACCGCAGGAATCATAACCCCGGTATTCAAGATTACGAATTCCCTCAAACAAAACATTCGCGATGTCTTTAAGGCCGACCGCCCCCGTAATCCCACACATAACTGTTTCTCTCTATTTGCTCGTAATGGAATAATGAGCAGGCAGGGTTTTACCTGGTGGAATGATAGTTCCGGGTTCAATCGAATTCCCGGCGCCGATGATGACATCATCCCCGATAAACGCACCCAGCTTCAGAATTCCCGTGTCCTTGGATTTCTTCTGATGCTTGATTTTAATGGTACTCCAGTCCAACTGCCGGTTGACAGTCATCGTACCCGCGCCAATATCCACGTTTTCTCCCAATACGCTGTCTCCAATAAAGGACAGGCGGCCGATATGGGAGTTTTTCTGCACCACGCAGTTTTTCAGTTCCACTCCATACCCCACAGAACAATTATCCTCCAATGCCGTGTAACTGCGGATCAGGGAATTGTTTCCAATATAGCAACCTTTACCAATGGAACAGGGCCCCTCCAGTACTGCTCCGGCCTTGATTATCACGTCATCATCGATGTGAACGGTTCCTGTGATGGTGACGTTCGCCTCCAAAGTGGCGGTTTTGGCAATCCGGGAATGCTCCCAGGAGTCCATGATGATCTTATTGGCGCGCAAAATTTCCCAGGGATAAACGACATCCAGCCATTCGTCTTCCCACATCGAGGCTCGCAGTCCGTCTTCCTCGACAAGCTCCTTGATCGCTTTTTCCATGGATCGCTTATTTTTTTCCAGCAATTTAAAAAACCGTTCCGGAAGAATATACACGCCCGCCAAAACATAATTTCCAAGGTTATCGCCTTTGGGCTTCTCGATAATTTTGGTGATATTCATGTTGGCATTCAGAAACACGTTGCCGAACATCTCGTTGGAAGGCGGCAGGCAAATAGAGGCAACCGGCCCCTTGAAGGCGTGAAAGGATTGCTGGGTTTTGGTAAAAATATTTTCCGCGGTGACGATATCCCCGTAAATAAGCATAAAATACTCGCCCGGCAGAACTTTATTCTTGATCTTCAGGACAGCATCGCCGATCCCGCCTGCCCGGTTTTGCTCCACATATTGAATATTCATTCCATTGTGGACATGCTCGCCGATCTGCTGGATCAACTTGTCTTTCCGATGGCCGACCACCACAAAAATGTCATGTATTCCCGCTTTTTGGAGAAGGTCAAGACTGTGATCGAACAGATACTTCCCGGCCACGCTGATCATGGGGTTGGGCCGGGTATCGGTAAAAGGTTTGAGGTTGTCACCTTTTCCGGCGGCAAGGATTACTGCTTTCATGGATTATCTTTCGAATTCGGTTGATTTGGGGAAACGAGGGCGCTGGTCTGTCAGGCTTGAACAATCTGTTCGGCTTTTTTTAAATCTTCGACAGAATTGATTCCAAAGATTTCATCCGCGTTCCGGGTCGAATGACAAGCTACCTGTTGACCATCATTCACAAGAACGCCAACGGTATCCGTCAGATAATACTCACCCTGAGCGTTGCCACGGCCAATAGAAGCTAAAGCCTTGAAAAGAATACCCTTATCAAAACAATAAACGCCTGAGTTGTATTCGTCAACAGTTTTTTCCTGTTCGCTGGCATCCCGGACCTCTACAATCCTCAAAACGGCCCCATCCGCCCCCCGGATAACCCGGCCGAAATCCTTCTTTTCATTGGCTTTAAGGCTCAGCAGGGTGCATCTGGCGTGTGATTCGCGGTGCTCCTTGATCAGGGCCTGAAGGGTGCTTGACTGAATCAGCGGCATATCTCCACACAGGATTAAAACCTCCCCCTCAAAATCCGCCAGCGCGGCCTCTGCCTGCATAACCGCATGGCCGGTACCCAACTGATCGGCCTGCTCCACAAACTCGACGGTGCGGCCGCTACAGGATTGTTTCACTTCCTCTGCCTGGTAACCCACCACCACAATGACGCGCTCCGGATTCAGACAATCAACGGTATCCAGAACATGGGTCAATAGAGGGCGTCCTGCCAACAAGTGCAGAACCTTGGGGCAGTCGGATAACATACGAGTTCCCTTACCCGCCGCCAGAATGACGACCGCTAATCCCTGTCGCGACATTTGATATTGTAATCCTGGATTTTTTTACGAAGAGTATTGCGATTGATACCGAGAATATTGGCGGCTTTGGTCTGATTTCCTTCGGTTTCCGCCAGCACGATTTCCAGAAGAGGCTTTTCCACCCCGCCGATGATCAGGCCGTGAAGCCCTCCGTTTTGCCGTCCATCCATATGGGCCACGTACTTTTTAACGCTGGTATCCAACCATTTCGCGAGAAACGTCTGGATATTTTTATCAACCTTCGGCATAGGCGTTTATTGTTCAATGGAACACAAAAGGATCAGCTGTAAGATCGTGGAGAATCGCATCCTAGCAAACGGGGCAGGACAGGTCAAGAACGACCTGTTCCCCGGCTAATTTATTATTTACGGTTGATAAAAAACAAGGGGATGGCATAAGATGGGAAATTATCGATTGCATTTAGAACAGAGAATTCATTGTGAAAGTTTCTTTTGCCACACTCGGTTGCAGGACCAACCAAAACGACACGGCGGAAATGCAAATCATCCTGGAGCGGGAAGGCTTTTCCATAGTCGGGCCCCAGGAGCCGGCTGATATTTATGTCGTTAACACCTGCACGGTGACCGCCAAAAGCGATGCCAGTTCACGGCTGGCGGTAAAAAAATCCCTGGCTCTCAATGATGACGCAATGATCGTGTTTACAGGGTGTTATGCCCAAAACAATCCGGAAGAGGCCGTCCAGATCCCAGGGCTGGATGTGGTGCTGGGCAATGCCAATAAACTGGAAATCGCCCAGGTCATCAAAACTCAACTGGAGCGAATCCACCAGAAAGACGCCTTTGGACTTCCCCTGGTTCACATGACCGATATCACCCAGAAATGGGATTTTAAAACCATTCCCGTTTCGGATTTCCACGGCAAGACTAAGTCGTTCATTAAAGTGCAAACCGGGTGCGACGAGGCATGCTCGTTCTGCACCGTTGTCCGGGCGCGGGGACGCTCCATCAGCGATTCCAGGGATAATATCCTCAACAACGTGAAAAGCTCACTGGACGCCGGGTTCCGGGAAATCACCCTAACCGGTATCAATCTGGGAACCTATGGACTGGATTCCGATCCTCCGGAAACGTTTTCCTCACTGGTAGAGGACATTCTTAATCTGGATGGCGATTTCCGCGTGCGGCTCAGCTCCATCAATCCCATGGAAATTGACGACCACCTGATCACACTCATGGAAAAACGCGACAACCTGTGTCCCTATTTTCATATCCCTCTACAAAGCGGCGACGACACAATTCTTGCCCGGATGCGGCGGAACTATAACGCTGGTCAATACCGTAAAGTGGTGGAGAACATCGCCTCCCGGATCCCCGGTTTGGGTTTGGGCGCGGATATCATTGTCGGGTTTCCCGGTGAAACTGACGCGATGTTTGAAAATACCCTGCGAATGGTGGAAGACCTGCCCTTCGCTTCTCTTCATGTATTTTCTTATTCCCCCCGTAAAGGCACCGAAGCGGAAAGATTCGCCAACGATGTCCCCAAATCCGTAAAAAAAGAGCGCAATAAAATTCTTACCGAACTGGGTAATCAAAAAGCACAGCGGTACCGGGAAAGTTTCCTGGGCCAAACGGTTAGGGTGCTCGTCGAAAACGGCCGCGATCCGCAAACAGGACGCTTGCGAGGCTATTCCGACACCTATATCCCGGTATCGTTCGAAGGAGAAGATTCCTTGAGAAACAGGATCATCCCCGTCTGCATCACAGAAGTTTCGGAGCAACAGGTTTCCGGATGTCTGGCATTATAACCCTGACCACAGATTTCGGCACGAACGACCCCTTTGCAGGCATCATGAAGGGAGTTATCCTGTCGATTCACCCGAAGGCGAAAATCATCGACCTGACCCACGGTATCGAACCGCAAAACGTAAGACAGGCGGCGCTGGTATTGAAAGCGGCGGTTCCCTACTTCCCCAAAAAAACCGTACATATCGCGGTGGTCGATCCGGGAGTCGGGGGACAACGACGACCGATAGTCATACAAAACGGATCACACACATTTGTCGGACCGGACAATGGGATTTTTACGACGGTGCTGAATGCCAAAAGCCGGTGTTTCGAGTTGACTCGGAAAAAATATTTTATGAAAAAAGTCTCTGCAACCTTTCATGGCCGCGATATATTTGCTCCGGCAGCCGCCTGGATTGCAAAGGGCGCTCCTCTGAAGTCGCTGGGGCCCTCGGTTCTGAATCCACAAACGTTAGACCTCCCCGAACCGGTATGGAATGGGGAAGCGATAGAGGGCGAAATCATTTACATTGACCGCTTCGGCAACGCAACTACTAATATTGCGGGAAAATTGATATCTCAACATTGTCCCCACTTTCACAAGTTGACTGTTAAACTGGGGAAGACCCTTATCCGCCGTCTGGCCACCCATTACTCGGAGGTTTCTTCGGGTAAGGCCGGAGCAATCATCAACAGCTGGGACGCGCTCGAAATATTCAAACGCGAGGGCGATGCCGTCCGCTCCCTTAAACTGAAGATGGGACAGAAAGTCCGGGTGATCCCTTAACTATGAATAAAAAAAGCCAACAGTCCAATGGCATAAAGATCATTTGCCAGAATAAAAAAGCCCGGCACAATTACAGTATCGAAGATTCGCTGGAGGCCGGTGTGGTTTTGCAGGGAACGGAGGTCAAAGCCCTGCGCGAGGGCAAGGCCAGCATGGCCGACTGCTACGCCGTGGTGGAGCGTGAAGAGGTTTTCCTGTTGCACTGCCACATCAGTCCGTACACTCCGGCTCATGCTTTCAATCACGACCCCATGCGCAAGCGCAAACTCCTGCTCCACAAAAAGGAAATTGCGCGGCTGATCGGCATCACCCAGGAAAAAGGCCATAGCCTGATTCCGCTGAAGCTTTATTTCAAAAACGGAAAAGTAAAGGTCGAAATCGCCATCGCCAAAGGCAAGAAGACCCACGACAAACGCGACACCATCAAGAAGCGAGAAGCCGACCGCGAAATCGCCCGCGCCATGAAACGCGATAAACCCTAATTTTTCCGGATGACCATTATCACCCCGATGACCGCAGTGCCCGCGCCGATGTAACCCCACAAACCAATCGCCTCAGGTGTCACCAGACCCGGCGCCACTGTCGGTAATAGATGCATGACCGCCAGAGTAATGAACGGGTTAAGGGTTATCACAACACTGAGCAGCCACAGCGGGATATACTTGACCGCCTCTGCCAGACAACCGTAAGCCAATAGAGTATTGAGACCCAGAAAAGCCATCAACACCCAACTTCCGGGATGGCCACCATTAAAATCGGCCCATGTCACGGCGGGCGTCAACACCACCGCAGCGGTGCCGTAAACAAGCAGATTCAGGTTTTGTGCCTCATGCAACCCGGCCAATTTTTTCTGAAACACCATATACCCTACCCACAATAAAGCCGCCGCTTCCACATACAAGGTAGATTCCGTGTAATCTCCTGCTCCCAATTTCAGGCTTTGATCCCTATAAAAAAGGATAAAACCGACCACTGCCACGAAGAGTCCAACACCCTGTTTTCGGTCGAATCGCTCATTGAACAATACTACGCCCAGGATCACCAGCAGGACGGGTGCAGTCTGGATCAAAATTCCGGCGTTGGAGGGACTGCTGGTTTCGACGCCTTTCAGAAAGCAGTAATAATTTGCGGCCAGGAAAATACCGGAGAGTATTCCCATAACCGGCGGCGCCAGAAGGACAGCTTCGGGTTTTTTATTTCTATACTTCAGGAACAGGAACAGAGCTGGGAAGGCGAAGGCAAACCGGAACCAGACTATGCTGGTGCCGGAAAAATCCCTGAGGGCAATTTTCATCAGAATGGGGAGGATACCCCATAACAGTGCGGTGATTCCGGCGTAAACAAGTCCCCGGACATAGTCGGTTTTCATCGGGCCGGTCAGTTCAGGCGGGCAAACTTCTCCAGCATGGCCAAGCCCTGCGTTTGACTCTTCTCGGGATGAAATTGAAAAGCATGAATGTTGTCGTGTTGGATTCCCGAAACAAACTCAATCCCGTACTCGGTTGTGGTAGCTACCATATCCGGGTTGTCGGGAACGACGTAATAGGAATGCACAAAGTAATAGTAGGGATGCGCGTCCGCCGACTCGAATAAAGGAGAGGGCTTGTTGATGTTCAGGGTGTTCCATCCCATGTGCGGAACTTTTAGAGAGGGGTCATCCAAATGAAAGCGCATGACCTTTCCAGGTAGAATCCCAAGACCCGCCACTGTTCCGAATTCAATACTCTGCTCGAACAACAATTGCAGTCCGAGGCAGATACCCAAAAAAGGTTTTCCGGATTGAATGGATTTATGGACCACATCGATCAGCCCCAATCGGTCGAGGTTGTCCATACAGTCCTTGAACGCTCCCACACCGGGCAGGACCACCGAATCGGCATCCAGTATGGCCTGGGGTTGACTGGTCACCACAGCATCCGCACCCACTGCTTCAAACGCTTTTTGCACGGACCTCAAGTTGCCCATGCCATAATCAATGATGGCAATCATTTAAAGAGTGCCTTTGGTCGACGGAATCGCATTGGACCGCGGGTCCAGCGAGCAGGCCTGATCCATGGCCTTGGCAAACGCCTTGAAGGAAGCTTCCACGACGTGGTGCAGGTTACTCCAGTAGGGAGAATTGAAGTGCAGGGTCAACCCGCAGTTGGCCGAAACTGCCTGAAAAAATTCTTCAACCAGTTCGACATCGAAGTCGCCCAGCTTGGCTTTGGGCAGGTCGATATTGAATACATAGTATGAGCGGCTCAGATCCACTACGCAGTTCACCAAAGCCTCATTCAAAGGCACACTGGACTGGGCGAACCTCCGGATTCCCTTCTTGTCACCAAGGGCTTTTTCAAAGGCCTGACCCAGCGTGATTCCCAGATCCTCCACCGTGTGGTGGAAATCAATGTGGGTATCGCCGGTCGCTTTTACCGTGAGATCGAAATAACCGTGGCGGGAAATCTGCTCCAGCATGTGATCCATGAACGGAATGGGTGTTTGAATGTCCCCCTGCCCTGTTCCATCCAGGACCAGACTGATTTCAATTTCCGTTTCGCTGGTGGTGCGTTTGATTTTTGAAGATCTATCCATTGACCGGGTGTATTTCCTTACTTTGACCTTTTTGACCGACGGAGGAGTAACTTCCCCCATTTTTGCCGTTACCGGGGATTCCCTTTTCCTCAACCACGGAAACCGGAACGGCCCGGAGAACGGTCTTATTATAGAACTCCTGAACCGTGTTTAAAAGGCTTTCCGGATCTAATTTCAAATCTCTCCGGACCAGGGCGGGAGCCCCGTGTTCAATCACTCTGTCCTCCACTCCAATACATTTCACAAGAATATTTTCCTCGGGCAGGTGTTCATTGAGGGCTTCCAGAACGGCTGATCCGAAACCGCCCTGGATGGCATGCTCCTCAAGAGTGACCAGACATTTTGCCGACCGCGCATAACGGCTAATCAAATCAACATCCAACGGTTTAACAAACCGGGCATTGATAACCGCCACACTGAGGCCTGCCTTTTCCAGCGATCCAGCCAGTTCCTGCGCCGCGGGCACCATATGCCCGTAGGCTATGAGGGCGATGTCTGCTCCATCCTGAAGCACCTCTCCCTTGCCAACTTCCAGGGCTTTAATTTCCAGATCCAGAGGAATACCCAGACCGGCACCTCGCGGATAACGCAATGCCGCGGGACCGGGATGATCGATCGCGGTTTTTAACATGTGGCGCAATTCGTTCTCGTCCTTGGGCGCCATGACAACCATGTTCGGCAGGGTTCGCAGATAAGCAATATCGTATAATCCCTGATGGGTTGCCCCATCTTCGCCGACGATCCCGGCACGGTCCATCGCAAAAGTAACCGGAATGTTCATGAGACAAATGTCATGGACCACCTGGTCATAAGCCCGTTGCAGGAATGTGGAATAGATCGCAACCACCGGCCGGAACCCTTCCAGCGCAAGACCACCGGCAAAATCCACCGCATGTTGCTCAGCCATTCCCACGTCGAACGTGCGATCCGGGAACACCTGCTGAAACTTGCTGATTCCGGTACCGGATGGCATGGCCGCTGTGATCCCGATAATTTTTTCATCTTGTTTTGCCAGTTCGATCAGGGCATCGGCAAACACGGCGGTATAAGCCGGATTGGATTTCTTTTTATGAAAAATTCCCGTTTCTATGTCAAACGGAGAGGCACCGTGCCAGATTTCGGCCTTTTCTTCGGCCACCTGGTATCCCTTGCCCTTGCGCGTGATCACATGAACCAGCGTCGGACCTTTCTGCCCCTTCAAATCCTGAAGGTTTTCAATCAGCGCATCCGCATCGTGTCCGTCCAACGGGCCGACGTATCGGAATCCCAGATCTTCAAACAACCGCCCTGGAATGAACACTCCCTTAATCGCGTCATCTATTTTGTGGGCGAAATGCGATATGTTTTTTCCAACCCCGGGAATGGATCGTAGCATCTCATCAATCTGCCCCTTGATCTTCCGCATAACCTGACCGGTCATGATCTGGCTCAAATGCGCCGACATACCGCCTACGTTGGTAGAAATGGACATCTCGTTATCATTGAGAATAACGATAATGTTGCTTTTTAAATGGCCGGTATGATTGAGTCCTTCAAAAGCCATACCTGCGGTTAACGATCCATCACCGATCACCGCCACCACTTCATTATCTTCATTTTTCAAATCGCGCGCCTTGGCGAAAGCAATGGCCGCAGATATGGATGTCCCGCCATGACCGCAGTTCCAATGGTCATGCTCGTTCTCTTCCCGTTTTGTGAACCCGCTCAATCCATTGTACTGCCTCAGAGTATTGAATTGCTCCCGCCTGCCGGTCAAAAGCTTATGGACATAACTCTGGTGCCCCACGTCCCAGACAAATTTGTCGCGCGGACTGTCAAATACGTAGTGCATGGCCAGGGTCAATTCCACAACCCCCAGGTTGGATCCCAAATGACCGCCGGTTTTAGATATGGTTGATAAGAGAGTTTCCCGGATTTCTGCCGCCAAAACGGGAAGATCTTCTTTATTGAGTTTTTTCAGGTCCTGAGGACCATTTATTCCGTCTAATAACCTGCTCATAATAAATCCATATCAAAAAGTACGTTGGACGAAAAAACGAGCTATCTCACGCAGGGGATCGGCTCGTTCGTCAAATTCTTCCAGGCATTCCAGAGCCTCTTCTACCAAAGATTCGGCTTTCTTTTTGGAATCCTCTAAACCGAACAGGGCCGGGTAAGTGGCCTTATCTTTGTCGATATCGCTCCCAATATCCTTACCCAGTTGTTGCTTGTCGCCGACAATATCCAGAATATCGTCTATAATCTGAAACGCGAGACCGATATGCGCCCCGTATCGGGAAAGAGCTCCCAGTTGGGTATGAGACGCCCCGCTCAAAATTGCACCGACTCGAACACAGGCCTTGAAAAAAAATCCCGTCTTATAAATATGGATGTACTCCAACGTTGAAGCATCCACTTTCTTTCCTTCCGATTCCAGGTCGACCACCTGGCCGCCAATCACACCGGTAGATCCCATGGCCCTGGCGATTTCCTGCGAAGCCCGCAGAATATCCTTATGGGCAACGGACTCCATCCAATGCGGATTGGTCATCAATACAAAGGCCTGGGTCAAAAGAGCGTCCCCGGCCAGAATGGCTATGGCCTCTCCAAAAACTTTATGATTGGTCGGTTTACCCCTTCTCAAGCTATCGTTGTCCAAGGCGGGCAGATCGTCATGAATCAGTGTATAGGTATGCAAAAACTCTACAGCCACCGCAAACGGCAAAACATTTTCACGATGCCCCCCCACCGCCTCTGCAGAAGCGATCAAGAGGCTGGGCCGCAACCTCTTCCCCCCGGCAAAGAGGCTGTAGTGCATCGATTCATGAATGCTCTTGGGGAAACCATCTTTTTCCGGAAGAAACCGGGGTATGGCTTCATCAATATAACTTTTGCAATCGGATAAATATTGTTTGGCGAGCACTCTTGAAATTTCTGAAGATTGTGTCAATGGAACCATAAAACAGCCCCTAAAGTATCGTAATCTAAAATGTTATCATATATTTGGCCACAGTCAAAACTTAATCAGGGTTCGGAAATCGCCCCATATTCAAGTAACTGAAAAAGGCCTCCTTCGCCCTGGGGAATCGTAGCCCCCCCCTCCTTACATCGGATATGGGCTCATCAAAAACTGAACCATTGATCTGGAGGGTGCCATGGGTTATGCTTCAGCCTAAACGTCCCGAATAATGGCCTATCCACCCAATAACCCAAGCGAGGCAGAAATAGCTCAAGTTGCAAAACAAATCAAAATCACTTCTAAAAGGCTGCAATTTAAAAATAAATGAATGGATACATTCACTTTAAAGAAATATTTAAATCATTGAATTTATTGTAAAATTAGTAGTTAATGGATTAATCTTTTCCGTAGATTAAACCCTCTTTTTAGGATGTCACTGACGGTTGATACGTCACCCCAATCCGCTTGAATTTTCCCCAAGGAACCGAATATGCATTCGATGACCACTGCATGGGTGGGATACCTTTGTTTGATAATCTTTGTTCTGGGTTATTCCCTGGTTATCGTCGAAGAAAAAATCCATATGAGAAAATCCAAACCCGTTATTTTTGCGGGTTGTTTCATGTGGCTTTTGATCGGCATTTATGAGTCGCAGAGCGGGGCTGGCGACAGCCATGCACACGATTACGTTAAGCACCTTATCGCTGAAATCGGCGAGTTGTTTTTCTTCCTGCTTGCGGCCATGACTTATATCGATACCCTCGCAGAACGGAATGTGTTTAACACCCTGCGCTCCTGGCTGTTACGAAAAGGATTGGGATTCCGCTCTCTGTTCTGGGCAACCGGCACGATTACCTTTTTTCTTTCCCCTCTTGCCGATAACTTAACCAGCGCCCTCTTAATGTCCACAGTGGCACTGGCGGTAAGCGGAGGCAATTCCCGGTTCATCGTTCTTTCGTTCATTAATATCGTCGTCGCCGCCAATGCCGGTGGCGCCTGGAGTCCGTTTGGAGATATCACGACGTTGATGGTCTGGACTTCCGGCAAAGTTGCAACTCTGCAGTTCGCTTACCTCATGATTCCGGCACTGATCAACTGGTTGGTACCGGCAACATGTATGTATTTCTTTGTCCCCAATCAAATTCCCGAAAGCCCCTCGGATGCAATTCATTTGAAGCCAGGCGCCAAAGTGATCGTTGTTATGGGTATCTGCACCGTCGCCACCGCCGTAAGTTTTCACCAATTCTTTCATCTGCCTCCGTTTCTGGGAATGATGCTCGGACTTTCGGCCCTGATGCTTTTCGGATACTACCTGAAACGCTGGGGCGACCGGCCTTTGCGAAAAGAGTTGGGGATTCCCGAAAACCAGGAAGTGGAGCATCGTCATTTTGACATTTTCTCTAAAATTGCGGCGGTGGAATTCGACACTCTGCTTTTCTTTTTCGGTGTGCTCACGGCAGTGGGCGCTCTGCAATATGTGGGTTATCTCGCTCTGGTCAGTAAAAATCTGTACCAGACCATCGGCCCGACCTGGTCCAACATCATCGTAGGAGTACTTTCCGCCATCGTCGACAATATTCCCATCATGTTTGCCGTTTTAAAAATGAATCCCACGATGGGCGTCGATCAGTGGTTGCTGATCACGTTGACCGCGGGCGTGGGCGGGAGCCTCCTGTCAGTGGGATCGGCCGCCGGAGTGGCCGTCATGGGAGTCGATCGGAAGAACTACACCTTCCTCACTCACATGAAATGGTCTTGGGCCATCGCCTTGGGCTACGCGGCGAGCATCCTGGCCTGGTACTGGGTCACGGAAAGTCTGCGTTAATCACCCTACAGGAAGAAATGGATTCAGGCCCGCGCCAGGGTAAACACCTGGATGCAACCGGCCTTCGATTTCTTCAATATCCGCGACACCTCATTGACCGTGGAACCAGTGGTGAACACATCATCGACCAGCAAAATATTTTTCCCGGCAACTTCCTCCGCGTCCACCACCTCGAAAGCGCCGCGGACATTTTTAAAACGTTCGTCCCGGTTTTTGCGCGCCTGTGGCTGGGTTTCCCGGATCCGCGCCAGCGGCCTTATCAACAGGGGCAATTCCAAAATCTCCGAAATTCTATGCGCCAGAACAAACGATTGATCGAACCCGCGCTCTTTCAGCTTTTTCACATGCAGTGGAACCGAAGCCACACAGTATCCCTGATACTCCTCCCGACACGTCTCGAAATAATTTCGTAAAAAAGGTTCGATTTCGTCCATCACCCCCGGCTGGTTACGATATTTGTAAAAATGAATCAACTCCTTCAGGACAGAGTCGTACAAACCCAAAGAGCGGGCCCGGTCGAACCGGTAGCCCCCCTTGCGGCACCAGCCGCATTCGAATCCCTCGATCGGATAATCGTAGTCTATGTCGGCGGGAACGCCGCAGGTATTGCATAAGGGGTCGTCGATAACAAAGATATCGTCGCGGCACAAACTGCACAGAAAATCTCCGCCGTCTTTACGGCTGAGCCCGCACCCGACGCAACTGCGCGGAAACATAATGTTCATTATCGACTCGCACAATCGCGTCACGCGCACGCTTTGGAGGACCGGGATTATCATGTCAATCGCCTGAACTTTGTGATAAAGTTTTCTGTTTCGGAAGGAATGGTGGATTATAACACGATTGCCGAAGGCATGGCCCAACCCCTGCAACCTATTGATTTTAAATGAATAACGAAAAAATAATTCAACTGACCGAACGTCATGTCGCCGCCACTTATGGCCGCTACCCCATCGCTCTCGTCAAGGGCAAGGGCATGCACGTCTGGGATGCCTCGGGCAACCGGTACCTCGACTTCGTTGCGGGTGTAGCGGTGGACAACCTCGGCCACTGCCATCCTAAAATCGTGCAGGCGATCCGCAAGCAGGCCGGACAACTCCTTCACGTCTCCAACTGGTTTCATATCGAACCGCAGTCAAAACTTGCGGCGGAAATCACACGACTGAGTTTTGCCGACAAAGTATTTTTCTGCAATAGCGGAACGGAAGCCAACGAAGGCGCCATCAAACTCGCGCGGCGTTATTTTGTCGACCAGGGACAGAAACACAAAACGGAAATCATCACCACCTACAAAGCGTTCCATGGACGAACGCTGGGTGCGATGAGTGCCACGCCGCAGGATAAAATCCAGAAAGGGTTTGGTCCGCTGGTACCGGGATTCAAATACGTACCGTTCGATGATATCTCAGCGATGAAGAAGGCCATCACTTCCAAGACCTGCGCCGTGATGGTCGAACCCATCCAGGGCGAAAGCGGAGTCAATATCCCCCACAAAAGTTATTTAAAGGAATTGCGGAAGCTGTGTACGGAGCGGGATGTGCTGTTGATCCTGGACGAAGTGCAAACCGGGTTCGGCCGGACGGGACACCTGTTTGCCTATCAGGGATTTGGGGCGAAACCGGATATCATGACACTCGCCAAGGGATTGGGCTCAGGGGTGCCGATCGGCGCGCTGGCGATGACCAACTCCGTGGCGAAATCACTCGGACCCGGTACCCATGGCAGTACCTTCGGCGGTAATCCCCTGGTGTGCGCCGCCGCCCTGGCTTCGGTCAATATCGTCAGCGATAAAGCATTTTTGAAAGACGTGCAGGAGATGGGAAAGTATTTTCTAAAACGACTGAAAGAGCTGGCCAAAAAATTTCCAGCCATAAAAGAAGTACGGGGCATGGGAATGATTCTGGCCATCGACCTCGACGGATCTTCCGCTGAAGTGGCGAAGGATTGCATGGAGCAGGGAATTCTGGTCAACAGCATTGCGCCATCCACCCTGCGCTTCATCCCACCGCTGATCGTATCGCAAAAAAACATCGACACCCTGATCCGGGTCCTTACCAAAACTCTGACCAAACTCGGTTAAAATTTCTCCGTGTTTAAATTCGAAATCACGCATCGGCACAGTCATTCGCAGGCCCGGCTGGGGGTGTTGACCACGCCGCACGGAAAAATTGACACGCCGGTGTTCATGCCGGTCGGGACGCAGGCGACGGTCAAGGCGCTCTCCCCGGAGGATCTGGAAGATTGCGGCGCGCAGATCATTCTCGGCAACACCTATCATTTGTACCTGCGGCCGGGTCATGAGGTGATCCAACACCTCGGAGGACTGCACCGCTTCATGAACTGGAGCCATCCGATCTTGACCGACAGCGGCGGCTTCCAGGTGTTCAGCCTCAACAAACTCACCAAAGTTTCCGAGGAGGGGGTGGCGTTTCAATCGCACATCGACGGTTCGTCGCATCTGTTGTCACCGGAAAAGTCGATGGAAATCCAGATGGCGCTGGGGGCGGACATCATCATGACCTTTGACGAACCGACGCCGCACGACGCCGACCACGCCACCACGCAGAAATCTCTGAAGCTCTCCACTCGCTGGGCGAAACGTTGCCGTGAGGCTCATGCCAAAGACTATCAGCAATTGTTCGGAATCGTTCAAGGGGGGATGTTCAAAGACCTCAGGGAGGAAAGCGCCCGGCAGATCATCGACCTCGACTTTCCAGGTTACGCCATTGGCGGCCTGAGCGTGGGCGAGGAAAAGTCGCAAATGCTGGATCTGGCGGCGCACACCGCACCGCTTCTGCCGCCCGATCTGCCCCGCTACCTGATGGGCGTCGGCACACCCAGCGATCTTCTGAATTGCGCGCAGATGGGAATCGACATGTTCGATTGCGTCATGCCCACCCGTAACGCGCGCAACGGGTCATTGTTCACCAGCGAGGGCAGGATCAACATCAAAAATGCGCGGTACAAAACCGAAGACCTGCCGCTCGACCCTGCATGCGCCTGCTACACCTGCCGGAACTATTCGCGGGCGTATCTGCGCCATCTGTTCGTGTCCGACGAAATCCTGGCGATGAGGCTCAACAGCCTCCACAATATCGCCTTCTTTCAGACCTGGATGTCCCGCCTGCGGCGGGCAATCCAGGAAGACCAGCCGATCGACTGGAGTTTCCCCGAAATAAATGGTGATGACGGGAACTGAGATTGATGCGAGTGGGTTGTGCATCAGTTTGAAACCGAATGCCTCCAAACGGCCACTAGCGGACATTCAACTAAGGAAGGAGCAATTTAGTTGGCTCCGTGTTTAATCAACGCATCAACCATCTCCTTATCATTCAATTCTGTTGCAAAGGCTAAAGGCGTCCTCCCTTCATTATCTTTAATATTTAAATCTGCTCCGCTTTGAATCAATAATGTGACAATTTTCAACCTTTGGGGATAACCTGTTTCAAATCTATGAATCGCATTATGTAAGGGGGTCCAGCCACCCTTTTTACTTTGGGTATTTACATTTGCTTTATGGTTCACTAACACCTCAACAATTTCAATAGGCGCAATATGCGCCGCCACTATAAGAGGTGTACGACCTAAACTACCACTCTTGCTATCTATTTCTGCACCGTATTCCAGCAAGAGTAATACTATTGTTTTGCTACCATCTTTCGAGCAAGCATAGTGTAAAGGGGTTTCATAATCACTGTAAGGTCCACCTTTGGCGTTAACATCTGCACCGTGGTCCAAAAGGTATTTAGCTATATCGTAATATCCCTTTTCAACAGCTATGTGAAGGGCGGTTTCCATATCAAAAGCTACAGCGTTTATATCGACTCCGCTTTCCAACGCTCTGACGACTTGGTCCATGCTGCCAACAGTGACGGCATCATGCAGGGCAGTGGGCTTTTGCCCCTTTGCAAACCCCCAATCCGTAACTTTCAAAACTTCTCTATTCAATTTACTTGTAGGGGCTGCAAACCCATAGGAAGTCCCCAAAAGGACCACCATCAAAAATTTTAAAAAGACAAAGGAATATTTCATTTTTATCAGCAAATGAGTTGGCCTTACGCATTGATCTACTTTCTATATTCACAGATTAATGCTTAGAGGGGGCGAAGGACAATAGGTTTTTAGGGGATGGTGTGAGGCTCTTCATCAGGACTACTTCCTGGTAGGCGAACGTCCGCTTTAGATTGGATGCAGATATTAAACTAAGATACTCCCTGCAAATGAACTGAATCAAGAGTCTCCGGGACCGGGCTCGTCGATGATGCCTTTGATCTTGAACTCGCGGATCACGTAACCCGACCGCTCCGGAATGGTTTCCTGGAAAAGACTTTTCAACTCCATTACTTTTTCGCGGTCGAGAATATCCAGCAGAAATTCGAACTGCGCCTCCGGAAAGTACA
>Ga0224501_10000216_pt1 | contig 52841 bp, 41 predicted proteins | sample SF_Oct11_sed_USG_4_FD_169105 | JGI IMG/M metagenome (GOLD analysis project Ga0224501, IMG submission 169105) | Sediment microbial communities from San Francisco Bay, California, United States - SF_Oct11_sed_USGS_8_1 | ecosystem: Environmental > Aquatic > Marine > Sediment | place: USA... | reverse complement strand
CGCAGTTGACCAGCATTTATTCGGCGCTTTGTGCTGATCAGGTTTTCTTCAATTCCAATTACAACAAGCAGACATTTATTCAGGGTATGAAACAGCTATTTAAAAAATTACCGGATAAATTTCCTGAAGCACTGGTTTCTAATATATTTGATAAGAGTGCTGTGTTGCCAGTACCAATTGAGTGTAATCAGTCAAAATTACAAGATAATATGATTGATTTTTCTGCTTCAAAGAAACGCTTTACCAGTGAGCCAGTGAAAATAGTATGGAATCATCGCTGGGAATATGACAAGCAACCTGATGTACTATTTGATGCGCTTGAAAATTTAAAAAGTCAGGGAGTTGAGTTTAAATTAAGTGTTTTGGGGCAATCTTTCAGGCAAGTCCCTGACTGTTTTGAAAAGGCTGAAAAAACGTTTAAAAATGAAATTTTACATTGGGGTTTTCAATCAAGAGAAGATTATTATCGAATATTATTTGAAAGCGATGTGGTAATATCTACTGCACTGCATGATTTTCAGGGGTTAAGCTTACAAGAAGCAATTTGTGCTGGGTGTATTCCTGTTGCTCCTGATCGGGTGGCGTATCCTGAATATCTTAATAGGGAAAATATGTACCAGCTCAGTAATGACAGGGGTTCAGAGGCTGCATTATTATCATCAAAGTTGACTGAGTTGATCAAAAATCCTGAATCAAGCAAAAGACTTATTCCAGATTTAACTGTCTATTCTACAGAGGTTTTGCTCCCTCAATATCGACAAGTTATCGAAAAATTTATAGAATGATCATTGCGGTTGACTGATTACCAGCCTGTTTTTTGCAAAAAACATAGATAAAACGATCAATATACCAATTTATAAATTCAAAACAGGTATTATATTGTCAGCTGTCAGGGGGACTTTTATGTCGACATTTATAGGACGTATGGAAGAAAAAAAAATTATTAAACCGGTTTTGGATACACATTGTTATCAATGCTCAAGTATCACGAAATGGGATTTGTATCGGGAAACCAATTGGATGTCTGTTCTGGGTATCAAGTTTATTCCCATTGGACACAAGTATTATCTCAGCTGTCAAAATTGTCATGATGAATTTAAATTGAAATCTGAATTTGTCGCTTTCCTGAAATCCTCTTCTGATAACAATGAGTCTACAGAAAAAATTCGCCGAGAATTGATTAATGAGCTTGAAGATAACCAGCTTTCCAGTAAAACTGAAAAACAACTGGCTTATATTCAATCTTTAAGAACAATTAAGAAGTAAAAAGAAGATATTTGATTGTTCTTCTCAACTTTTGTCTCAGATCAGCCTGATTCAAGTCTTTTCACATAAACAAATCACTAACTTTTTATACGAAATAAGGTACAATTCGCATCCTTTGTTTTTTTGAACCATTAATGGGTTATGTCGTACACACAGTTTATTCGAAATTTTTCCATCATCGCTCATATTGATCATGGTAAATCCACCTTGTCTGATCGACTGATTCAGGTCTGTGGCGGCTTGACTGATCGTGAAATGTCCGAGCAGGTTCTCGATTCTATGGATTTGGAAAGAGAGCGCGGGATCACAATCAAGGCACAAAGCGTGACGCTGAACTATACAGCCAAAGACGGTAATACTTATCAGTTAAACTTTATTGACACACCTGGTCATGTGGATTTTTCATATGAGGTTTCTCGTTCCCTCGCGGCCTGTGAAGGTGCCTTGCTGGTTGTCGATGCCGGACAAGGAGTTGAAGCTCAAACCCTTGCAAACTGTTACACGGCCATTGATCAGGATTTGGAAGTTATTCCGGTGCTAAACAAGATTGATTTACCACAGGCAGAGCCGGAAAGAGTCGCGCAGGAAATTGAAGATATTATTGGTCTTGAAGCCATGGATGCGGTTAAATGTAGTGCAAAAACAGGTGTTGGTATTGATGAACTGCTGGAAGAACTGGTTGCAAAAGTTCCGCCTCCAGTTGGTGATTCTGATGCACCATTACAGGCATTGATTATCGATTCCTGGTTTGATAATTATTTGGGTGTTGTCTCTCTGGTGCGAGTTGTTCAGGGAACCTTGAAAAAGGGAGACAAGATGCAGGTGATGTCTACGGGTAAAGCGCATCTGGTTGACCATGTTGGGATTTTTACACCAAAAAGACATGATTTGGATGTACTGAAAGCGGGCGAAGTGGGTTATGTTATTGCTGGAATAAAAGAAATATTAGGCGCACCAGTAGGTGATACTCTGACATTAGCCAAAACACCGGCAAGTTCTCAATTACCAGGATTTAAAAAAGTTAAACCACAGGTTTATGCTGGGCTGTTTCCTGTATCATCCGATGATTATGAAGCATTCAGAGATGCCTTGACAAAATTAAGTCTTAATGATGCATCTTTATTTTTTGAACCGGAAAACTCCTCGGCTCTCGGTTTTGGATTTCGTTGTGGTTTCCTCGGTATGTTGCATATGGAAATTGTTCAGGAGCGGCTGGAGAGAGAATATGATCTGGATTTGATCACTACTGCGCCAACAGTTGTTTTTGAAGTGATTACCAACAAAGGTGAGACTATCTATGTGGACAATCCATCCAAATTACCGGAAGTTGGTGATATTGGTGAAATGCGAGAGCCAATAGTTGAAGCTAATATTTTATTGCCGCAGGATCATCTGGGCAGCGTGATTACCTTGTGTGTTGAAAAACGTGGTGTGCAAACCAAAATGGAGTACGTCGGTTCTCAAGTAGCATTAGCATATCACTTACCAATGAATGAAGTTGTTCTGGACTTTTTTGACCGACTGAAATCAGTCAGTCGAGGTTACGCTTCTCTGGAATATAATTTTAAACATTTTCAGCAAGCTGACCTGATTAAACTGGATATTTTAATCAATGGCGATAAGGTTGATGCATTGGCTATAATTGTTCACCGGGATCAAGCTCAGTATCGCGGCAGGCAATTAGTCGAAAAAATGCGAGAACTTATTCCCAGACAAATGTTCGAAGTGGCTATTCAGGCAGCTATTGGTGGACATATTGTCGCAAGATCCACCGTCAAGGCTTTGCGTAAAAATGTAACAGCTAAATGTTATGGTGGTGATATGACACGTAAAAGAAAGTTGCTTGAAAAGCAAAAAGCAGGTAAAAAGCGTATGAAAAAGGTAGGAAGAGTTGATATTCCTCAAGATGCTTTTCTGGCGGTTTTGCAGGTTGGTAAAGATTGAGAATTGTTGGTACACAAATAATAAAATGAATATGGTGTTAAAAGAACAGGGTTTATTATGAGTAATGATTACGGTTTGATTTTGGTAATATTGACAGTAGTGAGTGGCATTATTTGGCTGGTTGATGCACTGACAGCTGGAAAAACAAGAAAAGCAGCAATACAAAAACTTCTTGAGCAAGAGCCAGATGCATCTGAGGATGTGATAAACAGTGTGGCTCAGGAACCAATTCATGTAGATTATGCCAAGTCATTTTTTCCAATTTTGCTTTTTATTATCGTATTAAGATCATTTCTGTACGAACCTTTTCAGATACCTTCCGGTTCAATGAAACCCGGGTTGGTTGAAGGTGATTTTATTTTAGTCAATAAGTACCGTTACGGACTAAGGTGGCCTGTTACATCTAAAAAGTTTATAGAAATGGAATCTCCTAAAAGAGGTGATATAGCTGTTTTCAGAGCCCCTGATACTGGCGAAGATTACATAAAGAGAGTTATTGGTTTGCCTGGCGATACAGTGGTTTACACCCTTAATAAGCAGCTTGTTATTATCCCTCAGTGTGCCGATGAAGGTGGAGAGGGTTGCCAGGCACGATTAACAATTAATAAAGACAAGGTTCCAGGGGGCGGCTTTGTTGACTCAAGGGGAAGTTACCCACTGGATATTTTTGATGAGTCCATAGAAGGCGCTGAATATCAAATTTTGAATAATTCAAATCTAACTGAAAGAGATAAAGGGTTTCATCAGGACCAGGTATTTCTGGTGCCGCAAGGTCAGTATTTTGTGATGGGAGATAATCGGGATAATAGTCTTGATAGTCGTTATTGGAAAACAACGCATTTTGTCCCGGAAGAAAATCTGGTTGGACAGGCAGTTGCAATCTGGATGCACCTTGATTTTGGATTTGATGGTAAATGGTATAGCTGGATACCGACTGATATAGATTTTAGTCGCGCTGGCGAACTTAATTAATTTGTGAAATAGCTTGTACTATGAATAATTGCTTGTGTTATGATTTTATGCACAAATAATAGGAGGATAGCATGAAGAAATATCAAGCTGGCGCATCAACGTGGACAACAATGACTTTTGTTTTAATGTTGATATTCTTTTCTATAATTACCTTCAAAGTAAGTCTTATTTATCTGGATCATGGCATTATTAAAAAATCCATGCAGGAAATTGTAAATCAAAGAAATTTTGAGTCAATGTCATTGGAAGAAATCATGTCCAGTATGGATAAAAGAATGATTATTGATAACATCAGAGGTTTTGATAAAAAGGCATTTCAGGTTAAACGGACTGATAAAGGTGAAAAATATATTATTATTGAATATGACAAAGTAGAATCTCTATTTGGCGATATATCCATTATTGTCAAATTTAAAGAAGACATAAAAAAGCATAAGTAAACAATCATATGCCTTTGGACAATCCTCTTAAACGTTTACAGAAAGCAATTCACTATAGCTTTAACAACGAAGAGCTTCTAAAGCAAGCTTTGACGCACCGTTCTGCGGATTCTGAACATAATGAAAGATTGGAATTTCTGGGAGATGCAATTTTAGGTGCTATTATTGCCCATGAGTTATTTCAAAGACTTCCAAAGGCTGATGAAGGCCAGCTCAGTCGCTTGAGAGCGTATTTAGTAAAGGAAAAGGCATTGTTCGAAATGGCGCAAAAACTGGAGCTGGGAGATTATCTTTACCTTGGTGGTGGAGAATTGAAAAGTGGTGGCTTTAGAAGAGCTTCTATTCTTTCTGATGCATACGAAGCGATGATTGCTGCCGTTTATCTGGATAGTGATTTCGAAACTGTCCGACAATTCGTGCTAAAACTATACAGTGACAAATTATCAGGTTTGTCACTGGATATGGCGAAAAAAGATCCTAAAACCCGTTTACAGGAATGGCTGCAAGCCAGAAATATTGATACACCAGAATACAAGATTGTGCGTTCGAGCGGAAAGGAGCATGCCAAGATTTATTGGGTGGCCTGTCATATTAACCACTATGATATAAATATTGAAGGACAGGGCACCAGTCGACGTAAAGCAGAGCAGGCTGCAGCTGGTCTGGTTCTGGAGAAACTACAGAATGTCAAATAAGCCAGACACTTTTTGCGGTTTTGTAGCTTTTATTGGTCGTCCCAATGTTGGTAAATCAACTTTACTCAATGCGCTATTGGGACACAAACTCAGCATCACTTCACGCAAGCCGCAAACAACCAGACATCGTATTTTGGGTATTGATACCGTTGAGCAAGCCCAGATGATATACGTTGATACACCAGGTATTCACAAAAAAGAACCAAGAGCAATTAACAGATTGATGAATAGAGCAGCCTCCAGCTCAATTAACGAAGTTGATTTGGTCGTCTTTCTGATCGAAGCAGGAAAATGGACGGAAGATGATGAGTTGACGCTGGAAAAAATAAAAATAGCAGCAAAACCAACTATCATCTTTGTTAATAAGGCGGATACCATCAAAGATAAATCGGCGTTACTTCCTCAATTACAATTTTTAGCAGGACAGTATGATTTTAAGCATGTTATTCCCGGTTCAGCATTAAAAAATAGTCAGGTTGATGAATTAAAAAATATTCTTTTGAAATCAATACCAAAAGGTGATTTTGTCTTTCCTGAAGATTATTATACTGATCGTACTGAGCGTTTTTTGGCAGCTGAAATTATCCGTGAAAAACTGATCAGGCAATTAGGTGATGAATTACCTTATTCGATTACAGTGCAAATTGAACAATTTAAAACTGATGAAAAAGGTTTATTACACATTAATGGTTTGATTCTGGTGGAACGTAGTAGTCAAAAATCAATTGTTATAGGAAAAGGCGGTCAGCGACTCAAAAAAGTAGGCACTGAGGCCAGACTGGATATGAAAAAACTGTTTGATAGCAAAGTTTTTCTGGAATTGTGGGTGAAGGTCAAGGATGGTTGGGCAGATGATGAGCGTGCTCTCCGTTCTCTGGGTTTTGATGAGCATAGTAATTTGACTTAGCTGGCTATGAATAATCAGCGACAACAGACATTAGCTTATGTATTACATTCAAGAGCTTATCAGGAATCCAGCGTTATCTATAGCCTGTTTTCTGAAAATGTAGGACGTTTTTCTGTTGTTGCCAAAGGTATAAAAGGCAAACGCTCTCAGGCAAAAAAGGCGGTTCTGCAACCATTTAATCAATTGCTGGTGGAATATTCAGGCAAAAGCGATTTAAAAACATTGATCAACTGTGAAGCTAATCATGAAGCTGACAGTCAGTTGGGATTTCAGTTAAAAAATGATGCCCTGATTTGTGGTTATTATGCCAACGAGCTGTTAATCAGGTGTTTGCCAGAATATCATGAGTTTTCTTTGTTATTTATTGCCTACCATAATCTATTGAAAAGTTTGTCCCTGGTTTCCGAATTTGGATCTGCCTTGAGAACTTTTGAAGTTGCTTTGTTAACGACTATTGGAATTGCACCTGACTGGTTTGAAGATATAGAGCAGAAACCTATTAATCCATCTGCTCATTACACCTATCAGACAGAAACGGGATTTGTTTGTGTCAGTTCTGAACCTCCACCTGAGAACAGTTATTCGGGACAGGCAATACTATCACTTGGGACTGGTGAGCATTTTCCTGAATATGCTAGAATGAGCCAGAAAATAACATCAAGGCTGCTGGCTGATGTTTTGGGTGAAAAACCTTTGGCCAGCCGGAAATTGTGGCTTGATTTGCATCAGTTAGATGTTTGATATCAGGTGAACAGAACCATATGAAAAACTATGTCATAAATATACTGCAAAAGACATCAACAAAAGTAAGGTAAGATGATGAGCCAATTTAACCCTATTCTTCTGGGCGTCAATATAGATCATGTGGCGACTATCAGGCAGGCAAGAGGTGTTGATTATCCTCAGGTTGTTCAGGCTGCATTGGTTGCAGAACAAGCTGGCGCCGACGGTATAACAATCCATTTGAGAGAAGATCGAAGACACATTCAGGATCGGGATGTTGAATTAGTCAGGGAAACTATTCAATCTCGTTTGAATTTTGAAATGGCGGCGACCGATGAAATGATTGCAATAGCCAAAAAAATCAAACCTGAATACGTCTGTCTGGTACCGGAAAAACGTGAGGAATTAACGACAGAAGGTGGACTGGATGTTGTTGAAAATGAAGAAAAAATAAAGCGAGCCTGTCAGCAGTTGGGTGAACATGGGATTAAAGTCTCTTTGTTTATCGATCCGCAACAGCAGCAAGTGGATGCAGCAAAAAGAACCGGGGCTGAATTAATTGAAATTCATACTGGCCAATACGCCGATGCCGAAAGCGAACATGAACGACATGGGTTTTACCGCCAAATTTGTGAAAGCGCCAATTATGCTCATGATCTTGGGTTGATAGTTAATGCCGGGCATGGTTTGCATTACCATAATGTTACCCCCATTGCTGCCATTGAAGTTATACATGAACTAAATATTGGTCATTCAATAATTGCCAGAGCGGTATTTAGTGGGCTTGCAAAAGCTGTTGCTGATATGAAATCGATTATGGTTGAAGCCAGAAGATGAGTATTTACGGGATCGGCGTTGATATTTGTGAAATAAAGCGGGTTGAAAAGATCTACCTCAAACATGGACAATCATTTATTAACAAACTGTTGAACGCGTCTGAGCAAAAGCAAATGTATGACAAAAAATCCCCATCAAGATTTTTAGCCAAGCGGTTTGCTGCAAAAGAAGCCTTTGCCAAGGCATTGGGAACGGGTGTTGCACAGGGCGTCACATTACCAGACATTGAGATATGTCATAATCATTTGGGAAAACCGGAATTAAAGTTACATGGCAAGACAGATAAAATGGTTAAAGCGCTTGGAGAATATCGTTTGCATTTAAGTGTAAGTGATGAAAAGTTTTATGCAGTTGCTCAGGTGGTAATTGAATTGGCTTAATGGAATGATTCTGGCTATTGATAACTTGCTGGGCTAAAATGATTAAATTCTTTTAATTCAAATTGTTATAAAAAATAAAATACTGTTTTTTAACAGAACTGTCTGTTTAAGAATTGCCGTTAGAAGGGGTGTCGTTATTAATACAATTTTTTCTCAATCCTCTCTCAATTCAACACGTCTTCTTATTGCCGTGACGTTATCAATTGCATTAATGTTAATTGACAATAGCCAACAAACTTTAAAAGGACTTCGAACCACAATGGGTGCACTTGTTACGCCTATTATTTATCTTGCGGATATTCCGGGAGATTTCTTCTCATGGAGTGGTGAAAACTTTATGAGTCGCGCCAAATTAAGAGAAGAGAACAATAAACTAAAAACCGAGGCTATGGTGTTAAGAGCTCAAATGCTGAAATATGTTGCTCTTGAAACTGAAAATGCAAGATTGAGAAAATTGCTCAGAAGTGAGCGAAATCCTCTGGAAAAAAGACTGGTTGCAGAGATTATTCAAATTGACAGTGACCCGTTTAGTCGCAAATTCATGATCAATAAAGGCAGTATCAATGATGTCTATATTGGCCAGGTTGTTATTGATTCATACGGCATCATAGGTCAAGTGGCCGAGGTTGGGTTATTAAATTCAAGAGTAATTATGCTGACTGATGCCGCTCATGCAATTCCTGTTAAAGTTGCCAGAAATGGAAACAGGATGATTGCTTATGGTACAGGGAAAAATGATTCTTTATTGTTACCCTTTGTCCCTGACACAACTGATATTAAAACAGGTGATTTATTGCTGACATCAGGATTGGGTAGAAGATTCAAGTCAGGCTATCCTGTTGCAACGGTAACTTCTGTTGAGCGTATTTCAGGCCAAGCTTTTTCAAGAATTACTGCCAGTCCGATTGCAAAACTTGATCAAACAGCATCTGTTCTAATTGTTTGGTCAGAAGATGATGTGGAGAAAGAATAGTGAAGAGCCTCAATACTCGACATCAAGGACTTTCCGTCATTATTTTATCTTTTGCAATCGCCATGTTGATAGACACTATGCCCTGGCCAGACGGCCTGTCGCTGTTCAAGCCGGATGTTGTTGCTTTGGTTTTGATTTACTGGGTAATGGCCATGCCAGAGCGTTTTGGCGTGTTTACTGGTTGGATTATTGGATTGTTTGTTGATGTATTGGACGGTACCTTGTTTGGCATTAATGCTTTGGCACTATCGGTGACAGCTTATCTGACAGCGATGATCTGTTACAGAATCAGAGTTTATCCCAAATGGAAGCAAGCGTTTAATGTTGCTGTGCTGGTTGGATTGAATAGGTTAATCGTAATGAATTTGTCAGGTTTGATCCAACCGGTACAGGTGAATTTTACCTACTGGTTGCCTTTGCTTGGAAGTGCAATTTTGTGGCCCTGGTTATATATTTTACTTAGGGATGTCAGAAGACGTTTTTGCTGATTTTTGAATCAGGCTTAAATCATATGAGGTTGCAGCTTTTGTTTGGCTGAGCTGTTTTATACGGGAGTACAATGAAAGAAGAAATATTAATTAATAATTCTCCTCAGGAATGTCGTGCTGCAATTGTTGAAAATGGGATGTTGCAGGAGCTATTTATTGAGCGGTCATCAGCCAGAGGCCTCGTTGGCAATATTTATCGTGGTAAGGTGATGCGGGTTTTGCCTGGAATGCAGGCTGCCTTTATTGATATTGGTCGTGAGCGCTCTGCATTTTTACATGCTGAAGAAATAGCAACCATCAATGATGCTGAAGATATAGAAAATATTTCAAGACCGGATATTAATGAACTACTTCATGTGGGCCAAGCCATTACTGTACAGGTCATCAAGGATGAATTAGGCACCAAAGGAGCAAGATTGACTACAAACCTGACTATTCCATCAAGATATCTCGTTCTTATGCCTGATAATTCACATATTGGCATTTCACAACGAATTGAAGATGAAAAAGAAAGGCAACGGCTAAAAGATATTCTTATAGAAGAACAGAAAAAAGCCAACGGTTTTGGCTATATAGTCAGAACTGTCGCGGAAGGTGTTGATGAAGAATCAATATTAAGAGACGCAACTTTTCTGGAAAAAATCTGGCAAGCCATTCAACAAAATATAAGAGCTTGCAAAGCGCCGTGTCTGGTTCATGAAGATCTGGATTTGGTGTTAAGATTAATCAGAGATTCGGTACCATTTGGTATTGAAAAAATTCTGATTGATTCAGCTTCTGTTCATCAGCGTTTGCTAGGCTTTGTTGAAGAGTTTATTCCTCAGTTGAAATCTCACATTGAGCTTTATAAGGGACAAAGGCCATTGTTTGATGTTTACAATTTAGAGGAAGACATTGAGAGGGCTTTAAGTCGTAAAGTGCAGCTTAAATCTGGTGGTTATTTAGTCATTGAGCAAACTGAAGCCATGGTGACCATAGATGTTAATACCGGTTCATTTGTAGGTTATAGGAATCTTGAAGATACTATATTCAAGACTAACCTTGAAGCGGCTACCGCATTATCACGACAACTCAGATTAAGAAATTTGGGAGGTATGGTCATTATTGACTTCATTGATATGAAAGAGGAAGAGCATAAGCGGCAAGTTTTGAGAGCTTTGGAAAAAGCATTGGAAAGAGATCATGCAAAGACACACATCTCGGAAGTTTCTTCTCTAGGGCTTGTGCAGATGACGCGAAAAAGAAATAGTGAAAGCCTTGAACATATCCTCTGCGAGGCTTGTCCAACTTGTGACAGCAAGGGAAGTGTAAAGACATCTCAGACAATATGCTATGAAATTTTCAGAGAGCTTTATCGCTCATCAAAAGCTTATGAAGCACAGCAGTATCTTGTTCTTGCAAATCAGGAAGTTGTCGATCGAATGTTAGATGAAGAAGCCTCTTATTTGGCTGAAGTTGAAGCAATGATTGATAAACCTGTGAGATTTCAGGTTGAGAGAATGTACACGCAAGAGCAGTATGATGTGGTTTTGATGTAACTGTTCAGTGAAATAATCCATTTTATAGAGTATAAAAACAAGATGAATTCTGACGTGAGGCAGATAGCAACTAAAGTTTTTGTTTATACCATCAATAAGCTATGGTTGCTTTTGGCTACGTCAATTATTTTGCTGGCCGTTATCCTCACTTTTTTAAAGAATTTCCTTCCTCATATAAATGATTATCGAGTTGATATAGAAGAATGGATTGAGGAAACCTACAATTTCGATGTTTCAACCTCTGAAATTACTGCTCAATGGCTGGAACAAGGACCAATTTTTTATATTAAGGATGTGGTAATAAAAATTGAAGGTGATAAAGACGATTTTATAGCAATGGATTCATTCACTCTGCATATTAATATTTATAAAAGTGTGTTGCTTGGCAGAGTGGTAACCGAAGAGATCTATCTGAAAGGTTCTAAAATTAATCTGTTGATTGATAGGAATCTGGGGTTAAAACTAAATTTACCTTTGCAAGAATCTGAAAATGTTGATATCGAAAATTCACAGAATGATGTGGCAAACGTTAGTCGTAAAATACTCTCTTTCCTGTTTGACCAAAAAGCCCTTTCTGTTCAGCAATCTACAATACATCTACAAGCACTTGATGGCAGACAGTTTAATTATGCAATTGATACACTATCCATCGACAACTATGATCAAAGCCATCAATTGGTCGGACAATTAAGCGATGAGCAAAATGGTGACTTGACTTTGATTGCTGAAATTCATGGTGACCCAACGGATGAAGAAAGTACCACTAATCTCTATCTTTTAGCGCAAAACTTTGACCTGTCAGCACAGCCTGTTTTTACTCAGAATTTTATGCCGCAATCCGGTATTGTAGATTGGCAGCTTTGGGCTGAGTGGAAGAATAATCATTGGGATAGAGCTTTGGGAAATTTTGTTTTAAGAGATTACTCTCAGAAAACTGGTGATTCCAGAGGTAACATAAGGACTCTTGGACTGGAAAAATTGAGCGCACAGTTTAATTGGCAGTTTATCAATGAGCAAAATGGTCAATTTAGTTTGAGAAATCTTGAGGCCTTGTCTTCCGAACAATCAATAACCCGATTCCCCGAGATCATGCTTTTGTTTAAGCAAGATAGCAATTTTGATATTAAGTGGGATTTGGCTATACATGATATTGATATTCAATCTATTTCCAGACTGTTGGATAACGAAGGTTTTGTTGACCCCAGACAAATGAAAGTCTTTAGACAAACAGATTTATCGGTTGATGTAGAAAGTTTTGGGATCCGTTTTGCAAGACTAAAGGAAGTATGGCAGAAACCCAAGTTATCCATTGAGTTCTCTAATCTGGGTTATCGTTCGTCTAAAAAAATACCAGGTGTTAAAAACCTTTCAGGTTTTATGGGATTGACACAATCTTTTGGTATTGCGAGTTTGAACGGAACAAATGCTGAGCTGGATTTTAATCAATTGTTTAGAAATACCATCAAAGCTAATGAATTATCAGTCGAACTTGAATGGAGTTTCGATGAAAATGATCAAATTCAGCTTCAGGTTGATAAAGTTCAATTGTCCAATGATGATTTGGGATTTCAAGCCAGAGGAAAATTTTATTTTATCGATGAAGTCCCTGCGCTTTCCTTGTACAGTGAGATCTCCAATATTGATGCCAGCAAAAAATCTCTCTATTTGCCAACGGGGTTGATGACAGAAAACCTTACTCAATATCTGGATGAAGGTGTTATCTCTGGACGTTTACCACTGGTGAAATCGGTGGTTCACGGACCTCTGAAGTACTTTCCCTTTCATAATGAAGAGGGACTTTTTTCAATTCTGGGTATTTTAGAGGATGCCAATTATCGATATTTACCTGGCTGGCCAGCCGCAGAGGATTTAAAAGTAAAATTGCTGTTTGAAGGTAATGGTATGGATTTGGTCAGTCACTATGGTTTTTCAAATGGTAACAGGGTGAATTACGCAAGAGCTGTAATCAGGGATTTTTCCGCACCAACCATACCATTCGAGTTATATCTTGACGTCAATAGCACTAACAATTCCGGTATTAATTTTCTTTCGCAATCACCGTTGACGGGATTGGCCAAAAATTTGTCGATTATAGATTTAGAAGGTACCGCACGAACTAAAGTAGAATTATTTCTGGGATTAAATTCACCAGACAGTTTCAAATTGAAGGGAGAGGTGATTCCGAATACTTCAAATGGTTATGTCAATGTTTTGGGGATGCAATATAACAAAGTTAAAGGTAAGGTAGGTTTTAATCAAAATGGAATTGTACCTTCCAAAATTTCAGCGACCTATCATGGAGAACCTTTTAATGTTGAAATGAAAACAATTGAAACTGATGATAATGCTTTTTTGTTAAATGGCAGTGGCATTTTTCCTTCAGAGGCATTGGGTGATTTTATTGGCAAAGAATGGAACAAATATGCCTCCGGTAAAACACAGGTTGAAGTTGCCGTAGTTTCAAAATCTGATGGAACAACAATAGATATTACCAGTGATTTGGCTGGATTCTCAGTGGATTTGATAGACGACATAGTCAAGAAAAAGGACGAAAAAACACCTTTCAAGTTAAATTTTGAAATTAAGGATAACACATTAGCCAGCATTCACTGGCAAGACTTTGATGGTATCTGGTTAATGGAGGAAGACAATGATGCTGCTGGTTTTTCAGGACATTTTATTTATAGCAAAAAAGACAAATCAACTGATTTAAAATCAGACCAATTGACGCTTGATTTTGATTTTGAGCAAGCGCCTTTGGATAAAATTGAAGATATTGCCCATACGCTTTTTACCAGATTGAGTAAAAATAAGAGCTTAAGTGCAAGAGATAACAGTTCAGACTGGGCTGAGCCGGTAGAGTCAAACTTTCAGATTAATTTATCTGCAGATTCTTTGCTTAACTCAAAAATTGATATTAACCAAATTCAACTTTCAATTGTTGGTGAAAGAAATAAACCTTTGGTAGTAAAATTCAATAGCGATGCTGCCAAGGGAATGCTGACACATTCATTTGATGAGCAGTTGGATTTGTCATTGGATTTTATGAAGTTAAAGTTTAAATCTGAAGAATATTCGGCTGACAAAGTAGATATTAAAGAAAAAGAATCCACTGCCATTTGGGATGATCCGACGAGTTGGCCCTCTATTAATTTATCTTGTGAAAATTGTCAAATAAATGATTACGTTTTAGGCAAAATTAAGGCTGGCATTCATCGTCAGATGAATGGTGTAAAAGTAACAGGAAGAATTTTTGATAATCAAACCCATGATATCTATTTTGATATGGACTGGTTATGTGTACAAACTTCTGAAATATTAAAAAATATATCGGATTCAAACTGGGATGGAAAACAATATTCAAAGATTAATTTTCATATGACTAGCAACAATATTGGTAGCCTGCTTAAGCGTTGGAAATATGATGCTGGAATTGAAGATAGTCCAGCTAGTATGAGTGGTAGTATCTCCTGGTTTGAAAAGCCATGGTCAATTATTCCAGCAAAAATGGAAGGAGATGCAGCCTTTTCACTTGGCAAAGGTCATTTTACAGAAGTCAGTGATGCCAAAGCCAGAATCTTTAGTTTATTCACTATGCAATCTATTGCAAGAAGATTAACTCTGGATTTTTCGGATGTGTTTGAAGAAGGTTTCTTTTATGACAAGATAAATGGGGTTGTAAGTTTATTCGATGGCAAACTTTACTCTGACCGTTTATTTATCGATGGTGTTGCAGCAAAAGTAAATTTGTCAGGCTTTGTTGATTTGAACAATCAGACAATCGAGCAGAATGCGATAGTGATTCCCCGTTTAACTTCCAGCTTACCACTTTTGTCTGGCTGGGCAGCTGAACCATCCACTGGCTTTATTGTTTATATACTTAGCAAAATTATGGAGCCTGCAATTGATGTCGTAAGTCAGATTGAATACCGCATTCACGGTAGTTTGAAAGACATACAAGTTGAAGAAATCGACAAACAAAGTAAAACTATCGTGGTGGAAGATGATGAAGAAATTGACCAGACAAAAAATTTACCGACAGAAGTTGAGCCAGTTTTAGAGAAATAAAAGCTAGTCATAAGCTGAAATGTGGGCTTTAATTCAGCAAAAACCTTGTTCAGCGCACTTTAATTTCAGTTTTTCTCCTGCCAGTGTATAATGCGCTGTTGTTTTAAGCTCCTCCTACTAACAAGCCTGTCAGGTTAACTATGAACGATTATCTATTATGACCAATTATCTGGATTCAGTACAAAAAGTTTTTTTTCAGTCATCAGATCTTGAATTAAAGGATTTACAAAACTCTATTGATGTCATGATGGGGCATCAGATTGATTTTGCTGAATTGTTTTTCCAATCGACCTTTCATGAGTCATGGATAATAGAATCAGGTATTGTCAAAGATGCCAGTTTTAGTCGTGATAAAGGTGTCGGCGTCAGAGCCTTGTCCGAGGAAAAAACCGGTTTTGCCTATAGTGAAGAACTTGATAAATACAATTTACTTCGTTCTGCAGAGGCAGCAGCCAGCATAGCGAGTAGAGGACAGGACAGACAAATAAAGATAGGTAAAGCCGTTCAAGCAGTTCCTCTATACGTCAATGAAAACCCATTGGAAAGTTTGACTGACAGTCAAAAAATTTCTCTTTTGCAAAAAGTTGATAAGCTGGCAAGAAATAAAGATGTCAGAATAAAAGAGGTTATCGCTTCTGTTTCAGCTGTTTATGATCAAATTATGGTTGTTGCGTCAGATGGTACCTTGGCTGGTGATATCAGGCCCTTGGTTAGAATTGGTTTAACCGTGATCATGACTTCGAATGGGCGAACTGAAAGAGGTAGTGCCGGGCTTGGCGGCAGATATACTTATTCTAACTTTGATGATGCAGTTCTGGAAGATTTGGTTTGCAAGGCAGTTGAACAGGCAAGTATTAATATGGAAGCCATTGATGCTCCAGCTGGCATGATGCCGGTTATTTTAGGTAATGGTTGGCCTGGTGTTTTACTTCATGAGGCTGTTGGGCATGGGCTTGAAGGTGATTTTAATCGAAAAGGGACTTCAGCATTTTCAAATAAAATTGGCCAAAAGGTTGCCTCAGATATTTGCACAATAGTTGATGATGGTACGCTTTCTTCGAGAAGAGGTTCTTTAACCATCGATGATGAGGGAACACTGTCGAATACAACCGTTTTAATCGAAAAAGGGATCCTTAAAGGCTATATGCAAGATAAAAAGAATGCACGCTTGATGAATACTTCAACCACAGGTAATGGTCGAAGAGAATCCTATGCCTGTTTACCTCTGCCCAGAATGACTAATACCTATATGTTATCAGGAGATCATGAGCCTGACGAAATCATTAAATCAGTAAAGAAAGGTATTTATGCGCCAAATTTTGGTGGCGGCCAGGTTGATATTACTTCTGGCAAATTTGTTTTCTCAACCACTGAGGCATATCTGATTGAAAATGGTGAAATAAAATCACCAGTCAAAGGCGCAACGCTTATAGGTAGTGGCCCCGAAGTTCTGCACAAGGTTTCCATGGTGGGTAATGATATGTCTATTGATCCCGGAGTAGGTATTTGCGGCAAGGCAGGACAAAGTGTACCGGTTGGTGTTGGCCAGCCAACATTGAAAGTTGATGAAATGATAGTTGGAGGCACCAGCTGAAGTTCTGTCTGGAGATATTGTTATGATAGAAGAAGATGACGAGTGGATCAGTAAAACTCAATTGAAAAATCAGGCTAAGTCACTACAGGACTTTGCAAGGGAACTGGTAGAAATGTCCAGTGGTAAAATAGAGCAATTGCCATTACGGGACATCACCAAAAAAGCTATTCTGGATTTTAGCAGGCAACAAGGTAATCATGCCAAAAAAAGGCATATTGGCTACATTGGAAAATGTTTGAGAGAAGATGACGCGCAGGGCGTAAAGGACTTTCTGCAAAATCAGATATTTGAGCAGCAGCGACAAAAACAAAAGCAATCTGACAATATGACACAAATTGTCGATATGATTACAGAGCATGGTGATGAAATTATTGACGTTATTGTTGATGAGATTGCTGGCATGGAAAGGCAAAAAATGAGGCAATTGGTACTAAACTTCAAAAAATCAGCAACACTTGCAAAGCAGCAAACCATTAAGGTTAAAATTTTGAATTTTCTACAGCAATTTGATTTTAATGAAGCCCAATTGTTATCACAAATTACTGACAGGTTGTCAATATCATGACCACAGATAAAACAATTCAAAATTCAGCAGATTATCTGGATATAGAGTCTCAGCAGGAATATTTGCAATCCACTGGTAGCTGGTTGATTGATAAAGCGAAAAGTATGGGAGCAATAGAGACTGAACTGGCTCTAAGTAAGGATATTGGATTATCGGTAGAAGTAAGAAATAGATCGGTTGATACTATTGAATACAATCAGGATAACAATTTTGCTATTACCGTGTATTTTGGCAAAAACAAGGGAACTGCCGGTACCAGTGATTTGTCGCGAGAATCTTTGCAGGACACATTAAATGCTGCCTGTCAGATTGCAAAATATACGCAACCGGATCCGCATAATGGACTTGCTGATGCTAACTTGATGGCAAAGGAAAAAGTTGATCTGGATTTGGATCATCCCATCGGAATAACTGCTGATAAAGCAATTGAGATAGCAATAGAATGTGAAAGTGCCGGACTCGATTATTCCGACAAGATATCTCTAAGTGAGGGGGCAGGTTTTTCAAGTCACAGAAATCTGCGTTATTACGCAAATTCTCACGGATTTTATGCTGTAACACCTTCAACTATACATTCTTTGTCTTGCAGCTTGATTGCCAAAGATGCAAAGGGTATGCAGAGAGATAGTTGGTATAGTTTAAATCGCAAACAAAGTTTGATGGAATCTTCAAAAACTGTTGGTGTTAATGCAGCTCAAAAGGTTTTGAAGCGTCTTGATAGTAAAAAAATAGGCACAAGAAAATGTCCGGTATTAATGATTCCTGAAGTTTCAAGAGGATTAATTCAGCATTTTTGTAGCGCTATTCAGGGTAGTTCCTTGTATCGGCAATCCAGTTTTTTGCTTAATAGTCTTGGGAATAAGGTTTTTCCTGAGTTTTTGTCGTTTTACGAAGAGCCATTGTTACCCAGTGGATTGGCCAGTACCTGGTATGACAATGAGGGTATTGCCACCCGATCACAGTATATCTTGCAACAAGGCAAGGTTAATACCTATCTATTAAACAGTTACAGTGCCAGACGTTTAGGACTAGAGCCTGGTGGACATGGTGGCGGCGTTCATAATTTAAAAGTTTTGTTTAATGATGGCGAGAGTGAACAAAATTTTGAGACTTTGGTTAAAACCATGAATTCAGGATTGATAGTTACCAGCGTTATGGGGCAAGGGGTTAACCTGGTGACAGGAGATTATTCCAGAGGCGCATCGGGATTTTGGGTTGAGAATGGTCAAATTCAGCACTTTGTTGAGGAAATTACCATCGCTGGTAATTTGAATGAGATGTTTGCAAATCTTGTTGCGGTTGGAAATGATTATGATTATCGTAGTAGCTACATGACGGGCTCATGGTTACTTGAAAATATGACTATCGCAGGTAATTAAGACAAAGAAATCTTTTTCTGTAATATTGCTTAAAGAAAGAACAATTTATTTGCATAAAAAAACGGCTCCCTAGGGAGCCGTTTTAATTTCTCTAGCTACTAATAAATTAGTAATTAGCTCTGATGCCAAAGAAGATATAACGTCCCAGAGGATCATACGTACCGCCAAATCCGGTAGATGAAATTGACGGAGCCAATGGTGGCTCAGTATCCAGAATGTTATTGATACCGAAAGTAAGTTGCGTATCTTCATTAAGTTCGTAGGTAGCTACAACGTCAAAGAAGCTTTCAGCATCTAATTCAGCGATACCATTAGTTTCCCATCTTGCCATATTTCCAGGTTTACCCAGATCAGGATCAGGACTTGAGTCTTCGTGATCAGTTGCACCGATATAGCGCCATACCATTGAGATAGTTGTATCAAAATTGGTATCCCAGCTTAAACGAGCACGATGTCTCCACTCGGCATCTGGTTGACCACATGAAGCTGGACCAAAGTATCCAACACAGTCATAGTCAGTTAAAGGATTACTGAAGCTATTCTCTAGAAGGTAAGTACCAACAAAGCTTAACTTCATAGAGCCGATTTCGCCCATCTCCCATGAATACTGAGCATTGATATCAACACCTCTGTTACCCATTTTACCGATGTTCTGGTTTGTAGTCTCGGTATAACCCTCATTTGTTAACCATAGAGTACCCAGTGCATCACGGTGAATCAGACTACAAAGATCTTGATTACCTGTAGTAGCACAAGTTTGAATGATGTCATCAGCCGTCAATGAACCAATTGCCTCTTCAATCACAATATCGTAGTAGTCAACAGATACTGAAAGGTTTGGTAGAGCTTCTGGAGTCAGAACAAAACCAAAGGTAACTGTATCAGCAATTTCCGGGTCAAGATTTGGATTACCGCCACCCAACGTATTGTATTGTTGAGCAGGATTAGCAATGATGTTTCCGTATTGAGCTTGAGTTACGCCAGTACGAGCACACTCTGCGAAAGTTGCAGATGGTAAACCAGTGGCTTCGTTATTAGCACAAATATCTTCATTACCACCTAGTCCAAATCCTTGAGGTCTGAATAGTTCCAGTACGTTAGGAGCACGAACAGCTCTGTTCAAACCACCTCTAACACGGATGCTGTCGTTAACAGTCCATGACAATAATGCTTTATAGGTGTCGTTTGTTCCTGACAGGCTGTAATCAGATGAACGGAAACCAACTTCAAGAGAAATATCCTGCGCGAAATTAGCATCAGAAACTAATGGCATTACTGTTTCAAAAAAGTATTCCTTAACACTGAAGCCACCATCTATGGCAGGAGTACTGCCACCAGAACCTGCTCTCAAACCTAATGAATAAACTTCATCAGGTGTAGCCAGAAGCGTTTCTGTACGAGTCTGTATACCAGCAGCAAGTTGAACATTATCGCTAGCTGCTGGGAACTTAAAGCCCAGATCACCCATTACAGAGGCTTCAAAAACTTCAGTCTTTGTAGATGAGTTCATAACTGCAATAGTAGTCATGTAATCTACTGCTTCCTGAGTTACGCCACCTTCCTGAAAGATATTCCAGGGTACACAACCTGCATTACCAGAACGACATACTGGTTGACCTGTAACCGGATCAGTAATGACATCCAAAGCATCCTTAATACGATCAACGTTCATATCATTGATGTAAGACTCACTACCAATGTTTTCAGCATATAGGCCATATACATCGTATTTCCAGTTTTCGTTGATGTCACCACGAACACCACCAACCATTCTGAACGCTGTGTGACGGATCTGGTTTGTTCTTGGACCACCTTCAATGTTACGTCGTAAAATAGTCATGCTGGCAATATCTGTGCTTGCAAAACCACGTTGGGCACAAATAAGATCATATTGTTGTGCACTTAATAGAGGGTTATCACAGTTGATGGTTGTTGTGCGACCAAAGTTACCAGTGGGAGCAATTTGTGCATCGGTGTAATCATCCATAAACATCAGCTCAAGATAAGCTTCTGCGTTGCTATTAATTTCGTAGTTGGCAAAACCACCAAATGTCCATTTTGTATCTGGACGCTGGATATGGTTAAACGGACCGTAGTTAAATACATCGCCTGTACGATTACGGAAAGATGCGCCATCACCACCTTCTGAAACTAGGTTTAATACATAGTCACCACCGTTGTTAATAGTGGGATCTGGATCTGTATCGGGAACGATAAATCGACCTTGAGGTGTTGTGGAAGAACCACCACATACCGGACCTGTACTACCGGTGTTTATTGTACAGTTAGTATAATCACGAGCACCCTTGATGATTGAATCAATGTTTCGGTAAGTCAAGTAGGCTGACGCACTACCACGACCACCATCAAACATACCTCCAATTGCGATACTGGCTTTAGTTGTGAAACCATCTGTTACAGTTCCGGTAGGAACATCAAACCCTCTGGCTTCATTTATTGTTTGAGCCAAAGAATTATCATTGTCATGTTGGTAAAAACTTCTTTGAAAGTCAAATTTAACGCCTTCAAATTCAGTGTCAATAATAAAGTTTACAACACCGGCAACAGCATCAGTACCATATACAGATGATGCACCACCGGTCAATATGTCCACTTTTTTAACCATATTAGATGGAATAAAGTTTAAGTCTGGAGCATTTTCAAATACATCACCAGGTGCCATTCTGCGACCATTTATAAGTACTAATGTTCTGGTTGGCCCAAGATGACGTAGGTCTACAGTTGCAGTCCCGGAGGCGCCGTTTGCGACTGTTGAGTTTTGACCAGCAAAAGCTTGTGGTTGACCTGATATCATGTCTTCAATTCTAACGTTACCAGTCAGAGTTATTTCTTCTGCATCAATGCTGGTTATAGGACTGGATCCTTCCAGATCTCCACGAACAAGTCTGGAACCAGTAACAACAACAGTTTTAGCTTCTTCTGCTCCTTCTTCAGCAGAGAACGCTGCAGGCGCCATAGCCAGAGAGGCTATAACACCTGTATAAAGCACTGACTTTATCGCTTTTTCAAGTGCATCACTTTTTTTTGAAAAAATCAATTTTCTTCTCCCATTTGTGTTTAAATAATCTGATAATATTATCGATTACCATAATTAGAATAATTCAACAGTTCTCAATCACAAACCATTGGCATATCCCCCTCAGGTACATATTACCTTATTTTATCGGGTTCAATATAAAAACTTTTCGTTATATTAAACAGAAGAAGCAGAAAGATAGTTTTTCTTTCCGATATTTTTAACATTTGAAGCTCAAAATACATATGAAAGCTGCTTGAGCAGAATACTAATGTGGAACAGGAAATTGGAGAAGTTTTGGTTGTAAGATAATTGCTTGATTTACCTGAACGGATTAGCCAAATCTATAACCATGTACTTTTATTATGATCGATTGCATTGAAAAGATCAGATACACACAGTGGTTTTGAAATAAGATAGCCTTGGGCATAGTCGATACCAAGTTTCTTTAATGCGTCATACTGCTCGCTATGTTCAATGCCTTCAGCAACGACTGTCATATTCAAACCGGAAGCCAGATTTTCCACTGATTTAATGACCGCCATGGCAATATCCTCATTAAACATATCTTCAATAAATGAACGGTCAATTTTAACAACATCTATCGGGAAATGATGAAGATAACTTAGAGATGAGTAACCGGTACCAAAATCATCCAGCATGATTTTCATGCCTAACTCATGAAATTTGCTTAACACTTCCTTTGCAGTGGCAAAGTTATCAATTAACATGCTTTCAGTAATTTCCAGTTTTAATGCAGAAGCTTCCAAAGAGTTGAGCTTTAAGGTTTCAAGAATATCCTCTATCAAATTAATATCTTCCAATTGCCTTGCGGAAAGATTAACGCTAACAGATAGATCTTTAAATAAAGGTTCCTTGTCGTGTATAGCTTTCAACTTTTCGAGAGATTTGACCAATACCTGTCTGCCTAGCGTTTTGATCAATCCTGTTTCTTCGGCGATATTGATAAACTGTTGTGGGTTAATAAATCCATGAACAGGATGTTGCCATCTGGCTAAAGCTTCCAGACTGGATAGTTTTCCGGTTTTGAGATCGACAATTGGTTGGAAAAATACCTGAACTTCATTGGCTTTAATAGCAACTCGCAAATCGGCCTCAAGTTGCAATCTTTCCAGTGCATTGTAATACATGCTTGAATCAAAAATAGTAAATCGTGCCTTACCCATAGACTTGGCCTGATGCATAGCGGTGTCAGCATCGCGTAAAACTTCATCGGGATTTTTGTAATGTTCCTGCCCTATAGCAATGCCAAGTGTTGGTGAAGTAAACACTTCCATTCCCTGTAAGGTGTATGGCTGGGAGACTATTTCAATAATACGATTGGCGATATTGATTATTCTTTCCTCGTTAAGTGCTCCAGACAGAAGAATACAAAATTCATCACCACCAAAGCGAGCAACCGAATCACAAGGTCTGACGGCTTTTTCCAGTCGAACAGCCACTTCCTTAATAAGAAGATCACCTGTCAGATGGCCAAGGCTATCATTGATAACTTTAAAGCGATCAAGATCGAGAAAAATGACGGCATATTTTAACTGTTCCCTGCTGTCACTCCGATTCATCGTCTGAAGTAACCTATCAATGAATAGAGTCCTATTTGGTAGGCTAGTGAGGCTGTCATGTAAGGCATCGTGAGTTAACTTGGCTTGTACTTTTTTACGTTCGTGTTGCAGTTTTTCTAACTGCATATCTTTTTCTTTTACCTGATCATCCAGATAAGTATAGGATTGTTCCAATGCATTGCTCAGCTGCAGTACTTTATCGTTTAAATTGTTGTTGGTAACAAAATAGCCCATGATGTTCGCAGAGAGAGTCAGATAAGCAATTTCATCTTCGTTGTACTGATATTGGTCGTCGCAACTGAAAAGAGTTAGTACTCCAAGAATATTTTTACCTCTCAGTATTGGTACACTGATCCATGAATTAAAGCCTGCTTTCTTAATTTCAGCTTTGGTATGAGTTGTTATACGAGAGATTGTTGAATCATCTACTAATAGAGGTGTTTTTTTCTCAAATACATAAGATGTTAAAAGCTCTTCAATTTGTTCATATAAATCTTTCTGGTTTTCCGATTTAATTTGACTTTCACTGTGCTTGTAACTGTAGGCTGTTTCCAATTGGTTATTATCAGAATCATAAAGGCTAACGACAATATTTTCGGCATAGGTAACTTCATTAAGATATTGGTGGATGACTTCGATGAAATTATCCAGAGAGTCTATTTGCTGAGATTTATCAGTTAAATTACTAAAAGCGGTTATTAAGTTTGTCCATTCTATTTGTCCAGCTAAAATCTGTTCTGAATTTTCCGACTGAGACTTGTCTGATTTTGAAAGTTTGGAATTCATTTGGATATGTGCCTGAGGGCTCTGCATGCATTTACCTCTTTCATGCTTTATTTATATATCGCGCTGTTTTAAGACTAGTTTAATTTATTCAAACCTCAAGTTTATTTTTAGATTAAATGAGAATTAATGCTTGTTTTAATTGAAATATCTCAAAGTGAATTATTGTGCTTTTTGTGTGGTGGTTGAAAGAAAAACATAATGAGCTTTATTGTCTGGAGTTTCGCTTATGCAGGTTTTTGAATTTTATTGTCTCTTAATGATTTTGTAATGCAAGATTGTAGCAATTGAATAACAAATCTGATTGCTATTGATGGGCGGTTATGGTATAAAGCGCGCCGTGAGTAGTTGATGACTCGATTACCACTTAAAAAATACGCACGTTATTCGGCACAATGACCAGGGTGCTCCTTATGAAAATTTAATTTCAGGAGTTGGTGATTGGGAATAGCGGAGGATTAACCCTTTAAAATCAGGAGTAAAATCATGGCAAAAGTCACCATGCGTGATATGCTGCAAGCGGGTGTGCATTTTGGGCACAGAACCCGTTTCTGGAATCCAAAAATGAAGCCCTATATTTTTGGTTCTCGTAACAAGATCCACATTATTAATCTTGAACACTCTTTACCTATGTTTAACGATGCTTTGAACTTCATCGGTTCTGTTGCTGCGCGTAAAGGTAAAGTATTGTTTGTAGGTACAAAACGTAGCGCAAGTAAATTAGTTAAAGAAGAAGCCAACCGTTGTGGTCAGTTCTTTGTAGATAAAAGATGGCTGGGCGGAATGCTGACAAACTACAAAACGATTAGACAGTCAATTAATCGTTTGAAAGATTTGGAAAAACAAAGCACAGATGGTACTTTCGAGCGCTTGACCAAGAAAGAAGCTTTGTTATTGTCTCGTGAAATGGAAAAACTTGAAGCAAGTATTGGCGGTATCAAGAATATGGCTGGTCTGCCAGACGTATTGTTTGTTGTTGACGCAGGTCACGAGCATATTGCCATAGCTGAAGCTAATAAATTAGGAATTCCTGTTGTTGCTGTAGTTGATAGTAATTCGAGCCCTGACGGTGTTGATTATGTGATACCTGGAAATGATGATGCTATCAGAGCGATTCAATTATATTTGACGGCAGTTTCTGATGCTATTTTGGCTGGCAAACAAAGTGTAGCGACAGCGCCAGTTGCAGAAGGTAGCAATGATGAGTTTGTAGAGGAAACGCAAGTTGCTGAAGAAAAGACTGAAGTTAAGGTTGAAGTCAAAAAAGCAAAAGCTAAACCTGAAGTAGCTGACGCTGAGGAAGTTGAAGTTCCTGAAGTTGCAGAAGAAACAGCTGAAAAACAGGAAGCTGATGAAGCTGAACCAAAAACAGCAAAAAAAGCGACAGCCAAGAAAGCTACAGCTAAAAAAGCGACTGCAAAAAAAGCAACAGCTAAAAAGGCTACATCTAAAGACAAGACAGAAAAATAAACCTTCTTTGTCTAGTCGAACAAAGGGGGCTCGTATTGCCCCCTATTTTATGTCATTTTGGAAGATATGTGGTCTTTTAAAATGAAGAGAATAAATAAGTCAGAAAACACAATTTCCTGACTGAGTATTGAATTAATTATTTGCATTGGAGAGATAAGATGTCTATTTCAGCCGCATTGGTAAAAGAACTGCGAGAAAGAACTGGCGCAGGTATGATGGAATGTAAAAAAGCTTTGGTAGAAACCAATGGCGATATTGAAGCTGCAATTGATAATTTGAGAAAATCTGGCGCAGCTAAAGCAGAAAAGAAAGCTGGTAGAATCGCAGCTGAAGGCGTAATAGTTGCAAAATCAAGTGATGATAAAAAAGTTGCTGCCATTGTTGAAGTAAATTCAGAAACAGATTTTGTTGCCAGAGATGAAAACTTTAAAAGTTTTGCAGAACAGGTAGTTGATGCAGCGTTAAGCAATAAAACTGTTAATGTAGAAGATTTACTTGCTTCAGAAGTTTCTTCTGGAGGTAATGTGGAAACTGCGAGAACAGCTTTAATAGCCAAAATTGGTGAAAATATTGGTGTTCGTCGAGTTCAGATTATTGAAGCTCAAGATGGCGTGTTGGCCTCTTACATTCACGGTGGAAGAATTGGCGTTGTGGTTGCACTTAAGGGTGGTACAGAAGATTTGGCTAAGGACATTGCCATGCATGTTGCTGCAACAAATCCACAATGTATTAATCCGGAAGATATTTCAGAAGAAGTCATTAACCGTGAAAAAGAAATTTTTACAGCTCAGGCTCTGGAAAGTGGCAAGCCAGCTGAGATTGTTGAAAAAATGATTGGTGGCAGAATGAAAAAATTTGCCGCTGAAGTGAGTTTGACAGGTCAGCCTTTTGTAAAAGATCCTTCAGTGACTGTTGGCGATTTGTTAAAGCAGGCTAGTGCAGAAGTAGCTTCAATGACACGTGTTGAAGTTGGTGAAGGTATTGAAAAGAAAGTTGATGATTTTGCTGCTGAAGTTATGGCGCAAGTAAAAGGAGAATAATCATGCCCAGTTCTGCACCCCAAAAAAACAGAAGACGTATTTTACTGAAACTTAGCGGTGAAGCGCTAATGGGTGCGGAGCCGTATGGAATTGATCCGGCTGTTCTTGACAGAATTGCAGCTGAAATAGAGCAAGTTGTTTCTAAAGGTGTTGAAGTTGGACTTGTTATCGGTGGCGGTAACCTGTTTAGAGGTGAAAAACTTGCCAAAGCTGGTATGAACAGGGTTGCAGGTGACCACATGGGCATGCTGGCAACAGTTATGAATGCACTGGCGATGCAGGATGCTCTTGAGCGTATCAAGGTAGGTACACGAGTTATGTCAGCCATTTCATTAACAGGTGTCTGCGAATCTTATGATAGACGGTTTGCGTTGAGATTTATGAAAGCAGGACAGGTTGTTATTTTTTCAGCTGGAACAGGTAATCCTTTTTTTACCACTGATACTGCTGCATGTTTGCGCGGTATTGAAATTGATGCGGATCTTATTCTGAAAGCAACCAAGGTTGACGGTGTTTATTCAGCTGATCCAGAAAAAGATAAAAATGCCAAAATGTACCAAAGTCTGACTTATCAGGAAGCGCTGGAAAAAGAGTTAGGGATTATGGATTTAACTGCATTCTGTTTAGCTCGAGATCATGGTAAGGCAATTCGGGTTTTTAATATGCAAAAGCCTGACGCTTTGGTTCGAGCTGTTATTGACGGTAAAGAAGGTACATTAATTACTTGCTAATTGGCCTTTCTTTTGGTATTGAATAATAAAAACATTTGCGGAGTAATATTGTGATTGATGATATTAATCAGGATGCCAAGGTGCGTATGGACAAAAGCATTGAAGCTTTTAAAATTGCACTACAAAAAATCAGAACAGGGCGAGCCCATCCAAGTTTGCTCGATCACCTGTCAGTTTCATATTATGGTGTAGATACACCTCTCAATCAGGCGGCCAATGTTTCGGTTCAGGATTCCAGAACACTGGCAATTCAACCTTACGAAAAGTCTATGATTGGACCAATTGAAAAAGCTATTTTGGAGTCAGATATCGGGATTACCCCCAATACTGCCGGAAATTTGATCCGGCTTCCGTTACCACCTTTAACTGAAGAACGACGACGCGACATGATAAAGGTTGTTGGGCAGGAAGCAGAGCATACCAAGATAGCCATTAGAAACATTCGACGTGATGCCAATTCCACTCTAAAAGAACTGGAAAAGGAAAAAGAGATCAGTGAGGATGATGAAAGACGAGCTGAAGATGGCATTCAAAAATTAACAGATGATCATGTTAAAAAAGTTGATGAACTGGCTGGTGAAAAAGAAAAAGAATTAATGGAAATTTAATTCACTCTTTTTACTGATGCGCCGTGTTGCCTCTGTGGTTACACGGCGTATTTTTAATACAACCTGTCAAAGGTTATGTGATTGTTAAGGACAAATAGCGTGTCTATTCAAGCAATGAGTGACAATCAGGTTCCTAAACATATTGCCATCATCATGGATGGTAATGGTCGCTGGGCGCAACAAAGAAACAAAAAAAGAACAACAGGCCATAAAGCCGGAGTGGAGAGAGCCAGAGAAGCTATTGAAACTGCAGCCAAAATGCAGGTTGAAAGCTTGACACTTTTTGCATTTAGTAGTGAAAACTGGAATCGACCTAAAGAAGAAGTGTCTTATTTAATGGAGTTGTTCATTGTAGCGCTTAACAGAGAGATAAACGCATTAAACAAAAATAATGTTAGATTGAAGTTTTTAGGTAATACCAAGGTATTTAACAGTAAATTACAACAAAGTATTGAGCAGGCAGAACAGCTGACAGCAGCAAATACAGGTTTAAAACTCAATATTGCAGCCAATTATGGTGGACGTTGGGATATAGTTAATAGTGTTAACCAGTGGCTAATTGATTCAGAGCGAATGGATACTATAGATGAAACCACTTTGTCACAATACTTGTCTACCAATTGTCTTCCCGATCTGGATTTGTTGATCAGAACTGGTGGAGAAAAAAGAATTAGTAACTTTTTAATCTGGCAAGCAGCGTATGCAGAGTTGTATTTTTGCGATACACTTTGGCCAGATTTTGATGCAAACAGTTTGATTGAGGCGATAAATGATTACGCCACTCGCCAAAGACGTTTCGGAAAGACAGGCGAGCAAGTTAGTGATAAGTGACAGGAAAGTCAAAAGTAAAATCATGAGCAAAGGTGATTTATGTTGACAAAAAGAATATTGACCGCTTTAGTGCTTCTGCCATTTGCGATTGCGCTTTTTTTCTATTTTAATCTGAATTATTTTTCAGCTACTGTTGCGGTTATTATCTATTTGGGAGCTATCGAATGGGCAAAGTTGGCTGGTATCAAAAGCCAGAATCAACAAACGATATATGCCACTGTCTTATCACTCGTTAATGTAGGTTTGTTGCTTTTAACGCCCTGGTCTAATACGATTTCATGGTTCTTTATTAGCGAGACTGCAAGTCAGGTTTATTCAGTTGTTTTACATCTTGCAATTTTGGGTATTCTATTAGGTATTATTATTGTCTGGATATACTCTACACCACAGAAATGGTGGACGCGTTTCGCTTTGCGCCCAATTCTCGGATTTATAATGTTACCGGGATTTTTAATTGCGCTGATCGGTATCCGTTCAAGAGCTTTCGATATTGACTTTAATTATGGTAGTCAGCTTTTGCTGATGATGTTTTGCATGGTTTGGGCGGCTGATATTGGTGCGTATTTTACCGGCAAAATATTTGGTAAACATAAGTTGGCACCAGTTGTTAGTCCAAACAAGACATGGCAGGGTGCTTTCGGCGGTGTGATTTTTAGCGTTGGCGCTGCATTTTTGGGTATGGAGCTGATTGGCTTGTCAGTTGATAATATATACCTTTTTGCAGTGGTATCTTTCCTTATTGCCGTTATTTCAGTTTATGGTGATTTGTTTGAGAGTGCATTAAAGAGACACGAAGGTATAAAAGATTCCAGCAATCTTCTTCCTGGCCATGGTGGAATTCTGGACAGGTTGGACAGTTCTATTTTTGTTGCACCAGTATTCTTTCTTTCATTTTCCTGGTTTGGTTGGATTTAATGAATCAACAAGTTGCAATACTGGGCTCAACGGGATCTATTGGTCAAAGTACACTGGATGTAATTGCCAGACATCCTGACAAATATCAGGTCAAAGTGCTAACAGCCAATAGCAATATAGAAACCATGTTATCGCAATGTATCCAGTTTCAACCGAACAAAGTTGTAATGGCTGATCCGCAATCAGCTGAAAAATTAAAGGTTGAACTTTCCCAACACCAATCCCGGACTTTATCAGAGATTATAGTGACAAGTGGTAGTAACGAACTTGCCAATGCTGTCAGCGATGAGCAACTGGATATTGTGGTTGCTGCGATTGTAGGGGCAGCTGGATTGCTGCCAACACTCGCCGCTGTAGAAGCCGGACATAGAGTATTACTAGCCAATAAAGAAGCGCTGGTTATGTCTGGCGAAATATTTATGCAAAGTGTGCAAAGGAGCGGGGCGACTTTGTTGCCAGTAGACAGTGAACATAATGCGATTTTTCAATGCCTGGCTGATACAAAAGAGCCTTTAAAGGTTATTGATAAAATTTTGTTAACCGGTTCTGGCGGACCATTTAGAGCGTTGCCTATTGAACAGTTGGAGTATGTTACACCTGAACAGGCTTGTGCCCATCCTAATTGGGATATGGGGAAGAAAATATCGGTAGATTCAGCCACTATGATGAACAAGGGATTAGAGCTTATTGAAGCCAGCTTTATGTTCCAAATGCCCGCTGACAAAATTCAGATTGTTGTTCATCCTCAAAGTATCGTTCATTCGATGGTTTCTTATGTTGATGGTTCAGTTCTGGCTCAAATGGGTAATCCGGATATGCGTACCCCCATTGCCCATTGTCTCGCCTGGCCAGATAGAATTGACGCAGGCGTTGAGTCACTGGATTTTTACAAGTTGCAAAATCTGACTTTTGACCAGCCGGATTATCAGCGTTTTCCTTGCCTCAAGCTGGCAGAGGAGGCATTACGAATAGGTGGAACAGCACCTTGCATCATTAATGCTGCTAATGAAATTGCGGTTGCAGCATTTTTGGCTGGAGAAATCAGGTTTACTGGCATTGCCGAGGTTATCAGAGAAACACTGGGTCAAATAGAAATTATTGAACCAAAATCGCTGGATGATGTTATAAAGACTAATGATTATGCCAGACAAGTTGCAAGCAAGCAGATTGAAAATGGAACAGGTAATTTATGACCGGTATTGAAAATTTATTATATTTTATTGTTGCTTTAGGCATATTAGTAACCTTTCATGAATTCGGACATTTTTGGGTTGCCAGAAAACTGGGCGTCAAGGTGCTGACTTTTTCTGTAGGATTTGGCAAACCAATATGGAAAAGAAAAGGCAAAGATGGTGTTGATTATATTATCGCCATGATTCCCTTGGGCGGCTATGTCAAAATGCTTGATGAGAGAGATCCTGATCAAAAAGTATCAGAAAAAGATAAAGCCTATGCGTTTAATCAAAAATCGGTCTGGTCGAGAATCGCCATTGTAGCTGCCGGCCCTTTGGCTAATTTTATACTGGCAATTGGCCTTTATTGGTGGATGTTTATGGTTGGTATAACTGGACTTTCAACAGGCATGGGTAACATTGATCCTGAGTCTGTTGTTGGTCGAGCTGGTCTTGTTAAGGCTGACAAGATAGTTAGCATTGATGGTCAACCTGTCACTTTTATGAGTGATATAACTAAAGCTGTAGCTGTAAGAATCGGTGATAAAAATATTTTAGAGCTTGAAGTTGTTTCAGAAGGAAATAGTCATAGCAAAAGCATCAGGGTTGATCTGGCTGATTGGCAAGTTGATACCGAACAAATGGACCTGCTTGATAGTATGGGATTTAGACATAAAATCGATGATTTGGTTGTTTTACCCAAGCTGTATAGAGTAGAATCCGGTTCGCCTGCTGATTTAGGGGGATTAAAAGCTCAGGATTTGATTGTTCAATTTGAAGAACATCAAGTTAATAGTTGGCAACGACTGGTTGAATTAATAGAGTCCAATGCTAAAAACAAAATTGACCTATTAATTGAAAGAAATGGTGAACTGAATAACATTTCGGTGGTCATAGGTACTCGCCAGGATGATGAGTCAAAGGGATATCTGGGAGCAGAACCCATTAGACCAGCACGAGATGAATATTTTGCTGTAAAAAAAGAATCAGTTCTTTCTTCATTTAACCTGGCTTTAAATGAAACCTCAAAGATGATTGCTTTGAGTGCCGGATTGTTTAAAAAACTGATAACTGGAGATATTTCTCCCAAAAGTTTGAGCGGACCAATCTCCATTGCAAAAGGCGCAGGAGATACGGGAAGAGCAGGTCTGGTTTATTTTTTAAGCTTTTTGGCGTTAATCAGTGTGAATTTGGGGTTTATTAATTTATTGCCTGTTCCACTTTTGGATGGAGGCCACCTGTTATATTTTTCTTATGAGGCTGTAACAGGAAAACCGCTTTCTGAAAAAGTACAAGAGTTAGGCATGCAAATTGGTATGCTTATTGTTTTTGCCTTAATGGCAATGGCTATTATGAATGATATATCGCGATTATAGCGAAGAAGTGATTTAGGGAATTATGAAGTACAATCTTTACATCAATAAAAATTTGATTCGATTTCTCACATTGGTTTCTACTCTGTTTGTGGTGGTTTTTTCATCAGGCTTACGAGCCGCAGAGCAACAACCTGATGCTTTCGTGGTGAAGGAAATTGAGGTATATGGCCTGCAAAGAATGGAGTTGGGGGATTTCTTCAATCTGTTGCCCTTAAAAGTGGGAGAGAGACTTGAGCCTGCCAGAATTCCTACCATTATTCGCACGGTAGCAGCATCAAATAATTTTGATGATGTTCGATTGTTCCGCGATGGCGATAAATTGATGATTGATCTCGCTGAAAGGCCGACTATTTCAGACATTGATATTGACGGAAATTCCGACATTGAAACAGAACAAATTTTGGACGCTATGAGAAAATCAGGTTTTGCCAAAGGTGAAATCTTTGACCCTTCAGCGATCAAGAATATTAAACTGGGTATCGAAGAACAGTATTTTTCTCACGGAAAATATTCCGTCAGAATTGAAGATAAGCTGCTTAAACAGTCGCGCAATCGGGTCAAGGTTAAATTTAATATCAATGAGGGCGAACCAGCCAGAATTCAGCGTATCAGTATTGTTGGTAATACCTTGTTTGAAGAAGAAGAACTACTTGAGCAATTTGAATTGAGGGTAGGCGGCTGGTTAGCTGTTTTTAGCAGTGATGACCAATATTCAAGAGAAAAACTTTCAGGTGATTTAGAAACGCTTCGTTCATATTATCTTGATCGTGGTTATTTAACATATGAGAACGTATCAACCCAAGTTTCAATTTCACCTGATCTAAAAGGCATGTATATCACTATCAATATTGATGAAGGTGAAAAATTTAAAGTGAATGATATTGTTTTTGCCGGTGAACTGATTTTAAACAAAGATCAACTCAAGGCAATTATGCCACTTACCAAGGGTGACATTTATTCTGCAGCAGCCATTACTTTTGCAGAGGAAAGAATTAAAGAGACTTTGGGGCTTTACGGATATGCGTTTGCTAATGTAGTGACTGTTCCCAAACTTGATGAGGCTAGTCAGAAGGTAGATTTAACATTATATTTAGAGCCAGGCAAAAAAGTTTACGTTAACAGGGTTCAATTTGCTGGTAATGAAATGACTAATGATGAAGTGTTGCGCCGTGAAGTACGAATGATGGAAGGCGGCGCTCTGTCATCATTGGGCGTTGACCGCTCAAAAGTCAGATTACAAAGATTGAATTTTCTTGAAGAAGTGGAAGCTGAAACGCCGAAAGTAGAAGGCAAGGAAGACAGGGTTGATGTTAATTACACTGTTAAGGAGCGACCAGCAGGCACTTTATCTGGCGGTGTAGGTTACAATGATACTTTTGGCGCCAGTCTCAACGCAAATATAAGTCACAGCAATTTCCTGGGATCAGGTAGAACGATTGAATTGGCAGCCAATCAGAATCGTTTTTCAGACAATATCAATGCGAATTATTTTGACCCTTATTTTACAATCGATGGTGTTAGCGCTGGTACAACCATATACTATCGTAAATCAGATTATGGAAGAATTAATCTCTCAACTATTACTCTTGACTCAGTTGGTATGGATGTTAATTTTGGTTATCCGATTAATGAAGTTACCAGACTGAATTTTGGGGTTGGATATTCTGATAATCTATTGGGTTCAGGCCGAGGCGATTCACAACAGATTATTAACTTTTTTGATTCTCAAAATCTGGACATTAGAACTACCAATGAATTTGAATATGAGCTATTCAGACTTAGTGGCAGTATTATGCGCAACACTCTAAATAGAGGGATTTTCCCGGACAGAGGGACAAGTCAAACGTTTTCAATTTCAACTACAGTTCCAGGTAGTGATTTGGAATTTTATAAAGCGGAATACAATATTGACCATTATATCCCGATTGGATCTGGTTGGACATTTTTAAGCAAATTGAAGCTCTCCTATGGTGACGGGTATGGCGATGATGATAAATTACCCTACTTTGAAAACTTCAGTGCTGGTGGTTCAGGAACTATGCGTGGTTTTGAGGGCAATACCATTGGTCCAAGGTTGATTCAACGAGTTCCTTCCTTCGGCCAAGGTCCAGGCGGCATTGATCCAATGGGTACCAATTTAAGTATTCCGTTACCACCGGAATATGATACTGTGTATGTTCTTCCACGTTCATCGGGTGGTAACGCCAGAGTGCTTGCTTCACTTGAGTTGATTTTCCCATTGCCATTTACTGAAAATAGTAATTCTGTCAGAACAAGTGCGTTTGTTGATGTTGGTAATTTATGGGATACTAAGTTCGATAGAAATATGTATTCTGATTTATCACAATCAGAATTTGATAAAATTCCAGACTATTCGTTGAAAGACAACTATCGCGTATCAGCTGGATTTTCGTTACAATGGTTGTCACCAATGGGGCCGTTGATAATCAGCTTCTCTCGTCCAATACGTAAAGACGATTTGGATGAAACGGAATCTTTCTCCTTTAATGTGGGAAGAACTTTTTAATAAATTTGTGTAAATATACAAGAAGGGTAGAAACAATGTACAAGAGAATATTATTAGTAATGACACTGATTTTTTCTGTTAGCGGTTTATCAGCAGCGGAAATGAAGGTTGGATATGTGAATCTCCAGAAGGTGATGGCGTCAATTCCGCAATATCAGGCAATTCAGGAGAAAATTGGTAAACAATTTAAAGCGAGAGAAGATGAACTAAAGAAACTGATGAAAAAAGGTCAGGAGCTTCAGGAAAAAGTTCAACGTGATGCCATGACTATGAATGGGGAAGAGCGTCAAAAAATAGGTCGTGAGATTGAAGAGCTGGAAATTGAAGTCAAACTTAAGCAAAAGTATTTACAGGAAGATGCTAATATTGCACAAGCTGTAGAGCAAAGAAACTTGAGCGCTAAAGTACAGCAAGCTATTAGCAAAGTTGTACAGCAAGAGAATTTGACGTTGGTCGTAAAAATTGAGTCAATACTATTTGCTGAGCCTTCAATGGATATTACTGATAAAGTTATTGAAGTAATGAAAAACCCATAAGGTTAATTTTATGCAGACATCATTTTCAGTCGCCGAGCTGGCAAAGGAACTTGGTGCTGAATATGTGGGTGATGGAGAAAAGCGTTTAACCAGCATCTCTACTTTGGAAAAGGCAGTTCAAGATCAAGTTACTTTTCTGAATAACCCCAAATACAGAGCTCAACTAGGCACAACCCAAGCGGGTTGTGTTTTGCTGTCTGAGGAGTTTAAAAAAGACTGTCCAACCAATTGTATTATTTTATCTGATCCTTATTTGGGATTTGCAAAAGTAGCGCAATTGATGGATACAACTCCTATTCCTGAAGTTGGCATTCACCCGGATGCTATAATTGACTCTGATGTGAAGATAGGCAAAGGCGTTTCAGTTGCCGCAGGTTGTGTCTTGCAGCCAGGCTGTATCATTGAAGATAATGTTATTCTTGAGCCTAATGTCGTTGTCGGAATAAACTCCAGAGTTGGTAAAGGCAGTCGTCTGTTTGCTAATGTTGTGGTCTATCACAATGTTTCAATTGGTCAATACTGTATAATTCATGCAGGTGCTGTAATTGGTTCTGATGGATTTGGATTTGCCAATGATAAAGGTCGATGGGTGAAAATACCGCAAACCGGTGGGGTTAAAATTGGCGATAATGTTGAAATTGGCGCCAATGCCTGTATTGACCGTGGTGCTTTGGAAGACACAATTATTGGCCATGGTGTTAAGTTAGACAATCTATGTCATATTGCTCACAATGTAGAATTGGGTGAGAATGTTGCCATGGCGGCCTATTCAGCTGTTGCTGGAAGCACTAAAGTAGGTGATGGTTGTACTTTTGGTGGAAGGGCGACAATATTGGGACATCTAAATATTGCAGCAGGATCGCACGTTACAGCAACCAGTTTGATCAATCGCTCTATTAATGAGTCTGGCGCATATTCATCGGGCACCGGAATGCAGGATAACAAGTCCTGGCGAAAGAGCGTTGCAAGATTCAGGCAGCTTGATGAAATGGCAAAGCAGATCAAGCAACTGGAAAAACAGCTCAAGCAATTGCAAGGCAAGTAGCATTGGTAGAATAATTTGATCTTTACCGATTGTTAGACCAATATTTCATTTATTTTTGTTTTAGTATTTTGTGAAATTGATTATGACTGACAAATCAAACAGTGAAATTTCAGCACTCGATATTCATCAGGTGATGAAACACCTTCCTCACCGTTATCCTTTTTTATTGGTTGATAGAGTGCTGGATTACAGGGTCAATGATTATCTGGTTGCGGTAAAAAATATTACTGTCAATGAGCCCTGTTTTACTGGTCATTTTCCTCATAGGCCGGTTATGCCAGGCGTATTAATTCTTGAAGCTATGGCTCAGGCAACTGGAATTTTGGCTTTTAAAACGCTGGGAGAATTACCCAACAACGATTCGCTTTATTATTTTGTAGGGATTGACAAGGCACGGTTCAAAAAGCCGGTCGAGCCAGGTGATCAGGTAATAATTCATGTCAATTTAATCAAGCGTAAACGCACCATGTGGAAATTTGAAGCTACTGCAAAAGTTGATGACAAGGTTGTTTGTACAGCCGATCTAATGTGTTCTAAACAGGATATTTAATCGTGATTCATTCTACTGCAATAATACATCCCTCAGCTCAGGTAGCGGATGACGTTGAAATTGGTCCATACTCGATAATTGGCGAGCATGTCAGTATTGATTCAGGGACCGTTGTTGGACCGCATGCTGTCATCAATGGACATACTGAAATTGGTAAAGGGAATAGAATTTTTCAATTCACTACCATCGGTGAGGCCAATCAGGACAAAAAATATGGTGGAGAGCCTACGCGAACAGTGATTGGTGATAATAACGTGATTCGTGAGTACGCTACTATTCACAGAGGTACAGTTCAGGACGTTGGAGTGACTACCATCGGAAATAATAATTTATTGATGGCATATAGCCATGTTGCCCACGATTGTTTGCTAAAAGACAATATTATTATGGCAAATGGTGGCAGCCTTGCAGGACATGTCAAAGTTGATGACTGGGCAATTGTTGGTGGGATTACCGGTGTTCATCAATTTGTACATATTGGCGCTCATTCATTTATTGGATTGAGAAGCATAGTAAGGCAGGATATTCTTCCTTTTGTAATGTATGTTGAGGAAGCGCCGCGAGCTATTAATACCGAGGGACTTAAACGGAGAGGTTTTACATCTGAAGATATTCGATCCATCAGAAATGCTTATAAAGCCATCTATCGACAAGGCCTGACCATAGAAGATGCCGTTAGCAAGCTGAGCGATCAAAAGCCTGTAAATCCAAACGTACAATTAATGCTGGATTTTATTGCCAAAAGTGAGCGTGGCTTGGCTCGTTAATCGACTCTGCAAAACCAGTGACAACTTAAAAATCTAAAAGATAAAATAGTGAACAAACCTACTTTCTATATAGTTGCAGGAGAGGCATCCGGAGATATTCTGGGTGCACGGTTAATGGCGGCTTTAAAACACCATTATCCTGATGCAATTTTTAAAGGGATTGGTGGTAGCTTGATGCAGTCTGAAGGGCTGAGCAGTTATTATCCAATGGATAGGTTATCGGTTATGGGGATTGTCCCAATCCTTAAAAGAATGCCAGAATTGTTATCGATGCGTAGAAGATTGGCTAAAACCATTCTTTCTGAAAAGCCGGATTGTTTTATTGGCATTGATGCACCTGAATTTAATACTCATCTTGAATTCCAATTAAAAAAAGCGGGAATAAAAACCGTTCATTATGTCAGCCCTTCAGTATGGGCGTGGCGAGAAAAAAGAATACATAAAATTGCTCAAAGTGTTTCCTTGATGCTTTGCCTTTTTCCGTTTGAATTGAAAATATACAAGCAGCATAAGGTTCCGGCGGTTTGTATAGGGCATCCTCTGGCTAATGAAATTCCTATCGAACCAGATATTCAGGCTGCCAGAAAAGCGTTAAATTTACCGCTGGACAAAAAAATGATTGCTGTACTGCCTGGTAGTAGAAGTACAGAGGTCCATTATTTGATTGATGATTTTATTCAAACCATAGAAAAAATCAGTGATCAAAATTCAGATATTTACTTTGTTATTCCTTGTGCCAACGACAAAAGAAAAAAACAAATTGAGCAATCTTTATCAAATTACCCGAATATAATTAATGTCCAATTGATAGATGGTCAATCAAGAATGGTGATGCAGGCATCTGACTATATTTTACTAGCTTCAGGAACTGCAACGCTGGAAGCCATGTTAATGAAAAAGCCGATGGTAGTTGCATACAAAATGTCTGCATTCACGCTTTGGGTATTTAGAAAACTGATTAAAATAAAATTGTTTTCTTTGCCGAATTTGTTAGCTGGTAAATCAATTGTTAAGGAATTAATTCAGGAAGATTGCACTGTAGATAATCTTTACAACGAAATGGATAAATTGATTCAGGCGGGCGAGAATAAGCCATTAGTCGAACAATTCAAAACAATACATCAATCTTTGCAGATTGGTGGTAGCGAAAAAGCAGCCAATTCGATTGTCGATTTACTTAATGGAAAGTACGATAATGCCATTTAATCAGCAATCACCAAAACAAATGGTTGCTGGCGTTGATGAAGTGGGGCGTGGGCCTTTAGCAGGCCCTGTGATAGCAGCAGCAGTGATTCTGGATCCGGAACAGCCTATTTCCGGACTGACCGATTCAAAAAAATTGTCTGAAAAAAAAAGAGAATCATTGGCACTTGAAATCAAGACTAAAGCTCTCGCCTGGAGTATTGCCAGAGCTGAAGTTGAAGAAATAGACCAGATAAACATACTACAGGCCAGCTTATTGGCTATGCAACGAGCGATTAATTCTTTAGATAAATTACCTGATTTGTGTCTTGTAGATGGCAATAAAGCGCCAAAGGTCAATATTCCAGTCACAACAATCGTCAAGGGTGATTTGACTGAGCCGGCCATTAGTGCTGCTTCAATTATTGCCAAGGTAGCCAGAGATAATGAAATGGTCGAAATGGACATGCAATTTCCTGAATATGGTTTTGCAAAGCACAAGGGATATCCAACCAAAGCGCACAGAGAAGCAATAGAACTGCATGGGATCACACCAATTCATCGGCGTTCATTTTCTCCGGTTCAAAGACAACTGGAACTGTGATAAGTTAGCAGAATAAATCAAGGCGTGATAAAAAAATAACATGAGTGATGTACCTGACAAAACTGCACAATTTATTCATTTGAGTGTTCATTCTGAATACTCCATGGTTGATGGTATCTGTCGTATAAATCCCTTAATTGAGCAGGTAGCTAATTACCAGATGCCTGCAGTTGCCTTAACAGATCACGTAAATTTCTTTGGATTAATTAAATTTTATCGCAAGGCAATTGCTAACGGCATTAAACCGATAGTCGGTGTAGAAATTCTGGTCGAGGAAGAAGGATCAGAACCTTTTAAAATAACCTTGTTGTGCAAGAATAACGAAGGTTATCTAAACGCCAAGAAACTGATTTCAAAAGCCTACCAAATCAATCAACATCATGGTCTGTCACTTGTTAAAAAACAATGGCTGGCAGAGCATTGTGATGGATTGATTGTGCTGTCTGGTGGACGAGAAGGGGATGTGGGTAAGTCTTTACTATCATCAAACCATGAGCTAGCAGCAGAACAGTTGGCATTCTGGAATACTTATTTTGCGAATAATTACTATATTGAATTACAAAGAACAGGTCGTCCCGATGAAGGGGTTTATATTCAAACAGTAGCAACTTTTGCACAAGGCGCCAGCATTCCGGTCGTGGCAACCAACGCTGTTTGTTTTCTGCAACAAGAAGATTTTGAAGCGCATGAAATTAGAGTGTGTATCAATCAGGGGCGTGTGATTGATGATGGTAACAGACCTAAAAATTACAGTAATCAGCAATATCTTCGCAGCGCTGAGGAAATGGTTGAATTATTTTCTGATATTCCCGAGGCTATAGAAAACACAATTGAAATTGCCAAACGATGCAATTTGCTTCTGAATTTGGGTGATTATTATTTGCCAAATTATCCTGTACCGGAAGGAATGACAATTGAAGATTATTTCTGCCAATTGAGTGAGCAGGGATTAGAAGAGAGACTGGTTAAGTTGTTTGACGCTAATGCTGCTGATTTTGGCGAAAAAAGAAAACCCTATGATGAAAGATTAAAAATTGAATTAGACGTTATTAATCAGATGGGGTTTCCCGGTTACTTTTTGATTGTTGCGGATTTTATCGGATGGGCCAAGCAAAATAAAATTCCGGTTGGTCCCGGGCGTGGTTCTGGTGCTGGTTCTTTGGTTGCGTATGCCTTAAAAATTACTGATCTGGATCCACTTGAATATGATCTGCTGTTTGAAAGATTCCTGAATCCTGAAAGGGTTTCAATGCCGGATTTTGATATTGATTTTTGTATGGATGGTCGTGACCGCGTTATTGATTATGTCGCTGAAAAATACGGCAGAAATTGTGTTTCACAGATAATCACTTTTGGGCGAATGGCTGCCAAAGCGGTAATCAGAGATGTCGGCCGTGTACTTAGCCAGCCGTATGGTTACGTTGACAAAATATCCAAAATGATACCATTCGATCTGGGTATTACACTGAGCAAAGCCTGGGAGCAGGAAGAAGAGATACGAAGTCGTTATGAACAGGAAGAAGAGTTTCAGGCGATGTGGGATATGGCGATTAAATTGGAAGGTATCACCAGAAATGCAGGCAAACATGCCGGCGGTGTTGTGATATCCCCAACTGATTTAACAGATTTTTCAGCGCTATATTGTGATGAAACTGGTGGCGGCCTGGTCACTCAATTTGATAAAGATGATGTTGAATCGGCTGGATTGGTAAAGTTTGACTTTTTGGGTTTGCGAACACTTACCATCATAGATTGGGCAGTTGATATTGTAAATAAACAATTACTTCAGGATGATCAGGAAAAACTGGATATTGAAAAAATCGATCTGAATGATACCAGGACCTTTGAATTATTAAAATCAGGTAACACTTCAGCTGTATTTCAGCTGGAATCTCGTGGAATGAAGGAGCTGATAAAGAAACTCTTGCCTAGCAGTTTTGAAGATATTATCGCTCTTGTTGCATTATTTAGACCTGGACCACTTGGTTCTGGTATGGTTGATGATTTTATTAATCGTAAGCACGGCAGGCAGGAAGTGGCCTATCCGCATCCAGATTATCAGCATGCCGATCTGGAACCGGTTCTTGCACCAACCTATGGGATCATCCTGTATCAGGAGCAGGTAATGCAAATTGCTCAGGTATTGGCAAATTTCACCCTGGGTGGCGCCGACCTGTTACGTCGTGCAATGGGTAAGAAAAAACCTGAGGTGATGGAAGAGCAACGAAAAATATTTATTCAAGGTGCACTCGAAAGGAATATTGATTCAGATTTGGCAGGTAATATTTTTGATTTGATGGAAAAATTTGCCGGGTATGGATTTAATAAATCGCACTCGGCAGCTTATGCATTAGTATCATTTCAGACGGCATGGCTTAAAACTCACTATCCTGCTGCATTCATGGCTGCGGTTATGTCCGCTGATATGGACAATACTGATAAGGTTGTGAGTTATGTTGACGATGTTAAGGAGATGGGAATAGAGATTGTACCGCCTGATGTCAATGCAGGGAGTTATAAGTTTTCTGTTCTCAATGAAAAAACAATTGTTTACGGGATTGGCGCGATTAAAGGCGTTGGTGAGTCAGCTATTCAATCAATTGTTGATGAGCGATTGCAAAAAGGGTTATTCAAAGACCTTTTTGATTTTTGTCGTCGTGTTGATTTAAGAAAGGTCAATCGTCGTAGTCTGGAAGCATTAATCAAAGCCGGAGCGCTGGATAGTTTAGGAACTAACAGAGCAACATTGATGCAATCACTTGAGCAAGCAATAAAAAGTGCTGAGCAATTTAATCGAGACCAACAGTTGGGACAGAACGACTTGTTTGGAAGTTCCAGCGAAAGTGAAGTGCCTCGTGAAGAGTTAATGCAGATGCCTGAGTGGTCACAGAAGATAATGTTACAGGGTGAAAAAGAGACTTTGGGACTTTATTTAACCGGACATCCTGTTGATGAATATCTTGATGAAATTAAACAGTTCTGTCAATCTCGATTATCACAGCTAAGACCAGGTAATAAAGGCAATTCAGTAACTGTTGCTGGCCTGGTAATTGGTATTCGAATGATGAAGACCAGGCAAGGTGCCAGTTGGGCTATTGTGTCAATTGATGATCGAAGTGGACGACTGGATGTTATGGTCTTTAACCGGTTATTTGATTCCATTAAAGATATTTTGAAAAAAGATACTGTGATGGTTTTTAAGGGAGAAGTTGCTAATGATGATTTTTCTGGTGGTTTGAAAATGACCGCTGATGATGGCTGGCAGTTGACGGAAATTAGAGAAAAACAATCTCGTCATCTGGAAATTATGGTGGACTTGTCTCAAAACCCGGTACTGGCAGAAAATATCGTGAGTATTTTAAATCATTATAAAGGAGGCTTGTGTCCGGTAAAAATAAAGTGTCAGTTGGGTGATGTTAAGGCAGATCTCATGGCAGGAGGCAATTGGTCAGTTAAACCAACAGATGAGCTATTACTTGATCTGGCTTCAGTTGAAGGATGTCAGTCAGTCAAAATGATTTATCAGGATTAGTTGTAAGATATTAGTTAGTAGAAGTTAATTGTCTGCCAACACTTTTTGCATTCTGTAGTCATCCATAATATATCCTTCTCCAATATCAATTTGAATTGATTCAATTGAAACAAATCCCATTTTTAAATAGATGTGATAGGCGGGATTATATTTATTGACGGTTAATTCAATAATTTCACAACCAAGTTGACAGCCAAGCGCTTCGATATAATCAAGCATTTTTCTGGCAAGTCCTTGACCTCGATACAGATTTGAAAGGTAAAACTTACTCAGGAATAGTGTGTTTTCTCTTTGTTGCACGGACATGTAACCTGCTGTCGAATTATCAAACTGAATAATAAAATACGAGTAGCCTTCATTCATTTGTTTTTCAACTGCAAGCTGACTTTGAAAGTTTTTAAGCATATATTCAACCTGATCGGCGCCAATAATTGGTGTATAGTGCTCTCGCCAAATAGGTTTGGCTATTTCAGCAATATGATTGGAATCGCTTGTTTTTGCAGGAATAATTTTAAGCATGTTGTCTTATTTCACCATAATCTTTTGAAATCTATCATAATTCTCTATAATTTTAGCAATTTGCTCTTCTGTTTAATCAGGAAGTAAGCGATAATCGGGGCAGATCATTTGCTAATAGCAAATCAAATGATAATAATGTTTAAATTAAGTTACAACGCGGAATTACACTAAATTATGTTTAACAAGATTAAAGGGCTTTTTTCTGCTGACCTTTCTATTGATCTGGGGACAGCCAATACCTTGATTTATATGAGAGACAAGGGAATTGTTTTAAATGAACCTTCAGTTGTGGCCATTCGCCATGAAAGAGGTGGTGGCAAATCTATCGCAGCAGTTGGTCGCGATGCGAAATTAATGCTAGGTAGAACACCAGGCAATATTACTGCTATCAGACCTATGAAAGATGGTGTCATAGCAGATTTTGATGTCACCAAAAAAATGTTACAGGAATTTATTCTCAAGGTTCATGATACACAGTTTTTTATGCGACCAAGTCCACGGGTTTTAATTTGTATTCCCTTTGGTTCTACTCAAGTAGAACGAAACGCAATTAAGCAATCGGCTTATGATGCAGGTGCTAGAGATGTGTATTTGATCGAAGAACCTGTTGCAGCAGCAGTTGGCGCAGGTTTACCAGTTGGTGAAGCTCATGGTTCTATGGTGGTCGATATTGGTGGTGGTACAACGGAAATAGCACTTTTGTCATTAAATGGTGTTGTATCGGCGGATTCTGTCAGAATTGGTGGTGACAAGTTTGATGAAGCTATTATTGATTACATTCGACGTAATTATGGCACCGTCATAGGTGATGCAACTGCAGAGAAAATCAAACATGAAATTGGCAATGCCTATCCGAGCAGTGAAGTGTTGGAGATAGATGTTCGTGGTCGTAATTTGGCAGAGGGAGTTCCAAAGAGTTTTACCATTAACAGTAACGAAGTGCTGGAAGCTCTGCAAGATCCACTTAATGGTATTGTAAAGGCTGTGAGATCAGTTCTTGAAAAATCACCTCCAGAATTGGCGGCTGACATTTCCGAGAGAGGAATCGTTTTAACTGGCGGTGGAGCCTTGATCAGGGATATAGATAGAATGTTTTTAGAAGAAACAGGTTTACCGGTAATTGTTGCTGAAGATCCTTTAACCTGTGTTGCGCGTGGTGGCGGGATAGCTCTTGAAACTATTGAAGAGCACGGTGGCGATCTTTTTTCTCAGGATTAATTAAAAACATGATTTGATTTTAAACGTGAAGCAGCAATCATTATGATTGCTGTTTTGCTATTTAGAGGGCATATCAGTATTTTCCTCGGCCATCTCTGAAGCCATCAATGTGTTTTTCATTAACATTGCAACCGTCATCGGCCCTACTCCACCTGGTACTGGCGTTATCCAACTGGCTCTTTGTTCTGCAACGTCAAACTCTACGTCACCTGTAAGTTGACCATTATCCATTCTGTTGATCCCGACATCAATTACTACGGCATCAGGCTTGATCCAGTTTCCTTTGACAAGGTTTGGAATACCAACTCCCACGACTAACAAATCTGCCTGTGAGACAAAAGAGGGTAAATCGTCAGTAAATTTATGACAGACAGTGACAGTGGCTCCTCTAAGGAGTAACTCCATAGCCATAGGACGGCCGACAATGTTACTAGCACCTACAATTACAGCATGTCTTCCTCTGGGCTCAAAACCTATTGAATCCAGCATATGAATAACGCCATAAGGGGTGCATGGTCTTAATAAGGGAATTCTTTGAACCAACCTGCCAATATTGTAGGGATGAAAACAATCAACATCTTTTAAAGGAGATATTGTCTCAATCACTTCACTGGCATCAAGATGATCAGGCAGAGGTAGCTGAACCAATATCCCGTTAACAGACTTGTCGTCATTTAATTTTCTAATTTCTTCGATAAGCTGTTCTTGTGAGACAGAACGATCCAGTTCTATATGCGTGGATTTAAAGCCTATTTCATGACAAGCATTTATTTTTTTGTTTACGTAAACGTTGGAAGCAGGGTCATTGCCAACAAGAATTACCGCTAAATTGGGAGCAGTTTTGCCTTCTTTTAGTCGTAATTCTACCTTTTGTTTGATCTCATTTCTAAGTTCAAGAGATATTTTATTGCCATCAATTCGCTTTGCTACCATATGATATTTTTTTCTGCCAGTTATAAAAAAACAGGATTTCTATTTTCTCAGTTGTTGTAAGCAAAGCCAAGTAAAAATTTTTTTTCAAAATAATTATCATTGCTTGTTGACGGAAAACGCTTTAGCCAGTATTATTCCGCGCTCGTTGGGTCACAACGCCCAATAGATATATACGGGGAATAGCGCAGTCTGGTAGCGCGCCTGCTTTGGGTGCAGGATGTCGGGGGTTCGAATCCCTCTTCCCCGACCAGGTTTTGAACACTCGAAATTCATTTTTCGGTGTTTTGTACGTGGGGTTTACATTGGAACAATGCGCCCGTAGCTCATCTGGATAGAGCATCGGCCTTCTAAGCCGAGGGTAGCAGGTTCGAATCCTGCCGGGCGCGCCAGTTTAATGTGTCTGGGTATTGATTCAATTGTGAGTTATTGACAGTGCAAATAAAACTGACAAAGTCAGTTAAGTTTTGTACCGAAATGCGTTTATACTCTTTGAGCTATAAGAGATTAACGCAAACAATTTTTATGGTGGACGTAGCTCAGTTGGTAGAGCCCCGGATTGTGATTCCGGTGGTCGTGGGTTCAATCCCCATCGTCCACCCCATATATCAATCAGGTATTAGAGCAAGCTTGCTCAATATCAGATTAATGTAAACACAAATAGGCGAGAGTGGCGGAATTGGTAGACGCGCTGGATTTAGGTTCCAGTGTCTTGCGGCGTGAGAGTTCGAGTCTCTCCTCTCGCACCATTTGTGTAAATAGTAATTCATACAGAGCTAGAAAGATAACAATCTGACACTTTGGTGATAATTGAATAAAAGATAATTATTGAAAGTCAGTTGGAGCAAATAAATGCAAGTTTCAGTTGAAACAACCAGTGGTTTAGAGCGTAAGCTAACTATTGCCGTACCAGCGAGCAAGGTAGATGATGTCGCTTTGGACAAGATGAAAGAATTAGCCAAAACACAAAGGCTAAAAGGTTTTCGTCCTGGTAAAATTCCGCTTAATGTCATTAAGAAGCAGTTTGGTAAGCACGTTAGACAAGACGTGATCAACGACGTTATGCAACGTTCATTCTATGAAGCTGTGATGCAAGAAAAGCTTCAGCCAGCTGGTGTTCCTAAAATTGAAGCAATTAATGTTGATGAAGGTAAAGATCTTGAATTTACAGCGATATTCGATATTTATCCAGAACCCAAAATAACAGATTTCAAAAAACTTTCTGTCGAGAAACTTGAATCATCAGTTAGTGATGATGATTTGAATAAAATGATTGGTACGCTCTGTGAACAACAGGCTGACTGGGTAGAAAGTAAAGGAAAGGCAAAAGAAAAAGATCAGGTGATTATCGATTTTAAAGGAACAATCGATAAAGAGGCTTTTGCAGGCGGTTCAGCTAATGATTTTGCAGTTGTGTTAGGCACAGGCCAGATGATTCCGGGCTTTGAAGATCAATTAACAGGCTGCAAGGCGGGCGACAGTCTGGATATAAAAGTTACATTCCCTGAGGATTATCAAAGTCAGGAAGTGGCGGGTAAAAAAGCAGTATTTGAAACTTTGGTAAAAACGGTTAACAGTAAAAAGAATTTGTCCCAAAAAGAGTTGGCGGAAAAGCTTGGCATTGAAAAAGGTGATGTCGATGCCATGAAAGCTGATATCCGTAAAAATATGGAAAGAGAATTAAGCCAATCAGTACAGGGTAGAGTTAAAGAAGCTGTTATGTCTGCATTGGTTGATGCCCATGATTTTGATATTCCTGCTTCAATGGTTGAAGGTGAAATTGAGCAGCTAAAGGCTCAGGCAATGCAGCAATTTGGTGGCGCTCAGGGTGGGAATTTGCCTGATTTGCCATCAGAATTATTTCAGGATCGAGCAGAGCGACGAGTCAAATTAGGTTTGCTTCTTTCGGAAATCATTAAACAAAATGATCTTAGAGCTGATTCAGCACAGGTTAAATCCCGTTTGGAAGAATTGGCATCGGTTTACGAACAGCCGGAAGAAGTTGTTAATTACTATATGTCTGATAAAAACAGACTGGCTGAAATTGAACAACTTGTATTGGAAGATAGTGTAATAGATTTTGTATTGTCCTCTGCCAAGGTTAAGGTTAGTAAATTATCCTTCGACGAGGTAATGAATCCTGGCAAACAAGCGGATAAACCTGCAAAAAAGTCTACTTCTAAAAAGGCAAGCAAGAAGAAAGAAACTGGCGAGAAAACAACAAGTAAAAAGGCGACAAGCAAAAAAGCCTCTAAAAAATAAAAAAAATATAGAATTTAGTGATTTTATATTTAACAACCCAGTATCTAAGCTGCTATAGTTTAACTAATAAAACTGTTTCAGCTTGGGTATTGGGTTTTGATTTTTAGAAGAGAAAAGGAAATGATATGACAGCAACTGAATCACTAATGAATGAACAAGCTCTTGGGCTTATTCCAATGGTTGTTGAGCAGACAGCAAAGGGTGAGCGTTCTTACGATATCTACTCGAGATTGTTGAAAGAGCGAGTCATCTTTCTTGTAGGGCCAGTGGAAGATCATATGGCCAATCTTATCGTTGCTCAGATGTTATTTTTGGAATCCGAAAATCCTGATAAAGATATCTCTCTTTATATAAATTCTCCTGGCGGTGCAGTAACAGCCGGAATGGCCATTTACGATACCATGCAATTTATCAAGCCAGACGTTTCGACTTTATGTATCGGGCAGGCTTGTAGTATGGGGGCTTTTTTACTTGCTGGTGGTGCTAAAGGCAAGAGATTTGCTTTACCTAACTCCAGAATTATGATTCATCAACCATTAGGTGGATTTCAAGGTCAGGCTTCTGATATTGAAATTCACGCCAGAGAAATTCTTAAAATGCGTGAAACGCTAAACAAGATACTGGCAGACCATACTGGCAAGAAGCTGAAAGATCTGGAAAAAGATACTGATAGAGATAATTTTATGAGTGCGCAGGAAGCTGCTGATTACGGTATAGTCGATAGCGTTATGAGCACCAGAGGCTAGTTATCAGTAATTATCTGGAAAATTATCACAATTCAGGATTTTTTTGCCACTTTATAGTCGACAAACCTAGGTAAAAAGGTCTAAGCTAACAGGTAGGAATGATTTTGTCCTTCTGGTTTAAAGATACGGTAGAAAGCTTTAAAGGTGACCAATGAGTGACAACAGAAAATCTGGCGGAAGTGATGACAATGGAAAGCTGCTTTACTGTTCTTTTTGCGGTAAGAGCCAACATGAAGTCCGAAAGTTAATCGCTGGCCCATCGGTATTTATCTGTGATGAATGCGTAGAACTGTGCAATGATATAATTCGTGAAGAAATTCAGGAAGTTGCGCAGGATAGTGAACAAGATAAACTGCCAAAACCAAGAGAAATAAATGAGATACTTGAGCAGTATGTCATTGGGCAATCTGCTGCCAAGCGTGTCCTGTCTGTTGCGGTATACAATCATTACAAGAGATTGCAAACTGACACTAACCGCAGTGAAGAGGTAGAGCTGGGTAAAAGTAATATTTTATTGGTTGGCCCAACAGGAAGCGGTAAAACGCTGCTAGCCGAGACTCTTGCCAGATTACTGGATGTACCTTTTACTATTGCTGACGCTACAACACTCACTGAGGCTGGTTATGTAGGTGAAGATGTTGAAAATATCATTCAAAAATTGCTACAAAAATGCGATTATGATGTCGAAAAGGCGCAAAAAGGTATTGTGTATATCGACGAGATCGACAAAATTTCAAGAAAATCAGACAATCCCTCTATTACTCGTGATGTTTCAGGCGAAGGTGTTCAACAGGCGCTCTTAAAGCTTATTGAAGGTACCGTGGCTTCAGTTCCTCCTCAAGGTGGGCGCAAGCATCCACAACAGGAATTCCTGCAAGTTGACACCAGTAGTATTCTGTTCATTTGTGGCGGGGCTTTTGCCGGGCTTGATAAAATTATCAGAGATAGAAGTGAGCGTTCTGGAATTGGATTTTCCGCTCAGGTAAGAAGCAAAGATGATAACAAAAATGTAGGTGAGGTTTTTAAAGAAATTGAACCTGATGATTTGGTTAAATACGGTTTGATCCCTGAATTTGTTGGGCGTTTGCCTGTAATTGCAACTTTGGAAGAGCTGGATGAAGCATCCTTGATCAAGATTTTAACTGAACCTAAAAATGCTTTAACCAAACAGTATGGAAAATTGTTTGAGATGGAAGGCGTCAATCTTGAATTCAGGGAAGATGCCTTAAAAGCAGTTGCGCAAAAGGCTATGGAAAGAAAAACCGGTGCCAGGGGCTTGCGTTCAATTCTTGAAAAAGTTTTACTGGACACCATGTATGATTTGCCTTCCCTGGAATCTGTTTCCAAAGTTGCTATAGATGCTGCTGTCGTTGATGGTGAGTCTGAACCACTTTTAATCTATGAAAATCAGGACAAAAAAGCAGTTGAGCAATAAAACTGGTTAAGGCCAGTTTTTTTTGTTGAAAAATTGCTATTCGTCCCAATAATAGTCTGAAGAAAACGTTATATTGCGAATTGATTTAAAATTGAACCAACTCGACTGGCAATAGACTATATAAGGTATTGGCTACAAATCAGTAGATTTTGACCAATTGAAGCATCTTCTTGCCGAGCACTGAGAAACAAAATGACTATTGAAAAAGAAAGTATTCAAATTCCGGTTTTACCACTCAGAGATGTTGTGGTGTTTCCCAATATGGTAATTCCACTATTTGTGGGACGAGAAAAGTCAATTCAGGCTTTGGAATATGCATCAGACAACCATAATCAGGTTTTGTTGGTAGCTCAAAAGGATGCTAATACTGATTCTCCAGGGCAAAAAGATGTTTATTCTATTGGTTGTTTGGCAAATATTCTTCAATTGCTCAAATTGCCTGATGGAAACCTGAAAGTTTTGGTTGAGGGTGTTTCGCGAGTCAAGCTTTCAAAGCTCACAACAGGAGGTAGTTTTTGGAGTTCTGATTATCAGATCCTTGAATCTATACAGCTTTCTGAATCTCAGGATGTTCTTATTCGCTATGCCAAAGAAATTTTTGAAAACTACGTTAAATTAAACAAAAAGATACCTATTGAAGTTTTAAACAGTATTAATACTGTTGAAGATCTGGATAAATTATCCAATATCATTTCTGCCCATTTATTGCTTAAAATATCCAAAAAACAAAAAGTTTTGGAAATTACATCGATTTCCGAGCGGATAGAATATCTAATTGCGTTGATGGAATCTGAAATTGATCTGCTTAATGTAGAGAAAAAAATACGCGGGCGGGTTAAAAAGCAGATGGATAAAAGTCAGAGAGACTATTATCTTAATGAACAGGTCAAGGCAATTCAGAAAGAATTGGGTGATGATGATTTTAGTGAAATAGAGGAGCTGGGCAAAAATATTGATGATGCTGGTATGCCCAAAGATGTCAGAGAAAAAGCCCACAGCGAACTGAAAAAACTTAAAATGATGTCCAGCATGTCTGCTGAAGCTACTGTTATACGTGGTTATCTCGATTGGTTAATTGGAATACCCTGGAAAAAAAGAAGTAAACTAAATCAGGATATTAAATTTGCTCAAGATATTCTTGAAGCAGATCATTATGGTCTTGAAGAAGTAAAAGAGCGCATTCTTGAATATTTGGCTGTGCAAACCAGAGTGAAAAAACTTAAAGGTTCAGTGTTATGTCTGGTTGGGCCGCCTGGTGTCGGGAAAACATCATTGGGTGAATCAATTGCCAAGGCCACAGGCAGAGAGTTTGTCAGAATGTCACTTGGAGGCGTGCGTGACGAGGCCGAAATAAGAGGTCACAGGAGAACTTATATTGGTTCTATGCCTGGAAAAATACTGCAAAAATTGAGTAAAGCCAAGGTTAAAAACCCGCTGTTTTTATTAGATGAAATTGATAAAATGGCTATGGATATGCGCGGCGACCCTGCTTCTGCGCTACTGGAAGTACTTGATCCGGAGCAAAATAACAAATTTAGCGATCACTATCTTGAAGTAGATTATGATTTGTCTGAAGTTATGTTCGTTTGCACTGCCAATTCAATGAATATTCCAGATCCTCTTTTAGATAGAATGGAAGTGATCAATCTGTCTGGTTATACAGAAGATGAGAAAATGAATATTGCAAGACGATATTTGTTACCTAAACAGATGAATGTAAACGGTTTAGAACAAGATGATTTAAAGATCGCTGATTTATCTATTAAAGAAATAATCCGAAAATATACGCGCGAAGCAGGCGTTAGAAGTTTGGAAAGAGAAATATCCAAAATTTGTCGAAAAGTAGTAAAACAGCTTTTATTCGACAAAAAGAAAGAGCAGATTAAAGTTACCAACAAGAATTTAGCAAAATTACTCGGTGTAGAAAAATTTGATTATGGTCAGGCTGGCGAAAAAGATCAGGTCGGATTGGTGACAGGTTTGGCATGGACTCAGGCAGGTGGAGATTTGCTAACTATTGAAGCTGCAATCATAAATGGTAATGGTAAAACCCAGTCAACCGGTCATTTGGGTAAGGTAATGCAAGAATCTGTAAAAGCAGCTATGACAGTCGTAAGAAGCCGTTCAGAAGCTCTTGGAATTAAACATGACTTCTATCAAACCAGTGATATTCATGTTCATGTTCCTGAGGGCGCAACGCCAAAGGATGGTCCAAGCGCAGGTAGTGCGATATGCACTGCTCTGGTCTCAGCTTTAACGGGTATTGCTGTAAGAAAAGATGTTGCCATGACAGGGGAAATAACGCTCCGTGGAGAGGTTCTCCCTATAGGTGGGTTGAAAGAGAAATTACTTGCAGCTCACAGAGGCGGAATAAAAAGAGTTTTAATCCCCTTTAAAAATCGTAAAAATCTGGAAGATATTCCGGATAATGTCATCGATGGATTGGAGATAATACCTGTAAAATGGATTGATGAAGTGTTGGAAAAAGCATTGATTAGCTTGCCAACGCCTCTGGTTAATCAGGAAAAGTCTTTGACGGAAGTGAAAAATCAAGACGAAAAAGACGAAGAATACATCAAACCACATTAATTGTGGCTTGAAAAAAATTGACTCAATTTTTGTTTTAAAAGCTGATTTTTTGACAAAAAAAGGGGAAATATGCAGTAATTTTAA
>Ga0224501_10000215_pt1 | contig 52919 bp, 74 predicted proteins | sample SF_Oct11_sed_USG_4_FD_169105 | JGI IMG/M metagenome (GOLD analysis project Ga0224501, IMG submission 169105) | Sediment microbial communities from San Francisco Bay, California, United States - SF_Oct11_sed_USGS_8_1 | ecosystem: Environmental > Aquatic > Marine > Sediment | place: USA... | reverse complement strand
GCATATACATAATAAGCTTAAAGGATGATGAAATAACCATAAATAGAGCTCTATATATAATGCACAAGCACCATGTTAATCAGCCTCAAGAGTTTTACTCAACATTTTCTGAAAAAGAAGTGGCACAAGCTCTTTATAAAATAAAAGAAATAGTAAGATCAAAAGGTAAGTATTTCAATGAAAAACAAATGGTCCAAGCTTGGGTGAATGGCCTAAAATCAAAAGGAGAAAATAATCCAGTTTTCAATATAAACGAATACTAAAATTACAAATGGTTAGAATTACTCAGGCTCAATGGTCTATGTTCATTTTTATTGTTTGGGTAGCTTATATAATTTATAGCGTAATAATGTTCATTCATAAATACATTATAATTCGTCAAATAAATAAAATAAAAAAGAAACAAGATGAAAAAAACTATTAAACACAGTGAAACAAAATCTGCTTGGAACATAATAGGTACAGCGGGAGGAGAAAAATACAAATTAGCAAGTGTGCCATATACAGTTGGCACTGACAACGACGTTCTGGATTCCAGATACAGGAAAGAGGCGCTTGATTTAGCTAAGTCTATAAGTAAGCACTTAAATTGTACAGGATTCGAAAAGAGTGAAAAGACCAACGACACTATAGGCGATTATACAGACGACGTAAAGCAGGTATTGAAGCGCGCTGTAGAGTGCGATTTTAATTATATACTTACTCATTCTGGGTTCACCAACAATTTGTCGCTTGAAGTTTCAGTAAGAAAATCTATACACAACGTCGCTAAGATACTCGCTTCAAGCCATAAATACATAATGATGGACGGGAAAGTAATAACACCGCGCTATAATTCGTATAATGGTATTACGGTATTATCTGGATTGGAAATATACACACTAATTAAACAAACAAGATGAAAAAAACTGAATATTGCTGTAACCAATTTGAAGATATAGAACAAAATGTGGGTAGTTCACATCAGGTGTAAAACGAATAATTAAAATTAACAACAAAAAAATAGATAATGAAAGCTTTGACAAAACACCAAATACGAGAAGTAATTAATTGGATGTAACTCCAATATATATGCAAGTACTGAAAATCTATTAAAACAAAAACAATGAACTATGGATGATGGAATTAAATTGACAACGAAACAAGAAAAGTTCTGTATTGAAGTGATGAAAGGGAAAAGCTATATAGACGCATATAAAGCATCTTATAATGTATCTAATATGAAAGACGCAACAATATATGTTAAAGCATCTGTAATGCTTAAAAAGGATAATATCAGGATAAGAATGTCTGAATTAAGAAATAAAGTACAGAAAAAAGAGCTTTACACCATTGAAGAATCTATAAAACGTGATTTAAACCTTATTAGAACTTATGAAGCATCTTTGGAAGTTCTTAAAGACTTGGATTCTGACGCGAGAAGCATAACAGCAGCAGAAAGGACCATAAAATATATTTCAGCTTCTGGGTATAATTCCGCACAAGATAGAATTTCAAAGCAAAGCGGATTTTTCGAAAAGGACAACAAACAAAAAGAGGTCCAAATCGAAGCAGAAATAACAGAAAAAGAAGCTATTCGAGTCAAAAAAATACTTGATAAAAAATACTAATGACAAACGAGCAAAAGATAATAAAGCTGAGGTGTGAAGAAGAATTATTATTCTTTGCGCGCTACATATATAAAGAAAATCATAACAGGAAATTCGATATTTCACATCATTTCGAAAAAATCGCATCTACTCTTGAAGCGGTTGTAAGGGGTGAAATAACAAGACTAATAATAAACATGCCTCCTTAGATACGGAAAAACAGAATTAGCCATTAAAATATTTATAGGTTGGTGTTTATCAAAATATAAACGCTCTAAATTCATTCATTTATCATATTCAGATGATTTGGCCCTAGATAATTCAAGTCAAACAAAAGAATACATTCAAAGCGATGCATATCAATCACTTTGGCCAATGGAACTTAAAAAAGATGCCCAGGGTAAAAAGAAATGGTTTAATGAATTTGGTGGTGGAATTTATGCTACTGCTTCAGGTGGTGCAATTACTGGATTTGGTGCAGGTATAGCAGATAGTGATGAGTTTGGTGGGGCCATAATTATTGATGATCCATTAAAGCCAGATGATGCGCTTAGTGAAGTTAGAAGGAGCTCCGTAAACAATAGGTATAACGGAACAATTAGGAGTCGTATAAATGACGAAAAGACCCCTATTATAGTTATAATGCAAAGGCTACACGAAGAAGATTTAAGTGGATTCCTTTTGGATGGAGGCAGTGGAGAAGAATGGACGCACTTATGTCTACCTGCATTAAACGATAAGAATGAGCCTTTATATCCTAAAAAACATAGCTTCAATGATCTTCAAATTATAAGAAACGCTAGTAAATATAACTTTTCGGGCCAGTATATGCAGATACCTAGCCCGGAAGAAGGTGGAGAATGGAAAAAAGCATGGTTTCCAATAGTAAAAAAAGCTGTATTAAACCCGAATATAAAGTGGAATATGGTGATAGATGGAGCATATACCAAAGATAATTCAAATGATCCTACAGGAATACAGGTAAGAGGTATGTATAAAGGCATTATGTACATATTATCTAGTATTGATAAGTACTTAGAGTTGCCTGATCTTATAAAATTCATACCAACTTATATAAAAGCCTTGGGTGTAGATATAGAAATGATATATGTTGAGCCTAAAGCGTCTGGAAAATCTATAAAGCAGATTCTAAAAGACTCTACAATGTTAAATGTATCGGAAATAAAGACACCTTTTGTTGGTATGAGCAAAATTGAAAGAGCAAAAAGCGCATCGCCATACATAGAAGGTGGTCGAGCCTGTTTAGTTGAAGGACCTTGGAATGAAGGTTTCTTGGATCAAATTGCAATGTTCCCGAATGCAAAACACGATGAACACATAGATTTGACGTGCTACTCAATAGAAAAAGAATTTATAATATCAAAATCATCAATTTACCACTACGATACAGTACAAGAAATACCAAAAACAGCAAAACGAATCGTTTCCGGGATAAGCTTGAAGCAATCTCCTAAATACTACTGTCTTTTGGATGCATTCGTCGATGGGTCCAAATTATATTTGGATGAGGTCCTATTTGATAACACTCTTTCTTCAGAAACTCATAAGGGATCAACTCAAATATCATTAGCTCAAAAGCTAAAGCAAATAAAATTCAAGAAAAAACAAGTTATCGTGGGTAACAATGACGGAATTTTGGAACTAAAGGACCTTATAAGTCAAGGATATTCAATAAGAGGCGTCAAAAATATGGTAGATGATGGAATAAAGAGAGCAAAGACGTATGACATACATGTAACCAATTCAAGTGAAAACCTCATCAAAGCTTTAAATTCTTGGAACTGGAAGCAGGCAGACGATGGAACTTTTTTAGATGTTCCAGATGGAAAAGAACCAGATGCGCTAATAGCTATAAGAAATATTGTCTTAGCAAAGTCTTTGTGGTAAATACAAATTAAACTTGTATTTATAGTAGATTATGTGTTATTAATTTGTATATTGCACACAACTAATAAACAATACACCAATGAAAGCAACAAACAAAAATCATAGACATAACGTACTATAAAATATAAATCAAACATCGAAAGCCGAAAAGATGAACTAGAGTAGGCACACACACATACACACAAACATTATGTACACATTAAGAGAATTTAACGAAAAAGGAGTTGAGAGCAACAGATTTTTAGGCAAAAGCTATCGATTCATTCACAGAGACACCAATCATGAAGAGTTCAGGGAAGCCTATAAGATAGCTTTCAATGTAGATCACGTTGCCGATTTAGATAGTGATTCTACATCTTTATCATCATCAACTTACGGTATGTTAACCGATGAAGGTGGAAGTATTATTGTATTGAATAAGGATTATGTTTATTACATTCTGTCACCAAATGGTAACACATTATCTAACTTGTCTTACAAAAAGAGGTAAAGCTTAACGTTTTCATTTGCGTTAAAATTGAGCAATTACAAAGAGGCTCACAAGCTTAGTGAGTCTCTTTTTTATTAAAAAGAAAAGGAAAATATATAAAACATTTATTAAACAACGATGAAAGAAAATAAAACAACACTATCTGTAGGGTTTTACGGAAGCCTAATAATGGCAAATACAACGGAAAATGTTTTTTTGACTATTATTTGGGTAGTCATATCCGGGGCATATATGTTTCTTCTAAACAAAAAAATAAAATAATGGTTGTAGAATTATAAAGAGAAGATTTAATGAATTTGCCAAACTGTAAAAAACCGTGTAAAGATTGCCCATTTAGAAAAGATTCTTTAAAAGGGTGGTTAGGAGAAAGACGAATCAAAGAAATAGTTAATTCAGATTCATTTGTATGCCATAAGAACCATTCTTTACAATGTGCCGGGCATATGTTATTAAATAATGAATCAAACGCGTTTTACAATACAGCCATGCTCATGGGTGTTTCTTTGAATCTTTCAGGAAGTGAGTTGATATTTGATAGTAAAGATGAATGCTTAAAACACCATAAATAAAAAAGAGGTGAACATAAATCCACCTCTTTCAATTTGAACATAATTTTTGTTGAATAAAAAATAGGTTGCCACCAAATATTTCAAACAAAAATAAAAATAGAGTTTAAATGTAGTCAAAATTTAACATAATTAACATAAAATGAAAAACAAAAAACTAATAAAAATAGCCCTGGTAAGATTTTGCTTGATAATATTTATAATTTCAGCAACATCTTATAGCATAGGGAAATTCTCAGTTATATCCATGGTTATACTGGCCATATTATCGTTTTTCTTCATTAACTTCATTGAAATGGTTAATGATGATGAAAAAAATAAATAATTTCAATAACTTGACACTCCCCCACCTAAAGACTGGGGGATTCTTGCCCAACGCTCGTGCTAATGCACCACGTTAACGAACATTGGTTCTGCCCGAACCAAAACTAAATATGTCATTCTTTTATCCCCCTCCTGAAGTGAGGGGGTTTTTCGAAGACGGTGATAAACTAAAACAAAAAAATATGTATGCAGTAATAGATGTCGAAACTGGAGGGTTTAATGTTAAAACAAACGCATTGTGTGAAATAGCAGTTATAGTATTGGATAGTGAATTTAAAGAGGTTACACGATATGAAGCTCTTATAAAGCCGTACATATCGCGTTTTAATGGAAAACCAGTCGTGTATAATGTTAAAGCTATGAATGTAAATGGTATATCTATGAGTCAATTAAAAAATGGCATACAAGCAGATATGGCCGCAAGAGATATACAAAAGATTCTTTTAGACAATAATGTACGATGTATAATTGGTCACAATGTATTGAATATGGATAAAAAATGGACTGAATATTTTCTAAGATCATTTGATTATCCTTTTGTGTTTCAGCAATACTATTGCACTTTAGAATCTGCAAGGAAAATGGATATTGGTACATCTAGCAATTCATTACCGGTATTGCTTAATCATTTTGGAATAGTAAATAATAATCCGCATAGAGCGATGGGAGATACTGAAGCAACTATGAAACTTTTCTTTCTATTTAACGGAATTGAAAACTAAAAACATACCTATGTTGATGAAAAAAGCCGCTTAAAACATTTTTAAAATGTCAAGCGGCTTTTTTAAGAACCCAAATAAGCTATATTAATTATTTTCAACAATACACTCTAAATCTAAAGTCGAAAAAAAAGTAGAACAAACATCCCAAACAATTCCACTTCAAAAAACGAAGAAATTAATATATTTTGCGCTTATTTGGATTATATTTTCTGTTCCAGTTGATTAAATATATTTTTACCTTTATTAATTAAATCCTTAGTCGTTACATTCTTTGTAGGATTAAACAAATCCCTAATATCAACGTTTAACACATTTGCAATTTTGACAAGTAGTTGAATTTTCGGCAACGTTTTCCCATTATTGATATTTGATACAGTGTTTTCCGTGACTCCGATTTGTTTAGCAAAGTCCACTGATTTAATACCTTTTTCTTTTAGTATTTTTTTTAGTCTTAATAATGGTGTGTTTTTATCAATCATTGTACAAATATTTGACACTCCACAATCTAAATACTAGTGGATTCTTGCTCAACGCTCGTGCTAATGCACCACGTTAACGAACATTGGCTCTGCCCGAACCAAAATGTTAAAAAAAATCGAAAGATTGGTTATCTCTTTTCGAGATTACAAATATATAAAAAATACTAATACAATTATGATTGCATTTGACTTTAATTATTATAAATTAATAAAAAATCAAATTTAAATTTGTAGATTTGTGTTTTAAATATGCAAAAACTATGGAATTAAAACATAAGATTGAAAAATTAAAACAAGACAGAACGAACTTATCACCGTCTTCGAAAAACCCCCTCACTTTAGGTGGGGGAGTGTCAATAAATACAACTAAAAACAAAAAAGAGCGTGGGCAAATGGCTTCGCCAAATATTTACAATTATGAGCAAATTTAACATTGAAAACCAGTACAAACTTTATTTACAAAGAATGAAGTTAGATGAAAGCAAAATGCCAACAGTACAAAGAGTTGAAACTAAAAGAGTTTTTTACGGTGCTTTTGGACAATTATTAATGCTTTTACAAAATGACATTTCTGCATTATCTGACGATGAAGCATTTAAAACTCTTGATAATATGATTACTCAAGTAGGACAATTTTTTATGAACGAAACTCACAAACAAAACTAATTATGAAACCATTACATTTTGAAGAAGCCCACATTGAATTAAAAAAACCTGCATCTATGTCAGATGAAGAATGTGGAAGTTTATGGGTGTATAGGTCTGAAAATGGCGAATGCATTTCTTTATGGACTGTTCCATTTTGGAAAAGACTTAAATTCTTGTTTCACGGAAAATTATGGCTAGGTATAAACTCTGGAAATACACAACCACCAGTCTGGTTAGATATGACTAAAACGGTTTTTATTAAGCAAGAGTAAGCACGTGTTGAAGGCTTTTTGTTTTTCTTCGGTTAAGTAACGAGCCTTTTATTACAAAACTTAATTAGGATATTTTTTATACACATTGTTAGCTGTCGAAGCGAACTGTTAATTTTTTTATTATGATATACTCAATGCCCATCGAAAAATTTCCCAATACGGAACAATACCAAGAATGCCATACGTACCAAGATGAAAATGACTTTGATTGGAAGATAGCAAGGGTTCAAAATGGTTTTTTTGTAGCCTACTTTGGTGACTCTTACTTTAAAGACAAGTACTTTGATTTAGAAGTAAACGGAAAAGGCAAACTATTACTAAATTCTGGATGCTTTTTTATACAAGACACGGACTTTGATACTTTCTATGAATTTAGAACCATTTTGAAAGAGGGATGGACTGATGATGTATGGGAAAGTATTGGGGGATTTTTAAGCGAAAGGTTAGCAAATTATGACGGACTTATGGAATGCGAAATCGTAAAAAATTAATTGCAGCTAACTCCAATATATATACAAGTGCGTAAAATCTTTGACACTCCCCCAGTCTTTAGGTGGGGGAGTGTCAAAAGAAGCAAGAAAAGCAGCAATACAAAAGGCCAACGAAAATTTTAACGAAAAAAAACAAAAATGAATTTAAAAAATTTGAACAAAAAAATAGAAAATGCAGAAATTGAAAAAGACATAAATAAAATAAAACACGTTTCAGCACATAAAGAGTACATTAAATCTAGGAATGTACTCAAAAAACTAAAAAGACAGGAAAGAATATTGAATGGCAAAGACCAGATTGAAATTACAGATCATGCTTTTGTAAGATATTTCGATAGAATACTTGATTTTGACTTGGATTTAATAAAAAAACAAATATTAACAGAAGATTTAACCAGGTTAATAGTTGATCTAGGAGGATATGGAAAATTTAAATTTGGTAAAAATGTAATTGTAGTACAAGATTTTAAGATAATAACCATACTTTCCAAATGACAATCGAAGAAAAACAGCACAAAATAAAACTCATATATTTAATTTTGATAGTTGAAATTGAGTGCTTCAGAAGGGTTAAAGACAAAAAACCAATTGATTTAATTGATTTCGCTGTAAATCATATACAATGGATGAAGGAATTGCACAGGGTCAATAGAATAATCCCATTTAAAAAATAAAGAAATAGACTATTAAACATAATACATAAACACACTAAAAAAATACAAATTAAAACACTATTAATAGATTGTTAATTAAATTATTAATGGTATTCAAACAAAAAACGCCATAACATTATAACGATGTTATGGCGTTGGTTTTTAGTACTATGCCAAGCTTCTGACTTTATTTATTGCGACATTTCAGAGAGTCCCACACAGCAATAATACAAAATTCCACTCTAAAACGCTATTTATAATAAATATAAATAATTATAAATACCTATATTTGAAAATATAACGATTTTTTTTAATCAAAAAAACATGGGTTTTAGAGATTTTTTTACTAATAAAAGCAAAGACACTGTTAAAGCGCCTATAGAAACAGACTTTGAAACTAATTTGCCTTATTCTTTTGCGGCAAATACATTTATAGCGTCTGGAGTACCTGTTTATACAAAAGTCTCAACAGATCGTTATTTGCTAAAAGTATTTAGAACAAACCCAATAGTACAGGCTATAATCGATATAAAAGCTACGGCATATTCAAATAAGAAATATTTTGTTGAGGACCTAGAAACAGGCGAGAAAGTACTGTTAAGAGACTATGACAAAGATAGAGGGGCGTTGAAAAGATTAATAAATAGCCCAAATCCATTACAAGGTTCCGGAAAGAAGTACTTGAAGCAAAACAAAATAAATTACTATGTATTTGGTAATTCATTTCAATATGCTTCATTTCCTTCTGGTTTCGAAAAGTTTTTCGATTATAAAGATATTTTAGCTTTAAACACGTTACACCCAGATAAAATTGCAGTTGTTTTAACTGGAAAATGGTTGACAGCAACCTCAACAAGTGAAATTATTTCAGAATACCAATTCACAGCTATAAATGGAGATATAAACAAAATAAATTCTGAGTTTATTCTTAAAAACTCAGAAACAAATCTTGATTTAAATTCGTCTTTTGTTCTTGGAGAATCCAAACTTGTTGCATTACAGCGCCCTATTTCAAATATTCAAGGGGCGTATGAAAGCAGAAATATCTTAATACATCGTAGAGGTCCAACAGGAATGTTGAGCGCTAAAAAAACTGATCCGGCAGTTGGAAACATTCCAATGACAAAAGAAGAGGTTAAACAAACACAAAAGGATTTCAGAAAATATGGAATGAAAGATGATCAACACTCATTTTTTCTTTCTAGACAGCCAATGGAGTATCAAAAGACAGGATTTAATGTCGATGAATTAAAACTTTTTGAAGAAATAGAAGCAAATGCCATAACTGTAGCAACTGCATATGGAGTTCCTGAATTATTAGTTAAGCAATATGTAACAGGTGCAACTTTTGAAAACGCATCAGCAGCAGAAAAAAGACTATATGATTCGACTATAATTCCTGAATCAGAAGCAGATGATGAAGCATTAAATAAGTTTTTAAGATTAGAAGAACACGGGATAAGACTTGTTGGATCATTTGATCATGTTGAGGTTCTTCAGAAAAACAAGAAAGAAACATCTGAAACAAAGAAAATAAGCATTGAAGCAGCAGAAAAAGCTTTTAGAATGGGTGCGGTTAACTATAATTATGTTCTTTCATGTATGGATCTAGAAAACAATGATGAAATAGGTGAGCTTCATATATGGGATTTGTCACCGGAACAACTTATGGCAATAAACAAACAGACAAGCGCATCAAGACAAAACACAAATGACAATGAAAACAATTAGTGAAAATAATCCGAAAATTAAACAGATGAAGGACGTTGCGAGCCGAAAACCTGAGTTGAAAAAAGAAATTGACAAAAAAATAAAATCCATAACGGGTTCTAAAGACGTTTTAAAATGATATACTGCAAGGAATTAGATAAAAGCTTTGAAACAAAACAATCAATGTTTAGTGCCTTACGAAAGTCTTTTAAAGATATTATAGGTTTAAAAAAGTCTTTGATACAAAAATCAGTTGAAAAGGATTCAAGCGTAAAAGCAAAATGTTTGGATGCTTCAAAGATTAATTCAAATCACCCTTGTAAACAAGATTTTGAAGATGATAATTACTATTACATAGTAGTTAATACCACTGGAATACTAGACAGTCATAGAGATTTGCACGTAAAAGGCATATGGAACAAAACAAGTAAGGAAAGAAGGTTTAAAAACTATTTGGTTGATACACACGTTTTAAGCCTAGTTACTACATTAGCAAAAAAAGAAGATGTGGACATGTTTGTATCTGAAATTCCTTTTTCATTATTGGGAAAATCTTACCAAGGAAATACTGAGGCTTTGATTTACAAAATAAGAAAAGATAAAATGAATCCTTTGGCTAAAGATTTTCTAGATAATGACTATGCTATTGAAGCTAGTGTGAGAATGCAGTATGTTATCATTGAATTTGCAATGAATAGTATTTTAGAAGAAGATAAGGAGTTAAAGGCCAATTTTGATAGATACATTTCAGAAATATCTAATAAAGATGAATATGAGGATGCTAATGGCGAAATAAGTTATTTCTGGATAGTAAAAGAAGCAAAGAACACAAGTGAAAGCTCTCTTGTTCTTTTTGGAAGTAATAGTACTACTGGACAGATTGAACCAGAGCCACAAAATAAAAATGAAATAGATCAAGCCGCTATAAAAGCACTTGAAGATAAAAACAAACAAGCCGCTAAAAAAGCACTTGAAGACAAACAAAAATATTTACTAAATCTAAATTAAAACAAAAATGAATCCATTTCACGAATATCTAAAAACAAAAGGTTTCACCGATGAAACCATTAAATCCTTGTCCGTTGAAGATTTGGCAAAATACCAATCAGAGTACAATGAGAACAAACTAAAGTCTATTAGAGATGAATTTAAAAGTCTTGGTGCTGAATTAAAAGCCGGAATGATAGATAAAGCTATGTTTGACGAAAAAATCAAAGAATTAACAGACAGCTTAAAAGAATTAGACGCCAAGAAATACAACGATTTTATTGAGAAATATGAGCAAATCATAAAGGATCAAGGTGCGAAAATCACAAAGCTTGAAGAAGGTGGAGGCGTTCAAGGTTCTTCCGCATCTTTTAAAAGCGAAGTTGAGGCAATATTGGACACTGAGGAATTTAAGGATTTCGTAGAATCAAACGGAAAGAAGAAAGCAAGTTTCAACTTGAAAACTGTTTCAATTACCGATGATTACACGGGGAATAGTCGTGTATTTATTACATCTAGGGATTCTAGAGTTGTAGACGAGCCTCAAACAACTCGTTTGAATATACGTGATCTTTTGACTGTTCAGCCTGCGGATCTACCTTTTTTGGCGTTTACAGAGGTTTATGACTGGGATAGAAGTGTGACGACCATAGGTGAGAATGGAGAGCTAACAGAAAGCGCTTTTAAAATGAGGGAAAAGCAGGTGGACGTTAAAAGAATAGGGACACATGTTAAGCTTTCTAAGAGAATGCTAAAATCCAGAAGCTTCGTTTTAGGTCACTTGACTCAAAAATTGCCATCATTAGTTCGTTATTTTGAAGATTTCCAGTTTTTACATGGTGATGGTCAAGGTGATAATGTTGAGGGAATATTTAAAGTAGCACAGGATTTTACTACTTTAATAAATACGGCAGTTGTTGGCGCGCCTGGTTCCGTATCATCCATTGAAACATATGATTCAGGAGCAAAAACACTCGTTAATTTTTCTGCAGATCAAAGAATTCAAAATGGTGATAAAATAACATTTGCAAACTCACCAACAGCAGGTTATAACGCAGAGTTTGAGGCTGTTGTCGTAGGTCCAAAGCAGATTTTGATTGATCAAGCATTTACAGCAACAGCAACCGGGGCAATAACTTTTACAGTTTCAAGCCCATTTAAAGATTCAATTGCAAGCGCTCAGGAAATAGATGTTTTGAAAGTGGCAAAAACATTGGTTACAGTTCAGGAGCATACGGCAACTGGTATTGTTTTGAATCCAGTTGATGCTACAAAGATCGAGACATTGAAAGGAAATGATGAGCATTACATCGATGTCACCAGACTTGAAAATGGTGTTTTATCTATTTCAGGGATTCCAGTGGTAGAGACTACTGCAATGCCTTCAGGAAGATTTGCAGTTGGGGATTGGGCTATGGCTGCAGCACTTGGGCAATTTACTGAGTTAACACTTGAATTTTCTGAAAGTACGGCTGAAAAATTGACTAATACAGTTGAGGCCATTATACAGGAAGAAGTATTATTTCCTATTTATAACAAATATATGTTTGTTACAGGTAATTTTGATACAGCAATTCCAGCAATAGCGGTATAATGGGAAAGTTAATTTTTGAAGGTAGAGAAGATAAACTGGAAATCATCAATACTCGTATGAGGTTGATGATTTCCAGATATGGATTGAAATGCACATTTATTAAAGGCGACATTGAGGTTGATGAATCTGAGTTGTCACAAGAAATAAATGAAATCGTAAAAGATTACCCTGTTTTAAAAGGGCAATTGGACACATCACAAGAAGAACCGTTAAAAGTTAAAGGCGAATTGGAAGAGTTGAAAAAATCAACTGAAATTAACGTTGAAGTTGAGCCAATAGACCCGGTTGAAGCTATTAATACAATCGATGCAGTTGATCCAGTTAATCCAATCGATCCAATCGATCCAATCGATCCAATCGATCCAATCGATCCAGTTGAACCAAATAAACCTAAAAAGGTTGTGGAAGATGTTAAGCCTAAGAAAAGAGGCCCAAAACCTAAAAATAACAAATAGATGTATATAATAGACGAAACTTATTTCAACAAGGATTTAATTATACCAAACTCAACTGAAAGAGATATTTCAGGCGGATTGAATGTAACTGAATTATGGATTGATGAACAGGTTCGTGTATTTTTACAGGACGCGTTTGGCAATGATTTATTTGATGATCTTGACAGTAACATCAAAGATGGGGTTTTAAGCCCTACAGCACCTCAAAAATGGCTAAATGTAGTAAATGGTACTAAATATACTTTTGAATCAAAGTCATATACTTGGAGAGGGTTGATATACACACAAGGCACATCAAAAGAATCATTACTTGCTAAATTCGTCTATTCTCAATGGATCGACCCAAAGCGTACACGCTTATCAGGAATTGGAGAGGTAATTGGAAAATCAATAGATTCAGAGGTAGCAAACACAAACAGAAAATATATTCGTGTTTACAATGAGTTTTTGGACCAATACCAATCCGATGAATGCAAAAGCTATGTTAGTCTATTGACTTACTTGGATCATTTCAAATCAGATTTTGAAAATGCAGATAAAACAGAATATGAATATGAAAATTTATTAGGATTTTGATTATAGCAGCATCATTAAAGACTTTGTTTACTGGAATGACCATTGATGTAGATGGAAAGACATACAATGTACAAACTACAGGTGGAAATCAGGATATGCTTGATAAGTTCATCGCTGAATGCGATAGAGTATCAGCAGATAAATTCCCTTTGATTTTTTATGTCACAAATCCAGTTAAGGATTATAATGGATATAAAGAATGTGATACTACTATTGTTATTTTGACAAATACGAATCCTAATTGGTTAAGTGGCGAAAGAACGTTTCAAAACTTTACTAAAGTAATTCAACCAGTGTATGAAAAAATGGTTTATGAATTGAATAAATCACCATACATTCAAGAAATGACTGAAAGTAAAAAAGATCGGTATGAATATACTGATATTCCAAATTTTGGATTGTTAGAAAGTACCAGTTCAACGGCTGAAAAAGATTTTAATAAAGTAGGTCGTGAGAAGTCTGAAAAAAGCGTAATAACAGATTATGTTGACGCTAGGTCAATTAAATTGAGAATAAGAATAAAAACAGAATGTATAACTTAAAAACACTAAAAAAATGGCAATTATATTAAATCAACAAGGTGACTGTGAATCAGATACTATTAGAGGTATGGGCGTTGGAGACTGTACGAAGGAAAGAGGTGAGCCAGTAGGCTTTGACTTATATCCAAAAAGATGGTCATTAAACATAGCGTCCGGAACACTTCCAACTGAAGATGAATACAAAGGATTTATTCAGGGCGGTACAATTTACAATTTCAATGACTCATTTATGTTTGACAATTTGACCCCGGCAAATGGAGCAGAAACAAGTGACAGGGGGGTTAAAAAAACAAATTTACTTGGTTTGCCTGAGTTTCAATTTGATTTTGTAAACGGGTATTGCTTCCATACAAACGCATTTGACAAAAGGGGTTTCAATAGATGGGACGTTGTTATAAAGTATGAAGCAGGTATGCTATTTACTTATGACATTGGACAGACTAAAATTGGTGGTTTCGATTGCGGTGATTTCAACATTGAAACATTCACCGAGAAAAAGGGAACAGATTCATCAAAGACATCCATAATGTTTCAGTTTAAAAATGCCCTTGAATACAATACAAGAGGTACATTTTATACATGGGATGAGCTAGGATATGACGCTACACAAATAGATGGTGTGCTTAATGCTAAACTATCTTATAGCACGGCACCAACAGCAGCCACAACATTTAGCGTAAAGGCTGTAAATGATTGTAATGGGTCCGTTAATGTTCTAGGCATGACAGATGCTAACAATTGGTTTCTTGGAGGTGTTCAGGCATCAGCGACAACTATCAATACAGTTGCGTACAATGCGGAAACCAATTCATATGATTTCACATTAGATACAGCCTTGGTTGTAGGTGATACCATTCAGCCATCTCTTGGAGATGTAACAAACAGTTATTCGGCTGCGGTTAACGCATCAGGTCAATTCTATAAGGGTTCGGCTCCATTATCAACAGTAGCCTAATACAAAACATTAATTCAATATAAAAGCCTGTCTAAATTAGGCAGGCTTTTTTTATATAAAAAATATGGAAACAATAAATATTTGCGGAGTAGGATGCAGAAAAGAAGCTTTGGAAACATTGAGTTACGAAACATTGATGAATGCAGCACTTAAAACACCAGAGTTTTTTCAGAAACCAAACGCTAGGGAAACAATTCATAAAGAATTATTAAAAAATGGATTTAAACCAACTGTTAAAAATACAGGCAAAACTAAAGACGATAAACACACAACTAGTCCAAAACATGCTGAAAGAGGAACTAGAAAAGAATCAAAACCAGATAGTAAAAAAAGTTCGTGACAGGTGGAAACTAGGATTAAGACCTAATGGCGAAATAATTGGTGAATATTCCAGTTTTTCATACCAACAGGAAAAAATAAGTTCTAACCCATCGGCAAAAGGAAATGTGGATTTGGTTGACACTGGAAACTTACAAGATGAATTGGTTATAAATCATTTGACAGGTAGTCTTTTTACTATATTTTCAGATGATGAAAAAGCGACTTTAATAGCTCAAAAATACGGTTTGGACGTATTTGGGTTAACGGACTTTGAAAAAGCAGAAGTATTGAGCATAGCAGGCGGAATGATCCATAAAAGATTATTTGACTTTGTTGGATTTTAAAAAATAGAAAAAATGTCAAGACCTATATCAGAATTACATAATTATGAAAAGACCATTTCAAAGGTAATAGTTACATATGGAGATGGAGGCACTAAAGAATTTACTGCAAACGAGTGGTTTATTTTTGAGTACAATGTACGCAAAATAGCTGTTAAAGTAGATGTTATAAAACTATGAGCGCTTGTATTCCATGCGGTACTGTTAGCAAATCGGAACAGAATGTAATAAAATATTACATGAATTTGTATAAAGAAAAGGGGTTTGTGTCATATGTGTATAGATTGTATGAGAATGGACCCATAAAAATAGTTGAACAAAAAAGCTTTGAAATAATATTCAAAGAATCAATAAAACCAAATTTTAAAAATGGGGCAGAATATTTTTCAATCCAAGAATTCAAAGGTTAATCCATATACTAGTCTAATAGAAATCGACTCGGTATTGTTTCATAAAGTTAAATTCAATGGAGATCATAGATTGTTAGATAAAAACAATGTTGATGAAAAAGTACTTGATTACAATGAAACGGATTTAGATGAGTTGAAAATGGCTTGGTATTCGTTGTATGATGAATATTTCAATAGAGTAGATGATGGAAAATTTAAAATGGACCTTAAAAAAAAGAAGAAAAGCGTTATTCTTTTACTTCAGATAAAAAAGATTCAGGAAATACAGGACCTTATGAAAGTTCTTGAAAGTGATAAAAAGTATCTACCAAATGAAGTTGTAAAAGATGCCGTTAAAAGTTTCGCTATTTCATTGAAGAAAATACATACAAACATTAATTTAAAATCGTCGTATTCTCTTAAAAGAAATATAAACATCGTTGAAAATGTAAAGGGAGGACTCGAAACAAAGTACAAGATTCTATTCAAGGAAGAAGAAGATGAAAAAGAAAATGACTTACAGCTATATTATGATGTAGTGGCAGACATTGAGCTAACATTGGATAGGTCAATGCCAATTAAAATGAATATGTTGCAATATATCTCATATGAAAAGCAATACAAAGAGAAGATTAAACAATTGAACTCTAAACAAAATAATTAAAACTCATTATGTCGAATAATTTAGATGGTGGAGGACAGGTAAAAAAAATAACTGAGACATGGAAAAACTTAACAAAGGAGATTTCCAAAACAGTCGATGAGCTAAAGGAGTTTAATAAAAACAACCAGAAACTACCAAGTGACTACTTAAAGTCATTAGAGCAGCTTAAAACAGTTCAGAAGGAATATGAGGAAGCTCTTGCAAAAGTAAATGGAACTCATAAACAATATGTTGCAAATTTAAAAGAAGAACAACGTATAAATAAGCTTTTACAATCTACAAAGGCAAAACTAGAAAAAGCAACTAGCAAAGAAGCTAAAGAGCTTAACAAGTTGCGTATTGAATTAGCAGCATTAAACAAAGCTCAAAAACAAGACGCTATTTTAACGTCCAAAATGACAACTGAGTATCAAAAACTAGTTGTAAGGATGAATCAAGCCGGAGCATCAGTTCAAAGTTTAAACGCAAAGAAAGCGCAAGGAAGTGCATTGTCTAAAAGTGAGCAGATTGAACTTAAAAGGTCCACAAAGGATTTTAATAGGTATCAAAATGCGGTTTTAAAAGCTGATAAGTCAATAGGGCGATTCCAAAGGAATGTCGGGAACTATCCAAAAGGTTTAATCGCAGCTGCAGGGGCGGCCAGGCAATTTGCGTCGGCTCTTGAACTAGTTGGCGGTGCGTTCTTATTTGTTCAAGTAATGCGAAACGCTATTGGTGTAATGCGTGATTATGAAAAACAAAACGCTACACTTGCCGGAGTTCTTCAGAAATCTAAATCAGAAACAAAAGAATTAAGAGAAGAATCTGCGCGTCTTGGATCGGAAACCGTAAAAACAGCGTCAGAAGTCACAGGTCTGCAGATTGAATATGCGCGTCTTGGATTCTCACAACAACAAATAATCGAACTTACCGAAGCAACCATACAGGGTTCTATCGCCATGAACTCAGAGCTAGGCCAAACAGCCGGTTTAGTTGGTGCGGTTGTAAATACTTTTGATGATCTAAGTGCTAGTGATGCGCCAAAGATAATTGATATACTTTCATTGTCAACGGCTAAAAGCGCATTGAACTTTTCTAAATTAGAAACCGGTATTCCAATTGTAGCAGGTGCGGCAAATGCGGCAGGTATTCCATTTACTAAGTTAGTGGCATTGATGGGGAAATTATCCGATTCGGGTATTGACGTTTCGACCTCATCGACAGCATTAAGAAATATATTCATTGAGAGTGCTTCACAGGGTCTTAACTATGAGCAAATACTAGAAAAAATAAAAAAGAGTCAAGATAAATTAACATCAGCAAATGATGAATTTGGAAAAAGAGCGGCCGTTTCTTCTGCTATTTTGGCTGAAAATATAGACCAAACAAATGAACTAGATGAAGCCCTGCAGAAAGCTGCAGGAACTGCAGAAGGAATGGCCAAAAAAGAACTTGATACACTTGATGGGTCCATAAAATTGATTACATCAGCATGGGAAGGATTTGTGTTGTCAATGGATGATTCAAATGGTGCATCATTAACATTGAAAGATACTATTGCCTTTTTAGCAAAAAACCTATCTACTATATTAAATACCATAATAAAAGTAGGTAAGGCATTTCTAATATATAAAGCAGTTGTATTGGGTGTCAGCCTAGTTACTAGAGCTTATTCAGCTATAATAGTAGGTTTGAGAATAGCTAAAATTGCTTTAGCAGGTGGAATCGGAAAGGCAACTACAGCAATGAAATTGTTTAATGTAGCTACAAAAGCAAATCCAGCAGGTTTATTGATTGGAGCAATTGCGGCAGGTATAGGCATATTTCTAGCATTCAGAGATGGAGTAAAGGAAACGTCTCAGGCTTTTATCGATCTAAAAAGAAATGCAGATTTAGCTACTGAAGCAATAGTTAAAAATACTTTAGCCAAAGTAAATGAACAATTAAGAGCAATTGATGAAGAAATAGACAATGAAAAAAAGGCAAATGCTAAAAAATTAGAGTTAATAAATCAGAACATAAAGGATCAAAAAGATGGAACTGCTACATTGTTTAGCGAAGTTGAAGAGATTGAGAAGGTAGAAAGCGAAAAATCTGTGAAAACACTCAATGAAAAACTTTCTAATAACAAAGCTCTATGGGATCAATACTATAGAGATTTAGAGGCTTTAGCAAAAGGTCAAACAACAGTACAGCCAACACCTCCAGAGTCTCAGGAATTCACGTTGTCAGAGCAATCACAAATAGACAAAAGTCATTCGGTAAGAACTGAGGCCGAAAAAACTTTGATTGTAGAGTTAGAAAAAATAAGATTGAAGCTATTAAGATCATTAAACAAGAAAACTAATAATGAAGCCGTAGACGCTCAAAAAAAATTAAATAAAGACATTTTCAATTTAGAAAAATCAAGGCTAGAAAGGATAATAAAAATCACAACTGATTCGTCTAAAGATGAAAATGAAATATTATTTAATAGAAATCTAAATCACACTCTATCACTAGGCAAAAGGCTTGAATTGTTGGATTTAGAAGAAAAAGAAGCTGTACGATTAGCTGGAAAAAGAACCAAAAAAATAATAAAAATACAAGAGGAATTTAATTTTAAAAGGAAACAACTCGAAGAAACAGCGATAAAAGAAAGAGCTGAAATATTATTGAGCGATTACAATAAAAGAGTTTCAGATTTCAAAAGTTTTCAAGCAAAGCAAAACAATGAAGTTAAAAAAGCTGAAAACATTTTAATCGAATCGTTATTGGATCGTGGTAAAAAGACGGAAGAAATTGATAGAGAAGTCACCAAGCTTAGAAACAAAGAATTTAAAAAACAACTTCAATCACAAATAAAATTTCTTTCAGATGAACTAATGGCATTCGCTATTACAGTTGATAAAAAAGCCGAATTAGAAAGTGAACTTTCTAAACTTAGAAGTAAATTAAATAGCATTCTAATAGAAGAAAGACGATTGGATGAGGAAGATGAAAAGGCTAGACTTGAAAGAGTTAAAGCAGAGATACAAGATGCATTTTCCAGTATTGGAAACATATTGGGTGTTAGTGGTGAAAACTTGGGGACTATTTTTAATGGTATAGTCAATGGTTTTGAAAACGTAGGTGAGGCCGCTAAGTCATTTGGGCAATTAGCAACAGAAATATTTTCAAGCGTTGCAGAGTTCCAAAGAAAACAAATAGAAGGTCAAATAAATCTACTTGAAAAAGAAAAGGCGCTTCAATTGTCAGGAATTGCAAACACAGAAGAAACAAAGGCAGCACGTGAAGAAATCGAAAGACAGTTTCAAGAAAGGAGAGCGCAATTATTAACTAAACAGGCTAAAACAGAAAAAGCCACGGCAATATCATCATCAATTATAAATACAGCCGTAGCCGTTACCAAAGCTTTGTCTACTGGAAATATTCCATTATCTATTACCGTTGGAATAATTGGTGCAGCTAAAACAGCTTTGATAGCAGCGCAACAAATCCCACAATTTAAAGATGGTGTAAGAAACTTTGAAGGAGGTCAGGCCATACTTGGTGATGGTGGTGTATCAGAAATAGTAAGAACTCCGGATGGAAATGTATTTAAAACACCAAGTAAAGACACGCTTTATAATTTGCCTAAAGGAACGGACGTATTTAAAAATGAAAATGAGTTTGAAAGAGAGCTTGATAAAATGCTTAATTTTAATGGTGTATTTAGGGAGTCTCAAAAGCCAGACATTCATATTAATAACAATGGAATAACTAAAAACGATTTATCAAACCACGCCAAGAGGATAGAAAATGCCATAGGAACTAGCAAAGGTGGTCAAATAATATTTGATGAAAAAGGGTATAGAAAGTTCCAAACAAAAAAGAATACAAGAACACAAATTTTAAATAATAGATTCACCATAACAAGCAAAAGCGTATAATGAACACAGAGCCACTAAATATAGGTACATTGCAGCATTATCTTAATTTTAAAGATGATGAAACGGGATTGGTCCAGATCGATGTGCCTATTGGGTTTGATGGGGCAAATTTCCTTTTAAATCAAAGAGATAAAGGATATGGAAGGGATGAAAGTTTTGCCGGTGATGAGATTGATTTTGTATTTACCAACACATGCAATTTATATGGATTCCATTTTGAAAAGTTAATTGAATACAATGATGTGAGAGGTTCAGAATCAAATGTTGAGTATATTCTAAAAGAGGGAGATATTTTTTATGTGGTTGGTGAAATAGACTTTAAAACGGCAATAACAGATGATTATCTCCATTTCACCTGCAAGATCATACAGGACACTTCACAGGCAGCTCTTAAAAGGCGAATAGACACAAAGGTTGATGTTTTTAGTGATAAGGATTTAGATGATCAAGACATTTCTCCAGTTCAAACACAAAATGTTTTAATCAAAGGAAAACCAGTTTTTCAATTAAGTACGTGGAATAGCATAAATGAAGCCCGTGGATTTTCTAGGACCATAAGCAGCGGCACAACATTTAACACCGGATTGAACACAGCCAACAATACAAATAATTATGGTGTTCAAAACACGCTTTCTTTTATATCTCAATTAGCTGGATTGAGTTTGGCTACAGGAAATCCAAACATAGAGACATTCACATTTATTGAGGCCGAAAATAATATCAATGATATATCGATACAGATAAAAAACGTTGAAGGTTACACCGAACAAAACATAACAGATTTTTTTAGTGATGTAGTTACAAGTGGATCGGGGTCCATTAGATTAGTCGTTAAGATTGGTACAAACGTTGGATCAATAACAGAAACGCACATTTTATATGAAAAAAACTATGATTTTTCTGAAGGAGAAGTACAAGAAGATTTGCCAACCTCATTTTCACTTGAATTGGATGAAATAACAAGTGGAAACAGGTTGTACATATATTTCCAACACGAATCAACAGCAACATTTAGCAGTTCATCACCTGGGAGTCTAGCAAACTATTCCGTTGAAACAATATTGGAAAACATTGAGGTTGAGGTAACGGCAACACGTTCGTCTATTGATATAGTTGTTCCTTGTGTTAGACTTATAGACGGAATGACACAGGTTACAAGCAGTATAAACCAAGAGTTTAATTTATCGGCACCAAGATTTGATCTAGGTGGTGAATGGTATGACAATTTTATATACAGTGGTAACATGATCCGTGGTAAAAACAATAAATTTGTTTTGAACTGGAAAGACATTGCGAGCCAGTTACAGGAATTCAACTCAGATTATGAAACAGATACAAATGTAAACACATCCGAAAGGACTGTTTTCGTTGGTAAATACGAAGATTTCTATACTAATAACGAAATAGCATCATTTGAAATGCCGCCTACGGATTCGTTTGAAAAAACATCTAATGAAAGATTTGCCATAAATGAATTTAGGCTAAAATATTCTAAGTTTAACCAAGACAAGGACGATGGAAACACAATTGATGCCGTTCACACCGAAACGGAATGGTTGAACAAAAACAAAAATGTTGAGAACAAAAAAGAAATAAATTTACCTTTCATCCGGGATCCATTTTTTTTACAAACAACAATTGACAAAGCCATTAGAGAAAATGAAACGTCTTTAACACAAGATGATAATGTTTTTATAAACGACGTTGTAAGCCTTTCACCAATGGCTACAGGCACATTAAAAAGGTCTTTGACTCATCTAATATTGGATGGTAATTTGAATTTACTTAACGATGGTTCATTTAACTTCTCATTGCTTGGTTTTGGTGTTGGATCAACAATAAATATAGTAAATACTGGTAATGCAGGTCAATATGAAGTATTAGAGATTTCAAACAACATTATGATATTGCAAGGTGGTACATTTTCGGCTTCAAATGTATATACTGAAATAACTTTTCAATACACAAATGTAAATTACGTAATAAGGACAAATGAGGGCTTTAATTCAATTACAGGTATAACTAGACCTAATGAGTTTGGAAACCTATTATACACCCCTAAAAGAAACATTATTGACCATTGGGGGTCGTATTTGAAAACCTCAACACTTTATAAAGGTGGAATCATAAAGAATACGTATTTTAAAAACGATGGTGAATTGGAAACGCAATTTCAAAGTGGCGACTTGATAAAGGAAAATGCAGACATAACACAAGATAAATTAGATGATGCAATATTGTCTCCAAAAATAGTAACCACAAACATAATTTGTGATTTCTCACAATATATTTCATATCGAGATAAATTAAAATCAATTCGCGGATTTGTTAGGGTAGTTGACAATTATAAAAGAGTTCTAAAAATACACCCTCAAAAATCAGATTTCACATGGGCTAAAAATACCATGGAAATAGTTGGTGAAATAAGACATGAATCAGACACGTTAAGAATAACCTCATCAAGCGGTGTTTTATTCATTAATGAAGTTGGATATGATGAAAATATAATAGATTACATCGAATACAACGCAAAGGACAATTATATTCAAATTTTTGACCAAAACACATTACCTTTGGCTAATAGATTAAGATATGATAGGGTTAGCGTCAATGGGGTTAAATACGAAAACATAGTTGATTTAGTAACAGCAATTGAAACATTATAATGGATAATAGTTTTTTAAGATTAAAAGATACATTTAGCGAAGCGATTTCTGTAAATGAAAATGCACAAGCATCCATACTTTCATTTGGGGCGATACAATTATGTCCGGGTGAAACATATTTGCAAATATCAAACAGCGAAACAGATATAGTTTTTAATGATTCATATGATGTTTTCCTTGTAGATGAATGCGGAAATGAATTGGTTAATGTCACTTCATACATTAAAATATTAGAGTTTACAGATTCAAATGGAATCAATCAAATAACTTGGGAGTTCATAAATGAAAATGACTTTCCATCAAACATTGTAAGTTTAAGATTTAGGAACACAGTAAACAACGATACTTGGTGGACTAATTTTTTTATGACAACATCGTATGAAAAAGAATTCACAACTAGATTAGACTATAAAAATAAGGGTGATTTATACGGCACACAATATAGTCGATCTGATTACTACCAATCTATACGATTAAGATTTTGGTATAAAAACAGAATAAACGAAAGTGAAAGGGATGAATACCACGAAATAAGCACAAACAGAACTGTTTCTACAAGGAATATAAAGAAAAGAAAGAGTAGATACATATTAGAATATTTCGATGAATTCACTCAGGATAGGCTTGAAGATACAATAACCTCAACAGAATTATATGTAAATAACATAAGGGCATATAGTAGTACACCGATAGAGTTTGGTGAACCAGAAGCTACAGCAAATGATTTTGAGGCAGAAATGTTTTTAAATAGAGATGATACACAAAAATTCGCATTTGAAAATCAATTGTTTTTACCTTTGGTAGTAACACAATATTTTCCAGAAGGTACATATACCATTTTATCAGTTCCACCAGATGGAAAGGTTCTATTCAGTGAAAACATAGTTCTAAATTCAACTGGTACTATAAAATTATACAATCAAGCAAATGTATTACGGTCTACTTTTAACCCTTCAGATATGAGCGTTTCAGGAAATAGACTTGACATACCTGGATTAACAGCAGAAATATTTTCTAATGGTGTTTATTACCTTCATATTAGTGCTGATCTTATCAGCAGCGTATCAGGTCAAACATTCCAAGGAGTTAATGATACAACAACTTGGCAAATATCAATACAGTTACCTGACTACTCGTCAGCAGATTATAGCGATAATTATTTAACATAATACAAATTAAAATGTCTACTAAAACAGAAATATCAACATATCAAAACACAAATCTTGCAGACGCAAGCAATATAACGGCCGTTGAGCATAGAGAGGTTTTAAACACGGAGCAACATAGCATCTTGGAACAGATTTATCCTGATGTTATAATTGATACTCATTTAACAACAAATGTTTTAACATTAGTTCCAGGTGTTTCTTGCGAATACAGATTGGAGATAACAAAACAAGGACGAACTGTTTTGATTAGCGGTTGGGTACTGTCTCAACAGGGGGGATTATCATCATTTGCAACAGTAACAAATAGTGAGTTTGAAATATCAGCAGATTCATCTTATTCTACTACTGGAACCATAACCATAAATAGTGCCTCTATAGGGGAAACATCTACAATAAATATATTTAGAATTGGAGCCACAACTTTTTTAGGAGCTTCAAACTTGCTTAACAATGAGAAAATAACATTTCAAATCAAATACAACGTAGAAAATTAATTCCAATAGAAGGAAGCATAAACATTATAGATATGATACAAATAAATAGAAACGGAAAAAATTATTCGGAAAATGTGATTGATCCAATATTGTATTTTAATCACAATGAAACATTTAGTGTTACATCAGGTACAGGAACGGCTTCACTTGATTCAAACATCAGTTATTTTGGTGATAGCTGTTTGAGAATTGAAAAGACTTCTGGGGTGACAAATTTAGTTGTTACAAATACAGATCAATCAACAACTATAGACAATCCTGGTAAATATGGTTTTTCTTGCTACATTAGAAAAACATCATCTGGTCACGCTACAGGAAACATAAACATATTTAAAAATACAGCATTAATTTCCACGCAAGCATATTCAGTATCTACAGAAGATGTTTGGTTGAGGTATTTAAGTGATTTTGAAATGGATTTAGTAAAAGGTGATGTAATCACGTTTACATTCGAATTGGCTGATACAACAGCCGTTCTGTTTGATGGAATGATGATATACAATAAAGAGCGAAATCAAGAAGCACCTCCAGTTTTCAATTATGATAGTTCTGTTATATTGCAAAAAAACATAACAGATGTTAAAAACAATACGTCAAAAATATGGAATGCATTTGATTCTGGAACAATCGATGGAGTTGTTTACGAAAAAGGAGATGTATTATTGACTGTTAAAAACTCAAATACACAGAAAACAATTTTGCTTATTGATTTTTCAGCTTAATAATAATTTATAATCATTACAAATTAAAATTAATCGTATATTAGCATAGATGCCTGAATTATTGCGCATTGTGCTTATTTGAACACATATAAACATGTCAACAAAAATAATTAAAAAGAACATATCTAACATTTGGGCGCATATAAATAGTTCAGGTGAAACCATAATATTGTCTAAAGGCCACTTCAGGATGGATGGGGATGATTTTGAGTTAACCGAGCCAACAGGAAGCGACAATATACGTGATTCACTTGCAAACATTATAGTAGTTGATGAAACAGGATCATCAGCAGAAGAAACATTTACAACTGCTTTGGATTTAGTTACCAGGTTGAAAGAATTGAATTATCCGTTTTTTTTTGACGTTTCACCATCAAAAAGGACTGAAAGAATTGTTTTTGTAGTTTCTGGAGGATCATCAGGATCAACTATATGGCAATCATTATCTAGTATTTCGGCCAACTTAAATAATTATACTTACTCGCCAAATAACGCGAATTTAACACCTGACAATGATTTTTCAGATCACACTATTCAAGGTATTACACAGGTTGTTAGTTTTAAGTGTAAAATAAAAAGTGCTACATTTAGAGGGTGGACAAACGCATCAGGTTCACCGGAAATAGATTTAGTTGTATTCAAATCTGAATGGAAAACGCCATTTGGGAATACTGTTTTAAATCCAAAAATAATAGCTAGAAAAACAATAGGATTAAAAACACCAAATGTTAACGGTGCTTTAAGTGAATTTGAAGATGATGAATTGTTTTCAGATATAATAATTGATAAGTCAAACGAATTAAGAATCGTATTTAATAATAACAATGTAGCTGCTTCTATATTTTCAGCTACATTAGTATTAGAATTTGAAGAAATTTTTTGACACTCCCCCACCTAAAGACTGGGGGATTCTTGCTCAACGCTCGTGCTAATGCACCACGTTAACGAACATTGGCTCTGCCCGAACCAAAATGTTTTTCGCGGCATTTATATCCGCATTTTCTTTGTGACCACAGTTTACACACTCAAATTTTGATTGTGTTTTCCTGTTTTGTTTTGACTTGTGAGAGCAATCACTGCAAGTTTGAGAGGTGTATTTTGGGTCTACCTTTACAAACTCCCTTCCGTACCATTTGGACTTGTAGTCTAGTTGTCTAAAGAACTCACCTATACCAACATCTAAAATCACACGGTTCAACCCAGATTTTTGCTTGACCATTTTACCATGGTTTTCTGAATCGCCCTTTGATGATTTTGTCATATTCTTAAGCTTCAAATCTTCAACGGCTATTTTGCTAAAACTACTTATTAGTTCCGTACTTGCTTTTTGGCTAAAGTCTTTTCTAACACGACCTATTTTAAGATGAATCTTTTGTACTTTTTTAAGTTGCTTGTACCAGTTGTTTGATTTTTTCACCTTCCTAGAAAGTGACCTTTGAGCAATTCTCATTTCTTTTTCAAATGACTTCAATACCCTTGGGTTCTCTTTTGAATCTCCAGTAGAAAGCGAATAGAACTTACTTACACCCATATCAATTCCTACAGCTTGGTTATCACTTTTTGGATTGAAATGTTTTTTTTCTGTAATCTGCTCTACTACTATACTAATGTAGAATCCATCTACTTCTTTTCTTACTATTGCTGTTTTTATCTTTGATCCATTTGGTATGTTTTTAGAATTGAAGAATCTTATTTTGCCAATCTTAGGAAATGTTACGTGTGTTTTACTGTATTTTACACCTTGTTTGAACAGAATGGATTTGTATGCTCCTTTCTTTGAGAATTTAGGAAAACCGCCTCCTTTAAAAAACTTCTTGTAAGCAGCATCAAGGCGTTCGACTACATTTTGCATAGACTGTGATGGAACGTCCTTGATCCATTCAAATTCATTCCTTAATTCAGGGAGTTGTTTCATTAAATCATACTTACTAAGAGATACCTGCCTAGTTTTGTACGCCTCTATCTTAGTTTCCAAAGATAGATTGTACACCGCACGACAAGTATTGATCCAATTATTCAGTATTTCATACTGAGTATTATTGGTCTTTAACTTGTATTTATATGATTTTATTATTAAATTCACGCTTTTAATTAATGGGTCTAAATTATACAATTAATGTTAAACAAACAAATCAGAAAGGGAAGAAATTGCGTTTTTTTAATGCACGTACACTTAGTGTTCGTCACAAAATATAGAAGCAACGTTCTTAAATCTATTCATTTACAGTACATTGAAGATGTAACACGAGTTATTTGCGAGCAAAAAGATTGCGTGTTAAAAGAGTTCAATGGTGAGGGTGACCACATACACCTACTGATCGACTATCCTCCAAAAGTATCTGTTTCAAAACTAGTAAATGCAATTAAGGGTGTTACCTCTAGGCGTTTAAAGCAAAACTATCCAAGTCTTTCAAGTAGTTTTTACAAAGGCGCGCTGTGGTCTCCTAGTTACTTCGCTGGAAGCGTTGGAGGTGCTACACTTGACGTCGTTAAAAAGTACATTGAACAACAAAATAGACCTAAGTAGACGTGTCATTCTTTTATCCCCAAGTCTTTAGGTGGGGGAGTGTCAAAAATTAAAATTAATCGTATATTAGCATAGATGCCTGAAGTTTTATAAAATTAGCCACCAATAATTTGAACATAGAAATAGTATTTACTTAAAAAATATTATAATATGTCTATAGTTAAGGTTTACATACGTGGAAATAGTTTTTTTCTTGAATATAAAGGAGAAACAGACAATGAATTTTTAATTGCAACTAAGTTAAAAAAAGTAGATAACAATGTTTATTCTATACTTTTTGGAAGTCAAATTAAGTCTCCTTTAAAAATTAAATTTTCAGATTTAAGGGATGAAAATGATCAACCATTTTCAAGTACACAAGTGTTTGAGGATTGGATGTATGACAACACGGGTTTTAATTCGGCATCGGGAGGTAGCGGTGCAGGGTTTTTAATTCCAGATTCATCAACTGTCCCATTTACAGATAATACAGCTAGAAATACATGGGCTGCAGCTAACCTTGGCGATTTAGTTAAAGACACTACGGTTGCACAAGTATCAGGTACTCCTAATATTTGGTATCTATGGACCGGTGAAAGTGATCCAACTACAGTAGATGCTACAAAATGGATAGATGCAACCCCTTTAATAAAAGGCGAAAAAGGTGATTCTAGCCCAGATAACTGGCGCTATGCAAGTAATGAAGCTCAATTAATATCAGCATTAGAATCATCAACACTAGATTCACCAAGCATTATAGTCTTGGTGAATAGGATAGCATTGACTACAAATACCATAACTATGGTTGGTGATGCAACTATACTTGGCTGGGGAGATGCAGGTGGTCATTTTGGGGAATTATTTTTAACAGATGGTGAATCTTGGACTATAAACGGTGGTAATGTTATTCAGATATATGCAAACCTTGAAGGTGACAACAATAATAGTTCAGACACATTTACCCTTGTTTCAAACAATGCCGCTATTATATATGCACGGCATATCAAATTCATAAATACATTAAATCTAAATAATGTAGAGTTGAGATATGAGAAATCTCAGTCAGTAAATTTTGTTACCTCTAATTCAGGGGATTTTATAAATGAGTATTGGGATAATACATCAACGTCTCCATCGATACCAAATAATGTATTTTTTATTGATAATGCAGCAGATGTAAAGAACGCGATAGAGGCTAATATAAATAGCGGTGATAATAAAATTGCAATACTTACTAATACTGTTGTAATGGATTCAGTTACTATAAACTGCGTCGGAACAACAACATTCATTGATACTGGTAATGAAAACCATCTTCTAAGTCTAAATGCAAATGCAAGTATAACTTTTTCGGGGCCAAATACCTCAAGGGTTGAAATGTTCCCACCTCTAGATGTGAGCAGTGCAGATGCAACTCACACAACTACTCTGATGGGAGGTATAAACTTAGATGTAAGAACAATTACAGGAGGTTCAAAACTACAATTAGGGGGAACTTTAAAATTCAGGTATGAGTATATAGAATCTACTGTTGAACTGGTTGACTCTCAAGCTCAAGCAGGTACTATAACAAAAACATTTTGGCATAACAGTAATAAAGAAGATTTAAGTTCTGTATCAGCTAATCAAATACCTATTAAATCTGCAAATGGTTTAATTTTTGAAAACTCAGGAATAAGAAAATTACAAGATGGTTCTTTATTAGCTCCTACTGGGTTCACTGTTGAATCTGCATCTATTAATTTTGGAGATATAGCAAAACTTTCTGAAGTATCAGGAGGATTATCTATATTAGATATGGACACTGGGCAACAATCCTCTATACTTACTTCAAAATTTAACAGCACTACAGGGAGTCAAAGACCTAGCTTTGAAGTATTAGAAGGATCGGAATCTGAGGTTGTAATACAATCAAATGAATCTACTCAAATAACACAATTACAAAATAGTTTAATTATAAATACCCCATTTACAGGACAAGTAAATAAAATTAAATTAAGAGTATTTGGAGATATGACTAATATTAGGATGAGATTTACAAAAATCTTATCTACAGTAACTTACAAGTATTTACCCACAAAAGCATCATGGGAAACTGAAATAGATGGATTAAATTTTACATACGATACTAATTTAGGAGGTGTACAGGACTGGGAAATAGACCTTAAACCTTCTCAAGTTAGGGTTGTTGGAGATGAAGATTTTACACTTGAAATACTTGGTGATGAAATAAATATGATGGGTTCTCCAAATCCTGCTAATGAATTTTACTTATCTGTAACGGGGCAAACAGGGCATATGACTGAATTAGCATACATACAAAGAGATATTGGGGTATTGGCTTCAGAAGGTACATTCCAAGCAGAGGTAAACACCAATTTAAGTATAGCATTAAACGGTTCAGATGCGTTGGTTTTAATGCCACAAGATGCTATAAACAATGATATTGTAGGTTTAAATCAATTAAATCTAATAGGTTCCAATACATTGACATTCATAGACACTACTAATTCTTTTGTTTTTCAAAGAAAAGATGGTACACAAGTATCAGACACAGAAGTGGTTTTGAATCAATCTATAAAAATGCAATTTATATATGACGGGGGGACATGGAGATTCTATGACACTTTTTAAAATGCAAATATTAATTAATAAATAAAATACAATGGCAATCAATTTAGCGCAAGAAATCACGAATTCATTAGAAAATCAGGGCGGTGTTACAACCGATACTACATTAGGTGGAGATTTATCTGGTTCTCTACCGAATCCCACAGTGACAAAAGTTCAAAACATATCAATTCCTTCAACTGGATATGCGGATGGATTGGGTTGGAGGTACTCAAGCGGACAAATGATATTAACTACACTTCTAAATGAAGATAGTAATTTTACAGGTGATGTGTCAGGTAGTCAGGCGTCTGGTCTCACAGTAAACTCATTAAGCGGCACATCATTAGAGGTGGGGAGTCCGTCTACAGGTCAAATAATTAAATTCAATGGATCAAACTGGGCATTGTCAGACGACAGTGGGGGATTCACGGTTATGCCTGTTTCCGTTTCAACTACAGCAACAGGGAATAAGAAAGTATTTGTAGACACAACTGCATCTGCTATCACAATAACCTGTCCGAGTTCGCCAACTGAAGGAACTAATTTTTTAGTATATGACAGTTTTGGAAATTGCGGAACTAATGCTATAACTATAGACGTACCAAGTGGTGACAGTATAGAAAGCAGTGTTGACGATACATTGTTGATAGACGTAAATAATGCAGTTATAGAGATGTATTACAATGGTTCTACATGGAAATATTATGTAATAAGTGTAAGACCTTAAAAATAAAAACATTATGGCAATAATTTTAAGTAGTAATATTCCAAGCAGTTCTATAGATGAAACTACTGGGAACACAGAAGTTCAAGCTCCTGATGGGGCTGAACTTGAATTACAAGACGGCACTGGGTCTACGCAAATAAAGATCAGTGATGGACTCACATCTATTGGAAATGATGTTCTGACTATTAATAACAGTGCAATAACAGGGAATAAGCCTGCAAGTATGAATAATGGATTATCCATAACCATTGATGATGTTTTAGATATTCCTTTTAAAATAGGGGATATAAATGATAATGAGTTATTTAAAATAACACAAGATGGTAATTTATTATTGAATAGTACTGCATCAATAAATGCTATTGTCAATTCTTTTAATGATAATACGTTAAATGCAAACAATAAACTTGCTACAATAGAAGCAATTATTTCGTACATAGACTCCCATGTGAATGGAGTTCAAAATTTTGAATTTGATACTTTAACAGATTACAATAATAAGGTTTGGACTGAATCAGACACGCCTAATTTAACATTTATATTTAACTCTACAGCATTTAACTTTACAGATGATGCAGGAGTTACCGTTTCTGGAGTAGATTGGGTGCAACTACGCATACATTGGCATAGTGGGTCTGCAGAAACACATATACTAACGAGTAGTAATACAGTTAATCAGTTGACAGCTACAGAAATAGCTGCTTTATACCATTCTGTTGCAGAACAATACACAACTGCGGATAAGAATAAAGTGGATAACACACCAACGAATACCATATCAGAGTTATCTTCAAAGCTATCTATAAGTTCCACTACATCTGATATACCACCTAGCACAGATAGGAATTATGTCACAGATGCAGAACAAACCAAAATAGGTAATTTACCTTTGAATGTTAACACTTCATTGTCTGATAAATTACCCGTATCATCAAGTGGCGTTAATGTGACAATAGAAAATCCTGGGACTGGAAGCGGAACATTGAAGATAAGAAATAGTAATTCACCAACAGACCAAAAAGACTTTGTAATAATTGGTAGAAGTGATGGCACTATGGATATAGAGTCAAGAAGTGATTCAGATGTAGTCACAAATAGATGGACTTTTCACGCTGATAATGGAAATACTGAATTTCCTAGTCAGATAATTCAAAATGGGAACAATGTACTAGATGCAAGCGACACTAAATATTCAAACTTGCCAAATGATACAAATTCAGAATTATCAAACAAAGTTGACATTGTAGTCGGAAAAGGATTGTCTACATTAGATTATATACAATCAGACAAAGATAAAGTAGACAACCTGCCTTCTAATACCATATCAGAGTTGTCTAATAAGGCAAATCTTACTGGAGCCACATTTACTGGTGACTTACTAGGCACTCAAGCAGCATTCGGAACAACAACAAGCACTCACAATGCTTTGAACCTACAGGCACCAACTTCTGATAATAGAATGTTGGAGTTTAAAAAGAATGACGGAACAGGGGCTTGGAGGTTTGACTTACGAAATACAGACAACAACGATTTAGGTATTTTGCAAGTAGGAGTCGCAAACAGATTAACAATTAAAGCAGGTGGCAGGGTAGGTATTGGTACAGAAGACCCTGCAACTAAATTAGAAGTTTCTGGCACTATAACCGCGACTAGTTATGTCGCTTCTAACAGTATAACTAAAAATGGAAATGAAGTTCTTGATGTTACAGCAACAACTAACGATATTGCAGCGTCTACAGATAAGAACTACGTGACAGATGCTCAACTTTCCAAAATAGTGAATACGCCATCAAATACGACTACGGATTTAGCAAGTAAGATGCCAAAAATATCTAGCAATATAAATCTAGAACTAACAAATGGAACGACAGGGCATGGCTCCGTTATATTTAAAAACACTGGCGCTCCAGTAAATGAAAACACATATAAACTAAGAGCAGGTTCTGGCTCTAAACTAGACCTATTGGCACTTGATGATTCAAATGCAGTCATAAGCACATTTGAATTTTTTCACAATGGAAATTTAGGGGTTCCAAATTCCATAACTCAAAACAGTAATTCTGTTCTAGACACCTCTAATATTTTAACTGATATTAATTCAGCTTCAGGAACTTTAATTGATACGCCAACAATAAAAGCTTACGTAGACGCTAATGCAGGTGGATCATTTAATGGGGGAACTATTACAAACCCGATAACAATATCTAATGGGGATGGAACAACACCATTATTTGTAGGACAAAGAACATCAAACCTTAATAACATAGTTTTGATGGCTGCTAAAAATTCAGAAAATAATTATGTGAAATCTATAATTATAGATGAAAATGATGGTGAAAAGATAAAGTTCCTTTCTGGTAACGATCCAGATAATACAGCATTAACATCTATACTAGAAATAGGCGATGATATTGTCGAGGTTAAAAAAGTAGGAACAGCGCTGCATGTTAATGGTGATATATTTGCGTTTAGTGATGGGGATATGGCTGCAAGAGACATATCGTCAGTTAGAAAATTCTCTGGACTAGACTATAGGATAAGCAATAGCTTGACTGACTCTAATTGGGCATTATATAGGGCTACACAGGGTAATACGAATGGTCCAGAAAGCACCAAAGCTTCGGATGGTAGAAGTTTTAGTGGTGAAGCTGTTAGGATTCGTATTGAAAATGATTCTGACAAAGGTTTTATTATCGAAAATAGCCTTGGTCTTAATATGTTTGAAGTAAATGGCACCACAGGAATAGTTACCACGGCAAATAACCATGATATACTTGGAGCTTTAGAAGTTAAAGGTAATGGTAATATTGTTGGTGATTTAGCTATAGGTTTAGATGTTGAGCCGGTAAATACTCTTGATGTGTATGGATCACTTTATGTTACTGGTGCGGCATTATACAAATCAAATTTGACACTGGAAGATACGAGCCAAAACAATTATACTTTTGAACGTAGAGCTACAGGTATTGGATTAAGAGCAGAGTCAAATCCAACTGATGGAAGCGATATATTTACGGTTGAAAGCTCAGGTAATTCAAAAAGGTTAGCTGTTCCACATCTTGGAGATGTTACAACATCAAATGATGGTATTAAAGTCGGAACAGAATCAGATGGAACAGGTGGGCGACAGGTATTAGAGGAAGGAAATTGGGCTTTAATACAATCAGCTATACATTACGATACAACATTTCCAACATTAACAACAACAGATGTTGTGGGGTGGAGTGGTAGAAAAATTTATATGATCGGAGTTGGTGCAGGGACTATTGATTTACCTGAAATAGTTTCATCAAACCCAACTGGCTCTCAAATACAAGTGGGGGAAACTTTCACTGTATTTAATTTTAATAGTGGTTCTAATGTAACATTTGATTCTTTTTCAACACAAAAATTTATGGTTGATGATGTTTCAGTTGGAAATATAAGCAGTAATAACTTTAATGTATTTTCTTCATCAAAAGTGGTGTTTACAGCATTGGATTTAACAGGTTATTCTAATGTGAGTGATTTTTGTTGGGTAGTTACGGGTATATAGTGTTAATCATTTGTTGAAAGAAAATTAATTAAATAATGAATTCATTAATTTTCTTTTTTAATTTTAAATATATATTTGAATCTTAAAAAATAGATATGCAAAAAATAATTGATATAGCCTTGGATCAATATGATGTAAGGGAAATTCCAGGGGCAAAACACAATTCAAGGGTAGTTTCATTTTTCAATGAAATAGGCTTCAAAAATATACAAAATGATGAAACTCCATGGTGCAGCGCTTTTGTTAATTGGGTTTGTATGAAAGCTAATGTGGAAACATCAAACAAGTTGAATGCTAGAAGTTGGCTTAATGTTGGAGACTCAATAGAAACCCCTAGAAAGGGAGATATTGTTGTATTATGGCGTGACAAACCAAATAGTTGGAAAGGTCACGTGGGGTTCTTTATAAAAGAAACAGAAAAACACGTTTACATACTTGGCGGAAACCAATCTAACAGAGTAAACATAACGTCATACCCTAAATATAGATTATTAGATTACAGAAGGCCTAGAGAATTGAATATTAATTAAACTTTATATAAAATGTCAGAAAACAAAGACGAAAAAACAGTAAATCAAGAAAATGAAAATGCAAAAAATGAAAATGCAGAAACAGTAAACAAAGATAATGCCGACACTAGCACTGATGGAGACGAAGGAAAAGCTGAAATAGGTGGTGAACTACCTGAAACAGATGATCCAAATGGGCCATTATAAACTAAAAAACGGAATTATTTTAGGGACCTATGTTATATCATTGGTCCCTAAATTATTTTATAAGAATCCAAAAGAAATTGAATTAGGAATATTTATTAAAAGATGTACCCGTATTGATTTTGCAGCTATCCATTATTCAATTGTAATAAATTTCTTCATATTGGCATATTGTATGCATTACAATAAGGGTTTAGATAAAAAGGTTACAAGATTGATCATGATTATATCTGTACTTGATATAATGCATTTAGCTTTATTTGCTAAACAAAAATTTGGTTTAGTCAAGATATTTATTGCTGTTTTATTAGTTGTATTTTATGAAATATATAAAAAAAGGAGTCGATGAACACAATAAAATTTTTGTATGACTCCATTGATGCGTTTATGATAAGTTTCTGGAGTATTAGTATAGTTCGAATTTTCTCATTTGTTACCAAAGGCGACATATTTGAGAACATAGACAGTACTATAACCACAGGTGTCGGTGCAGTTGGTCTAGCTATATTAATATTAAAAGGATTGCATACCTACAAAATGAACAAAAAGACAGAAAAGGAAAAGGACCTTCTTAACGAATCGATAAAAATTGAAAATAAAAAGAAGTTAGAGGAATTGGAAGCCCTTGAAATTCAAAATGATATTCAGCTAGAAAAAAAAACAGATTAAAAACGATTACGGGAAAAACCGTAAAACCTAGCAATAACACTAAATAACATAATTATGAACGACAAGAAAATTAAAAATGGAGGCAAAGGCACTAATGTTGGAAATGCGTTGAGGTGGTTGGCTAAAAGTGGTAAAAAAATTGCACCACATCTATTAAATATGGCTTTGGATGCTGTTAACCTGGATGAATTGAAAATAGAGATTGAAAAAGACAAAACAATTGATCCTATTGACAAAGAACTACTTTTCAAGCATATTGAAATGGATTACAAGGACATTGCCGATGCAAGGGATATGCAAAAGGTGGCATTGCAGCAAGAGGATAAGTTTAGCAAGAGATTTGTTTATTACTTAGCTATTGGTGTATTTGTGTTTTCCGCTTCAGTAGTTATACTATTGTTCTTTGTTGAAATACCAAAGGAAAACAGGGACGTTGTAAACTTCATTCTAGGGGTTGTAGTTGGTACAGGTCTAACAGGAATATTTCAATATTTTTTTGGGAGTTCGAAAGGCTCAAAGGACAAAAGCAATTTCATTTACAGAATAGAGTCAAAAAAATAAAATAATGGTTAAAACAGACTGCAGTACATTAATACACGGAATTAGTTTAGAGAAATGCGAGCCAAATATAATTCAATCAAAGAAGTCTATTAAAAAATTAGAAACATCAAAATCAATATTAGAGTTCTCACTAAATGAATTTACTTTGGATTTGTTTGATGAAAATAGATTAAAAAAGCCTTGACACTCCCCCACCTAAATATTTTGGTAGTGTCAAGTCTTTAAATTAAAAAAAAACGTGATAATTGTTAAAATTCAATTAGCTTTTTGAATCTGTTTAGTCCGTACGCTTTTGTTTTTTCAAGAATTGGAAGCAATTCCTTTGCTGTTATTTCCTCAGAGGTTATGTTGTTTTGTTCCCTCCATTGTTTTATTCCTAATTTGCAAGCTCCAGTTACAGATCTGTAGTAGTTGTCCGTAATCAATGTGTTTTCGTGTATCGGGTCGTTCTTTAATTTCTCTGCAACTATTTTGAAGTTCAATTCGACAATGGCCTCCTTCAAGGTTTCTGCGTGCGCACTGAACCCGTCCTTATCCACTACAAAAGCCTCTTTGCTTGTTATTTCTAATTCGGAACAACTGATACTCATTATACCATAATGGATATTCATACCTTTCGTTGTCCTGCTTCTTTCGACAAAGAATGCAATTCCATCGTTATGTATTACTCTGTATTTCTTGTCGTTTATCTTGGCAACGTTACTTTTAATTTCCAAATTAGGCGCTGTCAGTGTTGCGTTCTTCATAACGTAGATGTAACCAGACTTCTCCAACTTAGGCGCTGTCAGTGTTGCGTTCTCCCTAACGTCGATGTAACCAGACTTCTCCAACTTAGGCGCTGTCAGTGTTGCGTTCTTCATAACGTAGATGTAACCAGACTTCTCCAACTTAGGCGCTGTCAGTGTTGCGTTCTCCCTAACGTAGATGTAACCAGACTTCTCCAACTTAGGCGCTGTCAGTGTTGCGTTCTCCCTAACGTCGATGTAACCAGACTTCTCCAACTTAGGCGCTGTCAGTGTTGCGTTCTCCCTAACGTCGATGGAACCAGACTTCTCCAACTTAGGCGCTGTCAGTGTTGCGTTCTTCATAACGTAGATGTAACCAGACTTCTCCAACTTAGGCGCTGTCAGTGTTGCGTTCTCCCTAACGTCGATGGAACCAGAAACTTCTACAAGTTCTTTAAAATTATTATAATTTTCTTTTGTTATGACTAAATTTCCTGTGTATGTTTTCATGTTTACTTTGTATCTTAAATTAATCAGTGCTACCATCGTTTTCCATTATATCGATATCTGAATTACCTCCATAGATTGGACAATCATATGGAGTTGCAGAAATCCATATTGATTGATTTGTATTGATGTCTATTTCTGACTCATAACGACAACCATCAGATTGAAAAATTAATATTGTTACGGTTGTTATTAGTTTTTTGCCCTCAACATCTTGTGTGATGTCAATCATTTGGTTTTCGTTTGTTGCATCATCATCAGTGCTACAAGATGATATTGAAATGATCAATGCGGCTAATGCTATTTTTATTTTTTTCATGATTGTTTGCGTTTAATGATCGCCATCGTTCAAATTGTTAATGTTCTATTTTGGTTCAAATATACAACTAATTACTGAAATCAGTAAATGTTTTTTAAAGATATTTAATTTATTTTTCACTTGCCAATTCTCTACCAATTGATTTAAGTTCATTTTCAGTGGTAGCATAATCTATTCTTTTTACTATTTCCAAATCTGGAATTATTTCCTTTTCAATGCATAGGTGAATGTATTGGAATGCTACTTCGTATTGTTTTTTATTGAATTCGCTCATTATAATGTATTTTATTTATAAACATTTCCCTTAACCTCATATTCAAAGTCATTTAATTCAAGCCATAAGTCAACTGAATACGTCATATCTTGCTTACTACTATTATCTAAATGCCAACTTCCTGTTTGAGAGTTCCAAAAAACTTGCATTTTAGACTCTAAAAGACCTTCATCTGTTTCAGTCCAATCACTTAAAATATCACCTTCATATATTTCAATTCCGTTTTTATCTTTAAAACCCGTAAACTCCAAAGGAATTATATTTTTATGATTAAAATCATTATGTGCAGGTTTTCTATTACACATTTTTTTAAGGTCTTTATCCCAAAATCTAAATTTTATTTTTCTATTTTCCATTTGTTTTTTTATTAAAATATCTTCTTAAAATATAGCTTCTTGCTATGCTAATTAAAATAACTACTGTTTAATTATTATATCCGTTAAATACTACTTTGCCTTTTATCTGGTTTCCACATTCTGAGCATTCAACCTTATTTCTGAATATTGATAAAAATTTTTTCTTTTCATCATCCCACTCAATCCAATCAATAATATCATTAATGTTTGCAGATGCTGAAGTTTGATCTTGAGAATCAATAGCCATAGCATCACTCATTATTGAAAAATTGTTCGGCACTCCTTTAGCACAATCAGTACAGATGCTTTTTTGCAAAGTTTTAAAAGTTGATTGGCATTGTTTTTTCCAAATAGGAGAATTATATCCGCCTTTTAGTTCTCTATCTATACACTGATTCATCATACTACTGTTTTAATGTCATTTTATCTAATAATGTTTCAAAGGCCAATGCTGCGGTTTGACTTACTACTCCGTTGCCATACTGGCGTAAAAGCTCTGTTCGAAAGTTGTACCCATTAACTGTGCAGCCCACTCCGGGTTCAACCGTTCTATAAGCTTCCCATTCGTATTGTGATTGCCCTCGTTTAGCTGGCCATAATGTTTTGTTTTGTTTACTTCTACAGCAAAATCTAGGCAATCCCTTCCTTTTGCTCCAAAACTCGCCCCCTTGTAATCTCTTGCAGATGGAGTCGGAAAGTTCATTACTTGCTCCCCTAAATTGCTTTTCCCTCGATCGTGATCCGAATCTTTGTAACAAAACGCCCTGGGTGTCGCCCATCGCGAGTATAAAGACCCGTTTTCTCTCGTGTGGCGCGCCAACTTCATCCGCTGTAAACAATCCTGCTTCAACTGTGTAACCCAAAGATCGTAAGCTGTCAAGAATGTAGGGGAAAGATCCCGTAAGGTGTCCAGAGACGTTTTCGAAGAAGCACCAAAAAGGGTTTGTTGCGATGATAGCCTTTTCAATATAAGGCCAAAGGAATCGCTCATCGTTCCACAACTCTCTTTTACCTGCGTGGCTTTCCCCTTGGCACGGATAACCCCCAACGATTCCGTGTATTCTGTTATGAAACGGTTTTGCATCGAAGGTTTTAAGATTCGTCCAAATAGGTGCTTTATCCACCATACCCGATTCCATCGCTGATACCAGGTTGAAGTTTTGAAAGGCTTCGATCTCCACATAAGCGACAGTTCTTGTGGGAATGATTTCTGAAATTCCTCTTTCGAGACCTCCGTACCCGTAGCAAAAAGATAGTATTCTTTGTTGTTCAATATGTTTTTTGGTACAATCCACATTATCTATTGTTTAATTGACTGTTCTAATTCTTTTGATAACTGATTCGTGAATACTGGCCATACCTCTTTCCAAAATCTTTTAAAACCTGGTTCTATTGAGTAAATCATATCTGGATAATAATTCTCCATTTTCATTATCTCATCGCAATTATGCATGATGTGAATAAATTCATCTTTACCCGAAGAGCTTTCCAAACTTTCTAATTCTTTTAATAAATCCTCTTTATCATCAGTGTAATCATTGATTCTTTCTTTTAATGAAATAATAGTTCGGTCTAAATCAAACCATTTATGAGCGCCAAACTTGTCTGCCGCATAATCAATATTTATTTTCTGTAAAAATTCTTTAAATGAACAACCGCAGGCACCCCAATAATTTTGCCAGCTTCCAAAATCTGATACAATCTGTATTCTTCCCATTTTACCATCTGCATCAATTGTAATATCTGCCCAATAAAAACTGTCACATCTAACTTTATAACTTTCAACTGTCGTTTTTTTAATACTATATTTTATTTCTTCCATGATTTGTTGTTTTGTTTAGGCACCTCAATACCTACTGTTTTTAGTTGTCATTTGTTTTCGGTTTGCAACCTGCCATCCATTCGTTTTGATGAAGGTTTAATAATTTGAAATATCCAAAGTCACAATTACGACATCTTAAATCACCAAAATGATCTGCTATATCTGATTCTGTACCAAACTGTACTTCAATGTCTGTTTCCCCAGTTATTATAGAACCACATTTAGGACAATCAATATCAAATTGAGCACTAACATGTACAGTCATATCCTCCAAATAATGTTTTTGAGAGCATATTTTTTCTAAATTCTTGTTTCTCTTAATTATTTCGTCACGATGTTTTTGATTGCTTAAATCAATCTTTTCGTTCTCAACATATGAAAATGGTGTGCTCATTATTTCTGCTGTATTTGTGTTATCTGGTTTGCTCTTACGCACCTCATTCCTTTTCTATAATGCGCTCTCCAATTGTCTGGTTTAGTCCAAAGTGCTACCCATTTACTTTGTGCATCAGTTCTAGTTCTGCAGAAAGTAAAATCATAGATGGTTCCATCTTCATTTACTATTACCCAACCATTTTCTTTTGATTCTTTCATAACTACAATTAAAATGAACGCCCCGAAGGGCATTCGGTTAGTCTAATACAACCCAATCGTTTTCTAAAACATCACTTGGACTAGCTACCCATCCATAGATGTTGTTGTCTGGGTAAACCATTACTAATTGATTTTGGTATTTTATAAAAAAATTAGATTGATCTTTTTGTGATAATTTTTTTCTCCTCTTCTCGAATTCATCCTTTACAGATTGAGGTAAGGAAGTCATTTTTGGTATAATATGTCCTGCCACTACACTGGGTACTTGCATAAATATAAACAGACCTTTACCGTTCCAACCTTGACGCTGAACTCTTTTGCCTTGTTTTAAGGCTTGAATAGCTTCTCCAAAAGGCACTAATTGTTTTGCTGTTCCTACTGTTTCGTTTGCTTCTTTCATTTTAAATATTATTGATTTATTATTAAGCGATTTAATATAGGCTCGCTATTTTACCTACAGTTTTATTTAAATCCTACGTTAATGATTATATTCTCAGTTTTTGTAATTCCTTCTTCTTTCAGAAAAAAGTTATCCTCAGCCCATCTATCTAATGCATATGATTCCAAGGGTGTTTCAGCTTGAACACTTAATTTTCCGTGTTCATTGATTGTTGCTTTCATAACTACTGTTTTTTATTATTGATTAATTTTTGGTTTACATTCACTTGCTTAGATTTAAGCCTAGAAACATTGTTTTATGTCGTTTCTTATGTTGTAAACTCGGTTACTAAACAAGAGAAAATAAATACAGATATTAATGCAGTACTGATTCTATTCGTTCATTTGCGCGGGTTATCGCTTCAACATACGTTTTTAAGTCATAAGTATCCCCTTTACCTTCGGTATGCATTTTAGCTATTCTATTAAGTGCATTGGCCATAGATGAACAATATGCGTGTGTCTTAAAAACTTCTTCACCTTTTTTATTTAAACCTGTTTTTTCTACCACAGCATAATTATTACCATCGTGGTGTACTTCGTAATTTCCTAATTTTTCGTCTTTTAAAATCATAATATTTGTATTTGTATTTTGAATTAGTTTTGTAAATTTTGCTTGAACAAATGAAAACAAATAGACATCGTAAAATCTTTTCTAACTTTCTTGTGTTTTTTCAATATATCTTCAGATTGATACATAGCCCATTTTAGTCCAATAGAAAAACGGCTTTTGCTTGGTGTTATTTGCACTTCTAAATTCCCACCAAAAAGCAATGGGTTTGTAGTGTACTTCAAATAATCATTTGGTTTTGTGTAGTGATACGTAAAGCTTCTACGAGTTATTCCAGACATCTCTAAGCCTCCATATAGATTCATCCAACTAAACACCTGCAATTTCTTATCGACAGCCAAATAGGTCCATTTCTGAAAGCCTATGCGTTTATGAGACTTATATGCGTGCCATATACGTATGTTATTTTCATTTGTTGGATAGTAACCTATTCTAACTTCATAGTCTAATGAAGGTGAATTACCCCAATCGTGTCCGGGACCATTTGTAGCCATTTTAGGATCAACACCGATAGATATAAATGGGTTTAATTTTTCAAATGTTGTTTGTGAGCTTAATGACAATGTAATTATCATTAGAATTAATGTAGGGATTTTATTCATTGGTTCTATTTTTATTAGTTGTTTTATGTGATTTAAATCGAATATCCGTTTGACATCAATAGATTTTCTTCATCACTTAATTCATTATGAAATAATGCCCATTGTTCAAAGTCAGATTCGGCAATGGTCAACAAATCTTGATTTAGGATGTGGCCAGAATAATCAGACTTATATTTGCATCCTTCGAATCCACGAACGTTAACATTATAAAATGATTTACCATTTAATTGAATTTGATTCGTTTTTGTTATTGTTATTATGGATTTTTGGTTGTTAACCTCTATTTGTTTTGTTATTTTTTGTGGCATTTTTTTATTTTAATTGTTCTTAAATGTGTTTACTATTATTTCTAAGGCAATTTGTTCATCTAAAAAATTAACACCCATTGACCTTTTTAGTGCTTCCATCACATTAATTGATTTATCGATGATTTTGCAATTAACATCCAATGTTGAAGCTTCAATGGCGTCTTTTATCTTTAATGATTCATCAAAATTTATATTCTCTGACAAACTAAGTTCTTTCAATGTATCAAGCATCTTCTGTGATCCTGAATGCATTTTTTGTATTTGTAATTGTTTTTTGGTTATCATTTTAATTGTTGTTAACGATTAATATAGCTGTTATTATAATTATGGTCTCATTTTTAATGCACGCCCTGGGCTTTTATATATGTAGCCCAATCTTACAAGTGTTACGCCAAGTTGAATTGATGTTTTAGCGTGAAAATTCTTTTTTATTTTTTTCATTCTTTTTTCAATTATGGACACACTTGAAGGGAGTATGTTTTTTGATTTGAAATGTTCAGCAACTTCTTTTTGAGTCATTCCGGTTGCTAATAAGTTTACAATAATTTGATCGATTTTTTCCATTGTATATTATTTGTTCAATGCAAACATACAACTATTTTCCGTAACTCGGTTATGGTTTACCGTATTTTAGTTAAAAAAGTTTTTAGTATAGTTTGCAATTCCAAGTAAAACAACGGTTTCCTACCTATTACACTGTGTATTAAATATTTTTTACTATCTTTAATTTGATGCAATCACTTATTTAGAAAGATTATAAATAAAGAATAGACTTAAAAATATTACTGAAAACAGCAATATTATTCAAAAATATTCATATATTTGCATTGTCAATAACAACATAATAAATAATTGTATGCCACCAATTAAACAAACAAAGCTTTCTAAGCTTACAAGTCAATTAAAATGCGATTCAGGACAATCATTATCATTAGTGGGTATGTCTTCCACAACTGAAGATTATCACATATCTTTTCATATAGACTTCGAAGCATCTTGTGAATTGATCGTAGATGAATTTATAAGTCTTTCAAGTATGAATGCTATCGAACTTTCGGACCAATTGAAAAGCAAGTTCACTCAGATGATATTTGATGAGGTCGAAATAATAGAAGATGAAACAAATTCGAATAATGAAAACGCATTTACTATTGAAGATAGGATTCATCAATTATCATTAATAACCTCTTAAAAAAATAGATATGATTACAATACCTGTAGAATTGACACTCCCACATCTAAAGACTAGGGGATTCTTGCTCAACGCTCGTGCTAATGCACCACGTTAACGAACATTGGCTCTGCCCGAACCAAAATGTTTAAAAAAATCGAAAGATTGGTTATCTCTTTTCGAGATTACAAATATATAAAAAATACTAATATAATAATGAAATTTAAAAACTAAAAATAACACAATGAAAGAAAATCAAATTATTAAGAAACTAGACGATCAAGTATTATCTGTAATAGGTGATGATGCTATACACGGATTTAAAAAGGCTTATGTGGTTGCTCAGGCCGTAGGTGAATTAAAAACGTTGTTAAACGACAATTACATGAAACCTATTATGGATTTACAAGGAAATAAGCTTGGCTTTAAGACAGACAGGGACAAAGATGGAGGTTACAGCTTAGATATTGTTAAAAACTGTCTTATTGAAGCTGTATTGACAGGTGTTGAGCCTGTTGGTAATCAATTCAACATCATAAAGGGTCAATGCTACATAACAAAAGAAGGATTTAAGCACCTGTTATCAAAGCAGAAAGGGCTTTGGTACAACATAGTTCCAAATCTTCCAAGGATAAACAGCGAAAGTACTAGTGCAGCAATTGTTATGGACATACAATGGTCAATAGATGGAGGCAACAAAAATAAGTCGTCAATGGATATACCTATAAAAGTTAACAAATTAATGGGAACTGATGCGGTAATAGGAAAAGCAACAAGAAAGGCAAGAGCTTGGCTATTTAACACTATAACAGGGTGTGAAATTGGGGATGGTGATGCAAGTGATTTGGAGGTAATTGAGGTTAAACCTCAAACTGTTGAAGATAAAAAAAAGACTATGAAAGATAAAATTGAAAACCTACCATAATGAAACACATACACGAATATTCAAATTTAAGCTCGTCAGAATATGACGAGCTATATTCTAACTTTCTTGTAAATAGTTGGAGTTATTCAAAAGTAATGTCTTTTGCCAGAAATGAAAAAGCTTTTGAAATGAACTATATCTACAATGAAAGATCGAAATCAAGTTCATCAACGGTTGCGGGTAACGCATATCATGCAGCTTTGGAAAGGTATTTTATAAACAAAAAGGATAACTTAACACTTGACCTAGTTGACTTGGAGAAAATAGCATTTGAATACATTGACAATGTTAAGGCAAATATCTGGAAGCTTCAAAAAACAACAAAGACAATATCAGAATGCCAAATAAAAGCATCTTCAATAGTTTCAAAGTTGTTAGAAAACTTTATAAATGACATTTCTGTATATGATATTGTTGAAGTCATATCGGTTGAGGACTATTTTAATGAGTTTCTTCAAATAAACGGTGTTGACATTCCATTGCCTTGTCATGCTAAAATTGATTTAATAGCAAAAACTTCAGAAGGAAAAACGATAATAATTGATCATAAGTCAAAAAATTGTTTTTCCGATGAAAAGGAATTGGCTTTGTCAATTGGAAAACAAGCCATAACTTATTACAAGGTTTTGGAAGCTAAAATGAACATAATAGCTGATGAGGTTTGGTTTATTGAAAACAAGTATTCAAAAAATAGAGATGGATCACCTCAATTGAATTGCTTTAAAATGCCAATGGACAATGACACTGTAAAGTTATACGAAGCAATGTTATACGAGCCATTAAAACGCATGATCGAAGCCGTTTCGAATCCAGATTACGTGTATTTAATGAATGAAAATGACACGTTTGTAAGCAAGGAACATATGCATGCTTTTTGGTCCAAAACAATGATTGCAGAAATTGATGAATTCAATGTTGATGAATCTAAAAAAGATATCATCTCGAGAAGATTAAAAAAAATACGTGATGCATCAACGGCATCCATTAACCCCAAAATTATAAAGACATTCAGAAAAAATGCATCTGAATTTATTTTATACGATCTAACAAATAAAGACATGAACAAAACTGAAAAAATAGAACATATATTACGCTCACTAGGATTGGTGGTGAAGGTTGAACACTTTTTCGAGGGTTATTCAAGTGATGCATTTCTTTTGAGTGTATCAGCAGGTACTACCTTGAATAAAATCTTTAAATACAAATTAGACATTGCAAGCGCGCTAGACGTTTCAAGCATAAGAATAGACACACAATTGAAAGTATATGATGGGAAGTCGTATATTCATTTGGAATGTGGAAAGAAAAACGATAAGGTATTGAGTTACGACCCGAAGTATTTGATTGATGGTAAAATTCCTATAGGAATGGACAACTTCAATAATGTTGTTTATTTTGATGTTGAAAATCCGGCAACAGCTCACGCATTAGTATGTGGGTCCACTGGATCAGGAAAATCGGTTATGATAAATTCAACAATAGAATATGCGAAGTTGTTAGATTATGACGAAATAATAATATTTGATCCTAAAAATGAATTTAACACCAAGTGCCAGGGCATTGTAAGAGTTATAAGAGATATTGATAAGATTGAGATTGAGATGGAAAAACTAGTTGAACAAATGCAATTACTAACAAAGACTGGACGTACAAAGAAAACATTTATTGTTTTCGATGAATTTGCAGACGCTTTGGACTCATCAAAAAAGGGGCGTGAATTAGACGTAAAAGAAATGGTGGAGGTTGGTTTTTATGCACAGAAAAAAGGAGATTTAGGACCACCTAAACCCAAAATGAAACTTCAAACGGTTGGTCGAAAAAAGTCTTTGGAAGAAAATTTGAAAATGATACTTCAAAAAGGGCGATCGTTAGGATTTAGAGTAATAGCAGCAACACAACGAGCATCTGTAAAAGTAATATCTGGTGATGCAAAGGTTAATTTTCCAGTTCAAATATGCTTTAGGGTTTCCCGTGAGATAGATTCAAAGGTAGTTCTTGATCAAGGTGGTGCCGAAACATTGGGAGGCAAAGGTGATGGCCTTATAAGCTCACCAGAATACCATGGACTGGTAAGGTTTCAAGGATTTTACAAAGAAATCTAAATGGTAAACACAAATCTTTTAATAGTAATAGATGGAAAAAAAACAACCGTAACGATGAATGGCATCATTACGGTTCACAAAACAGCCTTTTTAAGTTCCCTAAACTTTAAGGATTTTATAAACTTTATTGAAAACGAGAATAAAAAGACAAAAAATGGTAAACATAATTGAAAAAATAGTATGTGATAATTACAATATTACTCCTGAACTTTTATACACTAAGTCCAGAAAAAGGGCTATCTGTTTCCCTAGGCAAATAATAATGTACTTATTGATGCTTAACAACTACACATCAATATCAGCAGGCGCGGTCTATGATAGGGACCACGCCACGGCATTACATGCTAAAAAAACTGTCTTAGGATTGATGGACACCGACAAAAACATTAAAAACAGATTACAAATAATAATAGATCAAATTTCAAACGAAAAAATAAATGAAATAGTAGTTCAGGATGTTAATTTATTAGAATTGACTATATCATATTCTAAATCTTTGATATTTATTTAATAATCAAAAAAAAGTGAACTTTAGTTAGTTCACTTTTTTGATCAGTCATAAATATTAAAGTCGTTGCAACAAGAGTTCAACGTAAATTCAACGAACGTTGATTTTCGTTGCAACGAAAAATCAACAATTAATATAACATTAATTATGCAATTGTTTTGGTGCCTACTGAATCAATATGTTCCAAAGCATCATATACATCTTTTTTATTTTTTATCTTATACACTTCACCTTCAAATTCGAGATAACCTATTACTTTTTCAGATTTATAGCCTTTGTATAGTTTTTTTAAAGGCACTTTTAAAGCTTTAGCGATTTTATGTAATAAATCATCACTTGGAATAGTTTCGCCATTAGATATGCTGTAAATTGTATTTATGTTTACATCTAAATTATATGCAAGCTCAATAGATGTTATTTGCTTTTGCTTTAAAATCTCTTTTATTCTTAATTCACTTTTTTCATTATTCATATTAAATTTATTTTGTTTTTATATAGCTTGAAAAAACATCATTATTAAGAATTTCAAGGTCTTTCATATCTCTTATTGTATATATCTTATCGTTAAACTGAACAAAACCATTCATAGGGGCTTCATCTTTAGTTGGAAAAAACAAATCTCTTACATCAACATCTAATACAGAAGCTATTTTTAACAACGTGTCACGTTTAGGCCATGTTTTTTCGCTATTCATTACAGATAAAGAAGCGTCAGAAACCCCCATTAATTTAGCTAACTGGGTTGTATTCATTTTTTTATTTTGTAATATCTCCTTTATTCTTAATACTCTTTGTTTTTCTAAGGGTTTGCTCATTATAGTATTTTTTATTCGATACAAATCTAACAAATATTACTGGTTATTAAAAATAAAATATTAAATTGTAAAATATTGCACGAATAATTTGGCTGATAAATGAATAACAATTAAATTTGCGCCATTGTTTTTACTTAATGAGTAAGTTATAATAGCAAAACAAACTTTTTAATGTAAACACATAATTTTAACAAAAAGTCTCCCTAAGACAAATTAATAATTAATAGTAAAACAGATGGCAGAAGGAAAAAAATCATTTACAGCTTATTGCGATTGGATGAGCACATTTGACAATTTAACAGATTCAGAGGCAGGTGTATTAATAAAACACATATTGAAATATGTAAACGACATTGACCCTAAAAGCGATGAAGATGTAATAAGATTTGTATTCCCTTCAATAATGGAAACATTAAAAAGGGATTTGAAAAAATGGGAGGCTAAAAAAGAGCAAAACAGAAAAAACATAAAAAAACGATGGGAAAAGAAAAATTCTATCGAACTAAAAAATACACAAGATGATACAATCGTATACGATGGTACAAAAGATGATACGACCGTATACGATGGTACGCAAAATGATACGACCGTATACGATGGTACGCAAAATGATACGACCGTATACGATGGTACGCAAAATGATACGACCGTATACGATGGTATACGAACTGATACGAATCATACCGTAAGTGTAAGTGTTAGTGATAGTGTTAGTGATAGTGTTAGTGATAGTGATAGTGATATTCTTTTAAAAAAAGAAACAAAAGAAAAAAACACAAGTAAAAAAGATGTTTTTTTAAAAGAAGATTTAGAGGCTTATGATTTTTTAAAAAAAGAAAGCCCATCTAGAATTGAAACTTTTGAAATTAAAAATAAATCAAGTTTTGAGAATTTTGAAGTTTTCAAGATTAATTTCAATTCTATATGCATTACTGAAGAAATAAAATTTGAAACAAAAATTTTGTTTGCAAGACTTGAAAGATTGAACGCAAATTGGATCAAATCACCAAATAAAAAAAATGATCATAAAAAACATGATCATGTACATAAAACTTATACTGGATCAAGATGAATCAAATAAATAAGCTTAAACATATTGTTTTAAGTCATTATTACGCATCCTTATCAGTTAAAAAACAATTTTAATGCAAGTGTACTATATATTATTTAAAAGCTCTTAAATCTTCTTAAAACAAATAAATGAAAATGCAAAAAAAAAACATCTATACCACAAAAATTTTCTGAAATAATGAATGAAAACATAGTTGGTAAAAAACCTAGAAAACCTCAAACCTATGAAATGAGAAAAAAAAGAGGTGAAGAAAAAGATATTTTATTTTGTAATGAATTTGATGAAAAATTAAAAAAATGGGATGATCAATGTGAAAAGTTGAGGTTAAAAACTATCGAGTCCAGAAAAAATGACCCTGAAATAATTGTAAATGATTTTCTTTCAAAAAAAATAAATGTAAATTATAAATCAGTATATCATGATTTTTTACAATCATATCTTTTTTTAAATAAAGTTAGGTTCAATGAGAAAAACATTTTTTCAAATACAGATGAACCTAAGCAATATATTTACACATTGATTTTTTACTTTTTAAAAGATGAAAGATTTTTCAAAAGCCCTCTACTAAGAAAAGACCTATCTGAGCCTAGTTTTGACAAAGGAACTCTTTCAATTGGTGGATGTGGCTCAGGAAAAACTTCAATATTTGAGTCTTTAATATATGCTTTCTCTATGTTCATAAAGGAACAAAAAAAATCTATACCAGAAAACCTAAATGAATTGATAGACCAATTCGAAATAAACAAATGCAATTCAAATCAAATTGTTAAAAGCCATGAAGAGTATAGGAGAAATGGAGGTAAAAACCCATTAAATGAACTTTATGAAAGAAAGCAATTATATATAGATGATTTAATGAGTGAAACTGATTCAAATCATTTTGGAACAAAAAATATATTTTTAGATGTTCTTACTCATAGAGCCGACAGAAATAAAAAAACCCACTTATCAATGAATTTAATGAGGGAAAAAGACAAAAGTGGAAACTCTAATGAAGTGAGTTTTTTAACATTGGAGCGGTCAATATATGAAATGAATTTCAGATATGATTATCGTGTATATGATAGAGTTTTTGGAAACTACAACATAATAGAATTAAAAGGGAAAAGTGCAAGACGTTAAACAAAAAAACATGGATATAATAGTGCCAAGGCCAATACTAGACAATTTCGCCAAATTATCAAGTGTAAAAGAGCTACAAAGAAATACCGTTAAAGAAATAGTTACACACAAAAATATCAGGTATGTGATTACTGGATATACCGCAAGTTTCTACGATGGGACCATATCGTGTAGCGCCAAAAAAATAATTTTTCTTGATGAATACAAAGGTGAAATAAAGCCAGTTAGTTATGATCAATGTTTAATAGAGGTTCAACTTAATAGGCGTGAACGTGGTTATAATGGTCAATTAATAACATATAATGGCCAAAAATACGTCACAGTACCAGGAGAAACGATAACATTTAAAACAGACGAATCCGGAACACAAACAGAATTATTCTAAAAATAGAACAAGTTAAACCAAAAATAAAATATATGAACTACATTAACGAAAAATGGAAAAAAATGCCACTAGAAGAACCTTTTCACTCCTTTTATGAAGTTAGTGACCATGGTAGAATTAGGTCAGTAACAAGAACATCCAAATATGTACGTGGAGGCGTTGAGGTAGAAAGACATGTTGAAGGTAAAATATTAAATGCTAGACAGTCAAAAAAAGAACCTCATCATTTCGTATCATTGGCTTGTATGAACCCGGAAGATGGTAATTCATTTAACAAAACAGTATATAACCATAAAGCAATGGGTTTAGCGTTCATTAAAAGAACTGAAAAACAAAAGGAAAAAAATTACAATAAACTCACACCTAAAGATGGTAATCACAGTAATCTGCATTATACTAATTGGAAATGGACAAATCAATCTAAACTAAGCATAAAGCAAATGAAGGACCATCCAGAAAATAGGAATACTATTGGAGACTACCAGAAGAAAATTGGAGTTCCTTCAGATAAGATAGTTAAAGAGGTCGAAAAACTATTGAACTTAGGATTTACGCATAAAGGTAGAATAGGCGTAATGGTTGGAAAAAGCATTTCATGGGGTTACTCGCATGTTGGAAAAATAGCCAAAGACTATTGTGAACGCATAAAAGACGACGCGCAATCAAAAAGCATAAAAAAAACTGTTGATAACTGGGAAGAAAACAGGCTAAAAAAGGCTAATACTAATTAAGTTTTAACAATATGCATACATATACACGTATAACTTGTATGAAACTGTTTTTTTGTGTAAATTTGATTAGGTGATAAACACCTATCATTGGTTATTAGCATGGGGCGGTTCATTAGGTTATTAGTTTCCTTAGTCGCCCCTTTTTTTTAAAAAAAACAAAATAATGAAAAACTGGGTACATGTAATAGATTCTAATGGAAATGTTTTTGAATATAACACATTGATTCAAAGACACGAAGATTTAGTGAATAATAAAAACAACAAAGATGCAGCATAAAATATCGTTCCCAACAAATACGAATTGTACACATCAACAATGTTCAAAGGAATCAATGAGCAATAGTAATGAGTGCTACCCTTGTATGTTGGATAGATACTCTTTCAATAACCAATAGTAAAATAGAAATGACTAAACGATTTAACAAATAAAAAAATGGAAACTGAAATAACAAAATTATTCAAAATATTTTTAACTAGTGTTATAGCTTTTTCTATGGCATTTTGTGTAGTTGGAATATCTATGATATCAATTGCAGAAGAACATACGCAAGAATTTAACTTAATTATTCTTTGTCTATTGTGCTTATCTGTATCTGGATTCATATCAAATTACATAATTACAAGCATATAC
>Ga0224501_10000214_pt1 | contig 52938 bp, 30 predicted proteins | sample SF_Oct11_sed_USG_4_FD_169105 | JGI IMG/M metagenome (GOLD analysis project Ga0224501, IMG submission 169105) | Sediment microbial communities from San Francisco Bay, California, United States - SF_Oct11_sed_USGS_8_1 | ecosystem: Environmental > Aquatic > Marine > Sediment | place: USA... | reverse complement strand
ACACATAGAGCTGCACGGTGAAAGATATATATATATATATATATATATATATATATATATATATTTTTATATTTTTTTTATATATATATATATATATATATATATATCCAGAGTTGATGCAATGCTTGCAATTCACACCAAATATCACACGTACAACACAGAACATGTACAAGTGACATGCCTCCTAAGTTAATGAAAAGCAGGCTGTTGGACAACAGGTCTCCTGCGTTTATCGTGCAATAGAAGTCGGGCCTTGTTAGCATGGGATATATTTTACTATGCGGATGTTAACAAAATAGTCAACAAGACAATATACAGCGATGTTACAAATTCTCAACTCCGAAGGTCATAGACGGAAACGAACCGGCTTATAGTGGACCAATGTGAAATACCAAAACAACTTATTTGTAAAGGTCAGAAGTTCAAAGATTATCAACAAGATTGAAATGCCATGTAGTGATTACCGCTCTTTTGGCGAATGCGGACATATCCACCTGCTCTGTTCTCGTGATGTTGCTCTTACTAGTTGTTCTATTTGTATGCAAAACACCCTGCAAAATTGTATGCGGAACCCAAACTGTAAGTCAAAAGCCTACATTCGTCCAGAGAGTTCATAAAGATTTTAAAATTCACACTTTTGAAATACCCGGGCAATTTAGTGTAAACTCCTCTCACTATCACCATTTATCGCTGAGAAATTTGCGATTATTTCCCTATCGTTCTGTAGATGTGATGGCAAACGGTGTAATGAGAGGCGATGTGATGGTAACACCAGCCAGACCGATATACCAGAAGATCACAGACTGTTCTGCTAATGGAAATGGTGGGTCTTGTGTGCCTGGTATATGGCCCTTATACTATTACCTTTTCGGACGTAGTTTATATTGAACAAAGTGTGACGTGAAAAATGGAACCTTACATGAGTTACCTCTGTAATTATTTTGTATTTGAGTGTCCAGTCAATCTTCAAGCTGGATAGCGGGTGGCTCAATGGCTAAAGCAATTAGTTAAAGATTGATCAATTCTGAGCACAAGTCATATTCACCCTGAGCGCCCGCTCTGAGAATGGGTTCCTCCCATAACTCCTAGCTTTATTCCAACAAGCTTCAAACTCAAGAAGTTCATAAACACAGATGGTAAAGTGCCAAAGTTGAACAATGTACAAGTTTTTAACGAGTTTTTCCAAGCTTTGTATGTTGGTGCCGACAAACAATGGTGTTTTGTAAGAGTGAACTTTCTCCCTTGATGAACGTCAGTTGAACGTGATGGAATGACTCCCTTTTCATGACTTCCAACCGATTGCGCGGTGTGAATATGACAAAGTGTTCCTGGCGGAGAGAATTAGTAGACTCTTTTTATAGGCTTTGAAGGCAACGCGGAGTCATTGGAAACCGCTCAGGGGACGGTGTATTAGACCTTAGCTGCTGGGAAGTCATAAAAACATAGCTGCCCACCTCTCTGAAAACGCTGGATAGTAAAAAGGAGATAGCCGGTGGACTTGTGTACAGAAAACATAAAAGCATTATTGTACATTTGTGTTGCTTTTAAAGTCACCCAACATCTTGATTTGTGTTTGAAAATCTAATGATGGTTGACTGCAGCAATAGACATGTCTATAGTCGGATGTATGTAAATAAATAGAATATATAGCCACCCTGTTTGACTTCTACCCTCAAATGCCATCATTCTGACGAGAGTTCGTATACTGTGTACGGTCAAGAAAAGAAACAGGATAGCACGTTAGCTCGGTGTAGGTCGCTGGGCTTGCTGGGTTCAAATCCCGATCACAGCGGACTTTTGTTGTGAGTATGAACTCCTCACTTTTTTAGCTCAAAAAACAAAAACAAATGTTATGAGGTAGAGCATTGATACTGACCCAACTGTGATGCTCCATGCTAAGCTGGTGAAAAAGCAAGTCACTACTCCGACATACAAGAAATAGAAATATTAACAAAGGATAACTTACTGGGCCGCACTGATTGCCCTGTGCATTCCTAGCCTCGATCGAGAGGATGCAATAAGGTGATCAATTCATGGTAGTGTTTCATGGTTTTTGGCTTTTCGGGCAGTACCATGGGTGGACAAACAATAATATTGGAGCCGATTGGATTTGATTTGAGATATTAGTTTGAATGGATTTGATTTAAATAAGACCATATATCTTCTTTTCATGTCAAGATACATGGAAATCAAAGGTTTTATTTAGCCAAAAACAAGTGCTTGAAACCTGGTTAGTAGGCAGTCCTGGAAATCCAGGGTGACTCTAAAGCCAATATACAGTCAAAAGTATTTCTGCATCCCTTGTGAGGGAGAGTTGCACAAGCCTCACCTCACTAGCTCACCAGGGATGGCCTTGAATCAATGACAAGACACTGGTCGATGTCCTTGGGGAGGGGGGTTGGTGTGTGATGCAATACCAAGGCCATGAATGTTGTACACATCCTCATGTGCACGCGGTAATACCTATACATACTCTCAATGCTCTATGTGAGAAATCAACTCTGTCATAACGGGTCCCAACCAGTCATGTGCAAATCAAGATCTTCTACGGATTGCCTTTGCAGATTTCCTAAACCGATATCTATGATTCCTGACAGAAAATAAAATGGCAGTGATGGTTTAGCATGTATTCTGAAGCAATGCTATTGTGTTATTAACTGTGCTATGCGACCAAAGCTCAGCAAATGATAGCGGAATTCTAGTATTCAAACCGGATACAATCATCAGTCGATTCAGCTCTTCAGCAGATCTCTCTACCACGACATCTGCCGAAAAGCCAGATTGCCTGGCTAGGGTGCAAACCAGGTAGACGGGCTCTTCGGTATGCATTGTTTCTCTGCCGCGTGCCAAAGAGCCAGGCCAGGCTGCTAGAGCGCAAACGTATTTAACGGGAGTTTTCCGCTCGTGTTTATAGGACTCTATTCAGCGCGCGATTTCGCGTATAGAGGCCTTAGCGCACGCTGTTGACGGCGTTATCAATCGGCGGGAGAGGTGTAGAGTAGCCAGTGGTGTTATTCGATAGGTTTCTGGCAGCGCCAACCCCTTAGTAACTGCAAGTGTAAGGTATCAAGTATGGAAATGATTGAACATGCCCACGAGTCAGTCTCAGTGGGCGTCAACAGATTAGTCTTTACTGGCGACTGTCAATGGGAATGCAGGCACAATCATGACAAATGACAATGGACGGTTTTGTTGAAAGGTTGAAATCTTGAATATTTTATTAATTATATTATATATAATAATATCATATGATATTGATAATAGACTAGTCACTAGTAGTAGTAGTAGTAATCATTTATAATATAAATTTTTAAACTAAACTTGTTGAACTCATCTGTCAGTGTCATACTCATACTCATCATTCATAGTCATAGGGCTAGGCACTCGCGCGGCGTGACTCACGGTCACGGACAGTGACTGAGTGAGTGCCTGTGAGTGAAAGTTAGTCAGTGACTGTGACTGACTCTGAGTCTGAGTGAGTCGCTCATTCAGTCATTGTCAGTGTCACTCACCGACTCAGTCACTGAGTTAGTGAGTCAATAATTCTAAATCTAATTCAGTAATTGTAATAACTAATAAGTCAGTGACTGTGACTGTGAGTCACTGAGTGACAGTCACAGTGTGACTGTGAGTGTGAGTGTTACTTTACTGAGACTGACTACATATTGAGTAATTGAAATATTTGAGACTGAGTAGTGAGTCGAGTGAGAGTCAATTTTAGCGAGATTTTAGTTTTACTTGATTGAACTAGAACTAGAAGTAAACAGAGAGAAGTGTAGTAGGTAACATCGTACAGAATTTTGGAAAAAAATTCGTATGAAGGTACCGAAAAACCGTCCTTTATGGTCAACTTTAGTTTATATTACTCTTACTGATCTGCGGGCCAATGACATCAATTCGGGGTCTTTTTCGCTTTACATATACGGAAACACAACTCTCTATTTTTTATGACTTAAGTAGTTAATATTCATGCTCGTGAAAAGAAGAAAATGTATTATAGCAGGTTTACACTCGAACAACGCGGCAGCGGCAAGCGGTACAGAGAGTAGCACTGTTGGGGTGTTTACACGAACGATCTGCTGTCTGTGCTGCTCAAATGGGCGTCAACTTCCAGCGATCCAGCGGTACAGTGCCACTGGGAGCTGACGCTACATGCACTATTTTTTCTGGTGGCACAGAAGCGGCGACCAATCAGAGCATCGATCGATTTCACTCCGAAAAGTTTCAGCTTCCGGTATATTGCCAAAAGGACAAAATTGATCGAACAGTAAATTCAAATCTGGATGATCATTGGTTTGTCGCTGCCACTGAAGAAATAGAGCATGCAGGATCGGCTCTCTGCCACTGGTTCACCGGAAGCTGATGCCCACATGACAGCCATCTTGAGTGGAGACTGGGCGGTTGCCGCCCGCGTAACTCCATTTCACACTTGAACATTCTTGTTGTTGATCACCAAATGTTGGCATATTTCTACAGAGCTGATCTTATGTAAAATTATGCTACCGTGCATTATCCTGCGGTAGCTCAGTAACACTCAAACAGCATGGTGGTGAGAAAGTATACAGCAAAAGGTGAAATATCAAAGATTGCATATTTAACGACCAAGCTTTGCATGCTTGGCCAACAAGATCATAGCAATAGAGTTACATGTATTCACAGACTTCACTCGATGACGCGCATCACTTGATGCTTGCCATGTCTGATTGACTGATTGTGTGTCTGAAATTGGCCGATTGCTAACACTTGATCGAAGATCATTAGCTCACTTATAAAATATATTTAATGCTGCTTGACAAAAGACATTGTATGGCTATATAGAATCGCCAATATGCTGGATACTACATGTTCCTATTGCATCAGTTGTGAATAGCGATACAAACGTGTGATGTCACTACCTGTCACACTATTGCCATAGTGATTGCTCATCAAATGAGAACTTCCAATCTGCATTTCTACTTTGACAAACGTCTTAAAAGGTTGGTGGAGTGCTGAACAGGGTTGGACTGCAATAAAGAATATATACCAACTGACTGTAAGTATGACAAACTATGATATCCACAGTTTTACACTGTGCCTGTAATTGTATAAGTCTAAGATATGAGAAACAGATTTTGACATAGTTTTGTACCTCCGAGTGTCAGACTCCTCAATGTCGACTTATGATACTGAGCCATTAACTCATATGTAGTACCAAAATAAAGAACTGAATGAAAAGGTTGGTTGGGAACCTAAGTCCAGGGATCACTGCTGTCTTTTTGAACACTGTGTTATTCTTAGTGCCAAGCTTTTTTGTGTCGGCCAGGTTTGACCTCTGAGTGTGATCTCTACCCTAGATCCTATGACAGAAAATATTTACGCTTGGGCATTCTTACCCTTCATCACGCCCTGATGTCTTCTATATAATCACCTATTCATATTAAATATCAGTCAAGACAGCATTACTGGTAGGATGTGACCCAAATTATCCAACATGGCAGGTTATTGCATTGAATTCTTACACATGAGTATAGATTAGAAGGCATAGCATTTAGTAGTGGATGAATTTAGTACATGCATGTACATGTACAAGAACATATGTATCACCAGTATCTTTCTCAGTAGAACTAACCGACCTTTCGGTCCGTTAGTATCAGTCGATCAGTCGTTATTGCATGAACATTGCATCTTCAATGGGACATCTTCGTATCGTCCACAGAGTTGAACACTTCATGGCGCATGTGGACATGGGTGTTTTCGGTATCTTTCTTGTTGTTGTATCAGCTCCAGTTATTGCAATCAACAAAACTTGCCCAGTTCTTTGGAGTTCTCAATGAGTAGTCCATTGCCTTTTCACCATTGAACCGCTCTTACTGTATAAGCTTGCTTGGTGACCCACGTTGACGCGCAGATGACTCGATTATCGCGGGTCTCAAATACCGCCTCAAGCCGCTGTTAAAACTTATGCATGGGGCCTAAATTGAACATCAACCATTCTTCTTTCTTTGGAGTGGGCAAATACAACTTGATGATATCAAGAGCGTTCGGTACCTGGCTCATCACTGCAGTTTGATCCTATTCAAGGATAAGTCTGCCCTACTGTCTGTCTCAAGCATCTTCACCTGGCTTTATCTCTGATGTCAAGAGTACTTCTTTCAGTCAGGAGTCACATCAAAGGCAGATATTGCCTACTAGACGTATATGGATTTGTATCTCAACTCCATGCAGCCAAAGTTTTGTCACAACATGGACACTGTTCACTCATATCCCAACGATTCGCAGTCATCTTAAATCATGATACATCATTTTGGTGGCTGGCCTGGGTGTAGAACTGTGTTTATTTGGCTGACACAGTTTTTTCTCTATGAAGTCAAGCGGGTAAGCCCGCCTACACCGAAATACAACCGATGGGGCTTGATAATTGGTCACTGTCAGTCATCCATTACCAAGAATGTGGGCAATTCACTCAAATGACACGTGAGTTATGCAAAGCGGGCCATACACAATCAGCAGCTGCCGAAAACAGGAGCTCAGGTGTGTAAGGATTAGCACGACAGGTATGTTTATTGCCGATACATCATCAAAGAACAGACAAGGATTATACAAAAACCTTTTTGTCTGACCAGAAAGGTGGTCGTCAACTCTTGGAGTTCCTGTTCGAATTGATTGGGTGATGTGATTTGTTATGCATGCTATGTATTCATCATGCTAATTATTCTGTAAAAATATGCTAACAACACTTTGTGACTCAACAACTGAGTTAAGAGAAAAGTCAAACTGTGTTTAGTGCGCAGCAGCCGTGTTAGCAATCGCAGTCCATTTCTGTGAAACTTGTTAGATTATTCCACCCACACTTCACAAATGAAAACACCACATAATTGTCTGATCTGAATAATAGGAATGTACCAAGTGGGTGAATTTTTTCAGCGCCTGTGTCATGGCACTCCTGTAGAACAGTCCTTGGTGAAATTGTCCACTGGGGCTTCAGAGCTAAAAATGGTCTTTCCGGCCCAATACCCAGGACCAGCAAGTCCATTATGAAGTCATCATTTAGTACTGTTTATGATCGTTAGTAATGGGCCACCAAAAACAGGTTAGATAAGGAATTGACCTCATTATTATGAGTGACTTGACTTACTCCTACAGAATTGAGGAATTAACTGGTCCAGTTATGTTGGACAGTTGCAGCCTCTATACATTGCTACTCGCTGGCAGTCACTTTGTTTTCTCAACCATTGTCTGTCCATGGTTGCACTTCAGCCTTCCTCCTCGGTGTCCACAGGTTATGTGGTGCCATTAAGGGGAAATTGAGCCATTCTCTGCCAGAGGTGTAAGGCCTGAGCACACTGGTGCGAACCTATGCAACATCATTGAGCTCACACCTATAAGTTCGGAATACAGAAATAGAGATAACGGGATACCTCTGTGGGAGAGTGTTGGACTCGTGACCGTGAGAACCTGCGTGAGTTCAAGTCCCGGTCACATCGTGCACTGTGAGAGCTACTAGTTCCCACTAATCCGACAAGCCGTAGGCCTGTTTTCTCAACCATTGTCTGTCCATGGCTGGACGTAGGCCTCCCTCCTCGATGTCCACAATTTTTGTGGTGCCATTGAGGGGAGATGGACCCCTTTTCTACCACGCTGGCTCAGGACGGGTTGACAGAGTGTGATCAGTGTGACATACATTCACCCACTAAGGTATCAAGACTGGCGATCACTATAGAACCAAAGTACACGCCTTTCCCTATTGTCAACTTCTACCATTGGCTAGCTTGGGCATGGTCTCTGAGAGCAGTCTTACCTGTCATGGTTCTCTTTGCTCATTATATGTTCAGCAACTCGCCATATTATAGTTGTTCCAAACTCAGCTACCCATACTACATAACCAATTCAGCAAGACAGCAAGAGTGTAACGCTCTTCTGCTCTTCTGCTCTTCTGCTCTTCTGCTCTTCTGCTCTTCTGCTCTTCTGCTCTTCTGCTCTTCTGCTCTTCTGCTCTTCTGCTCTTCTGCTCTTCTGCTCTGGGATCTCGTACCTAGCCATCTGTCCCATAGAAAACCTTTTAGCTATGGGCATATCAAGAAAGTCATCAGTCAGGAAGACTGCATGTACCTAACACAGGTGCTAGTACTACAAATATGCGCAAAACACCACTTGCCGTCAGTTTATCCTGAAGATCACATTGCAAGGCTTGACTTGATTCCTGTGGATGGTCAAACCCCGGTCAGCTTATTGTATTCCCTTTCAAAAATTCCCAAACTAGATACTATCAGCTGAATGAATCCAATATGTATATCCAATGGAACTGTGACCATTACATGTATACCTATTGTCTGTCGCAAACCGTGTCATTCGTTCTATCGAGTGTTACTAAGATTCTCAACTTGCAAACTGTAGAAGAAAATATACGGCTCAGTGACCAGTAGGAAGCTAGTCAAGTATGGGAACCGGTGGTGAGACAATAAGGATACACATGTGCTGTCAAGGGTTGTTTAATAATGACTTGATGGATTGCCAAGTAGGGCGTTGCACTACCATGTCCGTAAAGTAGACTGGCTTTTACAGCTCAATAAATCTATGTAATTTGGCACAAGCAATCAGGTTATATGAGACAGGGGTCCATATATCTTTGACACAACAATCTCTTTCTTTCCTGGGTTTTCAGACAAAAGCTTTCCGTTCAGAGAAGTATGTTAGTATGTCAGAAACCAGACTGTCATCATAGCCATGTCTCCTGTTATGGTTATAGCTGTGTGGGCTGAGGCAGCTCACCTGTATGGTAGACTGATCGTCAAGTTATTGGATTGCGCTGTGATTGGTTGCCTAGCGATTGGCGACAGAACCCCGGAAGGTCTCTATGTAGAGCAACACTAAATGCCCATGATCATAGAGGTAACCTCTTCTGGCTTGTTTAATTTCAGCTGAGTTATGGGTAACCGGACAGGTAAAACCGCTGATACCCAGTCTCTTCATGAAGAAGAGATGAGAAGTAATGGTCAACATAAAAGGAAAAAAGTCAAGAGGGCGTTGTCCTTCGGAGACAGACCAAGACGCAAATGGACGCCTCACAGTAATGGAGACACGGAAAACAACCCAATGTGAGTAGCAGTCTGATTGGTTACAGTATTTTAAAACTGTGGGGCCTACCTATTAGGCGTTGTACACGCACGGTTCGAATGATTGTGTGTGATAAAAGTCATTTGCTTTATTCGGGTAATCTCTGTCAACGGTATGGTATTGTAGCAAAAAAATACTAACTTTAAATCGTGTAGTAAGACCCATCTCAATAAACAGAGAGAGAGAGTCACAGACACATAATGTAACTATCCATGTTTATGTCTGGTTGTTTCGCCCACAGGCCCAGTCAAACTAGTAACTTCAAACACTCAGACGGTTGGAACACCAGTTTCTCATGTAGTTAATAAATTGGCTAGATTTTATTTTCAAACGCCAGATTCCTTGACCTTAGAGTATTAATTGATGTCTACAACTATCAACTTTGAGACTGAAGCCATTTTGACTCGGAAGTGCAGACATAAAACATCCACAGATTTATGGATGCCTACATGTACGATTCCTATACATGGTGCTGATATTTATTAGGGTGAACGTCAATACCATTCACATGTCTCCCGGGTATTACACCAACCCATTATAGCAAAACCTGTTTGGCATTTGCAAATCAGGAATTTCAATGACAAATCCGTGGAATTCTATTGACTTAAAAATGTCAAATGCTTCACCGGAATAGACTGTACTCACAGCAGCGTATCTGTTACTGATTGGGAGAGCTGTTTAGCACTGAATCCTATCTGGCTCATTTAACATGTCTGCAAAAGTATATGACTCAAATGTCGCCTGTCGAGATATAGGTTCATATCACTTCACATATAAAGAGATGTGATGTCAGTGAGCATTGACTCGGAGATTTTCAGACATTGTATTTTCGGGATAACATTCACTACACCAGTGATATATGCCGGTGGCCAAACACGTGGGAATGTTGGAATAATAAAAGCGGTGAGCAAAGAGAATGCAAATTGCCTTTAAATCTTCTTTCGTATCCTGACCAGTATCAGCGGTTTGGCCTACCGATTCTTTTGATTCAGCGCTTCCCGGGGTGCGTCATTGGGAGACTTTCTGCTTGCACTTGCGTGTTCCATAGAGAAGGGAACTTTATGGGTAGGGATCCTGGGTCCATGGCCCAGTACGCTATCCGCTAAGCTGTCGATTCACTTCCCCCCCCCATGATAATATGGTTGACGTGATAGTGGGTCTGTGCTTGCGAACTATGTTTCTGGCAGCTCTGACTATCCACCACTTGCTCTATTCTTCCGGGCCTAAAACTGTCTTCTCTGATGTGTAATTATATGCTCGGCAGGGAGCGGGTAACACTAGGATGGCAGGACAGCTCAGTATCAAGAACGCTTGGCTCAAGATTGAAAGGTCCTAGCTGGGTTCAAGCCCTTGTCACACTGAGTGCCTATGTGAGAATGAACTCTCACATAATCCCTAGCTCCTACTTCTACCACTCCAACAAGCCTATAGCTTAGAAAGTCCCGTTAAATGAGATGGCCCAGCACCCAAGTACAGAGGTAAATATCTGTCAGATAGCTAACTGCTGGAATGAGAACAGGTATTTTGTGGGGGGATGAAAACTCCCCCTAGCTCTAGACCATTCTGTGCTTTATCTTCTGGGAAAAAAAAACAGAGGAAAACCAATGGCACATAGTCCATATTATGTGCAAAGCTATAGCCTGTTCAGACTTGTGACTTCTTTTATAGCCCCAGCGTGAAAGCTCGCGGATCTGTGGACTTGGCCTCTCCAATATCTTCACCAGTAGAGGACTACTCCAAATTAGTTGCTCAGGTATGCAAGCTGGCCAGTAGACTTAGGCTGTAACTGATAGGATTCACATGAGAGTGTTTATTTAGATATGCCAGTATATGAGATGAGGGGACCCTTCTAGATGGCCATTTATGCTGTGATTATTCAGGGTTAGGAGAGGGAGAGGCGGGTGGGTAAGCCTGTCAACTACTCGCGGCGCTCAAGTTGACCAAGAGAATGCAACTCCAAAAAAGGAACTCTGCTTGGACCAGATTGCATGCGGGGATTTTATAGGCCTAAATCGCACCAAAAAACTCCCAAGACTGGTGCTTTTATCCCCGTTTGGTTTATTCAAATTGGAAGTGTCTGAGGAGCATCATTACGACTGATGCTTTGGCAAACATGACAACAGAATCTATAAGATGTTTGGAGTTATTTTGTTTATCTTCCCTCACAGCTAGCCTCAACTAGCGAAATAGCTTAAAGATAATTATGGTTAGCAAGGGCTTTGTGCAAGGTGTTAGATATATGAGCAATCTCTATTAGGAAACTCAGTGGTTTTGCTGTGCTTCCTAGCAATCTGCATGTACAGACCTCTGGAGTTGTTCTCTTTCTATACATGCAGGCCTCTAGGTTTAGAGGAAACTTACTAGCTCTAGGGATAAAGTTGCATATCATCAGGATATAAATTAAACAATCTCTGCTAAATATCAAAAATAATCACAGTCGCATATATATATATAGCATATCCAATGTTACAAGTTTGTGCAATGGGAATCATTTAGCAGATATGGCCTGTTCAGTATGTTGCCATTTTGGTTTTATCCGTTTAAGCAGCTGTGTTCTTTATATTCTGCAGGCACCCCTGCTCGTCCTCAGCACAAAAAACCTCGCCAGGCTCTCATGGTTTATGCCCGTACGTGTCTTAAAGCATGCACGCCGATATATACATTGAACTGTATGGATAAATTATGAGCCCACACATTCCACCTAGTAGCTATAACTCTGTGTGGATCTGCTGAGCTCTATTTAGACAGATTCAGAGCCAACCCGTGCCAACCAGTTAATGTTTACTGGCTGGAAATAAATTTTGATTGATTATATTCTCTAGTCAAAATTTTCAAACAGTTTTGGCAAAGTTTGAAACATATGTACAGTTAGGTTCCTGTCATTTTATTGCCTTTGGGTAGTTGTTGACTTACTTTAAGCTTTTAGTAGGCTTTCCATTGGCATAGTCTCAATCCTTCAGCCTGCCTGGCTAGAAAGGTTAGAATGTAAAGCTTATTATTTATCCATACATTCACACCAATTCAAGACGGTGGGCTAATCGTCACCTATGACATGCATCCATCTTTTGTGCCAACAACGAAGCAGTTATTTCCATTTTCTTGCCAATTTTGGGATGATTTGAGCATGAGTATCTCCTGAACTATCGCTGCTGGCTATGATGCGGTCAGAAAGCAATGGCATAAGATAATATTGTCTTCTCACGGCTTGTTTTCAAGATTGTCCACAGCGCAGCTCATAGAAAAAATTACTCTATGGGTGGAATGCATTTATCAAACTATTCTGATTCCCATCTTCTACATGGAAGGTACATAGATATATTACAAGTTTATTGGAGAGCATCTTTTAGCCGGAGGCTTATATTCTGGAAAGCTCATGGTGTTCCCAAGGTTACCTTCATCCTGGGTTTTGAATCAGATGGGGATAAAGACAAATTGGCACCCTTAGCTTGGCATTGTGAACAGTGTAGTCCAGTTCGCTATCCACTAACCCACCCTTTCACCCCAAATACATGGACAGATAATCTCAAACAACTGGGCGAACTGCTGTTATTAAATACCCAGAAGTCAGTACTGGTAATCCAGGGTACTATAATAAAGGGAAGCGGGGATTGACCGTAATCCCCTTGATGTAAATGATATATTACTCAGGGTTTTGACCATTGCCAGCGTATCGGTGACTACCCACTGGTTACTATAGGGAATTAGCGGGCTATCATTCCCACGCCCCCATAACCACAGGGAAAAACTAAGACCAGCGATTGCATTACTGTTCGCTGCTGAGTCACTGCTTTTGCAGCGCAATCCTTATATCAGTTTGTTGCCAACACAGAACAGCAATAAAAGGCTAAGCATGTATATAATGCTGCCGCCTGCAGGATTTCCCCTTCGCTGACGCTGCGCTGACCCTACATTAACTGGAAAGTAACAACATTCAAACTTCAATTATGGCTATGGATAAAACTAACGGTACTTCTTCTTTCTGAACTCTGTAATGCGCATTGGTATGGTTCAGACTCCACCACAGCCAGGCAAAAGAGAGTAGATACCAGTAACTCGAGATTATGGAGCTAGCGGTTGTGATTTGATTCTTTCTCAGGTAGTCTCATTACAAAAGATTGCATCATGACGTTATAGCTGGGTGACCCACCTTGGTACCCTGTATCCCAGCTGGTTTGATGATGATTTAGCCATAAATCTCTATTTTTAAAGGATTAGCTGCCAATAAACCAATGCTCCACCCTGGGTGATTCAGTCATCAGGTAGGAGTTTGAAGGGTCAAGCTAGGGCTACTTTTCTATAAACACATACTTAGGTTAAACTGGTTTCTGATAAATCCCACATACACATCCGTAGCAGATTGTCATGTAGTATGTGTAGGTTTAGGCATGAGAATAAATTGTGTTTCACTGCTCATTAGTAAGTTTTTTTCTAATTTCTCAACGCTATCATTCTACAAAAAAGTTATTGTACCGCTCCCATTTGGATACGAAGTAGAATTGGCGGTGGGCTGGGCGGGTTGTGCAGGTCAGACCTAGACACAGATCAGGCATCGGTGGTAAACAAGATGCCGTAACCCACAGCCAGAAGGCTCAATAACCTACTCGTTACTTCAGCGCTGATTGCTGCCTAGACATAATTAGCCTTATGCTGCCGCTCTGTCTTAGTTTCGGCAGCACTAACCACACAGGCACTTCCTGCCGCGCTTTCTCCTCACTGAGTTTCGTTATTTTCGGCGACTTTTTGAACAGACGGTACTCAACTTGCGTGGGTAAGACTGAATAGCACTTTTTAACACTCTTGGATTGTCGTATGGTGTAGCCTCCACTATAAGAATAGATTGGGAAGTCTTTGTTTGGATCAGACTAACACAGATAGCGCATACTGGGTGTAAAAGTCTGTACAGAAGAGGAAATAGAGTTGTAGATAGTTAAAAATGTGAAGCCCATAGCAAAAACAGGTCATTCAATGTTCAATCGCCCTCTAGCTTTAGGTTGGGCACAATGTAGTAACTGCAAACTCTGTGTGAAAGTAGTAGCGTAATTGTTAGAAACGGGCGCGTCTTGTGTTATCAGCTAAGGTACGTCGACTCAAGCACCACTTTTATCCAAGGGATATTTTAGACGCCCTTGGTACTCTTGAGTTGGCATCTGAAACCCACATAGATGTATTTGATAAACTTTGTTACAGTATTGCAAACACTGAATATATGGTTAAATTTGGTAGCATTATACTAGGTCAGTTTGGTAAATGAAGGGGTATGATGAATGCTCACCCTTCACATGATTTGTAGCCCTGTCATTCGTTGCCTTGGTAACTGAATACCGGGAATATCAACTTCCCTGACTAATTCACAGTTATACGCAGGCGTGGATAGCCATTGACACGGCTCTGGCAACTGGTTTGAACGCTTGAATGGTTCGGATGAATTCAAGCTTTTTGTGACTAAGTGATTTCATGAAAAGGGGTCACGCTTGGAGCATGCACAATTGCTTTCCCTTCCGATTTGGTAATTTCATTCCTGAACTGGTTCTGGTAATATCACTGTTTGCAAATTAGTTCCGGAACCCGCGATGCTCCACGCCACAGACCAGGTTACCAATTGCATATACATTTAATATTGCCTCCCATTCCAGATAAAGGTGGGCATAAAAATGCACAAGACATAATTTTCGAGGCAAAACCCTATGTAGGTCATATGTACATCTTTATTGTAAGTTTGTTGAATTCATTGATGATTATGCACAACTAATTGTCTATGAAGTACTACATATACAGTCTTCTAATTTATTGTTGTACTTTCAACTATCTACATATGTATGTATATATGGATTGAAGCTGCTCATATGTATATGCATATTATTGCTAAGCCTCTAATTATTATTCAAACCTGACTAGATAGTCGCTACAGCTGCCTGATGCTGCTAGCTGCTGTGGATAGGTAGCAGTCTGCTAATTGCTTGCATAATAATTCTTGGCATTGATAGGTTACATCAGCTTTGCACTCGACCATAGGCCTAGGCTCCCTGTAAGTTTTCATATGAGATGATTCATTAGGACTTGAAGTAGCAATTTAGAAATGAAAATAGCATTAAGGCAATAAAGTTGCCTGCATGGATTGATTACATATGCGCCCTTCTCTTCAATAGTTCAGCAGCGATTTGGATAAAAGACCATGTTCCTCTATGCCTAACCCTGCAGACTGATTTAATTGAATGTTGTCTGATGTTTGCAAGTAGTCATTGGACCGAGTTTGCATACTATGCACTATGCATATATTTATAACCCTATGCTCTAGTTTAGTCACTCGAGATTCCCTACATGTAAAGTGTGAGCCATAGAGATACAGTCTACATTAGCTTATATACGTCTATGACGTAAACTTGATAATAGAGGTAACTCCATGGCTGAAGCGCTGACTACAAATCATGAGGTCATGCATCCAACCAAAGTGTCCGCTTTTCACATGTTTCCATTTCCTACGGCTTCACAACCATCCTCAGATATAAGAGGTCCGCCAAATAAAGTGGTGCAGTGCCCCATGCATTTGTTTTTCAGCCCTTAGCCTCCCATTGTGAACTTAAAAAGAAAATGTGTAACACATGCAATAGAAAGGGTATGAAAGTGGTGGTGTGTGACCCCCTTCACCAACTCTAATAGGGAGGTCCACCCATAGAGTTACCTTCTCTATGGGTCATGTGGGCGCAAACACAGTCTCCTAATTACTTTTGACAGATGTACCATGTTGGAGACATGAAGTTTTATCACCAATCTCTACTATAGGAGCACAATAGCAATTGGCACTGTAAGGCCAATCATGGCATACCGTTTTGCTACTCAAACATTCCTGCTGCTTCAGTGATCTCCTGGTATGCCATGTGCTGTTGCCCAATTGCAGGGCTATCTATGTGACCTACTAAGTTGTAGTAGGCTGATTGAGTCACTTTTACATCTCATTGATTGTTTTGGAAGAAGCAGCTTCTGTGAACATGTTGTTATTAGGAGAGTGAATCAGACTCATCGTGTTTCTGGCCAAGTACATCTATCCATTGTAGAAGTTTCCTATTCATGCAATCTGTTGTATGCTAGTTTAATTAAAGGAGTTGTCTTTCCCTGGTTCAAATGTCTTGGATAAATGTGACTATCAAAAGATGACTAAACTGAGCTGTTCCCAATTGATGGCGTATTGCACTGAAATTCTGCTGGTAGCATTCTATTTTAGCGCCATCGATTTGAACCCGCTGTGTAGTTCTATCGTGTCGCCGGTAAATAGATCACGCACACGAATACCATGTCTGTAAGTTCACTAGGCCAGTACTAGGCCCGACAGAGAGGGAGTGCCCGACAGAGAGGGAGTGCGGAGACCCAGCAGGATAGTTAGACAGTAGAGACTAGACATATATCACCCATTTCCTATCGAAGCTCCTGCCTGTTACACCATGATTACAATGACCCAAATCTGCCAATTTCGAGTTGGCCTTGTCAGATTCTACGCTGGCTGCACGAGTCTATAACTTATAAAAACTACTTGCCCTCTCGCATACCAGACGTTTACCTTGGTATTTAGCTTGTATATATCAGGCTGACCTGAATGATGATCACTGCTGGTGGTATGTATGGTATGTGATGAGCTGAGCACACAGGTATAAAATACGAACCATGTGATTGTGTAAAGTGGTGCACCAACTCACTGCCAACATTGGCCATTTTTTCCAAAAGTAGAGAACGGGATAGCTCAATGGCTAAAGCATGATGGGATAGTGGATTAGTTCAGTGATTAGAGCACTATGGGAGGGTGTGACTAAAGCTCTGTGGGATAGTGGGATAGCTCAGTGGCAAGAGCGTTATAGGATAGTGGGATAGCTCAGTGGCTAGACCACTATAGGACAATGGGATAGTTCAGTGGGTATAGAATGGACTCGAGATCTTAGGATCTTGAGCTAAAGCCCTGGTCATGTTTCGTTCCCACTGTGAATGTAAGGTCCTCTGATGCTTTCCAGCCCCGACCACACCAGAACAAGCCGCAAGCTTAGAAGGCCTTCTAACTAAGAATATGGGCTTAGCACAATCAATAGACGAATGAAATGGACTGAACTGCCAGTAGGGATTCTATCATTCTCCGCCCTTATGCGCGAGTGTGATGGTTCTAGCTTATAGCTCTGTTAACCAGACCTGCGGAATGTGTTGGACAGGCTCTTTGTGTTTTGTCAAATGTCCACACCAGTTAATCCTCTATTACCAATATTAATACAGGCTATTAATTAGCCTTTAGGCAAATTACTACCAAGGCTGATGAAAAGGCAGACAGTAAAATTGACACCTGAACTTTGACCTTTGACATTATCCTCGCTGCCCGCTGAGAGAAGAACCGGCAGCGCGTTTGTGGATTTTCCCTTTTGACCGGGAGCGACTACTAGCGGGATAACTGTGCTAGGGAAGGAAGGACATCTTTTTGGATTAGTACTGGCTTGACATCACCCAATGTGACTGATCAGTCACGGAAATCATGGTAGAGTATTTCTGCTGTTCATTTAGTATTCATCGCGTTCATTCACTTCTACACAATAAGTCAAAGATTTGTTATGCGCGGACTAGCGACTAATATCCGGAATTATTGTTAGATTTGGTCACGAGCCAAAAAATGGGTGTTGAGGTACTAGGTGTACAGTTAATGGTCATCCCCTATTCTACATGTAATGAAAAGTTTGTGTTGGTATTTCTTAGCCACTCCCGAGGGGTTTTCTGGACTCATAAAACCTGCATGGCTACTGTGTACTAAGCTGTGATTATAATCCACGTGATTAGTATATGCTGAGAGTATGTGAATATAATATGCCTGGCCTTCAAGGCATGCGACAATGTATTCGCAGCCATAATTGTATAGGTGAAACTGGGCAAAACTAGTCAGTCCATCAGCCTGACAGCGTCAGATTGTAAGACTGCTAACCTACATTAGTCAGTTATGATGGTGGAATTCGATGCTTGGCCTATGACAGTTGTTGGAATCTGTTCCTTGCTAGTAATTGGGCGGAATGGTTTAGACAATGGCAGAGGTTTCGCGTTACTTCTTTATACTCGCCGTGTATGTGGCGTACCCATCACCTGAGCCATCAGTTGTTACAAGGCGTGCTGTTACAAGGCAGGTCTTGTGACCGAATAGGGACAGTGATGGCTGTATAAATGCACAGTGCGTGGCCTTGAGTTCTTGATGGCCTCACACGTAGTTGGTCCAGCGTACCAATTAACCAATTGATGGGAACTCCTACTGTGAGGGTACTTTTGCTCAATAAATGGGCATAGATCAAGAAGCAGTGCTGCATTCCTAGATTGTTTAAAATTGCATTTTTATTGAAATGATTTTTGATAAAAACGATGGGCAGCTGTATTTTCACTTCCAGTAAGGGTGTGCTCCTGTTTGAGCACTTCCTTTTCACACAGACATATCTGTATACATCTTAATAAACCACGTATATGGTAGAAAGTACATCACTGTCACCCCGGAACAACCACAATAATGCAAGTCAAAGTATTCGGCGTACGGCTACGAGCTTATTCTGCGACTACTGTGTGAATGTAAACAGGATATCTTGTAGTATGTAGCAAAACAGTACACGTTAGTCTATACACCTGGAGGCCAGCCGAGCTACATGGAATGTTGACCCGGTTGATGAAGCTAGTTGTTCCCAGTCTGCAGACAGGCTGCCCTTAATGAAGCCTGAATCTATTAATAATCCACGGAAAAACTTATCGTCATATCAAGGAGGTTGCTCGCGGCGCGAGCTTTCCTGGATGAGCATATCATCAGCCTTCCCACCAGTCACCTAGTGAATGGTAGAAAACAGGAGTCATGTATGTGACCTAAATATTTGAACGATGAGATGGTGTATATCCTTTAGGCTTGATGTGAAGATTAGTAACACGGGCAGGCGGCTAATCGCCCCCACCAGAGCATTCCAAGCATGTGGACATGCCATGAATTTAACACTACATAAATTTGCCTAATTAGCTGCTGGTACTGTGAAAATAGTCAGATCGGTATGTTGACCTCGTAAACAAACATCTGTAGTGTCCATCAGGCCTGCTGGTATTGTAAATTCTTTTTCCTTTTTTTCAGAATACCGAGGAAATTTCTGCTGACTCTGAAGTAGCGCTGGGCACCAGTACTGGGTGAGTGAGACAGCGAGTCAGCTGTGGAAGTCATCATAATTTGCGGTCAGCTGGCTACTAGTAATAAACCATAAACCAACTAGGGGTGTCAATGAACCATCCCACTGGGTCTGCAGCTTTTTATCAAAGCTTTCACTAACTACTGAATTGGTTTCTGCGGGCCACTGACTCGGCTGCTGTTACTACTAGCCAAGTGGAACCTAGTAGCTTCATCTGCTGTCGCCCATTATCCGGTATATGAAAATAGATCGGTATTTTGTCTGATGAAGAAGTTTTGGGAACCAATGTTTGTGATCAGATGGGCGAGATTAGAGGCGATAATTGATCTTGGTAACACTACGTTTCCATAACATACTCGTATCATCTCTCCGCAAGTAGCATCACATCACCCCAGTAGCCGAATCATCGTTTACTGCTCATTAGAAGAATACTGCATTCTATATCTGCGTGGTATTTGATATCTGGACAGTTCAGAAAGGCATTAGGTCAGCAGACATGCTAATAGCCGGAATTGTGTGTTTATTATACACGCTCTCGCTTCTCAGATCTTGATCCAGATCCATGTATGCGAATTGATTATCCTAACCCTAACCCTGCTGTGCCAGGACTGTTACTGTGCCCCAAGGAATCACAGAAAAGATAGAACTCAGATCTTCCCCTCGCTGCAGCCCGGGTGTTTTGCTAGGCAATTTTCTCTGGCAATAAGAATAGATTATATAACTGACCCAGATAACCAGTATGTAGGGTAGGGCATTATGTCACCAGACTGTCCCAAAATCCTTTGTACTAGATGCCTACTGTGCAGGGAAGGGTGCTCCCATTTGCTGTGCCCAGCACTCATTACCTTCTAACAAGTTCTCATTTTTCACGAGCTATTGAATGAAAAAAGCGTAAACTAAATTGTTGCCAGTTCACTCTACTCGGAATCAATCACGCTCTGATCACGGGATGACACGATTCTGTCAATTTTGAAAAAAGTCTTGAGTCATCAGAGGCTGATGATGTGGGAGTGAATTAGTAAATTATCAACTCATTGTGAGCTTTTATACGGGTTATTAATAACTGAATGACCTGCCCTGATCGTTTTTGCCCACGGTGTAATCCGCTCCACAACGCGGAGATGTACATGAGGGATGATAGAGGGGAATTACTGGGGTTACAATGACCTAAGAACTGATGATAAACTCTAATAAGCCTTCAATCACAGTTGCGGACAAAAAACTATGGAATGGGAGAACATTGTTATCTGGGTAAGCACATCTTTACACTATGAGACACCTTTTAAACAAATAGTTATTCGAGCACTGAACTGTTTTGCACTGAGCATAGGCCGGTTGGATTGGGGGAAGAGAACAGCTTCAGCGTCTCTGTAGATAGCCGACTCATACCGCTGTTTTCCGCAGGTCACACTCGGAGCCCTCTCGTTCAGAGAAAGCTGATCTGGGATCGCACACGCTCAAACTGTCCGCGTCTGGCAAACTAGAGCTTGTGCCGCTAGATCCCAGCGAAATCAAACTGCGCAAACAACCAAGAGCGCAGCCGACAGCAATGGAGACGAGTGGTTCCACTTCTGCTGCCGGAAATGCACAGCCAGCTACTGCCGGCGCAGTCACAGCGAAGATGGAGCTGGACACGCCTGATTGCGGCGTTGAGATGAGAAGCAAGAGGAAGGTGTTGTCTATGCCGGGATTCACAAAGAAACACAAGAGCGCAACGCCGTCAGCGGAACCTTCGGCATCGAGAGCAGCAAAAACTCTAAGCATGCCCGGTGGAAAGAAAGCTCGGGCCGAAGGTAAGAAAAAACACCTCCCTTCCCCGACTCGAGTGTTTACCAGTGTCTTCAAGCTGTAGCTAGTACGATCTATTGCTATGGGGATCTACTGTATGAGTACATGCATAATTCCCCCTCTATACATGATACCATCTACATAAATACACAGTCATCTAACCCGAAGCAGCACTGTCCAGTTTGTTGTATAGCGCAGTGGGGTGACACCTCACTGCACAGAGTTATCCCCTTTTAAAAGGAAACCAATAATACGCCACCATAGAGTTAAACACCGGAGGATAGGCCTGACTTGGTGGCGTATAGCGATTGGGTAGTGTACGTCTATAGCCCCGGCTTTCACTCTATTTAGGATCATCACTGGTTCTCTCATACCGCCTCGCGGTTATATGCGGCCTGGAGATGGCCCTCTCGCGCTCGCTTGACCCTTGAAGGGGCTCCGAGTCGCTGGTTTATGCTTTGTTGGGAGATTACATTCAATTATTCGAGATGGGTCATGAATGAATAGATTGCCTAGTTTGTCTAGTCTTAATACTGGGATTCCTAGTTTGTTTGTCACGGCGGCTGGACTGCGTCAGTATGACCGCACAATTGTTACCCTATGCTGTGGGAGAGATTTGACTATTGAGGCGTTGGGACATCGCAGCCTGCTACTGTGTTATTCCTGGTATGTGTAACTATTTGTCACCAAATGACAAGAGTGGGGATCATACTGTAGTTACTTGTATGATTTGTAATCTTCTTTCTATGCAATACTCACCAACCAGCAGCTGTTTGGAGGTTCGTTGCGACAGAACAGGGTTTTCCATTCTTCAACTCTGCATAATTCTCTTTCCTACCCACGTGCTTATTGTAGCCTTCGGCATTCATATTGCTACGTCTATTGTCACCATTAAATTTGTGTGTATGTGTGATGATAAAGTTAAAAGCTTTAGAGTAGTTCAGGAGTCTTTTCATTAAGGGGTCCACTGCTGCAAGAATATTGTAGCGCTACAACACAGGAATGTAGGTAAGCCGGTTTCATTCATTCACTCAGTTTAGCTATTAATCTGGGTCACACATATTGTGTAAGTATAAGTCAACTAGTGAGCTGTTGGGAACCCCCTCTTATGAACTGAAATCACTTATTTGAAGGGTAATTATGTATTTTCTATTGTGAACATCACACGCTGTATGCAAAATACCACCTTGTCATTAAGATGAGAAATGTTCAGCCTTTTTGAACATTGGCAATAGTCATTGGAGCGTATCCCTTATTACGCAGCAGTCCAGTCACTCGTAGTACAGTGGGTCACTGAGGTTGTTGCTGCTAGTCCGTACGCTTCAGTCATAGTATCTCTGTTCTCTTGTCTACCGGGTGACTGGTCGATAGCAGAATTAGTGGCTATTTTCAGCAACGGATTATCTATTGTAACTTCATATCCTCTACGTAAGTCATACATGCGCCGCTACCTTGAGGTCATTTATTGATCATTCTTATCCATGATAATCCCCCTGTCTCGCATTCTGGGATTCCGCGAACCACACCTCGGGGACCTTCGTTGATGGTCATATCTCTTTGTGGATCGATGGTGAAAACTCAGACTACGATCAGTCTTTAGCAGTACTATAATAATAGTGACTCTTAAGGTTTGGCATGCCTGTGGGTTGTTCGTGTTGCTCAAACATAGTCTGGTCGACCTCAGACCAGTGGTGCAGTATTATTAGTTTTCGGCACGCAGTTAAGTTACGACCTGGCGAATAACTTTATGCAACCTGAGCTGGCTGTTAATAAACATCTCCAGTGCGAATTCTTCGCAATCCGTGGCAGAAACTTGTCACCCATGTTTGTTTATTAGGTTATGTTGCTGAGCCCGTCAATAGCTGATTTTGTTGTGTACGAGTAACATGGCTGAACCTCGGTAGCCGTGTTCTCGTTGATCGCACGTAGGTCATATTGCAGCAGTGGCTGATCCAGTGACATAAAGGTCACTGGATGATATTGGGACCAGATTTTGGTGCCTCATAATCTACCCGCACCTATAAGGTTGTGACAAGTTGTACTTGATTACTTCACATTTCTGTTCTAGTCAATTGATTTTAGGAGTTTTTCTCATGATACGTCCAGTACTTGTACTTTCTAATCGGGTCAGCATAGAGGCATACCAACATTATCAATCTATGCTGGGTGCATTTGCGCTATAAGATCTTTGTTTTTAGGACTATCGCATATTTTGCCAGAGGGACGTGTGAGTGATACGCGCGCATACATTCGTTATGCCAGCCTGGTTCTCGGTGTCTGTTGGCACCAGCTGACCAGTCTACCTGTCTCTGACAGCATACTTTGCCGCTGCCCTATATAATCTAGCACAGTTGGCATCCAGCGGACTGATCGGTCTATGTAACTAGGTTACTAGGTTTTCGCCCCCTCATCTTGACAACTAGGCCTGCAATTAAACAGGTGCTTTGACCCAAAGGAGTGTTGAGATCCTGTGAGATATCCAACAGCCATCTGCTATCATTAGAGGAGAGTGAAAGAAATTTGATCTCCGACTGGGAAATTTGTCACTGAAGGAATGTTTTTGATTCTTTCATTAGTCCTAATAGGCGTAAGATAACTATTTAGCCTAAAAGGTTCGGCTATTGTCTGGACTCATTGACCTGTAGTTAAATATTTGATTCCGGCTACTACAGCATATATATATATATATATATATACATACATGTCGCAAAACCGCACGTTGTATCATTTGCGTGTACATAAAGCGCCAAGTACAACACATTTCAGAATCGGTACTTCATGCGTTGTGTAAACCTCCCATAAGCCAGAAGGCTAGACCGCCTGTTGCACAGTCCGCAGTGTATTACAACCTTGTCACCCTCTAGCATAGAGTTGGAGGATAAGTGGAGAATCTGTGTCCAGCATAGCTGCTGGTATCCAGTAGTTGTCTCCTCTTTCTTCGAGTCCTGGAGAGGGGCTGTTTTGTGGTTTAAGTTGGTATTAATAACTCTCTCGTCTGAGCATTCTTGAAATAGCCTCCTTCTCATTATACTACCGCTGGTAGTGCAAAGACTACAATCTTATAGCCCCATTAGGCACAGATGGGTTCCGTCAGACTGCCAGTACAGTGCTAACTAGTACGGCTAGTGGTTTCCTAAGAATACAAGCCTTTATCATCTGTAACAGTCTACATGACTCAATATCTCATTAGACAATAGCAACTGATTCTCACGGACTAGACAGATCCAGTTTTTTCGCACAGGTAAGCCGGGTGTGTAGCGGAACGTGCTTGCGCGCATTTATCATCAGTGATGTGAAGAGATTCTTCTTCTTAAGTAGATCGGATTGGTTTTCTCTCTCCGCTCTCTTGAATCTGTTCTGCGCTGTTGGCAGTCGGGTATTCCTTCTGTTGATGATTGCTGTGAGTTGTTGGCTAGTATGAATTTAGTTTCTTGGCAGACAGTGGTCTGTTATTACATAACTTGTTTATGGTCAGATCTGGCCTACTGATGCCTTCCTATTAAGCAGTTCAGCTTCTAAATTTCAATAGTTGAGTTTCTAAATGCGAATGAACTGCGGTCTGCTGTTTGACACGGATATAACTGAACTCTACTGAACTCTACGTTCGGCTTTGGTAAGCCCAGTGCCTTCCATCATGTTTGATAAGGCCTGGCTGTCCTGAAAAGGCTGTTTCGGAGGAGTTAACTAGGCCGCCTGCAGGCTAATTAACTCTCTTCTGAATGTTTTATGGTTGCCGTTTCGTTTCGGCATTCTGCTAGCTGCCGCGCATATAGTCAGGTACAACAGAATAATGACCTAGTTTTCCCGAGCTCCTGCAAATGTTGTGTGTGAATCATCCACGGCGAGCTCGTTCGTTCGTTCCGGTATGCACCGTTCGGTATGCACATAACCACCGAGAGTAATGTGACCACATAATATGTCTCACTGCTGTAAAGCGTATTCAATCGGTGGTTACGTTCTGCTGAAAATTTTCTAGGAATATCCGAAGAGGCTACAGAACCAAAAAAGGACATATTTCACGTGAGGTTACATACACCTCTTACAGTCGACACAGGTAAGGGTAGTAAGTGTAAATGTAGTGTAAGTGTAGCGCTGAGCCACGCTCACGTGGTCATGTTGTTTCAGCCTTCACCCTACCAGTGCATAGGTATACAAAACGAATATGGAGTGACCTAGTTTACACAGAGCTGACCGGTAACATAGCCTAATATTATTTCTTCTGTTATAACTGGGATATGCTGCAGGAGTATAGGGTAGCCGCTGCTAGCGAAATACTCAACCCATATTGCTAAATCGAACCTTGATCTCTCTGTAAACAAACCTCTTCCTGAATGCACTGTTTGCTGATAGCAGCTATTGTTTGATCACTGCCAAGGTGGTGGCATTGTGATGTCATCATCACTATTGTAATGTGATGTCATTTATGATGTCATTGCTGTGTTTTATAGAAGTTAGCGTTGACGCGGAGAGACCATCAGTTTCTCCTCGGTCCCCTCTGAGATCACCACGAGACACAGAGTTTGTCGTCGCCGCTCCTAGTCTGAAACGAAACAAATCCAATGCTAAATCTAAGGTGAGAAGAAACAATCCCAAACAAACTAACTAGCTAACGACACAAATTGTGCTGTCAACACCAATTGTGCTGTCACAAGCTTACTGCTAGGAATCACACGGTGATGCTAAATGCTAAGCCTTTATTCTCCAGCCCTATTCACATTGTTTGGTTATCTCTGAGTCATTTTAGTCACCAACATTCACTCGTTTTATTCATTTATCTCTCTCGGCAGGGATGCTGCGCCGTGATATCCCGTCTTTTAGGCTTTCACCAGAAGGTATATTCCACTACACTTTATAAACCTGTATATTATAGTCATTTTTCCAAAATCGATTTCTCTTTATATAAATATATCAGTGAAATCAAACAGTCGCTTGTCACCGATCCCGCATGTAATTTTGCATACTCCATTTTGGGAAACATATGATTATTTCTAAGCTATCGCTAGTAACATGTAATCATCTCAGTGGTACGAATCCCCGCCGCGGTAACCGCAATCCATACCGCGCATTGCCACGTCTGCTAACGCCGGGTAACAGGTGGCCTCGATCGCTAGCTAGTCCTCGCACTGCCCGGATTTCTCCGGTCGCACTGTCCGGCCATTGTTTTTCTCTTCCCCCACCGCCGTTGCAACATTCCTTGATTCATCGCGTATCGTCGACAGCGCGTAGACCGAAAAGAGATAAGCTCGCACTCTCATCAAGGCTGACTACCAATTGCAGGATTTGGCTAATTAATTCTGGCCTCGAGATTCCTTTGTTTCACTAATTAGTATTGGGATTTATCTGCCCCTACCCATGCCCAAGCCGATTTACTACTACTGCGTACCTAGGAATTTATGAGACTATCTTAATAGTGCTAATAACCGGCCAGTAGGTCAAGCCCTGTGCCCTGCTATCACCACACGCTACAGTCCTGTGACCTAGTTAGGATGGATGCAGGGTCTAATATTTAGTCGTTAGTAGTGGTATATCTCATTCATTAATTTCAGTACTATCTGCCGAGTATATCTGTACTCAAAGGGCTTTCTTCACAGTTCCTTGAATAGAATTTAGTTTTCAGGAATGCATAATTTTGATCCGTGGATCCATTCACTAGCATGAGGCGGTCTGCTATTAGGGCAGTGCATTGTGCTGTGTAATCATAGCTATTTCACTGGATTACTGGGATCAGCAGGCGACCTGCTGACTGTACTAGCTTCCCTCAAGCTTGGGGTTTATCGGAGTTGCGCTGCAGGCCTGTTGATTATTTTCTACGTGCACTGCTGATCATTTTTATTAGATGACCAGGGGCTTAAGGGATATTGCACTGGGCTTCAAATCCAGGGACCCTGATTTGATTCCCAGTTTGGGCACCACTTGGACATATCACCCTCGTCAGAATTTGATTGCGATGCTAAACCAAGAAGAGTCTCCCATAGAGTAATCTTCTCTATAGGACTATTTGTAGAGAAATGATTGGCTTAGTGATGCTACCAATGTAAAAGAAGATGGATATATGTTATCTAGGTTATTTATGATTGTAGGCAAGTGGTGATGGTTCAAAAGTAGCGGAGAAATCTGACAAGCCGAAACATAAAATAAAAATGCCTCTCTTCGGCAAAAAGAAAGGTGCGTTTCCCCTAAGCTGCGTGTCAAGTCATCGCCACTACTCACATGTTCAAACTCGCTGATGCTTATATTTCAGCTCCTTTCTTCTCACTATAAACCTTGTATAACAATCACCATGCTCGCTGGTTTATGTTCTGCCGCATAAACTCTAACCTAAACTAGCTTATTCGGTTAGATGAAGATGTTGATGTATCTATTCCTGATGCTGGTGGCGGTGTGAATGTGGAATCAGAGATACAGCGCTCAGTTTCAGCTGATGTCCAGACCAACCCCGGTGCAGGTCTTACTGCAGGCGTTGCTGCAGGTATACATACTTATTAGCACCCACCCGTCTTAGCTGCCCACTAGCGAAGGGGGATGTTTCTTGACAGTGGGTTGGTTGGTTCTCATGGTGTCGATGTATGGCTAGAGGGGGTATGGGTGGATGACGGGATGATGAGGTAGGGGAAATGGCGGGGTGGCGAGATGGTAAGTGGGGGGATGGTGAGATGGTGAAATGGCTTGGTGGCGGGCTGTTGAGATGGGGAAATGGTGGGATGGTGAGATGAGGAAATGGCCGGGTGGCGGGATGGCACACCACTTACCAACCCAACTCTCTTGGGAGATTGGTAAACTATGCGGTACTAGTCTCTTTGCTACTGATAGAAGCAAGGATTCCTATGAGAGGACGTTCACTTCATCGGGTGGAATCATTCTTTGTCACATCAGTTCGGCCTCTCCCGCTCTTTTCTAACATGTAAAGTAGAATTCGCAGAACACTCTCGTGAAGGCCGAGTGCTCCATTTTGACATCAGCTTGGTCAACATCTTTGTTTTCGCTCCCTCTCCAGAGGCCCGAGAATATTGAGTGGAGGATAACGCCTATTTAACCTGTGTGACCCAGGGTTTGGGGTTTGCTCTCTAATTTTAGAAGGTCTACTAATACCGGAACATGCACATTTGTTTGCTGTCTATGATATCAATTGTCATAGCTCGGGATGAACGGTGGATTGGTGGATAGTATACTGGGCGTAGGACCAGCGACACCCTGATTCGGTTGCCAGCTTGGCTGCTGCAGAGTTTTCCATCCTCTAGTCAAATTCCGACCAGGACAGTAAATAAATGACACCCACCTGTAATAGATTGGCATACAACAAACCATTTGTGCTGATTTTGACCCCCGACCGAAAGCCATCCACCCAGATAACCGTTTGAGTACATGGAGCCTTAGGGATGCCATCCACACGAAAAATGAGCCTATGGTTTATAAGTTGTAACATCTCTTTCCTTTACAGAGCGGCGTGGTAGCACAAGCAGTTCCACCTCAGATTCAGGAGGAGACAAATCTAAAAAGGTTTGTGTGCATTTACACGCATATTACAATGAATGTCCGAGTATGTATTACAATGAGCGTCCGAGTAATTATTCTACAGTAATCTATATGCATTCTTAAGATGTACATAACTAGGAGGCTTGAAGACAACATTTATGGGTCTACTACCTATCAAATCTTTGCCCGCATTACCAACACATGCTACCAATATATGTTGACCAGACTCTTGCAGTAGTTGAAGCAAATTCTGATAAGGGACATGTGTCTCAGTTGTCTTCTTCAATCGTTTCAGGATAAGAAAGCCAAGATCGGTTTTGGCAGTGCAGATGTCAGTTTTGGTGCATCGGGTGAGTTTCTCTGTCAGTAGATTCCGTAACTGCTTATTATCACTGGTTCATTACCCCTGGGAGAGCACGGCGGATGAAGGTTAGAGCTGAAGGTCCTTTGTTCAAAACTCTGGTTGTAACGGGATTTTTCATGCGATTAAGTTTTCTAAGCCACTCACGCCCTCAGTTGCTGTGGGCACTCAATTTAGCGAACAAAAAACTGGTACTGTGGTTTGATACTGATTAGATTTTTGTGAGCACTGTTGTCACTACGCCGGCTGCTAGTTTCTAGATTGATCCCCCAATATACCCTATAGAGAAGATAACTCTCTGCCGGGCTTCCTTTATTTAATGCCTGGAAGCCAAGCGAGGCATCGCTGTACGGTATTGTACATATACTCACTGTGCACTGCCTGTCCCCGCAGGAAATGCCAGTCTGGACGCAGGATTAAGTGGTAGCGTCGGTGGAGAAGCTAGCTTACCAAAGGGTCAATTGGAAGCTGGAGTATCCGCACCAGATGCCCAACTTAACATCTCAGGTACGGTTATATTATCCAGTCACAATCCTAGAGCAGGGCGTGATTTTTTCAGACCTCGTGAGCCTGATGCTTATTGGAGTGGTAGGAGCTAATGTGACTTCGTACTTTAAAACCCTTGAAATAATGCCAATAAAAATCTTATTCGAATACCGTACAATAAAACTCCTTTGAAAAAACATTCAATAGTAGATATTGAGCGTTTAAAAAAATTCCATCACTATAATACCAGATCAATTACGCTAAACCCTATCAGATCCTACAACAAGAGAGGGGCAGGTCCTTGTTGAACAGTGGCATCGCACTGTACAACAGGTGCCTAACGGATTGGGTCAGGGATGGTCTGGCCAGCCGTCTGTGGTCGTTCACGTGATGGCTGGTGTGGGGTTAGAAGCCGGCTCCAGCATGGTCAGGTGGTGACACATGAGTCTTTTAGATGGACAGCCGCCACTCTAGCCTTCTGCTGGCTATCGAGTTGCCCTTTTGCCTTTCTATGAACATGATAAAGAGGTTCGTTAAATAAGATAAGGTAGAGTGCCCAAATAAAATAAATCCTCAGCTTCATGAACCAGTTTCAGTTGATTAATGCATGTAATAATTTTTAGGTCCGTCTGTCGATACTGAAGCGCCAGTCGTTGAAGAAGATATGATTCAAGCTGAAGGGGTCAAACAGGTTGAATCAGCATTCGGCTTCTCAATGCCTGGATTGGAGGTTAGTAACCACCAGCACCGGCTGGCATGCGCATGGATGTGGGTTAACTGTTGGCGCGCATGACTTGAGTTCCGGGACTCGTGGGCTCAAATTCTAACAACTCGATGGCAGTGACAGGAAAGGTATTGGATTGTAATTCAACCGGCAAAGTCTCTTTGGTAACCAATTGGCGGTGCGGGGAATAATGATGCGGCGTATGAGCAGAAAAACACCGAGAATGATAGTCCTCTCACTGTCTCTCTATTGGCTCGCATCTTAGCCTGCGAATATTTGACAACAACGCACCTCGGGTCACTTAATTGTCCAAGTTGTATTAGACACGGAAAAGTGGTAAAACTTTGGTGGTTCACACTGAATCAGCGGGTGCTCTGGAAGAATAGAGCTGGCCTGGGGCGTAGTCAGCTTCTATTATGCCAACCCTGCCCAGCCTGCAACTTCGTAGCTGTGGTATTGTTGGAATAACAAATGAGGCCGGGATAACCAAATGAAAGTAATTTCTTGTCTCAATGACCCAACAGCTAGATGTCAAATGTGGTGCAGAAATTGCCCCACTGAGCCGATTTGACTTGGCGATTTCAGGCGCGAGTTATTAGGGACCCTTTCTCTTACTCTGCGGATAGACCTCTTCAATTTAATGTTGTAATCCAAGCACGATGAGAAGGACAACCTAGTTTTCCCCGCACCCATGAGTGGTTATAGTCATAGAGTTACATATATATGGGTCAGTTGGTAAGAGTTATTATCATTGTTATTTTATTATTTTAGCTGAGAGGAGAGGCACCAGATATAAATCTGGGAGGAGACGTCAGCGCGGATGCCGGAGCAGGGGTCAGCTCCGGTGCCGATTCTGACGCCAACGCTTCCGGCGGTTTCGGTTTCAGTATTCCCAAGGTGAGTGGAAAACCTTGAAAAGCCCTACAAAATGACGCTGGCTACTTCAGTATGAGCTGGAAGCGATAATGCTATCACCATGTTGAGTATGACTTTCATTCGGACTCTGACTCTCAGTCATTCTCACTCCTTTTCTCACGATGACTCTGGTTCATTATAACCAAGTCACATGGTGGCTTGTGAAGAAAATATCATCATAAAACCTCACCATCTCCATATCAGCCCGTAATATTTCATGAAAACCGAAGTTTTGCATCTTCCCTCCGTTTGATGATAGTTCAGAAAACCGAGTTTTGGATTAACAGTGCTGCAATGCTCAACTTGAGATGGTTGGTTTGTTAAAATGGGTCATAGTGGAAGTGAAAACTATTCTGAGACATGAGAGTATTAGTTACGCGTGAATTCTTACCAGTTTCAAGTGTGAAGTACGTACTCCTAAACTAACCAGCAGAATGCCCATACTATTTGTGCAAGCCGCTCTTAGGGTTTTCCGATGTCTCAATATGGCATTTATTGACACTTTTTGTTACTCGAACACTTGACATGACCCTTTGAGGGTTTGTTATGAAGCAGTAGAAGCTGGGAATGAGGTCAGGGGTTCATCCTCACACCAGTGTGGGCGTTTATAGCCAGAGCTCGAACCCGGTTCAATGACTCTACCGACTGAACCATATCCCGCTGAGTGATTTTTCTATTTTCTTACTGTAAAACTCCCACCTTGCAGGTAAACTTCCCAACAATCACAACAGGAGATGCGGACGCAGAGTTGGACGTTTCTGGGTCAGTCGCTGCTCCAAAAGCAGAGATGAGCGGCGAGGCAGAACTAGACCTGCCCGAATTACAAGCGTCCGACGTGAACCTTCCATCAGGTGAAGTCGAGGTTGACGTTGACACCCCGGAGGTGAAGGTCAAAGGAAAAAAGGGCGGATTCCATATCGGCATGCCTAAGTTCGGAGCGAAGGGCAAAGGCAAGGTATGTGAGAAATAAACAATTGCCTAAAATTATACATTCTTTTAGTGAATGAATGGTCTTGCATTCCAATTTTGTTATGGGAAAATTGCCTTGTTATCCGATCTGCATTTTCTTAAGGTAAAATCTCCCGAGGTCGGCGTATCTGCTGACATTGAAGCTCCGAGTGGGTCGGTCGACGCTGACCTCAGCGCGGAGGCTGACACCAAGGGAAAGAAGAAAGGCGGATTTAGTATCAAAATGCCAAAGTTCGGACACAAGCACAAAGATCACGATGCTGACATCGACGTCAAAGGTATGCTGTATAATGTACTAGATGTCAGGACCGTGGGAGATGATTGGTCACTACCAACAGAAATAACCAGACATCTAAAAGACACTATCAAGTGCATATCTATATAGTTATTCCCTAATAACTCTATGGTTGCACCCCAATGCCTTGCCTTCATCCCCCCCCCAACAAAGTAGAAAAAATAAAAGCCAGCTTTAATGGTCTCAAATATTAATTGTGCCAACTTGTTTTGCAACACAATATTTTTAGTTGATGCCATTTGAATCAACTGAGAAGGTTTTATTTGGTATTGCGCTCACTTCTCTTCCAATAATTCCTCATTGATTGGTCATTAGCAACTGAGGGTTGTCATCCCCTGAGCTAGCACCTCGCCCATAGGTAATGCCCCCGTGCAGTGAGCAATCGGCACCCTTTCTTTTCAGCTAACAAGTGCTGAAACTCGGCAGTTTTAACATAGTTGGGCTTGTATTTCAGGTCCCAATGTCAGTGGAGAACTTGATATCAGCGGCTCATCTAAGGGCCCAGAGGTTGATGCTGATCTGGGTGGTGAAGCAAGTAAGTGTCTTCTATTCGTAGATAAATCTGCTAGAAACCTGCTTATGAAGTCAGGATGTAGGCCAAAGGCATACATGGCATATATCACACTGTCTAGACTTTGCCGTGCATAGTTTGCAATTACACACCACTCGGGAAAATAGGCGGTCTTGATCCATCACTTACAGTTTGTGGCCATAACCCAAGTTTTGATTGGCGTTGCTCTGGGAATGACAATGGAAATATTTCTTTTTGGATCTTACACACTCTTTTTCGATTATTTGCTCGTTTGACCCAACGAACGAATTGACAATTAGAACTGGCGGTGTTGTTGATCACATGGATTGTCTATTGGTGAGTTATTGTACATTTTCCTTAGATGCTGGCCTGGATGTTGATGTTGATGCCTCTGTGGGTGCCGATGTCTCCGTCGAAGCACCAGATGTAGATCTCAAAGGAAAAGCAAAGAAAAAGGGAGGCTTTGGTATCAGTATGCCCAAGTTTGGTGGAAAAGTGAAATCACCTAAAGCGGAGGTTAGTGGCGATTTGGATGTTGATCTCCCAGACGTTAAAGCAGAGGGAGATGTTGATGTAAATCTTCCCGAAGGTGATCTTGATGTCGATAGGAAACCTTCATCTGCCGAGGTCAATCTTGGTGCTAGTGCTGATGCTGAGTTAGATGCTGATCTTCCAAGTCCAAAAGGAAAATCTAAAGGCAGCTTCGGAATTAAAATGCCCAAGTTCTCCAGCTTAAAAGGACACGGGAAGGCCAAAGATCCCAAGGTAGACCTAGATGCTGATGTAGACGCCGGAGCTGAGATTTCCGCCGATATTCCAAACATCAGCGTAGAGGCTGACACAGACGTTAGTGTACCACCTGTTGATGTTGATGTCGGTGTGGATGTTGATGCCAACCTACCGAGCCCGAAAGCAAAGGGCAAGGGTGGATTTGGCATAAAGATGCCTAAATTTCCCAGCCTGAAAGGACATGGGAAAGCCAAAGGGCCCAAAGTGGGTCTTGAAGGTGATCTTGATGTGGATGCTAATGTCAGCGACCCAACAGTCGATATTTCGTCTCCGGAGATTGATGCCGATGTTGACATGAAAGGTCCGTCTGCCAATGTTGAGCTTCCCGATGCCAATCTTGAAGGAGGTGCTGATGTCAAACTACCGACTGGTGATCTGAAAGTAAGCGCCGATGCTCCAGAAGCCGACGTAGATGCCCCTGATGTAGATCTGAAAGTTAAAGGGAAGAAAAAAGGTGGATTCGGTTTCCATATGCCGAAGTTTGGTGGAAAGGCCAAAGGTCCAAAAGCAGATCTAGATGCAAACAGTGATGTTAAAGCTTCCTCCGGTGATGTTGATGCGAGATTGCCTGATGGTGATACAGACGTTAAGTTGCCGTCTGGCGATATCGATGTCAACGTTGATGGTCCAGCTGCTGATCTTGATGTGAATGCTGGCGGTGATCTTGATGCAGAACTTCCATCGGGGGATGTGGATGTAGAAGCACCAAAAGCCAAAGGAGGCTTTGGCTTCAAGATGCCCAAAATCAAAGGACCTAAATTCCCGAGCCTGAAGGGATCTGCTGGTGTGAGCGGGCCATCAGCTGGCGCTGAACTGGATGCTGATTTATCTCTTGGCGGCAAAGGAGGCATTGATGTAGATCTGCCTAAAGCCAATGTGGATGTGGACCTTCCAGATGTCAAGGCTGAAGGAGATTTGGATGTGAGAGTGCCATCAGCAGATCTTGATGTAGATGTCATGGGACCATCAGGAGATCTTGATGTAGACGCTAAGGGTCCATCTGTCGACATTGATGGGCCTGATGTAGATCTAGAAAGCCCCGATGCTGACTTGAAGATCAAGGGAAAGAAACCCAAAGGTGGTTTTGGCTTCAAGATGCCAGGCTTCGGCGGAAAGGGTAAGGTGAAGGGACCTAAAGGAGAAGTGGGTGTGGATGCTGATGCCAGTGTACCTGACATTGAAATATCAGGACCCTCAGCTGATGTTGATGTGAAAACTGGTGGCGATGCGGATGTTGATCTGCCGTCAGGTGATGCCAACATGGACATCTCATTGCCTTCTGCTGATGCTTCTGTTGATGGGCCATCAGCTGATGTTGATCTAAAGACCGGTGGTAAAGTCAAACCATCGGGAAGCTTCAAAATCAAGATGCCTAAATTTAGCATGCCGAAGTTTGGTGGAAAACATGGTAAAGCAGGTTTAGATGGTGACTTAGATGTCAATGCCCCTGCTGTAAATGTTGGTGGTGATGTGGATGTAGATTTGCCTTCTGGAGGCGCTGACGTAGATGTCAAGGGACCATCCATTGATGTTGAGGCTGGTACGAATGTCGATGTTGCCTCAGGCGATGCAGAGTTGGATGTGGATGTGAAGGGACCATCTGGAGATGTGAATGTGGATATGCCCAGCCCAAAAGCCAAGGGTAGTTTCGGTTTCAAGATGCCAAAGATCAAAGGCCCAAAACTCCCAGGCCTGAAGGGATCCGCTGGTGTTAGCGGACCATCAGCTGGTGCTGAACTAGATGCTGATTTGTCTCTCGGAGGAAAAGGGGACATTGATGTAGATCTTCCTAAAGCCACTGTGGACCTTCCCGATGTCAAGGCTGGTGGTGATGTGGATGTGAAGCTTCCATCAGGAGATCTTGATGTGGATGTCGAGGGACCGTCAGCAGATCTTGATGTGGATGTAAAGGGTCTGTCTGTTGATCTTGATGGACCTGAAGTAGGTCTAGATGGTCCTGATGCTGACTTGAAGATCAAAGGAAAGAAACCTAAAGGTGGTTTTAGCTTCAAGATGCCCGATTTCCACATGCCTAAGTTCGGCGGAAAGGGCAAGGTGAAAAGTCCAAAGGGTGGAATTGACATCGATGCGGATGTGGATGTACCAGATGTGGATAGCTCTGGCCCATCAGCTGACATCGATGTGAAGGGTGATGGAGATGTGGATCTCCCTGATGTGAAAGCCGAAGGAGATGTGGATGTGACTCTGCCATCAGGAGATCTTGATGTGGACATCACGGGACCATCTGGAGATGTGGATGTGGATATGCCCAGCCCGAAGGCCAAGGGTGGTTTCGGTTTCAAGATGCCAAAGATTAAAGGCCCTAAATTCCCAAGCCTGAAGGGATCTGCTGGTGTGAGTGGGCCATCAGCTGGTGCTGAACTGGATGCCGACCTGTCTCTCGGCGGCAAAGGAGATATAGATGCAGCTCTCCCCAAGGCCAATGTGGATGTGGATCTCCCTGATGTCAAGGCTGAGAGTGATGTAAAACTTCCATCAGGAGATCTTGATGTAGACACTAAGGGGCTGTCAGGAGATCTCGATGTGGACATCAAAGGACCATCTGGAGATTTTGACATGGCTGTAAAGGGACCATCTGTTGACATTGACGGGCCTGATGTAGATGTGGACGGCCCTGATGCTGACTTGAAGATCAAGGGAAAGAAACCCAAAGGTGGCTTTGGCTTCAAGATGCCCGATTTCGATCTGCCAAAATTCGGTGGAAAAGGCAAAGTGAAAGGTCCAAAGGGTGGAGTTGACATCGATGTTGATGTGGATGTGCCTGATGTAGACATTTCTGGTCCATCAGCGGACGTTGATGTCAATGCTGGTGCTGATGTGGATGTAAATCCTCCGTCAGGCGATTTGGATGTTGATGTGAGAGGACCTTCAGCTGATGTGGAAGTAAATCTTCCATCTGGTGACTTAGATATCGATGTGAAAGGACGATCGGGAGACGTGGATGTGAATGTGCCCAGCCCAAAAGCCAAAGGAGGATTCGGAATTAACATGCCCAAAATTAAGGGTCCGAAGTTCCCAAGCCTGAAGGGTTCAGCTGGTGTCAGTGGTCCATCAGCTGGTGCAGAGTTGGACGCTGATCTGTCACTTGGAGGTAAAGCCAATACCGATGTTGACCTTCCATCAGGTGACTTGGATGTTGATGTCGAGGGTCCTTCAGCCGATGTTGACCTCGATGGCTCAGTTGATGGTCCTGATGCCAACCTCAAGGCCAAAGGAAAGAAGAAAAGAAGTGGATTCAGTTTCAAGATGCCCGATTTTCATCTTCCCAAGTTCGGTGGGAAAGTTAAGAGCCCAAAAGGCGGTGTCGATGTTGATGTAGACGGGCCCAGCATAGATGCAGATGTGAAAGCGCCTTCTGCAGATTTGGATGTGTCAGGACCATCTGGAGATCTTGATGTGTCTGTTCCATCTGGAGATTTGGAAGTGAATGTTGGTGGTGATGCTGATGTGAACCTCCCATCCGGCGATCTTGCTGTTGATGTCAAAGGACCATCTGGAGATGTGGATGTGGATCTGCCCAGTCCAAAAGCCAAAGGCGGTTTCGGTTTCAAAATGCCAAAGATCAAGGGCCCTAAGTTCCCAAGCCTGAAGGGATCTGCTGGGGTCAGTGGACCATCAGCTGGTGCTGAACTAGATGCTGATTTGTCTCTTGGAGGCAAAGAAAACATTGATGTAGATCTGCCTAAAGCCAATGTGGATGTAGATCTTCCCGATGTCAAGGCTGAAGGAGATGTTGATGTGAAGCTTCCATCAGGGGATCTTGATGTAGATGTCAAGGGACCGTCAGCAGATCTTGATGTGGATGTAAAGGGTCCGACAGTTGATCTTGACGGCCCTGAAGTAGATCTGGAAGGCCCCAATGCTGACTTGAAGATCAAAGGAAAAAAGCCTAAAGGCGGGTTCGGCTTCAAAATGCCCGACTTTGAGATGCCCAAGTTTGGTGGAAAGGGCAAGGTGAAGAGCCCTAAAGGTGGACTTGATGTAGATGTCGATGCAGACCTTCCTGATGTGGATATCTCTGGCCCATCCGCTGACATTGATGTTAAGGCCGGTGGTGATGTTGACTTGAGCCTTCCATCAGGAGATTTGGATATTGATGTGAGCGGACCTTCAGCAGATGGGGATGTGAATCTGCCATCAGGCGACTTAGATGTTGACGTGAAAGGACCTTCCGGAGATGTGGATGTGAATTTGCCCAGTCCAAAAGCCAAAGGAGGTTTTGGAATTAAGATGCCCAAGATCAAAGGTCCAAAGTTCCCAAGCCTGAAGGGTTCTGCTGGTGTTGGTGGCCCATCAGCTGGTGCAGAGTTGGATGCCGATCTATCACTTGGAGGTAAAACTGATGTTGATGTTGACCTTCCATCAGGTGACTTGGATGTCGAGGTCAAGGGTCCTTCAGCTGATGTTGATGTCGACCTCGATGGGTCGGTTGATGGCCCTGATGCCAACCTCAAGGTCAAAGGAAAGAAAAAGAGAAGTGGATTCAGTTTCAAGATGCCTGATTTCCATCTCCCTAAATTTGGAGGAAAAGTCAAGAGCCCGAAAGGCGGCGTCGATGTTGATGTGGATGGGCCTAGCATAGATGCAGATGTGAAAGTACCATCTGGAGATTTGGGTGTGTCGGGACTGTCTGGCGATCTGGATGTGAACGCTGGTGGTGATGTTGATGTGAACCTTCCATCAGGCGATCTGGATGTTGATGTGAAAGGACCATCTGGAGACCTAGATGTCAACGTCAAGGGACCATCTGGTGATGTTGATGTAGATATGCCTAGTCCTAAAGCCAAAGGCAGTTTCGGTTTCAAGAGGCCAAAGATCAAGGGGCCAAAATTCCCCAGCCTCAAGGGTTCTGCCGGTGTCAGTGGTCCATCGACTGGCGCTGAGTTGGATGCTGATTTGTCACTTAGAGGCAAAGGTGACCTCAATGTAGATCTTCCTAAAGCCAATGTGGATGTGGACCTTCCCGCTGTCAAGGCTGAGGGTGATGTTGATGTGAAGCTCCCATCAGGAGATCTTGATGTGGACGTCAACGGACCATCCGGAGATCTTGATATGGATGTAAAGGGTCCATCTGTTGATTTTGATGGACCAGAGGTAGATCTGGAAGGCCCTGATGCTGAATTGAAAATCAAAGGAAAGAAACCCAAGGGTGGCTTTGGCTTCAAGATGCCTGACTTTGATATGCCCAAGTTCGGTGGAAAGACCAAGGTCAAGGGACCTAAAGGCGGTCTAGATGTTGATGTCGATGCAGACTTACCCGATTTAAACATCTCTGGACCGTCGGTTGATGTTAATGTCAGTGGCGGTGGTGATGTGGATCTCCCCGATGTGAAAACCGAAGGAGATGTGGATGTGAATCTGCCATCAGGAGATCTCGATGTGGATGTCAAGGGACCATCAGGAGAGCTTGATGTGGATATCAAGGGCCCATCTGGAGATTTGGATGTAGACCTGCCCAGTCCGAAGGCCAAAGGAGGCTTTGGCTTCAAGATGCCAAAGATCAAGGGACCAAAGTTCCCAAGCCTCAAGGGATCAGCGGGTGTGAGCGGGCCATCTGCTGGTGCTGAATTGGACGCCGATCTGTCACTAGGAGGTAGAGGAGACATTGATGCTGATGTGCCTAGAGCTTCAGGTCATGTTGATATTGAAAGTCCGTCTGCTGATATCAATGTCTCTGGTCCTGATATGGATGCATCTCTTGACGGACCCGATGCCGACCTTAAACTGAAAGGAAAAAAGAAGAAAGGAAGCTTTGGCATCAAAATGCCAGACTTCTCTATGCCAAAATTCGGTGGTAAAGTGTCTGGTCCCAAAGCCGGATTGAACGCCGATTTTGAAGGCCCAGATGGCAATGTGAAAGGACTGTCTGGAGATGTGGATGTCTCGGCCGATGCTTCTCTCCCTGATGTTGACGTCAAAGGACCTTCCGCTGACTTGGATGTCTCTGCTGATCTGGATCTTAATGGACCATCCGCTGATCTGGATATTGATGCTAGCACACCAAAGCCAAAGGGTGGATTCGGACTCAAAATGCCCAAATTCTCTGGGCCAAAATTCCCCAGTCTCAAGGGCCATGGGAAAGTGAAAGGACCCTCTGTTGATGTATCAGGTATGTTCACCATAATTTTTTTCACTGTCAGTTGGTTGCTAACTAAGTACACCATGCCATGATGACATTCAAGACAGGCATTTACATCTCCACTGACTCCAATGCGATTGATTGTCCTTTAGCTGATCTGCCTGATGTTGCTGTGGAAGAGGATATTTGTGTGGCAGTTGCCTCCCCAGACCAGCAATGTGCTGTCAACCTTCCAGGTCAATAAAGCCAAAAGCATGATCAACACTGCGCTAATTAAATACTGTGGGGCTTTCTGTAGCATCTCTGGAATAGTTTTCTAACCAAGCATTCTAACGTGTACTAACGGTTGCAGAGAGGTTGAGCCTTCATCTTGGAATTTAAATTTACTCTGCCATGACTTTTTGGACTTGACAGTTTTTGTATGTTTATAGGTCCAGATTTCAACGGGGATATTGATATTGACATGCCAAAGGGTTCCGTTGATCTTCCAGATGTTAAAGTAGAGGGAGACGTCAATGTCACCCTCCCATCAGCTGATATTGATGTATCTGGTCCTAAGGTAGGTTTAATCCTTCATTTGTGACAACAGGCGATTTGTCAGAGAATGCCGTTGTGTCGTTCTAGTACTGACTTGCTGGTCATTTCCTTTTTTAAGAAAGTTGGTTAGTTGCATACGGTGGCTTTTCTACCATAGGGAGGCATGGATGTAGACCTCAATGGTGGAGGGAGTATGGAGATCCCTGAAGGAGAATTGGAGATCGATGCTAAGGGCAAAGTCAAGGCAAAGAAGCCCAAATTTAAGATGCCATCATTCAAGAAAGGTAAGCAGAAACTAATGCTAACAGTGTGTTGTTGATTACGATTATCATCACGGTCGTCAAGTCATAGCTGTTCACAATATACTCACTGTCTTATGGATGACTAGATAATACACTGCTCTGTCGTTTCTGACACCAACTCAAACAAGCTCTGTGTAACACAACCTTTAAACAACGTGGGCCTAACCCTCGGTGTCTCAACCTTACGTTATAAGTAATGCCCCCACTGTATGCATTTAGACAGTGGCAACGTGGATGCTGATAGCCCTGATGCTGGCCTCAGCTGTTTCGGTACGTGATGCTTTTCATTCGTAGCTGTGTCTAAAACCAAAACCCATTCAGCCACGCTTACAAAACATTTCCAATAAAACATAGAGTCTGAGGGACTTAACCGGTTTTGCACTCATCTTCTGTCTAACCTGTGAGCTCATTACAGTCTAAGTCTTGGAATCTCTCCTCATTCACATAAAATTTCCAAGATTGAGGGCCAGTAATGCTGAATGGGTTGTTTGCGCCTCTTGTTACACACACTCTTATGTCGCCTTGCACGACTATACTCTCCCATTCTGTGGTTGTCAGTCTTTTTAAACAACTGAGTGTCGATTTTGGCTTCATTTTGTGCAATATAGTACGCAAAAAGTTTCTAAAATTTGATAACTATTTGTGTGAATCGATCATACCAATTCAGTTCTGAACCTGTACTATTACCACGACATAAGCTTGTTTGTGTGAGAGAATGAAATTCAGTTTATGCTGATTACTCGCGTTACCCTTAAGTTCTCCACCAAAAACCGTGCTCTTTATGAATTTATTCTCACCTAGATGCTTTTTGGTTAAACCAATGGCAGTAATTTTGAGTTTTTGAGCAATCTAATATTTAAATTCACAGCTAGATGCTTTTTGGTTCAACCACTTACAATACTTTTAAGTTTTGGAGCAATCTCTCATCTCTAAAAACCTGCACAGTCTAATTCGCAAACACTCACCCCTTTAGTGTAAAATCTTAGCTTCCTTACGGCGTGGAATCTAACTTCTAACTTTCTCACACACGTTAGGCCGTAGCGGTGGTAAGGCTCATCTTCAGACCAACGGTGAGGGTGGACTCGACGCCGACCTCAGTCTTGTTCCCACAACTGACCTTGACCTAGACGAAGATCTTCCTTCTGATGATGGGTCTCTGGGTGTCGGTAAGGCGTCCATCTTGTAACACTTTCCGTTTCCGTTTGCACATGGTCATCAGCACCTATGGTGCTTCCCAGTACACTGAGATGCCGCCGTGGTTGTTGGGTGTGAGGTAACTCGCTTCTCTTATAACTATGCACCACATTTATGGTATATCAATAGCTGCCATTCTGTATATAAGCCACTAACCAGAATGATACACCTCTTCTCAAAACCTCAATGATGCTATCGTCGCAACCAAATACCGATAACTTTGCTCATTTTGCAACTATATAGACTGGGAGACAAAACGCCATTTCAAACTTGAAATTCCACTGCTGGCTTATAAATTGTTAGACTAAAAGACTAGTTCACTTGCGATGATGTGTCCCTACCTCTCTGTATTTGAAGTGTAACTTATCGTCCCATTTTTAAGGTTTCGAGAAAAGCTCTAAATCTATAATGAATCTGATCAAGCTGTCATGTAGTGAGTGATTCTCATTATGCTTTTGACGTCTGTAGGTGGTAAACGCAAAAAGGGAAAGTTCCCTCTTAGCGGTGCTATCGAAGTCAGTCCACCAGGTAGCGGAGCAGAACTTGACGCAGACATCAGCATTAACAAGCCTGACCGTGAGTGATTAAATGGCTACGCCCTCCCCTCTTGAAAATTAATTTACAATCTTGCCTTGCCTTTTATTGATGTGCATATCAAGTTTTTTTTAGGGCTCAACTAGAGATTTTTAGAATTCACGGTAGGGTCATGTTATGGCCAGCTATACTGTAAGATTTGTGCAGTGAATTTGCTCCTGTCACAAACGATGGCTTAGTGACTGAAAACAAGCTTTTGACGTGGTGACGCCGTCTATCTAAAATGAGATAATCTTATCCCAATGGCTTTGCACACATTAAACAGAACAGTTCAGCTAAGTGTAATCGACTGACCATGCCGCTCCTGTTTTCAGTTGATTTAAGTGGCAGTCTTCCTCGGGCTGATGTTGACGCTAACGGCAGTCTAGATGCTGACATCTCTGCTGGTGGTAGTCTCAAGGGAAGAGGCAAAGGAAAATTCAAAATGCCGTCGTTCAACAAGAAGGATAAGAAGCCCAAGATTAGCCTGAAGGGTCCAGGTAAGATTGCCCTCTAACAATGACTCCCCTTTCGCTTAATCATAGTTCTCGCCAAAGATCCTATGCATAGGAAAAAACCATCAATTGTCTCGCGTGCTGCGATGGTTTATCTTACTTTGAGCGATTCATCTGTGCACCATCATATCATACCTGAAGCTAGTCGATACCATATGACAAGACACAGTTGTACACCATTTGTCTGTTTTTACAAAAAAATTGGCCTAATGAACATCGCAATGAACACAATCTAAGCGCACATTTACCGTTTGCTCTTTATGAATCATTGTTCCACGCTCTAGGTCAATTCCGGGCCTCCATTGAATGTCTGATATCTGAGAAATTCCGTTGCCCCAGTCATTCATACAATGTCAACGGCGCAGGTAACGGGCAGGCTGTGTTTTATCAGCTGGTTCTTCACTGTATCTCTTCGTTTCGTCTTTACGTTTATTACTGTGCTCTAACCTGGTTATCAATGGATTTTCTTGTACACTGGTCTAACAACGGTGATCATTAAGCATGTAAAAGAAATGAATTGTAAGGTTTTTGTTGAAGAGATGACCTATGTCCAGTGGTTCTTAGTTAACCCTTTGATGGAACTGTTGGAAGTAGTTCAGGTTTGGGCCTTATGTTTTGTAGAGGGAGGTGGTGATGTCAGTATTGACGTTGGACGCGTGGAGGGGGATGTTGACGCTGACCTCAGTGGCCCCTCCATCGACGTAGATGGTCCTGATGCTGATGTGAACCTCAAAGGCAAAAAACACAAGGGAGGTTTTGGAATCAAGATGCCCGACTTCCACATGCCGAAGTTTGGTGGCCATGGAAAGTATAAGGTAAACTCACCCGATGCTGATGTGTCAGTAGGAGGAAAAAGAGAAATTGACGTAGATCTCCCCAAAGGTAGTGTAGATGTGGACCTTCCTGATGTCAAGGCTGAGGGTGACGTTGATGTAAAACTTCCATCAGGAGATGTCGATGTGGACGTCAAGGGACCGTCAGTAGATTTGGATGTGGATATGAAGGGATCATGTGGAGATGCCGACATGGATCTACCTAGCCCAAAAGGCAAGGGTGGTTTCGGTTTCAAGATGCCAAAGATTAAAGGCCCCAAGTTCCCGAGTTTAAAGGGGTCTGCCGGTGTCAGTGGACCATCTGCTGGTGCTGAACTTGATGCTGATTTGTCTCTTGGAGGCAAAGGAGACATCGATGTTGACTTGCCCAAGGCTAGTGTGGATGTTGATCTTCCTGATGTCAAGGCTGAAGGAGATGTTGATGTGAAGCTCCCATCAGGAGATCTTGATGTGGATGTTAAAGGACCGTCAGTTGATGTTGATGGACCAGAGGTAGATCTGGATGCTGACTTAAAGATCAAGGGAAAGAAACCCAAAGGTGGGTTTGGCTTCAAGATGCCGGACTTTGATATGCCCAAGTTTGGTGGAAAGGGCAAGGCGAAGGGCCCGAAAGGTGGACTCGATGTCGATGCAGACCTTCCTGATGTGGATATCTCTGGCCCTTCAGCCGACATCGATGTGAAGGCTGGTGGTGACGTGGATCTACCTGATGTGAAGGCTGAAGGAGATTTGGATGTGAAACTGCCATCAGCAGATCTTGATGTGGATGTCAAGGGACCGTCAGGAGATCTTGATGTCGATGTGAAGGGACCATCAGGAAATCTTGACGTCGATGTGAAAGGTCCATCTGTTGACATCGATGGGCCTGAAGTAGATTTGGACGGACCGGATGCTGACTTGAAGATCAAGGGAAAGAAGCCTAAAGGTGGTTTTAGCTTCAAGATGCCCGATTTCCACATGCCCAAGTTTGGCGGAAAGGGCAAAGTGAAAGCTCCAAAGGGTGGAATTGACATTGATGCTGATGTGGATGTACCAGATGTGGATATCTCTGGGCCATCAGCTGACGTTGATTTGAAGGCTGGTGATGATGTGGATCTCCCTGATGTAAAAGCCGAAGGAGATGTGGATGTGAATCTGCCGTCAGGAGATCTTGATGTGGATGTCAAGGGACCATCCGGAGATGTGGATGTGGATATGCCCAGCCCGAAGGCCAAGGGTGGTTTTGGTTTCAAGATGCCAAAGATCAAAGGCCCTAAATTCCCAAGCCTGAAGGGATCCGCTGGTGTGAGCGGCCCATCAGCTGGTGCTGAACTGGATGCTGATTTGTCTCTTGGAGGCAAAGGAGGCATTGATGTGGACTTGCCCAAGGCTAGCGTGGATGTTGATCTTCCTGATGTCAAGGCTGAAGGAGATTTGGATGTGAAAGTGCCATCAGCAGATCTTGATGTGGATGTCAGGGGACCATCTGGAGATCTTGACGTCAATGTGAAAGGTCCATCTGTTGACATTGCCGAGCCTGAAGTTGATCTAGAAGGCCCCGATGCTGACTTAAAGATCAAGGGAAAGAAACCCAAAGGTGGGTTTGGCTTCAAGATGCCGGACTTTGATATGCCCAAATTTGGTGGAAAGGGCAAGGTAAAGGGCCCTAAAGGTGGACTTGATGTGGATGTCGATGCAGACCTTCCTGATGTGGATATCTCTGGCCCTTCAGCTGACATCGATGTGAAGGCTGGTGGTGACGTGGATCTACCTGATGTGAAGGCTGAAGGAGATTTGGATGTGAAACTGCCATCAGCAGATCTTGATGTGGATGTCAAGGGACCATCAGGAGATCTTGACGTCGATGTGAAAGGTCCATCTGTTGATATCGATGGGCCTGAAGTAGATTTGGACGGACCGGATGCTGACTTGAAGATCAAGGGAAAGAAGCCTAAAGGTGGTTTTAGCTTCAAAATGCCCGATTTCCACATGCCCAAGTTTGGCGGAAAGGGCAAAGTGAAAGGTCCAAAAGGTGGAATTGACATTGATGCTGATGTGGATGTACCAGATGTGGATATCTCTGGGCCATCAGCTGACATTGATGTGAAGGCTGGTGGTGATGTGGATCCCCCTGATGTGAACGCTGAAGGAGATGTGGATGTGAATCTGCCGTCAGGAGATCTTGATGTAGATGTTAAGGGACCATCTGGAGATGTGGATATGCCCAGCCCGAAGGCCAAGGGTGGTTTCGGTTTTAAGATGCCAAAGATTAAAGGCCCTAAATTCCCAAGCCTGAAGGGATCTGCTGGTGTCAATGTACCATCAGGTGGTGCTGAACTAGAAGCTGATCTGTCCGCAGGAGGCAAAGGTGACATTGATGTGGACTTGCCCAAGGCTAGCGTGGATGTTGATCTTCCTGATGTCAAGGCTGAAGGTGATGTTGATGTGAAACTTCCATCAGGAGATCTTGATGTCAATGTAAAGGGTCCATCTGCTGACATTGACGGGCCTGAAATAGATCTGGAAGGCCCGGATGTTGACTTGAAGGTCAAGGGAAAGAAACCTAAAGGCGGGTTCAGCTTCAAGATGCCTGACTTTGATTTGCCCAAGTTCGGTGGAAAGGGCAAAGTGAAAGCACCTAGTGGTGGTCTAGATGTTGATGCAGATCTACCTGAAGTCTCTGGACCATCAGCCGATGTTGATGTTAAAGCCGGTGGCGATGTTGATTTAAATCTTCCATCGGGCGACTTGGATGTTGATGTGAAAGGACCTTCAGCTGATGCTGGTGTAACTCTTCCATCAGGCGATCTGGACATTGATGTGGAAGGACCATCTGGAGATGTGGATGTGGATATGCCCAGCCCGAAGGCCAAGGGTGGTTTTGGTTTCAAGATGCCAAAGATAAAGGGTCCTAAATTCCCAAGCCTGAAGGGATCTGCTGGTGTCACCGGACCATCAGCTGGCGCTGAACTAGATGCTGATTTGTCATTCGGAGGCAAAGGAGACTATGATGTAGATCTTCCAAAAGCCAATGTGGATGTGGACCTTCCAGATGTCAAGGCTGGTGGTGATATTGATGTGAAACTGCTATCAGCAGATCTTGATGTGGATGTCAAGGGACCATCAGGAGATCTTGATGTCGATGTGCAAGGTCCATCTGTTGACATTGATGGACCTGAAGTAAGTCTAGATGGTCCTGATGCTGACTTGAAGACCAAAGGAAAGAAACCCAGAGGTGGGTTTGGCTTCAAGATGCCAGATTTCCACATGCCCAAGTTTGGCGGAAAGGGCAAGGTGAAAGGTCCAAAGGGTGGAATTGACATTGATGCTGATGTGGATGTGCCAGATGTGGATATCTCTGGTCCATCAGCTGGCATTGATGTGAAGGCTGGTGGTGATGTGGATCTCCCTGATGTGAAAGCCGAAGGAGATGTGGATGTGAATCTGCCGTCAGGAGATCTTGATGTAGATGTTAAGGGACCATCAGGAGATGTGGATGTGGATATGCCCAGCCCGAAGGCCAAGGGTGGTTTCGGTTTCAAGATGCCAAAGATCAAGGGGCCTAAATTCCCAAGCCTAAAGGGATCTGCTGGTGTCAGCGGACCATCAGCTGGCGCTGAACTGGATGCTGATTTGTCTCGCGGAGGCAAAGGTGAGCTCAATGTAGATCTTCCAAAAGCCAATGTGGATGTGGACCTTCCCGATGTCAAGGCTGAGGGTGATGTTGATGTGAAGCTTCCATCAGGAGATCTTGATGTAGACGTTAAAGGCCCATCTGTCGACATTGATGGGCCTGATGTAGATCTAGAAGGCCCAGATGCTGACTTGAAGATCAAAGGAAAGAAACCCAAAGGTGGTTTCGGCTTCAAAATGCCGAGCTTCGGTGGAAAAGGCAAGGTTAAGGCACCGAAAGGTGGTCTAGATATAGATGTTGATGCAGATCTACCTGATGTGGACATCTCAGCTCCATCGGCTGATGTCGATGTCGACGTAGATGGGGATGTAAACCTTCCTGATGTGAAGGCTGAAGGCGATGTCGATGTGAAACTTCCATCTGGAGACCTTGATGTGGACGTCAAGGGTCCATCGGTCGATATTGAGGGACCTGATGTGGACGCCGATCTGAAAGTGAAAGGAAAGAAACCTAAAGGTGGATTTGGTTTCAAGATGCCAGATTTTGATATGCCCAAATTTGGTGGTAAGGGCAAGGCGAAGGGCCCAAAAGCTGACTTTGACGTAGATGGCAATCTCTCTGGTCCTGACATAGATGTCGATGTTCCATCGGCAAACGTTGAGTTGCCGGAAGGCCACGTCGACGTGGAATTGGAAGGACCAAATGTTGATGTTGATCTGCCGAAGGCCAGCGGTGATGTGGATGTGGATTTGGATGCAGATGTCGGAAGTCCTAAAGTAAAAGGAAAAGGTGGATTCAAGTTGCCGAAAGTGAAGTTCCCGAGCCTCAAAGGAAAAGGCAAAGGCAAAGCTCATGTTGATATGGACATTCCAGATGTTGACCTTAAAGGTGAGGTTCATTCTTCCTAACATCCTCTGAAATGTGAAATAAATACCCATGTAACCAAATAGCCATATACCCATACAGCCATATACCTATATACACATGCATGTACACTCAAATACCACCTGTATACCTGCAGTTTTGGGCAACTTGATCTTGCCTTCTGAAGTTTTGTAGTTTTTTTGCTAGAATTTGCACTAGTGGGCCATAGTTGATGTGTGCGTTGTTTGCTTTTTATATTGTCCGTGATGAGTTGCTTTTGTTTTCATCCTTGTGTGTGTCTTCTTGCTTTGTCTTACTCTTGCTTCTCATGATGGTTTAGGACCTGAAATGCCAGTCTGTGAAGGCGACATAGTGGTGGCCGCAGCCGCTCCATCACTCGAATCATCCGCTCCTCAGTTTAATATCAAAGGTGTGTCCCTTTGCATGCTTTCAGTATGATTTTAATTATAGCTATGCCATTATAATGTCTTACCTTTTGCCTGCCGCATGCTCGCTTTCACCGTAACTATTATGATTTGGGTCATTCTTTCATCTAGCACTGGTTTCTCTGCCTGCAGGCCCAGAGGTTGACGTTAACCTTCCATCCGCTTCAGCCTCGGCACTTAGCCCCGATGCTGGCATCGATCTTTCCGGCCCCAAAGTAGAAGTTAAATCGCCCAAGGGTAAGGCGTTTGGAGGCTTTAAACTACCTACACTTGAAGGAACTATTGATATTCTTGCACCGGGTGCTCACATTGGTCTCGACGCTGACTTATCACCTAACACGAGTCGCTCTGGTACATTAGAGCGGCCACGGAAAACGTTGTCAGGTGCCGGTATGTTCTAATCCTGTCCGTTCTCTAACTTGCGGTGTGGGTTTTGGTTTCGGTTATAATATGTTCCATCTACCCTGTGACCTCTTATTTTCGCTCTACGCTTCCGCCCCAATCACGCAGCTTTTGCGATAGTCATGATTCTCCTTCCTGCCAAAAGCTGTACATACATTTTTCTCCACCCAATATGATGTCTTCACTGTTGTGGTGAAACTACCAGACTATTTGCTTGTTTTCTCACCAGTTACTGCTTGGCATGAAACACCACAAGCTGGCCAAAATCATTGCTCCACCTCATTGTGAGGCCGGTTAGGGTTGATGTGATGAGCTCTTACCTACGGCGAGAGCAACCACACTGTGACCGGGAGTTAAACCCAGGCACTCACGGTCGCAAGCCACTTACCGGGATTGCTCAGTGACTAGGGTCATTGCGGGCTAGCGAGATAGCTCAATAACTAGGGTTACTGCGGGCTAGCGAGATAGCTCAGTGACTAGGGTTACTGCTGGCTAGCGAGATAGCTCAGTGACTAGGGTTACTGCTGGCTAGCGAGATAGCTTAGTGACTAGGGTTACTGCGGGCTAGCGAGATAGCTCAATGACTAGGGTACTGCGGGCTAGCGAGATAGCTCAGTGACTAGGGTTATTGCGGGCTAGCGAGATAACTCAGGTACTAGGGTTACTGCGGGCTAGCGAGATAGCTCAGTGACTAGGGTTACTGCGGGCTAGCGAGATAGCTCACTGACTCGGGTTGCTGCGGGCTAGCGAGCTAGCTCAGTGACTAGAATACTGTGAGGTAACGAAATAGTGGCTACATGAATGCTTCAAACTCCTAGTGGGAAGACAGCCTAAACATTTTTCTAATTTCTGTCTGTTCTCACAGGTGATGTACCTTCTGGTGATCTCAATCTCTCACCTGAACTTAATATCAAGGGCGACTTTGGTGGTGACATAGACTCAGGTAAGTTCCCTGCCATTTAAACTTAATGCATCTTGATTTTACCATTTTAGTTGCATGTATGGATTTGGGGGACTTATCCAACTATTGCCTGGCGTAAACTTCTCTTCTCCTAAACAACAACAAATTTGGATGATATGCAGGCCTTAAAGGGAGTGGTTAACTATAAGACTAACCCCCTAACCCGTGTCTTCACAGGTGTAGATGACTTGAAATCACCCGAGATGAAAGGATCTGGTCTTCAGGGTACCATTGACTTGCGTCCACCAACCGGTAAAGTTGGCCTTACCGCGGATTTATCAGGAGATGCCAAGCCAGAAGCAGAGTGAGTGGTCTCGCTTGTTTTTACGTTTTCTCTGTTTCGCTCGTCTGTCTAAAACGATAGCTCAGACCATTTCTGTCAATTAAACATGCCTTGATCAATTTGCCTTTGAAGAAAAGTTTAACTTTGTTGCCCGTTTGGTTAACTACTAAAATAAAGACACATACTAGTCCCACTGTTTCACCACGATTTAATGTTCTCTCTGATGGACTAGGTATCGCACAGACAGCCCAAAGCTAACAGGCTCAATCTTGAGGACTGGCAATAGAAATTTCTGTATTTTTTTGTCCATCAGTTCATCAACAATATCTCTGTTGGGAGAAACTCATAATTTATCTTCATAGTGAACAAAAATATACATGAAATTATAATAGGGAGTTGCAGTGGACTTGCTATCAAATGCCTTGCAGACAAAAACACGCATAAATCTACTTTCTAGCTTTGACGCCAAACTGAAGGGACCTAAAGTTGATCTCGGTAGTAGTTCAAGCTCCGATGACGACAAGAAAGGATTTGGTAAGTCAGCTCGATGTTGCTTTATTGAATGTATTGTTCTTTTCGGATCATTGTCGAATTGATTGCAGCAACTATTGTGGCAAATGTAACCCCCTTATTTTTTTAGGATTCAAACTCCCATCATTTGGTGGTAAAGGCAAAGGGAAGGTCAAGACTCCGAAAGCGAAGTTGGATGTGGAGGGACCTTCTGGTGATATCAACTTGTCAAGCGGCGGACCTTCTGGTGGAATTAACCTACCAAGTGCCGATGTAGATGTGAAAGGACCTTCTGGTGATGCAGAGCTTAGGTAAAACGAGCCTAATTTCTGTCGTAATCGTCTTAAATCTTCACACTAATTCCGAAAGGCTTTCATTCAATTCCTTTGACTCCCACAGACTGAACATGTGAGTCAAGTTTATTCTGTGCTACTGCTACGCTGTTTTTCATATCAAGCTTCGCGTCACCCTTGTTATTGTCTTGTAGTATCGGTGGTGGAATATCTGGACCAAAGATCGGATTCGGCGGTTCTCGATCGAGATCCGGTTCCAGTAGTTCTAGCAGCTCTAGTAGTTCTAACTCCTCTAAAGGAAGTGGAAAGGGAGGCTTCGGTGAGTATTATCTGCTAGGCCATCAACAATGATTCTCCATACATCACATCATGGCGACTCCATTGCAATTCCACATATTGATTGGTTGATTAAATTATCTATTCAGACTAAAAATCAAATTCGGTTACAAGTACCTTTTATGAATTCACAATTGAGACAGGCGATGCTTCATGTTCATACATTTATAATGGCTCTCCACTTCCGTCATGAACCATGATGTTGTTGTCTCGATTACCTTTGAACTCTTATCAAATCAAATTATTCCTCAGGTATCAAATTGCCATCATTTGGTGGCAAAGGTGAAATAGACCTACCAAGTGCCGATCTAGATGTGAGAGGACCTTCTGGTGATATTGACCTACCCAGTGGTGGACTTTCTGGCGGAATTGACCTCCCAAGTGCCGATCTAGATGTGAAAGGTCCTTCTGGTGATATTGACCTACCCAGCGGTGGACTTTCTGGTGGAATTGACCTACCAAGTGCCGATCTAGATGTGAAAGGTCCTTCTGGTGATATTGACCTACCCAGCGGTGGACTTTCTGGCGGAATTGACCTACCAAGTGCCGATCTAGATGTGAAAGGTCCTTCTGGTGATATTGACCTACCCAGCGGTGGACTTTCTGGTGGAATTCACCTCCCAAGTGCCGATCTAGATGTGAAAGGTCCTTCTGGTGATATTGACCTACCCAGTGGTGGATTTTCTGGTGGAATTGACCTACCAAGTGCCGATCTAGATGTGAAAGGTCCTTCTGCCGATATTGACCTACCCAGTGGTAGACTTTCTGGTGGAATTGGCTTGCCAAGCGCTGATCTAGATGTGAAAGGACCTTCTGGTGATGCAGACTTTGGGTAAGTTTTCTGCATTACACAACTTTTTCTTCAGTCAATCCAGACTTCCAGTTGATAAATTCAGCCTCTGTTTGGAAAACTGGGTACCCGGTATGCCAAACACACTTGCTGTTTGCTTGCTTAGCGTTTCACAACCAGGTTATCCCCTTTATTGTAGTATCGGTGGTGGACTATCTGGACCAAAAATTGGATTCGGCGGTTCTCGATCGAGATCCGGTTCCAGTAGTTCTAGCAGCTCTAGTAGTTCTAACTCCTCTAAAGGAAGTGGAAAGGGAGGCTTCGGTAAGGAGATCATCAGCTGAATTGTAGATAACCAAGTACTTACATTTTACTTGTGTTCAGGCTCCTATGCTGTCTTGACAAATGGCTATCGGTGCTAGCTTTGACATTGCAGCACTATTAGCACTTATTTGTGATCTGTCACAACAGCATGTACAACCTGTTGGTGCATGATCAAGTGTATTGATGTCCCATTTGTTGCCTAGGTATCAAATTGCCATCTTTCGGTGGCAAAGGTGATGTAGACCTACCCAGTGCTGATCTAGACATGAAAGGACCTTCCGCTGATATTGACCTACCCAGCGTTGGACTATCTGGTGATGTAGACCTACCCAGTGCTGATCTAGATGTGAAAGGACCTTCCGCTGATATTGACCTACCCAGCGTTGGACTATCTGGTGATGTAGACCTACCCAGTGCTGATCTAGATGTGAAAGGACCTTCCGCTGATATTGACCTACCCAGCGTTGGACTATC
>Ga0224501_10000213_pt1 | contig 53018 bp, 48 predicted proteins | sample SF_Oct11_sed_USG_4_FD_169105 | JGI IMG/M metagenome (GOLD analysis project Ga0224501, IMG submission 169105) | Sediment microbial communities from San Francisco Bay, California, United States - SF_Oct11_sed_USGS_8_1 | ecosystem: Environmental > Aquatic > Marine > Sediment | place: USA... | reverse complement strand
ATAATTTTAAGTGACTAAACACTAAACCCATAAAGGCCTCCTTGAAAGATTGTGGTTAATCTCTAATCGGAGGTTTTTATGTGGTCTTTCTCTATTATTCTATTGCATTTGGGATTTGAATTTTAGAATAAAAAAGTGCAAGACCCAAATACTTCTCGACAATAGCCTTGTTTTATAAGTAATGACTGGCAGGTAAATAATAGTATAAATTAATCTTATGTCAATTATTTTAATGGGAATATTGATATTTATAGCCAGAGTTATTGATGTAACGCTAGGCACATTGAGAACCCTTAGCATTGTAAGCGGCAGAATGATTATAGCTTTTCTTCTGGGATTTGTTGAGATAAGTATATGGCTTTTTATGATATCAAAGGTGCTGGCAGATATTTATGAAAATCCGGTTTTGGGCATTTTTTACTCCCTTGGTTTCGCAACGGGAAATGCTGTAGGAATTATGATAGAAAAAAAAATATCTTTTGGACACATAGTCATAAGAGTCATTATACCTTTCGCAGAAAAAAATATTGCCGACAAAATTCGCGAAGCCGGTTTCGCTATTACAACTTTTGACGGCGATGGATTAAAAGGCCGTGTTACTGAGCTTTGCGTCGCATGTCAAAAAGATGAATCGCGCAAAATACTCGCCATTATTAAAACGCAGGTACCTAACCCTTTTTATATAGCAGAACAGGCCGTGGGTATCAGCAGAATTTTTAGACCTTCATATCTGCAGACAACAGGCTGGAGATCCGTTTTGAAAAAAAAATAAACCGCAAATTATTTTTAATAATCTTTTAATATTACCACCTAAAAATAAAAAGCTATTATAATACATATGAATCTTCTTGCCGTCCTGTTTTGTATTAATACAAACGCTAAATATAAAATATGAATAATAAGAAAACAGTTATTATTACCGGCGGCGCAAACGGAATAGGTAAAGAAACAGCGTTTCTTTTACATAAGAATAATTATAATATCTCTGTTGTTGATATTGATAAAAAAGCGGGCAGCGCTTTAGCGTCTGGTTTTTCATCAGAAGATTTTCTTTTTATGACGGGCAATATTTCTGATATTAATACTCTTGATGAGTTTCTGAAAAAAACAATAAATAAGTTTGGCGGTGTATATGCTCTGGTAAATAACGCGGCGGTTTCAACCCCTGAATTTAATGACGACCTTGCGAAGTGGGAAAAGGTTATGGCGGTAAATCTTCGGGCGCCTTTTTATCTATCAAAAAAATGCGCTCCCTATCTAAAAAAACAAAGGGGCGCTATTGTCAACATAGCATCAACCAGAGCTTTAATGTCACAGGCAAATACAGAAGCTTATTCTGCTTCAAAAGGCGGGCTTCTTTCGCTTACTCATTCTCTTGCCGCAAGCCTCTCGCCTGAAATTAGGGTAAACGCTATTTCGCCGGGCTGGATTCATACGGGCCCGGAAGAATACTCAGAAAAACTCTCAGAAGAAGATCACAGCCAGCATTTAACGGGCAGAGTCGGCAGACCTTCAGATATTGCCGAAATGGTTTCTTATCTTATTTCTTCAAAAGCTGAATTTATTACGGGTCAAAACTTTATTATAGACGGCGGCATGACCCGTAAAATGATTTACTGTTAAACTTTATTATTTTACAGCCTTTATTTTTATAGAAACAATAGAAGATGCGAATTTTTGAGCCTCTTCACCTGAAATATTCATTTCTTTTTTTAGATAATTAACGATGGGATCGTTTATATAATCTTCAATGTTAAACTTATTTTCGCCTAAAATTTCTAAATTTATAAATCCGGTTTCTTTAATAGTTTTAATATATTTATTTTTTTCTTCGGCGCCAGATATACATCCCACATAAAGATATGTTGAATTTTTTAGCTTTTCGGGCAGTTCTTCCAGTAAAACAATATCAGAAATTATAATTTTACCGCCGGGTTTTAATACTCGAAAGCATTCTTCAAATACTCTTTTTTTGTTTTCTGATAAGTTTATAACGCAGTTCGATATTATTACATTTACGCTTTCGGTTTCAACAGGCAAATTTTCAATTTCACCCAAACGAAAATCTACGTTTTCATAATTTCCTTTTTTCGCGTTTTCTCTGGCTTTTTCAACCATTTCGGGCGTCATATCTACCCCTATTACCTTTCCATTGTCACCGGTTTTTTTAGAAGCAAGAAAGCAATCTATTCCCGCCCCGCTACCCAAATCTAAAACGGTATCACCCGGTTCAATTTCAGCGAAAGCAGTGGGGTTACCACAGCCTAAACCCAAATCGGCGCCTTCTGGTAAAGTATTCAATTCGTCTTTGCTGTAACCTATCTTTTCGCTTTGTGTTTCGCTTGAAGGTTCTTCAGGCGCGCAACAAACGGGGCCGCAGCATGAAGTCGATTCTTTCGCGTATTTACCGTATTCTTCTCTAACAATCTTTTTTACATTTACATTTTTCATTTTAATCTCCTGTTTTCATTTCTCTTTTTTTATTTTTTGGGTTTCGTGCCTTCAAACGCGGGCGAAACATAGTTTTCTACCATATTAGACATACTTTCTGCCTTAATTAAGGTAAAACAGCACAAACTGTCTTTGCCCCAAACACTCGATAATACCAGCTTATCGCCGGCCTTTATACCAGATTTTTCACGCACTTCTTTGGGTATAACAAGCTGGCCCCTTTCGTCTATTGTTAAAATAGATTCAACATTACAACATTCCTGCTTTTGATTTTTTGCGCCGCCTGTCTTTTTCACAATTTCAGCCCCTTTATAAACTTCTGATTAATCAGTATATTCTGAATATACTGAAATAACGGCAATGCGGCAACTTTTTTTATTAATTTCTATATTTTAATTAAAACGTGGCTTGAAGGCCCATGTTAATATAAATAGACTGAGGAAAATCAAAACCTATTTCAGACAAGTGATTTACTTCATGATAAGGCGGAGCTAAATTCGTTTCTGGATATTTTGTTTTTTTATAGATTAAATTATAAAGCGATATCTGGTAACCAAATTTACTTACTATATTTAACATACTTGTTATACTATAATTAAAATATAAATGTGTATCTAAAGTGACTGTCCGTTTCTCACCTTCAAGATATGGTTCTAAAGGTCCAGCCCCTTCAGGTAAAGGTTTGATATTTTCATCTGGCGAAGGAGAATTCGGATTCGGTTTCATCGATACTTTTAAAATTGAAGATATTAAACCATAGGCTAAGCCCGCGCCTATACCAACATCATATTTATTATTTTGGGTACCGTACATATTTAAAAAAGAAAACTGTGAAACAGCGCCTGCTAATATCATTTTATTTACCACACTAGTGTCAATTATATGAATTGGTGTTTCAAATTTATCTGCTGCTGTAAATTTTTCATATTCAAAAAAAGCCCCGGCACCTAAAAATGAATTTAGAACGTACATATACGAAAATGAACTGCCTAAACCATTTAACAGAAGAAACTTCGATTCTAGAATAAAATTTAGACCGTCAGGTCCCTTTTCGGCTCGTGGCATTGCCTTTCTTTCTATTTTATATTTACCTTCAACAGAAAAAAGATGTCTTTTAGTAATTTTAACTGAAAAATCTTGTTTTTTTTGTTTAATTTTTATTATTTTACCCTCGTTGGTTAAATAGATTCTTTCATCATTATGATCAAATAAATGTTTCACGCGAATTTCTTTATTTTCATAAGTAATAGTTTCTTCTTCTATAGCTGTTTCATCAATAATTAACTTTTTAATTTTTTCTTTATTTATATGCAGTGTGCCGTAACTACTGTCAAATATCAATTTCTCTTCGCTTTCTTTTACAATCGTGCCTTTGATAACATCTCCGTTTTTTTGAATAACCACTGTAGCATATATATTTGTAAAATAAATATAAAAAACAATACAAAGTTTAATATATTTTTTCATAAATTAAAAATTATTCGGTTATTTCAATAACAGACGAAACATCAACTTCTTTTATCGTTAATTCACCAAGATTGGTAGATAATATAAGTGTACTATTTTTTATTTTATTTAATGTTCCGCTTATACGATCTCCATTTTTTAACATGAGAGCCACATTTTTATTTATTAATTTTAAATATTTAGACTGCAGCTTTCTCTTTACTGCTTTTTTATTTTCATCTTCTGTTTTCTCTTCTAAAGATTTTTCTTTAGTATTTATTTCATTTAATTTTTTTATAATTTCTGTTGTTTTTTTCAAGTCAAGTGTTTCTTCTAGTGGAACAAAATTACCATTATACGGAGCTTCATAAACAGCAGATTTTATTTCTTTATTTTCATCAATATAATACACTTGAATTTTACCTTCTTTTAAATTAACGGTTACATTTTCTTTTTTTATGTTTATAGAAAATTTTGTTCCTATGGGTTTTACTCCGCCTCCCGGATAATGAAACCAGTGTTCTTTGTCTAATTTTTCATGTTCCGTATTTATTTGCCAGTCGCCTGATTTTAAGTAAACATTGTTTAAATCGCTTTCACTATACGCCATTTCGCCCTCTGATTTATTTTCTATCTGAATGCCTTCTTTAACAAAAACTTTACCGGTTTTTACGGGTACATAATTTTCACTTACTTTTACCAGCATTTGCGGTTCGCCTGCTTTTTTATTTATAACCCAAAAACCAATTATAATCACAAAAAAAGAAAAAGAAAATGATAAAACTTTTATTAAATTTTTATACTGCTTATAAAAAGATATTTTATTTTCTTCTTTAGAAGAAAAGGCATTGGCTTTTATTTTGTTTATCAAATATTCAGGTGGATTTATAACATTTTTTTCTATATTTTTCTCGGCTATATTTTCTATAAAATCATATTCTTTGCTTGATAATTTTGAATCAATGCCGCTATTAACATTGTATTCATCATCTTTTATTCTTTTTAACAATAATTCTAACAATAATTCTTTATTCATTTTTGTTAACCTATCTCTAAAACATCTTCTATTTTATATCCTTTCGTTATAAAGAATTCTCTAATTTTTTTTACTATTTTATCAATGTCTCTTCGTATTTGCCTGTCGCTTTTTTTTAATATATTCGCTATTTCATTATGCTTCATACCAAAATCCCAGCGCAGTTCAAATATTTCTCTTTCTTCATCAGACAAATTTTTTAAAGCTTCATTTACATTTTCTAGTAATTCATTTTTGATGATTTCATCTTCGGTAGTTTTCTGGTTGTTCCTTCCCGATATTATATTCGAGTTATTAACAATGTATTCAGCATTAGATACCGAATCTTCAATTGAATGTATTTTTTTTCTTGATTCGTCAATAATTATATTACGCGCGATTTGAAATAAGTACGCTTTCGTATTTTCAATTTTACTGTTTTTTTTCATGGCATTTAACAGCCTTATAAAACTTTCTTGCATAATATCCTGCGCGTTTTCTTCATTTGTTTTTTTTAATAAAAAGCCATATAGCAAACCGCTTTCATTACGGTAAATTTCTTCCCATATTTTATATATTTCTTCCTTACTGTCTGCCATTGCTTTAAGCAAAAGCCAAGAACAATTTGTAATGTATAGTATTTTTTAATTTTTAGAATCATACGCTGCCCAGCAGTTTTTTCCCAGACTTTTTACTTTATACAAAGCCCTATTGGCGCACTCAATAAGATCGTTTTTATATTCAGCATGTACCAGAAACCCGGCCACGCCAAAACTAGCCGTATTATCTTCATTTATAATTTTTCCGTTATGTACAAACGAACGGGTTTCTATGCTTTTTCTTATTTTTTCTGCAATTAAACAGGCGCCTCTAAAAGAAGTTTGAGGCAGTATAATGGCAAACTCTTCGCCCCCGTAACGTAAAAAAACTTCTTTTAGTCTTAATTGAAAATATCTTCTGTTTGGTAAAGAAGTAAGCTCATCAAAAAAAGCCCTACTAGAAAGCTTCTTTATTAGGTTGAACATTCGCTTGTGCATTATTTATTTGAAACATACTGCCCTCTTTATTAATTATTTCTATTTAATAAAGAAGAGAAAAAGTTAAAAAAAAACGGACATACTTTTTTTATAATTCAACAGAATTATAAATTATTCGTAAACTGTTTTTTTACCAAAGGGGAATACTACTCCTAAACCAATTATTGACTTTCTAAAATCGGGCATGGCAAACAAGAACTTAAAATTTACGGCAGCTTTATTGTAAATAAAAGCTCTTAAAGAAAAGAGGGCTCCTGAATCATAAAGTATTTCATATGTGCTGTAAGTTCTGTTTATGTTATATTCCGGCACAGAAAACTTTTCTTTAATCATAGTATATTCAAAACCAAAAAGATAAGACGCGTCGGCAGAAAACCATTTATAAAAATATGTATATCCAAAAGAAAACATGGGCTGAATACTTATGTGATAACTGGTGTCTAAGCCCTTTACCTTTGGTTCAAGTAAGGTATAATCTGTTATAGCTAAAAATGCGCCTAAATTAAAAGAATTAAAATAATAGTACTGTAAAAATCCGCTTAACGCATATAAAGCATTGCCGTAATTAATATCTGCTGTTAATAAATATTTTCTTTGTTCGGGTAAAAGATTATTTTCATCATTTTCTGTTCCATAAACTGAAAATGAAAACAGCGCAAAAAAGATAAATATTCTTAACAATTTACTTTTTAAAATAACCATTCTAAAGCTCCTGCAAAGGCAATATCCTGGTTGTTCCAGTGACGCTTGCCTTCTATAATTTCAGATTTAATTTTTAAATTCGCGTAATTTCTGCTTTTTAATTTTTCAACAAATTCAAGAAACATAACGGGCATACCAACAGGTTCCTGCGAACCCATTGAAGCGTATAATTTAACGTTTAAGTCGGTATTTGTTTCATAATAATTCTTTTCATATTCAAAAAAAATAAGATCGTCATACCACAAAGAGGCGCTTGTGGCAATAAAGTTTTTAAACACATCATTATGAAAAAAAAGCCCGTAAAGCGCGGCAATACCTCCGAAAGAATGCCCCCGAATATACCTGTCGTCTCTTATATTACTGGTTTGATAATTTTTATCAATATAAGGTATTAGCTCTGTTTTTATGAATTGATAAAAACTTTCAACGCCTCCCGATTCGCTCTGATCTGAAACATAAGTAGGCGTATAATCTCTAATTCTTTTATTCTCGTCGTCGCCGTAACCCATGCCCACAATTAAAACATCGGGCATTTCGCCTTTTGCGATTTTTAGAGAAACAATTTCGGCGACCTCGTCAAATTTCTCGTCGCCGTCAAATGAATATAAAACGGGGTAAGCGTAATCTTTTCGCGGATAGTCTTCTGGTTTATAAATATAAATGGTAAAATCGGCAGGAATAATATTTGAGTGCATTGTTTCGCTGTGCCAACTGCCCTGCACGATATCAGGATCCTGAAACATATCGTCACCAATGCATGATGTTATAAACACGGCGCTTAAAAAAGGTATAATTTTTTTTAATATCATTCTTTTGACGGATGTAATGATTTATTCATGAATAATCTCATTTTTGTACTTCAATATAATTCTTACTATGGTTAGCAAAAATAACACGAATATAAGCCATAAAATGATATTGGCCATCGTTTTGAAACTAATTTTTTAATTTATATTTATTTTAATTTATTAACTGATTTAATATTTTTAATAAATTATGAATTTCTTTTTTTCCGTATTTTTTATAGATTTCATTCTGGGCCCTTACCCATAAGTGAATACTTTTATTAATTACCACTGTTCCTTTGTTTGTTAAATTGAGATTTTTTTTTCTTCTGTCATCTGTACTTGTAACTATAATATATTTTTTTCTTAATAAGGGTTTTAGATTCTTAGAGAGCGTTGTTCTATCCATAAATAGCTTATTTGCTAATAATCCCATTGTAATTTTATCATAATATGCGATATAGCAAAGAATTGAAAATTGGTTGTTGGTTATATCTTGAATTTTTAATTTTCTATTATACATTAATTCAATAGTTCTTGAAATTTTTTTCAGATTTTGATTAACACATAAAATATTTATTTTTTTTAGTTTACCTTTACTTATTTTCATGTTACTATTTATTTTTTTTGAACTCTATTTTAATTTCTTTTATCGTTTTATCAAAATCATAATCATCTATTTTTTTGTTCTTATATTTATTTAGTATAATATTGCCAAGTAAGTCTCGAATACTATCTTCATGTTTTACGGGTCGGGCAGAATTAATATTAACATAAATAAATTCGGACCATAAGATAGCATGTATATTTTCTTTATTCTCTGAAAACATAATCCCCTGAAATATAATTCTTCTCTGATCTGCGTAAATCAATTGAGTTTCAATTAATACTTTTTTATTAAATAATACTTGAATTAAATAAATTATTTTATTTTTGCTTACCATCCAGGTATTTTGTGTTTTTTCAGTATGTTCGTAAATATCTAAATTATAATAATCTCTTAAATGATCTGTTCTTGCATTATGTATATAATCTATATACTTTCCGTTGCTTAAATGCCCAAAAGGGTCACAATCTTGAAAATCAATTCTCATTGTCGATTTTGGATATTTTTCAAACATATTCATCCCCTACTACGTGTATATCCACATATATATGTGGATATACACGTAGTCAAGCAAATTACTTTAATATATCGTACTTTCGCTATCAGTAGCGATAAGCGATACCATACATAATTATGTGTCTGGATAGCTGTTCCTCAAAGTTTTTTGTTATATTTGAAATAGAAGACTGTGAAATATTTTTACCAAAAACTTCTCCTAAAATATTTTTAATATCAAGGGTGGTTAATCCTCTTGTATAAAGCTTAAATGATAAATCAAGTAATTGATTGTCATATTCAGATAAAGCTTCTAAGAAGACCGGTCTAAAGGCGCCTATTCTATCTCTGGGAACTCTAATACGAAAGTAATTATTAATTGTCCGCGCTAAACGCTCATAATATTCATTTGCTTTATTTGCCGGATTTTTGGAGTTTGATAAAAATTCATGTCTCTCTAATTTTAATATTGTTTCAAATACCGTTTTGATTATATTCTCAATAGCATTACCTTTATCGTAATGTAAAATATGCTCGATATTTTGTCTGACCTCTTTATTTATGTCCTACATGGGTTGTCCTCCTCTTAAAGTTTCTTAACATAACCTTTATGAGGATGGTCTATGCCTTAGACACAATTTTTTGCATGGTACCTAAAAACAGTTCAAACCTTCAAGGTTCAGGAGACGAGCGGTATTTATTCGCTATACTATTGGCATGATGAACAAAGCGAATATCCTTAAAATAATAACTCTGGTGTTTCTGGCCCGGCCCATAATGGCACTACCACAAAGCCTGCCTCTTACACTTTCTTACTTTGGCGAAACCCTGGTACATCCGGGGGTGTATGCAGGCAGTGAAATATCGATACATGAAAATTTTCTAGCCTCCCTCTCCATTGGCACCTATCTCCATTACCGTCATCATCGCGGGGCTTTTGTAAATGCCGACTTTTCATGGAGAAAAACATTTTCGATAGGATACAGTATGGAGTTCGGAGCCGGTCTGGGTTATCTGCACACATGGTCCCATGGAGGTACCATCTACACAGTTACAGATGCCGGAGTTGTCGAAGAAAAGCCAAATTATGGATTTTCTTCATTGATGCCAAAACTGAACCTGAATCTCCTGGGTTGGGATTTTCGAAAGAGCCACGACATTCCGTTCCGGGCCTTTTCTGGAATTGTTCTTTTTGGCCAATACCCGTACAATCAATTTATGATGCCGCATTTTGCCCTGCAACTGGGAGGCACATACTATCTTAATCTCAACAAAGAAAACGACCATGAAAAATAAAATCAATAAAAACGTTATAATCACATTGATACTTCTATTCTCATTTATTCAATGCGCATCTTTGCTGGATGATAAATATCAGGAAGGTGATTTCTTCTATCTCGAAAACAAGGGGGCCGTCATGCCGGTCTGGGTAAAGGGAAATCAAAGCTCCGGAGTTTATGTTATTTTTCTACACGGCGGCCCCGGCAACAGTTCAGATACCTATTCCACAGCCCATGCCTACAATGAACTCGGGAAAAAATACGCCTTTGTATTCTGGGATCAGCGCGCTTCAGGAGCCTCTCAAGGGAATCCCGATCTCAATACATTTACCCTGGCCCAATTTGCCGATGACACAAAAAAAATTGTCAACCTGATACGCCATATGTATAAACCAAATGCCCTGTTTCTTGTTGGAAAAAGCTGGGGAGGAGCCATTGGTTCTTACTATCTCTCTGATCCCCAAAATCAACAACTGGTGAATGGCTGGATAGAAATTGACGGAGCTCATAATCTGAAAGATGGTATTCCCCTTTCCTGGGAATGGGCAAAAGACAATGCCCGCAAAAGAATTGCCGCAGGTGATGAAGTCGAATTCTGGCAAGAAGAGATTGCCTGGTACAATTCAAAACCCGCCAATATCGATACAGACTATTTTATGCGGCATGGAAGCAATTTGAACAAGCTCAATGGGATATATAAAAATCCGGCACTTGACCCGGGCGACACAGTAGGTCTTTTTGCTCCAGTGCCTTTTTTCTTTTACCAGTTAAATGCTTATTATTTAAATAATGATAATCAATTTGACATAAAGAATATCAAACTCAACTCATTGATGGCAAATATTCAAATTCCCTCGATGGTATTATGGGGGCGGCATGATGGAACCCTGCCAGTGGAACTTGCCCAGGATGCTTACGATGCTTTGGGTACACCTGTTGCCGATAAGTCTCTGTACATCTTTGAAAACTCGGCGCATTGCCCATCGTTTGAAGAAACAAGTTTGTTTATCTTAAAAATGCAGGAGTTTATAGAGCTTTACCGGTGACATGCTCACGCACAGGAAAATCTCTTACGGAACCAGAGAAGAAAAAAGCAATTCCGGAATTTTCTTGTGAATCTCAAAATCGACAATTTCATTAAATTTTCCGAGGCTGCCATTTACCAGGAGAATAAAATAGGTATCGTGATCTGGAAAATAAAACATCTCGGCAAGATACCCCCAGGAACCTCCGGTATGACCATAAGCCCCGCCATAGGGTGTAGACCAGTATCGAAGTCCCAGGCCATATTTTGTCAGTCCAAATTCCGGTTGTTCGACATCGACCCATGTCTTCATTTCGGTTAATGTGATCGGTAAAAGGATGGCTCCATTGACCAACGAATTCATAAATGTATACATATCGAAAACATTGGCAACAATACCGCCATCAGCATATTGGCCCATCAGGTAATCTGTTGCATTGGTGATATCTCCATTAGAATCCATATTCAGATAGCCCTGTGATGTACCTTCTGGTATCATATGATCTGGGTCTAAGAAAGTATGGTTCAAAGAAAGAGGAGTTTTTAACAAATCAACAAAAGCATTTTTTAGATTTTTGCCATAAGCATTCTCAACAATCAAACCAAGCAGAAGAAAATTGGTATTCGAATAATGCATACTTTCTCCCGGTAAAAAATACCCTGGTTTCCCGCTGATATATTTTAGCAAATCTTCCTCTGAATTCAATTGATATGGGTTATTCAATAGATCCAGCCCGAAACTCAGTATATCTGTATAAGAGTAAATACCACTGGTATGGTTTAATAACTGGCGTATGGTAATTACCGATGCATGGGCGATTTCATCTGTAATACGACCCGGCAGATATTTGGTAATCGAATCATCGAGGTTTACAATGCCCAGTTCAGAAAGTCGGAGGATCATTACCGCCGTATAGGTTTTGGTAATGCTGCCGATTCTGGAATAATGCGAAGGTTGAAAATCTTTACCGCATTCCAGCGAAACTTTCCCGGCGGCTCCATACCAGGTACCCTGCGGTGATGCCACCATCATGGACACCCCCACGAGTCCCAGTCTGACTTTCTCTTTGATAAATTGATCCAGCACTGCACTCTGGGGATGATTAATACTATGGCCGTGATTGTGCGCATAATTATATTGGCTGCAATCCATCATTTCAGATTCCACCATGCAGGTGCTTTTGAGCAGTATCAAACTCAGAATTAAAAATTTGAATAGGATAGCTTTTTGTTTCATAATTTTATTTTCACTCCCAGCGTAAGTAACGTGCCCGGAATTACCGGAATGTTATTTATCTGCGAATACGGCATTTGTAAAAAAGTTTCATACTTTATATAAACTGCAGGATTCCCAAGCCATGGGCTTTTAAAAGGAAATCCCATTTCCAACCCCATGGAAGGTGAAAAGTATGAACGCCCATAATCACGCTTTTGTTCATACTGCCCCGTACCCGAGTCAAAAGCATATACCGGTTGATCATAAAAACTGTGCATCCACCCTGCACCCAGATCGCAATGCAAATAAAAAAATCGAAGGGGCCATATCTGATACCCGATTGTCTGGTTGAGTATAAAAAACCTTCGAATACGCATCTGATGGATATAATAACCATTGGTTCCCGTATCCCCCGAATGGATTCCTTTTTGCCAGAAGGAATAATTTACACCTCCTGTAATACCAGGATAGACGGGTTTTGCAGGAAAAGCTCCAAAGGGCATAGATGTTCGAAAAGAAGATACCCCAAATTTTATATATAAAGTTTTGTTCGTTAACTTCGCAGGTTTTCTTTTTTCATTGCTTTCCTGAACCGTTTTCTCCGATGTTTCCGAAACCGAAAAAACCGAACCTGTAAAAATAAATGTAAAAAGTATTCCAACCCACATTCCTTTATTCATCATGATCTATATAATGTACCATACATAATTATGTGTATGGATATCCGTCCTCAAACATTTTATTTAAAGTATCCTGAACCGATATAAACGAAGTTATAGGATACTTGTAAACATTTTTTTCAAAATCCATTAGAAAAGCACAAATTAAATTTAATGCACTTTCTGGATTCGGAAAAGAGTTTCTTACTTTTTCTGTTTTTCTTACCGCTTTATTTAATCTTTCATTCCAAATCGTGGTACCATGCAAGTCGCGGTTACGCATGAATTCAGACAATCATCTGTATCAAGAGCATTACTACCATCGCACTTTCGCTAACAGTAGCGATAAAAAACCACGCGGCCTTCGGCCAGCTTCGCTTACATCCAGCTTACAAAAACGATTTTTGACGACTTAAAAAATCGTACGTTAGCTGAAATCTTATCAAATGTTTGCAGATTCTACCCTGTTCTTTCCTTTCTCTTTCGCCCTGTAGAGAGCTTTGTCTACTTTCAGTAAAACTTCTTCATAATTACAATTTGAGCAGAAGCCTCCTGCGCCTGCGCTAATCGTTATTTTTATTAAATTTGCAAATGAATATTCTTCTACATTTTGCCTTAATCGATCTGCAATTGCAAAGGCGCCTACAATATTTGTTTCGGGTAATATAATTGCAAATTCTTCACCGCCAATTCTATAAAATGTATCCATGGTTCTGAGTTTTTCTTTTTGTATTACAGTTATTTCTTTTAATATTGCATCTCCTATGGCATGTCCATAATTGTCATTAAGTAATTTAAAATTATCTATATCAAATATTATCAAACTGAATTCATCCCCATATCGTTTTACTTTGGCAATTTCATTTTTCAAATCTTCATCAAACTTCTTTCTATTCCAAGCCCTTGTCAAATAATCTAACATTGAAGTAACCTTAAGGCGGTGATGAATCTTTTGTCGATTTGCTTCTAAGAGATACGATATTGCTGTAATCGAAATGAAACTAGATAGTATAACAAGAAGATCAGTTATTCCATTTGATTTACTGTGTAGTTTTACATACAATATGATCCCTACAGAAATATTAAATACAATATTGATAATGGTTCCATAATATTTGCCAGTAAAAAAATATGTTAACAAAGGAAATATATAAATCCAGGTTAATGCATAATCTAATCCTTTTAGCAAACCATATAGTAAAAGAAAAAATGCCGGGCCAAGTACTAAAGTCGAAGAAGCTATTAAATTTTTTGTTTTTTGAAAAATGACATAATTAAATAGTAAAAGTACAATATAAACAATATGGTAATATTGTAAAATTTTATCTCCTGTAGCAAAAGAAAACGGTAATGTTATTATCATAATTATAAAACTTATAATTATAATACCTTGCATTGAATCATTGGCAATTTTCTCAGAAAATTCTTTGTTCAGGTCATCTATAATTTGTTTAGCCACGGTTATACACCTATAGCATACAAAATCAAATAAATAGTGTATCTGTAAAATAAAAAACGTCAAAGAAAAGATCAATACGTTGAGAAATCAAATTTAAATCTACCGCCGTTTTAGAAATCAGAATAAAATATGCTTTTTATTTTATGGGGATTATTTATTTAGTCCTATGAATACGAGCCTTGATGGTAATATTGATTTACCTGAATAAACCATGCCCTATGTTCCAAATATAATATATACGCTTTCTATTATTGCTTCGGCAATGGGTTTTATTTTAGCTTATCAGGTTTTTTCTAATCGAAAATACTTGAGCAATCTTTATTTGTCATTTGTTTTGTTGTTTTTGTCTTTCAGCCTGCTTTTTCCCGATACTCCGAATATGCTTGCCAAATATCCTATACTTCTTTTAACCGGAACTTTTAACTATTTGTACGGACCCTGTATGCTCCGGTATGTATATCATACCTTCTATTCCGATTATCCGCCCAGATTTTCTTTTGGTATTCATTCTATTCCCGCTATCGCCTATTCTATATTTTGTTTATACCCGATTATTTTTCTTTCAGCAGATGAAGTTCAATTTTATATAAATCAAACATTATCAGGCACAACTCCTTTTCTGGTAGCCTTTTTTAATTTTTTATCGGCTGCCTCTCTTTTATTTTATACAACGGCTATTATCAGATTAATCTTTTTACATCGCAGCAAGCTAATAAAATTTTTTCAAAACCCGCGGCAAAAAGGCTGGTTTCTCGCTTTGATATTTGCATTTATTTTTATGGTCGCAGGTGGATTTATTTATACATACGCAGAAACATATTACCAGAAAATTCTAAAAGAAGTTTATCTGGTTCAAATTCTCGGCGCGAGCGTCTTTATGATTGTAATTACTCTTTTTGCCATTCAAAACCCCACCTTATTAACCTGGCAGCAGGTTCGCGACAAAATAAGTAAAAAGTTAAATCTTAGCAGCTCGCAAATAACAGATGTAATGAAAAAAATTACAAATATTATGGAGACCGAAAAACTCTACCTTGACGAAACACTTACTCTTCGCCTTGCCGCTAACCAGATTAAAGTACATCCCAATGTTTTATCTTTTGTCATAAATGACAAGTTCGGTAAAGGGTTTAAGCAATTTGTTAATGAATACCGCTGCAACTATTTTATTGAACTTTTGAATTCAAAGCCTGATATCAATATTTTACATCTGGCCTACGAAGCCGGATTTTCATCGAAAACCACGTTTCATGAAGTCTTTAATAAAAAATACAATACAACTCCCACTGAATACCGTCAAAACTTAATAAATAAGCAATAGCGTTTTATTGGCACAAAGGGATCGTTTACGCCCTTTACGGCAATAAAACTCGCTAAAATCTAAATTTTTTTTAAAAAAAGTAGTCCGGTTTTTCATACCTGAACGACAGCGCCAAAAAAATAGTATATGCTTAGTTTAACTTGAAAACATTATTCAAGTTAAAGGAGAAAATATGAATATAAGTAAAATATGCAAAGTAAACCTAACGAAATATCCAGTAAAGATGTTAAGCATGAAAAGAATTTTAATTTCATTCTTGCTGCTGGTTCTTTCTGGTCATCTTATCGCATCGGAAGATACGAAAGAAAATGAATATAATTTAATTCCCATTGGTGTATACAGTTATGCGTCACTGGGTTCTCAAAGCGTGCATTCACCCGGTGTGGCCATCGCGTTAAAGAATGATATAAACATGTTTGTTGCGTCATACCAATACAGCAAATTCATGAAAGACCCTCTCTTTAATGTGCCTTCAGATTATCATGCTACTAATTTTCTGGGAGACATACATCATGGAGCATTGAATACGCTTGTGATATTCAGAAGTGAATCGGACGACCCTTTTGGCGGGGGGTTGCGTACTTTTCAGCTGGGTACGGCGCTGGGGTACAATTTTTTTAACGGCGAATCTTCAACACTCATCTTTGGGATGGGTTTAGCGGTAGGAGATTTCGGAGTGGAACTTTCAAACGGAAAACCTCTTCTGGTTATTCCTGTTCCCCTAATACGCTACCAAAAAGAAAGCGACTTCATTAAAATTGATTTCAGCTTTTTAACCGGCCCCAATCTTTCTATGGCTTTGGCCCCAAAAAATAAAATTCGGCTAACTGGAGATGTTCGTTTCGACAGACTTCGCGATGCCGGGGATATTATTTTTGAGTCAATTTTGTGGTACCGCTTTTTCGATTCAACCCATGAGTTTGGCGACTTTGCCGGTATCGGCATTGGCCTAAAACGTGAAGACGCGACATTTGATCTGGCGAACAGAGAAGACGTGTTCTCAGTTCAGTATTATGGCGGCTTTGTCACATTTGACATATCGATTTTGAAGATATCTGCCGGATACGCATTTGGGGCAGTTGAACGCCATGGAGATGATTTCAAAACGGACCTTAATAACGGATTTTACACAGAGATTCAAGGTCTATACCAATTTTAAAAATTTTTTATAAAGGAGAAAACAATGATACATAAATACAACAAAACATTAACTTTTTACGGATACTCAGTACTCATCCCTTGGGTACTTTGGTTTGGGGTAGCCTACCTTAGCCACCTGCCCGAACAAAACATGCTGACTCTCTTGGGCCAGCAGATACTCGGGATGGGCGGTCTTATAGCGCCCGTGATCGTGGCACTGGCTCTTATTTACAAAAACAAAGAGCTGGTAGATGACTTTAAGAGTAGGTTCTTTAACATACAGGCATACAATCATGTTTACACATTTCTGTCTATCTTTCTGATTTTTATTGCCATGGTGGGCGGACAGCTTATTTCGCTGTTTTTTGGCCATTCTCTGGATCAGTTTATTATTACAGGCAACGCGACATTTACGTCAGCGCTCTTTTCGCCCTGGGTAATATTAATTTCGGCGCCTATTCTCGAAGAGTTTGCCTGGCACTGTTACGGAACAGATACTTTGCGTAGAAAGTATAATCTGTTTAAAACATCTATGATATTCGCAGTATACTGGGTGTTTTGGCATCTGCCCCTCTCATTTGTAAAGGGATACTATCACAGCAACGTTATAGCCGAAGGAACTTTGTACTCTCTTAATTTTATATTCAGCCTTTTTGTTTTTGTAATTCTAATGAACTGGCTGTATTATAAAACAAAAAGGAACATTCTGGTTCCCATCCTCTTTCATTTGTCTGCGAACATCAGCAATGAGATTTTTTCAACCCATCCAGACAGTAAAGTAATTCAAACAGGGCTACTTTTGATTGTTACAGTTTATGTTCTGATAAAAGACAGAGAGATGTTTTTTAATAAAGAGGTGCTTGATTAAATCATGAAGGGGCGTGTAAAAACACAGAAAATAGAAGCCACAGAGGGCACAGAGTTCACAGAGAATTTTATAAAATCTAAACTGTGCTTTTGTTCCTCTGCGGCAAATTTCTTACTTGATACACGACCCATATTTATATGAAAATGAAAAATTATTTAAAAGGAAATAGTATGCAAGTTATTAATAGAATCAAATTTTCAATGGTACACTTTTTTGAATCAATTATAAAAGTGAAGATTATAATGATGGTATTTGCAAGATTATTGTTTTTTCTTGTTATTTCTTTCGGTATAATAGCTCTGCCGGCATACCGAGACAAGAAAAATTTATCAGAAGTTAAAAACCGCTTTCAAAAAGAGGTTGAGTTAATTGTAAAAGAGTATCGTTTTCCCGGGATGACGGCAGCCTATGTTCTTGAAGATGGAACTATAAACACATTTGCGGCCGGTTTTTCTGACATAGAACAAAAAATTCCCATGAGCGTAAACTCTAGAATGCTGGCGGCAAGTATTGGCAAAACGTTTACCGGGGCCGTTATACTCGATCTTGTAAGGGAGGGAAAGCTAAATTTAGATGTTCCCGTTAATCAATATATTGGCAGTGAAAACTGGTTTAAACAGTTGGCTAACAATAACGAGATTACGCTGCGGCATCTTTTAACCCACAGTTCAGGCATTGAAAATCATGTTGAATCGCCAAATTTTATAAAAGCCATTCAAACGAGCAAAAAAGGAGACCTACCCTATTTTAAACCCATAGAGCTGGTTTCATTTATACTGAATACCCCGCCTCTATTTAAACCGGGCAGCGGTTTTCATTACAGCGATACAGGATACATTATAGCGGGGCTCGTCGTTGAAAAAATAACCGGCAAAAATCTTTTTGGCGAAATAAAATCAAGACTGCTGGTGCCTTTAAATCTTAAAAATACCGAGCCCTCTGATAAAAAGGAACTTAAGGGTTTGGCATCGGGCTATCTTTCACCTGAAAATATTTTTCAGCTACCCGTGAAAACAACAATACGGCCCGGCTTAATGTCATGGAATCCCGGTATTGAATGGGCCGGCGGTGGCTTTATCAGCACATCAAAAGATCTGGCGGTTTGGGGCAGCACCCTGTATGAAGGCAGGGCCTTATCGGGTAAATACTTGAAAGAGCTTTTTCAAGGTGTTACCGCAGCACCCGGTACAAAGTACAGTATTGCCACAGCAATTACAGAAGATAACAAGGGTGATATTACCTACGGCCATAAAGGCTGGATTCCGGGATATTGTTCCAGTCTTCTGTATTATGCAAAGTATAAGTCTGTTGTCGCGTTTCAAATTAACACTGATATTGGCATTATCGGTAGCGACAAAGATGTACTATCAATCATTGAAACAAGGCTGGCTAAAATACTATTTGAAGTCACTGCCAATTGATATGAATATAAAAAAAAATTAAACCTCTTTAGAGGTAATTACAAAGGAGATAATATGCAAGTTACGAATAGAATTAAATTTTCAAAGATGATTTTTAGGGGAATGTTGAAAAGCGCAAAAGTATTCCTTATCGCTTTATGGTCATTGAATGTATTTTCGATAGACTATGTTACTATCGCCGGTGATACAAATGCCCGGCATAAATGGACCATGGACTTTAATCAAGAAGGAACCTATTCCAATATGATAATAAAAGATAAGGATGGGATAAAAAAAATCCGTATTCAAAATGAACAGGTCGTTTCAGTAGAAATTTTCGATGGTACCCGTTTACTAAGAAGAATTGATTACAATTACGTTTCAAAAGAGGTAATTGTTTTGATAAACCAAAACAATGGCACGGTGAAAAAAGAGGTAATTGAGTTAGAAGGCAATGTATGGGAAAATGAAACGATGATCTATTTAATTGGCAAACAAAAGCTGAAAGAAGGAAAGCGAATGTTGTTTCAAAATTTAAATAGTGAAGCCGTGCGCCTTGTTGAAATGTATCTAGAAAACAAGGGGATTGAGACAATTTACATCAACGGAAAGAGCTATGACGCAGTAAAATACGAAATGGGTTTAAACGGATTTTTTATGTCAAAACTATGGCCGCATAAATATTTCTGGTGGTATGAAAAATCGACAGGTACATTTTTACAATATAAAGGAATGGGCGAAGAAGGAGACATCCCCGAAACATATGAATTGGCTGATTAACTTTTTTGTTGATCAGCCAATTTTTTTATAAAAGATTATGACCCTATCAAATAACCAAAATTGTTAAAAATAGTTGACTATATATTTAATTATATCACTTTGTTATGCTGTATTATTTTAATAAATTAAGGCGGTATATTATGAAATCTTTCTGCAAAAAATCAATTTGCATTTTTTTATTTTTTACTATATTTTCTATTCACGCTCAAGAAACCAAAAAAAGAATCGCGGTACTTCCGTTTTCTCATGATAAAAATATATCTAAAGAAGAAAGTGGTTTTATTACAGAAAAAATACGCACCTCTTTAATTAAAACAGGATTATACGAAGTCATCAGTAACGATCAAATTGAAAATATGATGAAAATAAAAGGGGCAAAGCAGTCGGTTGGTGCCGGTTCATGCACAAGCGAAGAATGTATCATTGATCTAGGCAATGCTCTGGAATGTGAAAAAATGCTTACGGGCAATATACTTAAGGCATTTGGACTTTTTACCATAAATGGTAAAGTTTTAGATGTTGTAAGCCAGCACTATGAAAAAGCCGAAGAAGTAACCATAAGTAAAAAAGAAGAATTCCCTTTAGCGGCAGAAAATCTCGTCGCGAAAATAAGCGGTAAAAAGATTAAAGAACCTGATAAATTAATTAACAGGCGTGTACTTATACTTGACTTTGTTAACACACAAAACCGTGAGGAATTTGGTTATTTGGCGGTAAGTATTCCAGATGCTTTTTTAGAACCTATTCAAGCAACAAAAAGTTTTGATTTATTAAACAGAAACATTTGGCAAAAGCACGTTAAAAAAAACGATTACAAGCCTGAAGAAGCTTATGATGAAGATATTGCCATTAAGGTAGGCGCGAAAGCCGAGGCCGATGTTGTTGTTATCGGTAGTTTTTCTCTTATAGGCAGTCAAATGCAGATGGTTTCTAAAGCAATTCAAATATCAAGCCAAAGAGTAATGGTAACTAAAACTAAACTAACCGGTGTTGACAGCAATATGTTTACCGCTATCTCACAGCTTGCCGATGAAATGAGCACCGAGATGAAAAAAACTTTGCCTCCTTTGCCTCAAAAGGTACTTGTGCAAGAAAGAGTAAAATATATAGACACCGGTAAAAAAACTTATTCAGGAATGTTAGTACGAACGCTTATAATTCCCGGTTTGGGACATGTTTTCGCTGATCAATGGCGGGGATGGATTTATATGCCGTTATGGGTAGGCTCTATAGGAGCTTTTGCTTTTGGTGTTATGGATTTTGCAACCAAAGAAGAGGTTTATAATAACGCGTCAAACAATCTTGAAAAAACCTATGCCGAGATGAACGACGCTTTTTTGCTTAGAAATTTTTCATTTTTAGCCGTAGTGGGAGTTTATGCAATCAGCATAGCAGATATATTATTTTTTGGTAAATCTTACGAGCAATTAGCTTTTCATAAACAAAATACATCCGCATCGTTTTACGCTTCAATTAAACCAAATATTAATACCACGCAAAATAAAATAAATAACAAAAACTTAAATAATCAAGGAGATTTATATGTGTCGCTTAAATATGAAAAAAGGTTTTAAATTTTTCTTAAAACGATTTTTTGACTTTTACATTTTAATTATTTTATCTATTTCTGTAAATCAATGTAATATGTTTAAATATGAAGAATTACCCAGAAGAGAAGATCATATTCCCGGCAAAGACCTACCATCAAGTGTAGATACGAATGCGCCTTCTACGCCCGCGAGTTTATTGGCAGCAGCGGCGGGGCCTAACCAAATAAATCTTTCATGGGAAGAATCAACCGACGACAAATCGGCGCAGGCAAATCTGCTTTATGAAATATGCTTTGATACCGAAACTACCGGCTGCGATACGTTTACCGCTGATCAAACCACGGCAGAAGGCGTAAGTTCTTTTACGGTGGGAGGTTTAGAGCCGCTTACATTATATTACTTTACCATAAGAGCTAAAGATAAAGCCGGCAATATAAGTTTGCCAAGTGATCAAGCATCTGCCCAAACTTCTGAAATAGATACATTAAACTCGCCTACATTTGATCCTGCTGCCAGCTTATACGCGGCTTCTCAAAATGTTGCCATTAACGCAGATGAAGCAGCATCTATTTGTTATATGTTAGGAACGGCACCCACAACAGAACCAGCATGTGATTCTTCAGCTGTTTGTCCCACGGGTTGGACATTATATTCTGCACAGGTAACTATTTCAGCAACAAACACATTAAACGCATTCGCGTGCATGATTGGATATAAAGATTCCGCTGTATCAAGCGGTACATACACTATTGACAGCACCTCGCCTGCGGCGCCTTCGAGTTTGAACGCTACGTCTGGCGGTACAACTCAAATTAATCTTTCATGGGTAGAATCAACCGACAATAATTCGGCTCAGACAAATCTTGTTTATGAAATATGCTATGGTTTAACTGCTACCGCGTGTGATGTTTTTTCAGTAGACAAAACTACATCTGCGGGGGCTGCCTCTGACAGCATAGCAGGTTTGAATCCGAATACAATGTACTATTTTACAATTAGGGCCAAAGATGAAGCGGGAAATATTGGACCGGTAAGCAATCAGGCTTCTGTTTCAACAGACGCTGTGGGTATACTAAGCGCGCCTTCGTTTAATCCTATAGCCGATTTATATACAACGGCGCAAGATGTAACTATTTTGGCCGACGCTGGCGCGAATATTTGCTATAAAATAACAGATACTCCGGGAACGCCCGCATGTGACACCTCGGCAGCCTGCCCCGCTACATGGACACAATATTTAACACAGGTAAATATTGCAACAACAAGCACATTAAACGCGTTTGCGTGCAGGGTGGGTTATACCGATTCAATAGTAACCAGCGGTCTTTATACTATTGATACAACAGCGCCCACGGCGCCTTCAGGTCTTCTCGCTGTATCAGCCGGTACAACACAGATTGATCTTTCATGGACACAATCGACAGACCCTGGCGGTTCTGCCCCGGCAAATCTGGTTTATGAGATTTGTTACGGCATTAACTCTACTGACTGCGATACTTTTACCGTACAAGATACAATTACAGGAGCCGGTTTGACTACTATAACTCTATTAAGCCCAAATACAACATATTATTTTACTGTGCGGGCCAAAGATGAAGCGGGAAATGTTGGACCGGTAAGCAATCAGGATTCTGTTTCAACAGACGCTGTGGGTATACTAAGCGCGCCTTCGTTTAATCCTATAGCCGATTTATATACAACGGCGCAAGATGTAACTATTTTGGCCGACGCTGGCGCGAATATTTGCTATAAAATAACAGATACTCCGGGAACGCCCGCATGTGACACCTCGGCAGCCTGCCCCGCTACATGGACACAATATTTAACACAGGTAAATATTGCAACAACAAGCACATTAAACGCGTTTGCGTGCAGGGTGGGTTATACCGATTCAATAGTAACCAGCGGTCTTTATACTATTGATACAACAGCGCCCACGGCGCCTTCAGGTCTTCTCGCTGTATCAGCCGGCACAACACAGATTGATCTTTCATGGACACAATCGACAGACCCAGGCGGTTCTGCCCCGGCAAATCTGGTTTATGAGATTTGTTACGGCATTAACTCTACTGACTGCGATACTTTTACCGTACAAGATACAATTACAGGAGCCGGTTCTACTACTATAACTCTATTAAGCCCAAATACAACATATTATTTTACTGTGCGGGCCAAAGATGAAGCGGGAAATGTTGGACCGGTAAGCAATCAGGATTTCACTACAACTGATCCGCTTGGTACCGTAAGCACGCCTACTTTTGGTACCCCACCCGGTACTTATGCCGCTTCTCAAGATGTAAGCATTTCATCTGACGCGGGTGCTACCATTTGCTATAAAATAACAGATACCCCGGGAAGTCCGGCGTGCGACGTTTCAGCGGCATGCCCTACCGGATGGTCAACATACGATTCGGCAACCCCGACGCCGGTTACCATTTCAACGCCCGATACCGCTTTGCAGTTAAATGCCTTTGCGTGCAGGGTTGGTTATTTAGATTCTTCTCTTTTAAGCGGAATGTATACTATTGATCAAACCCCGCCGGGAGAAGTGACCGGCTTAGCCGCGGCTATTGGCGATAACTGGGTAGATTTAAGCTGGAGTACAGAGCCAACGGGAGATGCCGACTTTGATCATCTTGAAGTTTCATGGTCGTCCGGATGCACGACAGCGCAGATAGTAGCTATAGGCGTAAAAGCTTATAAAGTGATACTGGATGATACCTGCGCCGCAAATGGTTTGGCGGCAGATACCACTTACACATTTACGGTTCAAACGGTAGATACACTTGGGAATATATCTACAGGGGTGACTGTCAATAATGTAACAACGCCGCCCGCAGCGGGATTTAAAAAAATGTATACCCTAAACGGAAAAACTTTTAATATGGTGTATGTTCCAGGTAAAACTGTACCATTAGGTGTAGATGAAACAGGAGATCCTATTGGTACCGGTGCTATTTTTGCTCCATCGCCAGCAACCGTAGAAAATGTCTATATTGGCGAAACAGAAGTAACCTATGAACTTTGGAGCGCCGTTTACACATGGGCAACAGTTGGTGATGGCGCGCCTGTTGATATAGGCGAGGGTCTTTATAGTATTGCCAATTCTGGCGTTCAAGGCGCTGGCGGGGGTACTACTGTACAACACCCAGCAACGTCTATGTCATGGCGTGATGCTATTGTCTGGACAAACGCGCTTACTGAATATTATAACGCGTATAAAGATGCAGCAGATCCTGTTTTTGACTGCGTATATACAACAGATGGCACAACGCCAATTCGAACAAGCACAAATATCGGTTATGTAAATCCACCCGTACCACCGCTGGGAACTCAGGATAATCCAAATATAAATACAGCCGCCAAGGGTTTTCGTCTGCCTATTCGAACTGAGTGGGAACTGGCTGCCCGTTATAAAGTAGATAGCAATTTTAACGATATTTTGGATGATAATACTGAATACTATCCGGGAAATTTTGCCAGCGGCTCAACGGTACCATACTTTGATGCAACCGCAGCAACAGAAAATGCCTTAGTTGCCGTATGCGGCGCAACTGGAACAGCAGCTGTTGGCAGTAAAACCGCAAACGCGCTGGGTATTTTTGATATGAGCGGCAATGTTCATGAAATGAACCCGGGACCAGGGCTTGTTGACCCTACTATATGGATATATCGTGGCGGTACATATAGTACCGCATGCAATAATTCTGGGGGGCAAAAAGAGATACAGTTAGGTTATCTTCTTGAAGCTTCGCCAGATTTATTTGCAGACATTTTGGGGTTTAGAATAGCTAAAAACCCATAATCTGCATAGGAATAAATTCCCATGCAGATTATTAAAATGAATATAGAAATTATTTAACTTTGTGTATTATTTCGTGGCTTGTACTGGTAAGAAAATCTTTTGTGCCGGGAATAAAAGTTGCAAATATTTTATGTTTACCAGTTTTCAGTTTGCTTATAGCCAAAACCGCATTGCCTTTTTTATCCAGAGAAACCGGTTTACCCACATTTTTACCATTTATCATAAACTGTATTTTTCCCGTCAGTTTATTTTTTCTGCTTTTTGCAAAAACAGGCTTAACACTCGCGATTAATGTAATTTTTTCATTCTTTTTGCTAGCGCCTTTCTTTGATCTAATAATGGTTTTTGTAAGACCATTTTTTAATTCATAGTTATCTTTATAACCCTGCGCAAAAATTTCATCATTTGTTAAAGTAACATCTTCAATACAGTTTTGTTTGTCATCTTTATCTTTTATATCTTTACATGCTTTTTTTGCCTTTGTCAATGCTTTTTGATCAGCTTTTTCAGCCTTTCCTTTTCCTTTTTTTAACAGCCGTTTTGGTTTCTTTTTTGTTGTCGTACTTGAAGTGGTTCCCACTGTACTTTTTACCGCTTCTTCAAGAACGGCTAGTTTAGCTTCTGTTTCTTCAAGCGAGGGTTTTTCAATAACACACGCGCTGCCGGGATAAGGCGGCCAGTTAAAATTAGTAAAATGAGCGGTAGACTGCCCCGGTGAGTAATCAAACAGGCTTCGTGATTTAACCACCCGCCAAGGGTCGGCAAATTTTTCATACATAGTGTAATATCTTTCTTCTTCAGTAGAAGGCTTTTTACCGAGAGAGGCTCCATCAGGTAGCAAGGGAAGCCAGTCGCCTTTTTTAATAAAACCCATGGTTCCCATAGATGAACTTGCGTTAGAAACCGTAATGTTTAAATAGGGCTGGCCATACCATTTATAAGCAAAAGCGACTACTTTTGCTCCGTTAGGATAGTCAATTTCTATCCCCTTCCAATAAGAACGATAACGCGTAACTTCTTTTATATAACCGCCATCCAGTTCTTGCCCCGCGCTTGTAATCGTTGTTACTTTACCATCAATTCTTACCTCAAAAGGCGACTTTCCGTCGAGACCAGGCTGGTAAGTAACACGATTCTTACCTACTTTTGTGGCAAGACCCGTATTCAAATCTACGCATGTTCTAAGATCTGTATATGAATTATAAATAGTATAGCTGTTGCTTGGAGATATAGCAGTATGTCTCAATTGTAATTCTATACCATCCCCACGAAGAGCTACAAACTCACCGTCAGGCTGAAAATCATACCTGATACCGTTTACTGTTCTAAGATGAGGATCTCCTTCATTCGCGGCTGCACCTCCTAGAATCAAGTAGTCGGTATAACCTTCTGATTTAGAGGTTCCGTTTGGATTATCACCTGTACTATTTGAATAATCGGCCCAAACCGGATGTACAGCGCCTTGAAAGTATTGTATTCCCGTATACTGGCCAAAATCATTACCTAGTCCCGGTGCTGTGGATGCCCCATTGCTAATAAGCCGATTTAAAGACACACCATCTGCACTATCAACAATAAATTCAGGCTTATTTCCCGCAATATAAGGTCTTGTAAGCATAGCGCAATAAAATTGCGCTGTAGCAAATGGTGAAGCTGTATCATTTCTTGTATCATACCAACAAATAGAAATATTACCTGACTTTGGGTTACTATCCAGACTCGGTAAAAATGCGCTTTTATCCGCCTTGTTGATGATTTTTGAAGTAAAGAGTGCAAGACCATCATCATATTCTACCCATGTACTACCCCAGTCTTTATACCAGAGTTTAATATTCGTAACGGTCGGCGAAGCTTCATTTGTCGGTTCATCTGTATAAACCAAATATAATCTTTCAAAAGCAAGACTTTCTGTCCCGCCAAAAGATGATGCTCTATCATAAGCAATACTCACACCGGCATTGACTCCTTTAGAACCTGCTGCATCTATTTTATCAGATGTACTAACATTTGTTAATGCCACATTTTCAGCCGGGTTTGCCCAATTGTTTGATAAGCCATCTGGGACTGTATCAGAACTCGTTATTACTTTTATTTGTGAATTAGGGTCTGCCGATAATGTAATTACTTGACAGGCAATGGAAACATTGCCCTGAGGTGAAATAGAAATATCTCCATAGTCACAGTCATTTAATGCCGCTACAGTTTCTTTATCTGCGTCGGTAGCGCCTGCAGCAATTATATTAAAACCAACGGCCTGCATAGTAACACCGGCAGCATGTTGTGTCCATGAGACCCAAAGTTGTTCAGACCTGTTATATGGCGCAGGAATCGCTGCCTCTGAAGTTCTTACAGTATCTACGGTAATAGCAGGTTTAGTTACCAGGCCCCCCACGCCGGCAGTATAAGATTTTACATTTGCAAAATTAAAGCCGTTATCAGTACTTAGAATCAGCTCTAGTGATTCTTCGCCGCCTCCAGGATTGCCAGCATACACAATGTAAATATTTCCAAAAATATCCCAGGCAACATCAGGCGAACCATTAGCCGCGACGATTCCGGCGCCCTGTGTAGTGTTACCATCAGCTATTACTTTATCGCCGCCTGTATCTGGATCATCAACAAATTTCCATGTACTCCCTCTATCAGTACTATAAACGGCAATCAATCCGGGACCACTATGATCACATACCGCATATAGATTCATCTTATTAGTAGGATTCACAGCAATTGAACAATTGTTTACATCACCCGATATTTTTGATAAGTTTTTATCCGTACCCGATAATACTTGTGCTATTAAAGAACTATTGGGCATAAGAAATAACAGCAGTTGTAATCCAAATATAAGATTTTCCAAATTATTCTTTAAGTTTTTTATAATATTAGTTTTTTTACTCTTCATTTTTATATCCTCCCTTTAATTGGCCCAAATACCAATTTTAGATTTTTTAGCCTCTGATTCTGCTTTTGCCAATTGACCATATTTATAATCAAAACCTGATTGTTTCTTCACAAAGCCTTTTCGAATTAATTCTAAGCCTATATTTATATTTCCCTTTTTCTTATCAATAACATATAAATCAGCTTGCATTGACGTATTATTTTCCATATTCCTAACTCGAATCAATGCTGGTATATTACCACGAATTAAAGATTCTATATATTTAATGGCACCCTGATTTGCACTTTTATTTGTTGAAATATCTATTCCCGCAATAGTTATTTTAATTGTTTTACCTTTATATACAAAATCAACACTATTGACATTGTTTACTGATTTTATTATACCAGAATAAACAGTACCCCCATAAACCCACGATCCGGCTCCCGCCATCAAAAACAGCCATGTGCAAATTAATGCTGTTTTTTTCCTAATATTTATTTTTTTTATCACCTTTTTCATAATAGACTCTCCTTAAAAAATTATTTTTACCGCATATCGTTTATGCACGGGAATTTTATTTTTTTTTGCCACACCCTAAACATTTGAACAAATGCGTTGTGTTCTAATGCCACATTTATATATTTTGCCATATAAAACTGCTTATCTTTAGAACATTTATGTCACCTTAAATAGTTTCATTAAAATGTCAACATTTTTATAAAACATTTAGATTGTATTAAGATTGATGTATATATTTTTGGCGAATGCTGTATGGGCAAATTTTAAGATATGCAATATTTATAATTATTAAGATTCAGAGTTTGACAGTTTGTGCCATTATTTAAAAGACAAGGGGCGTAGCAAGAACGCCGCGCTGTCTTTTCCGTTTAACACACGGCTATCACCCTTTGGGCACGAACTCAGCGGGCAATTAAAGTACATGGGAACATCGGCTTCTTTCAAAAAACGCAGATTTTCGCTCTGCCGCCTCTGGCATATTTCGCGTTAAAAAAATAAAGCCGCGGCGAACACTGTATTAATCTCCCAGTTTCTTATGCTTTTATCAAAGTGAATATTCCTATTACGATAAATCCGGTACCGGCAATATAATGTAGCATCTTTTCACTAATATACTGAGAAATTAAACTACCCGCTAAAACACCTATGGCCGATGTCACAATAAGAGCTAATGAGGCTCCTATAAAAATTGTTAATTTACTTACGTTTTTATCAGCCGCGAAAAGCATCGTAGCCAACTGTGTTTTATCGCCAAGCTCGGCCACAAATACTGCCGCGAAAACAGTTAATAATATTTTATAGTCCATGTTTTACTCACTTTTTATAATTTGATTCCAAAGGTTTTTTTGAATTGGATAAGACAAGTTCTTTAATATTATGTAAAATAAATAAAGTATTTATTCACTTGTATCAGTATCATCTTTTGAATGCTTCTTTTTTCGCGTATACCTTTTTTTCGACGGAATAACAGAAGTGGGTTTTGCCTGCAATTTTTCGCGTGAGATTTTTTTAAGAACTTTTGAAATATCTATTTTATTTTTATTTTTCTTCTTATTTTTCTTTTTCATACAAATTTATAATTGCAAAAAGGTGTGCAATAAAAATTCGGCGCCTTCTTCAAGCTTTCTGCCCAATATATAACCTTTGGTTTTATAAGAAATATCCAGAGCTATTTTATGATTTTTACCAATATGATAAGCCGGTATCAAAGAAGCGCCAAAGCCAGCGCCAAAAAGGTCCTGGTTAAAAACATCAAAAGCCGTACCCAGCGAGAAAGTATCGCCTTTTATTATCTCAGGCATAAAAACACCGAAGCCGTAATTTTTAAATGGCCTGCCGTATCTTATATTTAACGCGACATATTTTTTATTTATTCGAAAATGATTTATAATATAAACCTCATAACCCAGCGCGCCGGGATTAAACTGCAAAGAAAACATCCATCCGAACATACGATCGCCAAAAAACCACGGATTTTGTACTAAGGGCGCGGTTTTATAATCGGCAGTAAAACCGGCAGCCGACTGGTAAAGCATGGGATCTAAAAAAGTAACGGCAAGATTAACCCAGAATATTTCATTATACAAATCAACCAAATCGGGATCGGTTTTATTTTCAGTCGTAACCGAGGGCCGCGCGTAATAATGTTCAAAAATAATTTTCGTATACTGAACCGGATCGCCGTAAGAATTTTTCCATGTGTCGGTTTTTTTAGCGTCGACAGAGGCAAACAATAAAGTATACATCGGAAAAAATATACTTTGAATAAAACTATGTCCCATATCTTCGGCATAGCGGTAACCATGCAAATAAAAATCATATTCGGTTTGACGGCGCATTAAGTTGTTAATCTCGAAACCTCCCGAAGACATCAATGCTTCTTGCTCTGGTTTCGCGCCGTCTTCGGGCATAATCATTTTCATAACAGGAATAGGAAACTGGTATTTTGTCATTATAAAATTACCACCAGCCTGGTTGGCCCTGCACCAGTGCCCTGTTTCATGCGGCCATAAAGTAAAATGAAAAGTAACCAAAGTGTTCCATACCGGTTCAATAAACATTCCTAAAGTTTGGGGCATATGCGGCGAGATTAGTTTGTAGTATAAATCATAACCCAGTTTGTTAAACAAAATGCCGTTTGCCGCCACAAATCTTGAATCGGTAAAATAGCCAAGCGTTATTTGATAATCTTTTGGCAGACTTAAGTTTTCATCAGATTTCTCTGAAACCGCCTGTTCAATTTCTGTTTTGTCGTTTTGCAAATCTTCAGGCTCTGCTGTTTGAGCCATAACAACCGCAGCGCTAAAAAAACAAATAAGAAAAATAATGAATTTTACGGTTTTCATTTGAAATAGAAATATTGAAGAAATAAGAAGTATTTGTATAATCATTTTGTCAAGCTAAAATGAAGAAACAAAAAAAGCTTTACAACGATAATTATATTTAATTCACTTGTAGTAATGAAATATATTAGGATAAATATATATTGCAACTATTTTATGTATCTTTCACTATTTATATTTATAATAAATTCTATAAATTCCGAAGAATCAGTAAGATGTGATGGATCTTTATTCGGAAAGGACGATCTACAGATAGAGGTACGCGAAAAATGCGGTGAACCGGCCGATGTAATCCGATTTTCAAAATATACAATTATTCACAGTAAATATTTAAAAATGAAAAAAAAAGAAAACCGTCTTATTGAAAAATATATTTATGAATATCAAGACAGCAAAACTTATATTCAAGATTTAAAAGAATTTGAAAATAAAAATCATCCGCATGATAAAATACTTTCTGAATTTGAAGACAGTGAAAACGCTAAAGATACAAATCAAAATAACAGTAGTTCTAATGATAAAAAAATAAATAAAGATGAAAAAATAAAAACTATTCAAAAAAGAAAAAAATACATGAAAGAATCAGAAATTGAATCTATTGAAAAAGAGTATGAAATTATTTGGATTTGTAGAAAATATGAAGATGATTTTGAACAGTGGATTTATAATTTTGGCCCTAATAAATTTACGCGCATTATTACTTTCTTAAAGGGTAAAATTATAGAAATTGAAACCGGTGATTATGGCTTTTAACGAATATTTAACAAAAAATTCTATTTTTAAGTATATATGACAACTATTTGAATCCTTTATTTGACAAAATAAACAGATAAAAATATTTACCTACCTAAAAGTAAAAACGTATTATATAAAAATGAATATTGATAGCAATAAAGAATTAAACGATAAAACAATATTACGTTTAATTACAAAATACAATACTCCTGTTCCCCGGTATACGTCATATCCAACAGCTGTAGAGTTTAGGCCCGACTTTAAAGAAAATATATTTTTTAAAGCGTTAAGTGAATTAAACCCAGAAAATTCTATAAGTGTTTATATTCACATTCCTTTTTGTGAAAACCGATGCCTTTACTGCGGATGCAACGTTCTGGTAAGCCGCAAGCGTGAAATAGCCGATATCTACATAAATTATCTTATTGAAGAAATTAAAATAAAACTAGAAAGTGTAAAATTTAAACCCAAGGTAAGCCAGCTTCACTTTGGCGGCGGCACACCAAATTATTTAACATTAGATCTTTGGAAAAAACTGGTAAAAACTTTGAAAGAATCTTTTATATTTAATAATGATATTGAATGGAGCGTAGAACTTGATCCTATGGCCTGTGATATCAATTATTTAAATACGCTGCAAAACTTAGGCATAAACAGAGTAAGCTTTGGCGTGCAAGATGTGAATAGAAAAACGCAGGAAGCCGTAAACAGAATACAAGACATGAATCATATAAACAGCTTAATTGACCACTGCCGAAAATTAAAATTTGATTCGGTAAATATAGATTTCATTTACGGGCTGCCCCATCAAACTTATGAGAGTTTTAAAGAAAATATAAAATGGATAGATAAATACCGTCCCGATAGAATTGCCATATTCAGTTATGCCCACATCCCATGGATAAAAAAGCATCAAAACAAAATGCCATTAGAAGCATTAACAACACCTGAAGAAAAACTTAAAATTTATCTTGGGGTTCAAAAAGACTTAAAAAAAGCAGGCTATCGTCAAATAGGTATGGATCATTATGCTTTACCTGAGGATCCTTTAAGTTTAGCTCAGGAAGATTACAGCCTTCATAGAAATTTTATGGGATATACCACGCAGGCTAATTTAGCTATGCTTGCTTTTGGCGCAAGCTCAATATCTGAAGTAAACGGCGTATTCGCGCAAAACCATAATAAATTAAAAGCCTACAAAAACTCTATTACCGAAAAAAAAGACTGGTTTGAAAAAGGTTTAGAAAGAAACGAAGATGACGAAAAAAGAGAAGAAATAATTCAATCTATTATGAATAATTTTCGCGTAAATATTAAAAATTTTGAAAAGAAATGGAATGTTGATTTTCAAAAAAAATACTTAAAAGAATATCTAAAACTAAAAGAACTTTCAAAAGAAGGTCTGGTAAATATTTCTAACAACGAAATAAACGTTACCGAATTAGGCAGATACATAGTTAGGCATATTGCTAAAACCTTCGACGCTTACCGGCATGAAGGCGAAAAAATAGGCTTTTCTAAAGGTATTTAGTCTTTTTATTTTTCTTTAGAAGAAACCATCGACTTTAGACTTTCAAACGGGCTTGAAGTTAATGTTTGAGAACGGCTTTCTTTTTCTATATACTGAGCCATTTCCATTTTTTCAAGAGCATAATCAACATCCCTTGTCGATAAAGAGATTTTTCTTTTTTCATGATCAATGCTTTTTATAACAACTCTTATTTTATCGCCCTTCTTAAAGGTTTTTTTTATGCTGGTTTCCTGATCTTTTGTCATGGCGCTAAGATGAACAAGACCTTCATATTTTTCATCAATACGTACAAATATGCCAAATTCAACAATACCTGTTACGGTGCCGTCTACAACTGTACCTCTGGGAAATTTTCTTCTTAACTCTTTATATGGGTTGGGCAGTATGTGTCTAATGCTCGCGCCTATTTTTCTTTCTTCAAGATTTAATTCAATAATCTTAAATTCTACCTCTTCGCCTTTTTTATAAAGGTTTTTAGGCTCAGGAACAGGTTCATCCCATGACAAGTCTTCCTTTCTTATTAAAGCGTCAATATCATTGGTAACGCTTACAAAGAGCCCGAAAGCGGCTGTTTTTTTAACTTTGCCTTTTAACACATCACCAATTTTTATGGTATCTCTTACCAAATCCCATGGATTTTTTTGAAGTTGTCTTAACCCTAATGATATTCTTTTATTTTCAGGATTAATACCTATTATCTGCGCTTCAATTTCATCGCCAAGTTTTACAATTTCTCTGGCATGATTTACTTTTCTTGTCCAGCTCATTTCAGAAACATGAAGCAACCCTTCTAAACCTTTACCAAGTTCAATGAACGCGCCGTAATTAGCAACAAACGATATTTCACCTTTTACTTTGTCACCAATTTCAAATTTTTCCATGACAGATTCCCATGGATCATTGGTAAGCTGTTTTAAACCTAGTGATAAACGGTGATTTTCTGGATCTATTTCAAGTATTCGTACCTTTAAATCGCTTTCAACCGGAATTTTTGATTTAAAATCATCAGCATGACGCTCCCAGCTGATGTTTGATTTATGTAAAAAACCTTCTATATTTTCAATTTTCACGAAAGCACCGGTTTTAATGTGCTTTGTAACTTTACCTTCTACAATATCGCCAATTTTTATTTTACCTAAAAGATCTTGCCATAATTGATCATTTTGCTCTTCTTGATAGGCTCTTCTTGATACAATGCCTGTTTTTCTTTTATGATTTAATTCTAATATTTTACACGTAACATATTCGCCCGCAATATCCGAACGCTTATTTTCTGATGACCAAAACTGCCCCATTTGAGAATGAGGTAAGAACATAGATAAGCCCTCTATATTTACCAGATATCCCTGTTTAATTTTGCTTTCGACAATACCATCTACCGGTACTTCTTTTTCAAAGGCTTCTTGAACGATTTCCCATCCTTTTCTTTGCTCTAATTCTCTTTTTGACAATAAAAAAAGACCGGTATCTTTATCTATAGTTTTTACAATAGCTTCAATTTCTGAGCCCTTTTTGGGCGCTTCAGTAAATTCTTTTAAGTATATTTTACCCTCAGATTTTGTGCCCATGGCTACAATAACCGATTCTGGGTTTACTTCGGGGTGAAAACCTACAACCTCCCCGTTTATAATGGTACCTGGACGAATATCGGTAATACCTACTTCTACCGAGTTTAACAGGTCTTCCATTGAAATATCAGATTCTTGAAAAGATATTGGTGATACTGCCATACTTACCTCAATAAAGTAAAATTTTATGCTTTACTAATATTTTCTAAAAAATTTTTGATTCTTAAAGAAGTGCTTCCCTGAAGATATCTTATTATATTTTCTATAACCTGTTTTATATTTTTACCGGTGGTGTCAATGAAAATGGCGTCTTTTGCAGGTTTTAACGCTCCAACTGGCCGTTTTTCATCATCTTTATCACGGGTAACAATTTGATCGACTACTTCATCTATTGTTATATGGGGATGCTTTTCTTTAAACTCAAGAAAACGTCTTTTGGCTCTTTCTTCAGCGCTTGCGGTAACAAAAAACTTAATATCCGCGTCATAAAAAACAACCGTACCCATATCCCGCCCGTCTGCCACGATAGGATACTTTCCCGCTAGATTTCTAAGGGTATCGTTTACCATATTTCTTGTATTTATATTATCGGCGACTGCTTTAATATTTTCTGATATCCGCGGAGTTCTTATATATTCTTCTATATTTTCATTATTTACCATTGTTATCTGCAGGTTATTTATAAATTCAATATTTATTTTCAAGTTTTTTATTAAATTATTTATTTCTTCACGTTGAAATATTTCTTCAGAAATTATTTCGTTTTCATTATTTTCGTTTAAGTATTTTAATATAAAATAAGTATACGTTCTATACAAAGCTCCCGAATCAATCTGATAAAATCCATACATTTTAGCCAGCTCTTTCGCAAGAGTAGATTTTCCCGAACCGGCATGTCCATCCATTGTTATTACGGGCATTTCAATCATAATACTTTACGGTTTTGTTTAGAATATTAAAAAAATCAGGAAAACTGGTATGAATCCAATTTATATCTTTAATATTTAACATTGTCTCTTTATTTTCTTTTAAATTGTTATTTACGTAAGATTTCTCACGCGCCACCGCGAAAGACATTATAATTCTATGGTCCATAAAACTTTCTACGCTACCTTTTAATACGGCATCGGGATCTCCTTTTAAGCTTAGGCCGTCAGGATATTCCGTAACATTAACATTTAAGTTTTTTAAATTTACAACCATGGCACTTATTCTATCTGATTCTTTAACTCTTAATTCTTCGGCGCCTCTAAATTCAAACGTACCCTCGGCAAAAAGACCCGCTATGGTTAATATTGGCAGTTCGTCAATAACCGAAGGAATATCTTTTTTATCAATAGTAATACCCCTAAGCCGCGAGGGTCTTACTATAATGTCGCCCCCTAACTCACCGCATTTTTTTTCTTTAACAATTTTTTCTATATTGCCGCCCATTTGTTTTAAAATATCAATATATTTATCACGAAAAGGATTAAATAAAACGTTCTTTATTTTAATTTCGCCTTCATTGGCAAGTAAACCTAATACCACAAAAAAAGCGGCTGAAGAAATATCTGACCAAATATCATAAGTTTGGGGTTTTAATTCATACGGCGGATGCATTGAGATTTTATTTTGTTTTCTTGAAACTGTTATGCCGGCGCTTTCAAGCATATTTTCAGTATGATCGCGGGAGGGATGTATCTCTTCAAGTTCAAAATCTATCTGAGAAGCTATCGCGGCTAACATCAGGGCCGATTTCACCTGCGCCGAACCCAAAGTTTCTTTATAAATAATAGGGTTTAATTTTTTACCTTCTACTGTAATGGGCAGTTTATCCATAGGATTAAAATAAGCGTTAAATAAAGTTAATGGTTCTGTAATTCTCTTCATTGGTCTTTTGCGAAGACTTTCGTCGCCGTCAATAACCGCCGTAATATCTTTCAATCCCGAAAAAAGACCCAAGAGAAGTCTTGCTCCCGTGCCCGAATTGCCCGCGTCTATAACTTCACGGGGAGATAAAAAAGAATTCATGCCCTCTGATAGTATTTCAAATTTTCCAGATTCAATATCACCTGAAACAGACGCTCCTAGTTTTTGCGCGGCCTTTAAAGTATTAATTGTGTCTTCTGCCGTAAGAAAATTATTTATTTTAGATTTTCCTTTGGCTAAGGCGGCAAAAATAGCGGCTCTATGAGATAACGATTTATCTCCCTGTAATACTATACTGCCTTCAACTTTTAATTTGCTCATTGATTATTTGTAAAAATGATATTTTATTCGCTGGTTTTTAATATTTTCTTTCTTATCTCTGATGATTTTTCAAAAATTTCAGCTATGGGCAAAGCCTTTTTTTCCATTGCCTGCCGCCAGTTTCTCGCTAAATTCTCTAAAGACTGCATATACTTTGTTACTTCTTCAAGGTTAGATTCAATAATACCCTGCCATAATTGAGGATTACTACCTGCCACCCGTGTTAAATCGCGAAAACTGCCTCCTGTTACATTATAAGGCACCTTGTAAACTTCGGGAATATCATTAATTAAATGAGAAACAAGACAAGAAGCCAAATGAAGACCATGGCTTAAATAAGCCGCCCATTTATCGTGATTTTTATGCGATACCCGGTAGGTATTGGCCAATACACTCTTCCAAAAATTTTCAATTTCACACACCGTATTTTCATACACATCTGCTTCATATTTTTCAGCCATTTTCTCTGCGGGAGTGATAAAAATAGTTGCTTTTGAAAATAAACCTTCTCTGGCGTTTTCAGGCCCCCCTAAGTCGCTGCCTGCCATAGGATGAGAACCCACAATCAGCAGCTTTTCGTCCCACTTATTTACCCACTCTATTAAATCTGATTTTGTAGAGGCCATATCTGTTATCCAGATATTTTCAGGAACATTATTTTCTATAAATTTTTGAAAAAGCGGAAATATGGTGTCAATTGGCGTGCCAATAATAATGCCATCGCATATCTTTAAAGGCTCCCATAAAGAGTTATCTGTTGTCTGGTAGCAGTTTTCAAAACCTATTTTTTTAAGCGTATTTAAATTTTTTTCAGATCTTACGCAGCCAAAAACCTGATGACCCAGCTTTTTTAAGTCGTAAGCCAAAGAAGCGCCAAGCAGACCCATCCCCCAGATAAAATATTTTTTAGGCTTATTTTGACTTTCGTTTTGCATAAAAAAATAAATATATAATGTATGAACAAAAAACCTATTCACGTCTGCAACTATTCTTTAAATTATTAGAAAAAGTCATAATTCAAACAGAAGCAATTCTATTCATTGTAGCCGCAAACCCGGCTATATGCGCCCTTTTTACCGAACCTGTATTTTTTGACAGGCCGTTTTTATACTTTTTTACTTCTACAGTAACAATAGAAAACTGGGAACAATATTGGTATTATTAAACTTTTAACCAGATTATCTTAACTTTACCGGCTTTTTAGGTTCCTTTCTTTCGCTGGTTTTTCGTGCATCTTCAGATTCAGACTCGTGAATATTTTCAGAGTTTTCTTTTATATTTTTATCTATATTTTGCTTTTTGTTCGCTAAAAGTTTACTTTGGTTTTCATTACTTTTTATCATTTCATTAAGTCGGTTTATTTCAGAATGTAAACGGTTAATTTCATCTTTTTTAAATGAATATTGTTTTAATTGATCATTTAAATCTTCAATTTGCTTTAAAGCTTTTCTAAGTTCTGTTTTTAACTCTTGTGTAGTAGCGTTTTGATTATTAATTGTTCTTTTATAGGTTTTTACTTCTTCTTGCAGTATTTTATTTTTTTCTGCGCTTTCGGTTAGTTTTTCCTGACTTTTTATAAAGGCTTCTGCGTTTTCTCTTGCTTTTTTTTCTAAACTTTTTAACTGCTCTTCATAAGTTTTTATTTTTTCAGAATTTTCGTCTATAATGTTTTTATTATTATCTAATGTGTTTTCTAGTTCGCTTATTTCATCTTCTGATAATTTGCTTCTTTCAGATTCGTTTAAAAGCTTTTTATTAATTTCATCATTTATTAGTTTTAAATCTAAAGACTGTTTCATTAGTAAATCTAACTTGCTGCCTGTTTCTGCTAGTTTATTTTGCGCGTCGGTAAGTTCTTTTTTATTTTTCATAACCTCATTTTGAAGCCCAACAATACCGCCGGGCAAAGCCTGATTAAAAACTTCATCAAAAATCATTTTAGTTTTATTAAAATTTTCAAACTTAAAAAGCCCCTGATTATTTTCTATAATTTCGGCAATAATTTTCATTTTGTGTTTTTCATCTAAATCTTTAAAATTTGCCTTATCTGTAATTTCAATTAACTTATTTAACGTACTAATTTGCAGTTCTTTATTTTTAATGCCTGTATTAATTAAATGAGTTACAATAGGGGCGGCTAATGAAGTTATTAAAATGGTAAGCACGGGTACGCTTATTAAGTTTTGAAAAATAGCAGATTTAATTTCTTTATTTTTTTTACTTTTCTCTTCCTGAACATTATCCATACCTTATAAAATTTTATCAAAACAATTTGTCAAGAATTTTTAAGGATATTTATGCCCTGCAAAATTGCATTTCTTTGGATTTTATTTTATAATATCATATATTCAAATTAATAAAAACTTCTTTCTTTCGAATTGACAGCATGAAATTCATTTTAAAGAAATAATCTGCGAGAATGATTCATAAATTAAACAATGATTTAGAATTTCTAATGCTTTGCTTTAAAGAAGTTTTAGAAGAATTAAATGAAAAAGAAACTGCCCAAATACTACCATGGGTAAATGAAAATATAAATATTAATTTTAAAAAAATACCATCGCGCGCGGCGCAGGCTTATTCTATCGCTTTTGAACTTCTTGATATGGCAGAAGAAAATACAGCCACGCAAATAAGAAGAAAAATTGAAACAGAAAAAGACATTTGCGAAAATATGGGGTTATGGGGATATTATTTGAAAAAATGCTCTGAAAAAAATATTTCGGCACAAAAAATAGCAAATCAAATGAAAAAATCCAAAATTGAAATCATATTAACCGCCCATCCCACAGAAGTAAAAAGACTGCCTATTTTAGAGCACTACAGAGAACTCTATGTTTTACTTGTAGAGATGGAAAATAAAATGTGGACCTCTTATGAAAGGGCAAACATGCGCGAAAAAATAAAATCTGTTTTGGAGCAAATTTGGAGAACCGGAGAAATTTTTTATAAAAAACCCGATGTAATGTCTGAGCTTAAAAATATTATACACTATCTTAAGAATGTTTTTCCGTATGCTGTGGGCCGCCATGACAACAGGCTAAAACAAGCATGGTTAACAATGAATTTTGACATTAAATTAATTTCTCATCCTAATCAACTGCCCAAAATAATATTCGGTAACTGGGTAGGGGGCGATAGAGACGGTCATCCTTTCGTAACTGCCGATATAACCGGTAAAACACTGTTAAAACTAAGACATATATCTTTAGAATTAATAGAAAAAACATTAAAAAACCTTTATAGAAAACTTAGTTTATCAGATTCTTTGCAAAAAATTCCTGACCAGCTTAAAAAACGTATAGCGGTATTATCAAATAACCATAAAGATAAAGCTGAAACAATAGCGCAAAAAAACCATTTAGAGAGTTTTAGACAATTTTTAGAATTAATGATAGTTTCATTACCTTCAAAAGATATTTTAGAAAAATCTAAAAATGATTTTTTTTACAAAAGTCACTATGAATTACTAAGCGACCTGCAGATTTTGTATGATTCATTAACTCAAATTGGGGGCAAAAGGCTGGCCTGCCAAGAAGTTTTTACGGCAATGCGCGTTGTATACTGCTTTGGTTTTCATCTTTCAGCTTTAGACATACGACAAAACAGCGGTTTTCATGATAAAGCTTTATCTCAAATATTTTCTTTTTCAAAAACACGAACAAAAGAATATGGCCAACTCACCTTTGAGCAAAAAATGCGAATTCTTAATGAAAAATTAAAACACCCGCCTTCTTATTCATCAAAAAAAATATATACGAAAAAAGAAACGAAAGAAACATTAGACTGTTATAAAAAAATTAAAGAATATGTTGATAAAAACGGCTATTATGGAATAGGATATTTTATTGTAAGTATGACAAGAGACGCGGCAGATTTATTAGCTATTTATGTTTTTGCCCACGAAGCAGGTTTATTACAAACTGATAAAAGTAAACCCTATCTTTTAATACCGGTTGTACCGCTTTTTGAGACCATTGAAGATTTAATAAACAGTCCCAAAATATTAGACGACTTTCTAAGTAATCCTATTGTAAAATTTAGTATTGAAAAACAAAAAAATTTTAATAAGCAAGATATAAAAAGAGTTCCTGTTATGATTGGTTACAGTGACAGCACAAAAGACGGCGGTATTTTAACCGGACACTGGAACCTTCATATCGCAATGCTTAAAATGTTAGAAACCGGAAAAAAACACAAGGTAAAAATTGATTTCTTTCACGGCAAGGGAGGAACAATAAGCAGAGGCGCCGGCCCTACGCACCGCTTTATTGAGGCTCAAATTTCAAATTCAATAGATGGATTTATAAGAATTACCGAACAGGGCGAATCTATTTCACAAAAATACGCTAATTTCGCGAACGCGGTTTATAATATAGAACTCTTATCGGCGGGCGTTATTGGAGCTTCTTTAATTAAAAACCAAAATTTATCTGCCGAAAAAAAAGAAATGGGAGACATTTTATCAAAATACAGCTTTGAATCCTATAAAAATTTAATAAATTCAAGTGGATTTATTGAATATTATAATGAAGCCACCCCTATTGACGCGATAGGTCAATTAAATATAGGTTCAAGGCCCTCAAGAAGAACCGGTAAACAAAGCATTGAAGATTTAAGAGCAATTCCATGGGTTTTTAGCTTTAGTCAAAACCGATGTTTTTTAACAGGCTGGTATGGAACAGGTACAGCATTATATAAGTTAAAAACCCTGCACCCTGAAAAATATAATAAACTAAAAAATATGATTCTTGGTGTAAAAGAAAAATGGTCCTTTATGGAATATACACTTATAAATATTGAGACCTCCATTTCGTCGGCAGATATGAAAATAATGAAAGAATACGCTAAACTTGTTTCAGATAAAAATATTCAGCAAAAATTTAACAACTTAATTTCAGATGAATATTTTCTTACATTAAAAATGCTACGTGATATATCAGAAAAAAGCATTCAGGAAAAAAGACCTTCTCTTGCCGCGGCTATAGAAAGAAGAGAAAAGCCGCTAAAACTTCTTCATCAAGAGCAAATATTCTTATTAAAAAAGTGGAGAAAATTGAAAAAAAATAAATCGTTATCTTTAAAAGAAGAAAATGAAATATTATCAAAACTTATTTTATCTGTAAACGCGATAGCGTCGGGATTAAGAACAACAGGATAAAAAAAACGGCCCAGCCGCTAATACGGCCGGCCGTCTATGCAAAATCTATTGAATTTTCACTTCAATTTGCTTAGGCTTTGCTTCTTCTGCCTTAGGCACACTTAAGGTTAAAATACCGTCTTTATATCCGGCATCAATCTTATCTGATTTTATATTTGAGGGAAGCGTAAAGCTTCGTACAAAAGAACCGTAACTGGCTTCTATAAGGTGATGTTTGTTGCTTTTCTCTTCTTTTTCAAATTTCTTTTCACCTTTTATGGTTAAAACCCGGTTTTCAATAGAAACATTTACGTCTTCTTTTTTTACACCGGGCAGCTCCGCTTTTATGATAAACTCATCTTTGGTTTCTTCTATATCTACCGCGGGTATCCAGTCGCTGGTTACAATGTTTCCATCGCTTTTTTTTGCCAAATCTCTTTGATTTGTTCTCATGTATCTGCCTACTAATTCTTCCATTTCTCTGAATGGATCCCAAGTTGTTAGTGTCATTTTGTTCCTCCTTGTATTTACAAAACTTCTTAAATTATTTAGCAGTCTTCAGTTACGAGCGTTAGCACTTATAACATCAGACTGCTATCTTATATTTACTAAATATCGTAAAAATCGGCAAGTTTTTTTAAGAAAAAAAAATATTTTTTTTGATTTTTATTGCATATCTATCAAAAGTGTAAAATATGTCCCCTGAAGGTATGTTCTTGGTTTCTAAATTAACCTAAAGGGGATATTTTATGAAAAAAATATCATTTTATATTAATGTATTCTTTATTACAATTTTAATATCTTTTATAAATACCTCCTGTACTGCCAATAGTTTTGAGAATAATACGGTACCAGATAATTCAATTTGCGGAAACAATACTATTGAAGGCAGTGAACAATGCGATGACGGTAACCTTGAAAGCTACGATGGGTGCAGTAAAACCTGTATAAACGAAATATGCGGCGATGGCATTGTTCATCTTGAAGAAGAATGCGATGACGGCAATACAACATCAAGTGACGGATGTTCTTCTACGTGCATTCTGGAGCCCGGCTGCGGAAACCGTGTAGTTGAAGCAACCGAAGAATGTGACGACGGTAACATAGTTTCAGGTGACGGATGTACAAGTACTTGTTTATTTGAGGCCGGAAGCTCTGCCTTACAAAATACAAGCTGGGAAGGCCCATGTATAACTAACCCCGATGGCAGTTCAGAAAAAGAAACAATGGTAAATATTAATACAAATTCAATCTATTCAAGTACAATGACATTATATAGATCAACTGATTGTACAGCTGGAACAGAAGAAATAATAATGCGGATGACAGCTGTTTTAACAGATGACGGACCAATGCAGGCGCAAGATATAACAGGCGAAGATGAAAACGGATATCCTGTTCTAGACGGCAATCAAACGACTGCTGTTAAAATCAATTTGTATAGGGGCGCGTTATACATGACAATGCCCTCTTCAAACCCTGATGCTGATAATTTTATCATGGCAATGAATCTTTATTTTACAGCGTGCAGCGCAAGTGGGCCATGGATTGCGGATGCTGAACATATAATCTCACCAGATTGTAATAAACTAATAAATGGTGACAGCAGTGAAAGTGGTTTTGATTTTCCTCCTCTTTTATTTTCAAATTATTATATTGACCAAAGTGTATCACCAAACCGCTTTTATCAGGGCACTTCAGCCTATGGTACTGATGACGGTTTAACTATAGAAAACAGACATCAGGGAATTAGAAAAGATAAATATCTTACTAAAGTTACGCCATAAACTTATATTTTTAATCACTTATCTAAAAAGATATTTTCGCTTTTGGTGTCGTTTTGTTCCTGCGCCATGAACTCTTTTTGAATTAAAGTGTCTATATCGAACTCTTTATCTGAATTATTATCGTTTGTCGCGTGTTTTTCATCATTTTTTTGCTTAATATTTTCTTTATCAATAACTGTTTCACTATAACGCGGCAAGGTAATATCTTTTTTTTGATCTATTTCATTATTATTTTGCAAAGAACTCGCGGTTTCATCAACATAATCTGTCCCTTTTTCTATGGCATTTTTAAGCATAGTTATTTTCTGCATCAACTTACTTACAGATGGACGTTTTAATTTTTCAAAAATATCGACAACCGCTATTTCAAGCGATATTTTTATCTCGGCGCTTTTGCTGGTTTGAAACAAGGACCAGTTTGAATAAAGCTTATAAAAACTTTCAAAAACTAAAATAAGCTCTGAAACATCCCATAGATCGGCATATTTTTTTAATTTATCAATTTCTGAGGCCGCGTAAGAAAAATTTTCTCTTTCTAAAAGTTCATTTTTTACCAAAATCATAGACTTCATAAAATCTAAAAGATCCCATATAAATCTTTTTAAATTTAACCCCTCGCTAAATAAACGATGTATAATTAAGAGATTTTTTTTAGCGTCTGAGTTTCTAAAAGATTCAACAAATTCTAAATAAGTTTCAAGAGGATGAATGCCTAAAAGGTTTGATATAACTTCAAGATCAATGGGCTTATTGCCCGAATAAGCTATAGCCTGATCTAACAAAGAAACAGCGTCGCGCATAGATCCCTCGGCTTTTTGACAAATAGGTAAAATAGAATCTTTATGATAGGCGATTTTTTCTGTGTTTAAGATATACTCCAGCCTATCGCGAATATCTTGAATAGAAAATTTTCTAAAACCAAAAACCTGACATCTTGAAATAATTGTTTCAGGAATCTTATGCTGTTCGGTTGTCGCCATAATAAAAACCACATGACCGGGAGGTTCTTCAAGTATTTTTAAAAGCGCGTTAAATGACTCATTTGTGAGCATATGAACTTCGTCAATAATATAGATTTTATATTTTGATTTCATGGGAGCGAAACGGGCGTTTTCTCTTAACTCGCGTATATTTTCAATACCGCGGTTTGAAGCGGCGTCCATTTCAATTACGTCAACACTGCGTCCTTCTGAAATTTCAATACAGCTGCTACAAGTACCGCAGGGTTCTACCGTGGGTCCGTTTACGCAGTTAAGGCAGCGTGATAAAATTCTTGCCGTAGAAGTTTTACCCACACCGCGTGAACCAAAAAACAAATATGCCTGCCGTATATGCTTATATTCAATAGCGTTTTTTAAACTTTGAGAAGCGTGAATTTGGCCAACCAAATCATTAAATGTTTTTGGACGGTATTTTAACGCCAATGATTTCATAAGTACACTTAGTTAATATAAGTCATCCTGACCAATAAAATCTTCATGGGCCAGCGTAGGATCTTTTTCTATTATAATTTCATCGCCTTCAATTTCAACCATATTCATTTGCACACCATGGCTTTCTTCGCATAATTCGTTTGGTTCGGTACCGGGAATAAAAAGTTCGGTAATAAGCTCTGTGCATCGAAGCCCGGGTTGCTTTCCTGAAACGGGGCATATTTGAACTTCGAGCGCCTCTTCATTTTCTATTAAATAAGGTTCATCTTCTTTAAGCTGTTTTAATATTTTCTTTTGATATTTTGCCCAAATAGGAGCAGCAACCACACCCCCTGCCTGTCCGGGGCCCAAGCTTAAAGACGCTCTGTCATAACCCACCCAAACGGCCGTCGTATATCTTTTATTAAAACCCACAAACCACGCGTCTCTAAAATTATCTGTGGTACCGGTTTTACCGGCCGCGTAATCTTCAAAACCTTCAGCTCGAACTCTGGTGCCTGTACCTCTGTCTACAATTTCTTCAAGCATACTTTTTATAATAGAAGATGACGCGTTGCTTAAAATTCGCTGGGGTTTTCTTAACAGTTTATCATAATCTTTCACTATTTTATTTTCAGAATCAGTTATTTTATGTATAAACTGATAAGGTATATCTTCGCCGCCGCGCGCGAAAACCGAAAATGCCTGCGCCATTTGAATGGGGCTTACCTCATAAGACCCCAAAGCCAGCGATAAGTTTGTGGGTATTTCTTTTTCAGTGATATGCAAAAGTTTGGCCAAATCGGGAATTAAATTATTTATGCCGGCCTGCCTTGCTATACCTATAGAGACTAAATTTGCAGAATGTCTCATGGCTTCTCTTACCGAAATAAATCCGCGGTAGCTTCTTGTATAGTTTGCCGGAATCCAGCTGCCACCTTCAGAATCTAAAAAAATAAGAGGAGAATCGGGAAAAATCATGGCTGGTGTAATTCTTTTTTGATCAATAGCGGCGGCGTATAATAGAGGCTTAAAGGTAGAGCCTGGCTGTCTTTTAATTTGAATGGCCCTGTTTAACTGATTTTGCGTGTCAAAAGGCAGGCCTCCCACAATTGCGGTTATTTCGCCTGTTTTATTATCAAACTCAACCAAGGCCCCCTGTACTTTTTGGGTACGGTTTAGAAAAAAATCTTCACTTAACATTTCAACTAAGAAATTATCTAAATTTATATCACCGCCCAAACCAAGGTTTAACAATAGAGCATTATTTCTTAAATACTGATGAAAGTATATCTGCATTTCGTATTTTGAAAGGGAACGTTTTATTTTAAATTCAGGTACATCAAAAACAAGTGAAGCTAAGCTGGTCACATGCGAATATTGCTTGCCAAATTCAGTTAATCTGGTAAAAAAATGTTCACTGGAAAACTGGTTTTGTTCATAAAGACTTGCCCACAAAACATCCTGGGCCGCTTCTTGGTGCTCTAAATCTAAACTGCTGTATATTGTATATCCCCCCGAATAAAGTTCTTTTTGACCGATTTCTTTTTCAAGAATTCTTCTTATTGTCTCAGAAAAATAGGGCGCCCTGTCTATTCTTCTGCCGAAGGCTGTCTCTGTTGGAGCAACATTTATCGCGGCAAAATAATCTACCATATATTCAAATTCTTTAGCGGCTTCTTCATGAGTAATATATGCCATATCTATCATTTTTAACAGAACCTGACTCATTCTTGACATTGAAAGCCTCGGATTTTTATGAGGTGAATATCTGTTTGGCGCCGAAGGCAACCCTGCTAAAATCGCGCATTCTCCCAGCCTTAATTCTGAAGCTTTTTTATCAAAATAAAAATTTGACGCTGCTTCTATACCATAATTACCGTGCCCAAAATAAATTTGATTAAAATATAAATTTAATATTTCTTTTTTTTCAAAATAGATATCAAGATAAATTGATAAAAATGCCTCTTTAATTTTTCTTAAGTATGTGCGGCTTCTATCGGTTAAAATAACCTTAGCCAGCTGCTGTGTAATAGTGGAACCTCCCTGCTTTACGCCGCCTGCTCTTAAATTAGCTAAAAAAGCTCGCAAAATAGCCTGTAAATCTAGCCCATGATGTGTATAAAAATGATTATCTTCTACCGCTATAAAAGCGTTGGGCAAACACTTGGGAAGCTTTTCAAAATCTGCCAGTATTCTTTGATCATGAAAAAAAGTTGTTATTAAGTTTCCTTTTCTATCTAAAAGCTTAGACGGCAAAGCGGGGGTATAATTTTTTAATTTTTTGACAGAATCTAAATCGACACTTAAATAAGCGGCAAAAAAGGCAGTTATAAACAGAAAAAAAACAAGTAAAAAAAGAGCTCTTACATGAAGAAACACAGTGGGTTTTCGCGGATATAAAAACTGTACAATACGCGCGGCTGTACGTACTATTTTTTTAATTAAAAATTTCATATTAATTTACATGGGGCGTTATAAATAAGCCGTATTTCTTTATAACAAGAATATTATTAAATCTTTGCCCATTAAATTGCATTTTAGACAGCTTGTAAACTATTCTAATCAAACAAATTTTCTTTTAAATCTTCACGAATAGATCTGTAATAAAAAGTTACTTTCTCTTCTAAAAAAGGTTCCTCTTTAGGCAAAACAAGGGTATATTTTCTGCTGCCTGAAGAGAAAAAATCAAAAGGTACAATTTGAAAACCCTCTGAATCAGCCGGAACTTTAGCTAAGTTTTCAGGTAGAACATTATCAAAATAAAAATCTTCAGAATCTGGTTCTGTTTTACCCTCTTTTTTTATTAAATAAAAAGAATACATATAATCGTAATTAAATTTATCATAAGAAACGGATGTATATCTGTTATAATACTCATCTAAATTGGGCGGTTTATATAACACATTAAATTCATCTGTAAAATATATCTTAAAAAAATTGACAGCAATTGTTTTTTTAGATTTATTAACCGCTTTAAATTTAAAAAAAGTAAGCCCCGGCAGACGATAGTGTTTTTGTGTTGAAAATAATTCCAGCTTTTCGGCAAGTTCTTCCATCTCATAATGATCTACCGGTTCAATATAAATAAAAAAATCATTTTCTGAAAATACAAGAATACTGTTTTTTATTTCTTTTTTAGGGCCCTTATCTGAATACCGTACTATATATCTTTTTACCTCAGGATTACCACAGAAAAAAACCAATAAAAGAAAAAGTAAAAAATATTTTAAGTAGTTTTGCTTCATTATTAATTAACCAATTTTAAATATCGGCTCGTTTTTATCCGTTGTTTTTGATAAAAATTCTTTTACTTCTTTGTAAATTTCTTCCCATGCCATAAAATTAAACTCTTTAACAAACGCATCTTTTTTTCTTTTATAATAATAATTATCATAATGTGATTCTAATAAAACTTCAGCCGCGCTTGTTTTATCACCGCGTTTTATATATTCTGTCAGTTTTTCATAATTTTCTTTAGATATAAATTTTTTTATAAGTAACACTTTATTTAAAATATAATCATTGGAATTATTTTCGTATTCTTCTGCCAGTCTTTTAGCTCTTAACTTAAGCGGTAGTTCTATCCAAATTTTTTTTCCGTTAATCATTTGGCTGTAAAAATTAAACGGTAAATTAATTTTACCTATTTTTCGACTTTCGCCTTCAACAATAAAAAATAAGTTATTTTTTAATTTTTCTTCTATAATACTTTTTACCAGCAAAGATTCAAATTTTTTTTGAGACGGCTGTGTTTCAAAATCACCGCCAAGCAAAGAACCCTTATGAGAAGCAAGATTCTCTATGTTTACCGCCGAAAGCCCATCGGCTCTTAAAGATTCAATAAGAGCTGTTTTTCCGCTGCCGCTTGGCCCGTATATTGTTATCATAGAAAACGTTTCATTTTTTAAAAAATCATAAACAAAGCGTCTGTAGGCCTTATATCCTTTATCTAACAAAAATGTTTTATAACCAATTAAATCTAAAACAGTAAAAAGAGATTTTGATCTCATACCGCCTCGCCAGCAGTACAGATATATTATAGTATCTTTATCTGCGTTATTTTCAATAAATTTTAATATGCCGGGAACATTTTGGGCGATAAGCCTGGCTCCCAGTCTTCTTGCTTCAAAAGAATTTTTTTTATAAAGCGTGCCTACCTCTTCGCGCTCTTTATTGGTTAAGACCGGCAGATTAACCGCCCCCGGAACATGATCTTCTTCAAACTCTTTTTCGCTGCGAACATCAATTAGTAGAGTTTTTTTGCCGGTTTTTAATTCAATTAAAAGATTACCAACAGATATAATTTTTGATTTTTGAAACATTGTTATTAAAAAATTTCATGTCTTTAATATGTCAAGAATATATGCAATATTACTGTAAATTATAATTTATTGTAAGTTCAAGAGGCCCGTGAATTAAGAATTTACTTATTAAGCGATTTTCTTAAAACATTTTACGGTATTCTTCAGGAGACATTCCAGTTTCTTTTTTAAAAGCTTCGTGAAAAACAGAGTATGAATTAAAGCCCGATTGATAGCATACCTTAGCGATATTATAGTCTTTTTGGCCGCGCATAATATTTTGAGCCTCAAGAATTCTATAATGGTTTATAAACGCGTTACTATGCTTTTGAAACCGCGAATTAATAAGTTCTGAAACCTGATAAATATTTATACTTAGTTTATTCGCGATATGTTTTAATTCTAATTTTTCATTTAAATATAGTTTTTCTTCTTCAAAAAGTCGTTTAAGTTCTTTTTCTGCTTTTTCTATATTTATGTTTAAAAGTCTTGATTTAGAAAAAACATGAGCGTTCCATACATCCCCGGGTTTTGTAAAAAGCCCGCGTTTTACAAGATACGGCACAAGCGTTAAAAAAACAAAAAACAAATAGACACTTAACGTGGTTATAAAATGACCAACGATAAACCATATTTTACTTTCTGTTACAAACGTACCCCAAGAAATAACAACCAGCATGTGACCAACGCCCCAAATTAAAAGTATTTTTAAAACTTTTGCCTGCGCGCTTTTCTTTTGAATATTTTTAAAACTTATTCTTTTTACCAAATAAGCGGCCAGAAAAAAAAGAAAAAAAATATAATTGGCCAAAAGTAAAATATTCGAGGCTTCAATATAACAAACTTCGGGCAGATAAGTTTTTAATATGGTTTGCAGTTTTTCTTTTTTTTCATTTATACCCAACGAATAAAAAGGCAGTAATGTTACCCATTGAAAAAACGCGGGCAAAAACAACAAATGATATTTTTTTTGCCAGAAAAATTCGCGTTCAATGGCCTTTTTAAGCGCGAGATATATAAAAGGGGCAATGGAGGCGTATACAACGAAAATACTGCCGTAAAGAAAAGGCAGGTTTATAAGAAAACCGCTTTCATACAACCACAAGTATAAACCGGCATAACCAAGAAAAAAGAAATTAGTTATGTAATAAAGATTCTTTATTTTTTTGTAAAAATAAACATGAACCGCGCCGGTTATAAAAAACAATATACCAAAAAATAAGACAATAAATTTTTCCATTTTTGTTCGTTAAAAAATAATTCATAAAATGAATCAAAAAGCGCCGCGTCAATGAAAAAAATGGCTTTTTTGGGCCAAAAAAGCCATTAGTACCCATTTTTGTTAACAGTAATAGTATGAAAAATCAAGAATCCGGAAGACAAACTTTTGAAAGTGTGCTATAAAATGGTCACGGAGAGGCAAGGGCCTGAAAAAGTTCTTCATAATATTTTGTAAATTTGGCAGGTTAATGAACTTTTTCAGGCTTTTGGGGGCGGTGAAATAATTTTGAATGTTGAATTTTGAATGTTAAATGACACAAATGATATGAAAATAAAATTCAAAATGCAGTACTTGTACTGAGTATAATTGAAGTATTCAAAATTTAAAATTGGTAAAGGTAGATAGAGAATGAAAATTTATATAATTTTAAGCATAATTACGGGCATAAAAAAATATGCAAAATTGGTTTGTCAAAATACATTAATATGCAAAGATGTTTTGTACAATTGTATTTATAAAGAAAAACGAGTAAATAATTTCTTTATTGCCGATCTATTCTACTTATCAAATATTAAAAAAGAAATAACGGAGGTTTAAAATGAAAATTTTTAAAAAAATGCTGGCGCATAGCTATGAGCCAAAAAGAATTCTCATCTTTTTTTTATGTTTTTTAAGCGTGACGTTTTCAATTAACGCGCAAGAAATAAAAAAACGCATCGCGGTAATGCCGTTTGATTTTAGCGGCGCCATAACAAAAGACGAAGCTAAATATCTAACCGAAAAAGTAAGAAGCGCTTTAATTCAAACCAGACAGTATGAAGTCATAAGCAACGACCAGATAGAAACCATGATGCAGGTAGAAGCTAAAAAACAGGGTGTTGGCCCCGGTTCTTGCAGTACCGAACAGTGCATTATAGACCTTGGCAACGCGCTGGAATGCGAAAAAATGCTGGTAGGCTCGGCGGGCGAAGCCTTTGGCGAATATTCTATTAACGCTAAAGTCTTAGACGTTGTTTTACAGCAGTACGAAAACGCAGCCGACGTAAGCGTGGCCAGCAAAAACGACTTCCCGAAAGCCGCCAAAGATGTGGTAGCAAAACTTACCGGCGAATCTTATGATTCTGGCGGTATTTCATATACGGGAATGATTTGGCGAAACGCTCTGGCTCCCGGCTGGGGTCATCTTTACGCTGGCCAAAAACGGGGCTATGTTTATATGGGACTTTTTGCCGCCACAGGCGGCGCGTTTTTATGGTCGCACTTAAATTATACTTCAAAAAAAGAAGAATATTCAAAAGCCGAAAGCGACTTTGACGCCAAATATGACGCCGCCGACGGGGCCCATATTTTAAGGGGCTATATGTCTTACGCCTTAATATCGGTAATCACCGCCGCGGTAACAGATATCGCGATAACAGGGGGAAGTTATAAGAATCAAACTTTTTTTTATAAGCCTTCTATAAATTTTTATTCTAATAAAAGAGGTCATCAATTATTAATGTTGAGTGTTGAATTTTGAATGTTCTTGCCGGTTGAAGGCGGCGATCCGGATCGCCGCCTTCAACCGGCAAGAGAAAATTAAACATTGAAAAAGGGAGAAAAAATATGAAAACAACAATAAAAATTTTACCCATAATTCTTATGGGAATTTTATTTTGCTCAACCGAGCATATGCCGCGGGATAATGAAATTGATCCCAAGGCAGAGAATTTTATAGGCTTTGGCGATACAACGGCGCCAAGTGCGCCTTCTGCGGTTTCTACAAGCGCCACTGGGGCAACGCAGGTTACTTTAACATGGCAGCCGGCGGCAGACGAAACCGACGCGACATCAGAAATAACATATCAAATTTGTATGAGCGAAACCACAGGCGGCTGTGATTCTTTTACGGCTGCTTATACGACAAACGCTGGCGAAACCAGTTATAACATTACCGGCTTAACGCCAGAAACAACCTATTATTTTGTTGTTCTTGCTGAAGACAGCGCGGGAAATATAAGTACTGTAACTGAAGAATTTTCAGTAACCACAAGCGCGGGCACAATATCGTTAACCTGTGGTGATAGTATTACCGATATAGGCGAAGACTGCGATTCGGGTGGTGTTCAGTCGTCATCATGCGAAGCCAATTGCACAACACCTGTTTGTGGTGATGGTTTCAAAAATGAGGGCGCGGGCGAACAATGTGACGGCGGCGGCACAGATAAATTAACCTGCGACAGCGATTGTACTTTGCCTGCGTGTGGTGACGGTCACACTAATACGGCGGCGGGTGAAGAGTGCGACAGCGGCGGCGTGCAAA